>Ga0255055_10002702_pt1 | contig 12292 bp, 8 predicted proteins | sample JV7_2_27_MG_FD_188633 | JGI IMG/M metagenome (GOLD analysis project Ga0255055, IMG submission 188633) | Seawater microbial communities from Jervis Inlet, British Columbia, Canada - JV7_2_27 | ecosystem: Environmental > Aquatic > Marine > Inlet | place: Canada: British Columbia | collected...
TATCTAATTTATATTTTTGACAGGATTAACAGGATTATTTGGATTTCTTTAATCTCACCAATTTTAGATGCCGGGAGGTCAAAATACTCGATAAACTTTGATTAAATGGCAACTATTTTTTCATTCACCGAAGGCGATTGAAATTTTTGGCTTTCTTCCCCGCCCGCCTCGCCTGAGCGGCTCGCGATGGCGGGCAGGCGGAAAGCCAAAAAAATATCCAGTAAATCCTGTTAATCCTGTCCAATGAAAATAAAATCAGACGAATTTCCGATTTCAACGGGCTCAACCGGGCAACCAATTTGATTTGCTTTTGAACTTAAAAAGATTTATATAGATCCCCTTAAACTGCCGATCAAATTAAGTTTTGAGGCTAAAGGGATAAATAAATGGCAACAATCGGAAAGCATAACGACCTGACGGATGTGGAAGGCATCATGGTGGGTCATTACACCGATACCGTTGCCGCCAGCGGCTTAACTGTGGCTATCTGCTCTGAAGGCGCTGTAACCGGTGTTGATGTGCGCGGGTCTGCACCCGGCACCCGGGAAACCGATTTGCTGGCACCGGCAAATTTAGTGCAACATGCACAGGCGGTGGTGCTCTCCGGCGGCTCGGTATTCGGTTTGGCTGCCGCAGACGGTGTTGTGCGCTGGCTGGCCAAGAAGGGCTTCGGCTTCCCGCTGGACAAGGGATATGTAGCGCCGATCGTGCCGGCCGCAGTTCTATATGATCTGGATCGAGGATCTGATTTCATCCCGCCCATCAGTGCAGAATGGGGGGAAAAAGCCTGCCAGGCAGCCGCCATCAGTCCGGTGGAAATCGGCAGCGTGGGAGCCGGGACCGGAGCATGGTCCGGCAGTATTAAAGGGGGACTCGGAACCGCCAGCCTTATCCTAGATTCCGGTATCACCACGGCAGCTCTGGTGGCCGTCAATTCAGATGGTCTGGTGATTAACCCCGCCACGGGGCGCCCCTGGGAGATCGGTCTGGAAATCGAAGCGGAGTTCGGCCAGCAGGGAAAACGTGCCGTCATACTCCCACCCCAATCCGAAAGTACGCCGGCCAGGAACACCACTATCGCAATAGTCGCCGCCGACGCCATCCTCACCAAAACGCAGGCTCACAAAGTCGCTCAGATGGCTCATGATGGAATGGCACGCGCGATACGGCCATCGCATACCCTATTTGAAGGTGATACGATCTTTTGTATGGCCACCGGTAAACGAAAATTGCCGGAGATCCCCGGATATTACGGCCCACCTCAGGCCCGGGCTGTCAGTGACATCGGTCACGCGGCGGCAGACTGTATGTCCAGAGCAATTATCAAAGCAATCCTCACGGCCACAAGTATAGGCGGTATACCGGCATTCTGTGACCTTGATGATCGACAATAGGACAGGCAGAAAATTATTCTTCAAACTTATAGTGGTTGTCAAAAAAACGTTGCGGTATTCAAACGTTTTTTTCTACAACCCCTTATGCCGCAATTCCGTCATTCGGAGCATTATTATGGAAAGCGGTATAACCCTTGATACTAGAATCGTATGAATCCATGCATTTTTTATCAGGTGACGCCGATGTTTTTGAATATTCCATCTAAAAGGAGAAAGCGTAATGAGGAAATTGTTCATGATTTTGATCGTGTTGGCATTGGTTACTCCAGTTCAGTGGACTGTCGCTGCAGAGCCGCAACGGGGCGGCAGTCTGGTTGTCTGCCAGCCGGCCGAACCACCGGGACTGGATCCAACCGCCAATACGGCAGCAGCAATCGACCGTGTGGTGTGGTCAAACCTTTATGAAACCCTGACCAAGGTAAACGATCAGGGACAAATTATCCCAGGATTGGCGAAAAATTGGGCGGTTTCCTCTGATGGAAAAGTCTACACGTTTCATTTACATGCGGGTATCAAATATCACAACGGCGAACCGTTCAACGCTAAGGTCGCCAAATGGAATCTGGAGCGTGCAAAAGCTGAGGGCACAATCAATCCGCATCCTGAATACTTTCGGGTAATTGAATCTATTGAAACCCCTGACGAAAATACGCTGCGGGTGACGTTGAAAGATGTGGATGCATTGTTCCTCATTCACATCGCCGAAGGCGATGCGTCCATGCTACCCATGAAGGGCCATGAGAAAGCCAAGTCGCATCCTGTTGGAACCGGGCCGTTTAAATTTGTTAAATGGGTGAAAGGCGATCGAGTCGAGCTAACCCGCTTTGACAGTTACTGGAACCCAAAGCTGCCCTATCTGGATAAGGTTACATTCCGATTTATTCCAGATCCGAATGCCCAGATGGCGGCCCTAAGGGCTGGTGATATTGATGTGATCGGCTGGATTGGATCTCCTGAGACTGCTCTGGAGCTTGCCAAAGACAAACGTTACAAGGTCCTGGCCGGTGCGAGCACCTCAGATGTTATTCTGTCTACGAATAACAAAGCCAAACCTTTCGATAATCTCAAAATCCGCCAGGCCATGGCGCACGCCATCGATCGTCAGATGATCCTCGACCTCGCCATGTCAGGTTTTGGTACACCTATCGGCTCTCACTGGTCACCAGCTGCACCGTACTATGTTGATTTGGCGAATACCTATCCCTACGACCCCAAAAAATCGAAAGAGCTTTTGGCGAAAGCCGGCTTCCCCAATGGTTTTGATGCGGTGTTGAAGGTCCCCGGCAAGTATGCCTATTCGGTCAGAGCCGGTGAAGTCATCGTTGACCAATTCGCAAAAGTCGGTATTCGATTAAAGATGGAAAACATTGAATGGGGTCAATGGATTGATCGCATTTTCAAAAACAAAGAATACCAATTGACCATCATCGGTCACGCTGAAGCCTGGGATATCGGTATCTATGCCAAACCCACCTATTATTTCCAATACGACTCCGAAGAATTCCGCCAGGCTTATGCGAACGCACTGAAGGCGCCCAATGAAGCCGAAAAGGCCAAATGGTTCGGACGCTGCCAGGAAATCATCGCCAGAGATGCAGTCAATGGTTTTCTGTTTTCCTCACCTAGCTTGCCGGTCGTAAAAGCCAAGGTCATGGGCTGGTGGAGAAATTACCCGACCATTGCTTTGGATGTTACTGAGGTATGGCTCAAACGCTAATCAACACTTAATTAGAAGGCCGGGTTTTATTCATAACATCTCCATTTATTGGGCATAATTAAATTTTACCACGAAGTTCACGAAGGACACGAAGCAAAGAATTTAATTTATTTTTTTACTCTTCGTGCATCTTCGTGTTCTTTGTGGTGAATTAGAAAATACAAATTAATCAACCATAGAACCCGGCAGTCTGAACAAAAGCTATGGCACGCTATCTGATTAAAAAACTGATCATCCTTTTGATTCTGCTTTTCCTGGTCTCTATCACGGTTTTTTCAGTGCTCTTTGTTCTGCCGGGAGACCCTGCCCAGATCATGCTAGGTACCAATGCGACACCCGAAACCCTTGCCAACCTTAGAGCCGAGTTAGGACTGGACCAACCGTTCTGGGTTCAATACGCGGACTGGATCTACAATTTGCTAAACGGAACAGGCAGCCGATCCATTAATTACGATGTGCCGGTATATGATCTGTTACTCTCCAGCCTGACCGTAACCGGGCCGCTTGCCCTGATGGCCATGTTTTTTGCAGTCGCTATTTCTGTACCGCTTGGAATCCATGCTGCCCGGCACCAAAATCGCCCCGCAGACGTAACCGTGATGTTTTTCAGTCAGCTGGGTCTGGCAACGCCGGAGTTCTGGCTGGGGATTTTGCTGATGCTATGGCTTTCTGTCACCTGGGGATTATTTCCAGCCGGCGGCTTTCCCGGGTGGTCTGAAAACTTTTGGGGTTCATTTAAAGCCCTGTTGCTACCATCATTTGCTCTGGGTGTGATTCGAGCGTCCATTCTGACACGCTTAACCCGATCTTCCATGCTGGAGGTACTACGCGAAGACTATATCCGCACGGCCTGGGCCAAGGGACTTAAAGCCCGCACGGTGATCTATGTGCATGCTCTTAGAAATGCCTTTATACCGGTTATAACCATCCTCGGGCTTCAATTAGGCCAACTGATTGCCGGGGCCATCATCATCGAAAATGTTTATTATCTACCGGGTTTAGGAAGATTGGTCTTTCAGGCTATCGGTCAACGGGATTTACCTGTTGTGCGCGAAATCGTCTTATTTATGGCGGCGACAGTGGTTTTAATTAATTTTCTTGTGGATGTAGCGTATGCTTCCTTCGATCCCAGAATCAAACTGGAGTAAATACCTGGATTTTGCACGAGTCGCAGGTTTTCATTTTCTCATTAATTTTCATGCAAGATTCAGGAAATAACATTTGAGGAACGTAAATTGAATCGATTTTTCGGTAATCTGAATTTTACAATCGGCTTTATGCTCTCTGTTGTCGTCATTTGCATGTCATTGACCAGTCTTGTATGGACGCCTTATGAACCCAACACGATGAATTCTAAAGTCAGGCTTAATGGGCCTTCGATGGCACATCCCTTGGGAACCGACCAATATGGCCGTGATATCCTGTCCCGGGTCATGGATGGTGCCACCAACTCAATTATCGTTGGTCTGGTTACGGTAGCTATCGGGTTAAGTATCGGAGTCTTTTTAGGCATGTTATCCGCCTATTATGGCAAGCTGGTTGATGAATCCATCATGCGCCTGTCTGATTTATTATTCGGATTTCCAGCTGTGCTGACCGCCATTCTGATAACGTCAGTTTTAGGTCCGTCGATGATAAACGCTATGCTGGCTATAGGTATTTTTTACATAGCGGTTTTTGCCAGACTCACCCGGGCAGTAGCCATGACACTGTGGCAACGTGAGTTTATCACCGCTGCACGGGCCAGTGGCGTTAGCGAATGGGCCATCGCCTGGAGGCATGTGCTGCCCAATATTCTTTCACCGCTTTTAATTCAAGGTTCTATTCAGTTTGCAGTCGCCATTTTGGCGGAGGCAGGACTGAGCTATCTGGGCCTGGGGACCCAGCCCCCAAATGCTTCCTGGGGTCGGATGTTGAATGAGGCGCAGACCTATATGGGCTCAGCCCCATGGTTGGCGATTTTCCCTGGCGTGGCCATCGCCTGGGCGGTACTGGGATTTAATCTGCTGGGAGATGGACTGAGAGATACGCTGGATCCTAAGATGGTCCGCATAAGATAATGCTAATTGGAAATCGGTTAGAATTAGGCAACTGATTTTAACCGCAGAACACCGAACAAGGAATTTCGAATATCGAAGTGAAAAAAGGCAACACCTTCTGCGGTTCGACATTCCTGACTTTAGATCACGTCTTTAGCGTGATTCGATATTCGATATTCAAGAAATAAGACGTACAAAAAATGATTCCTGCTGAAACAATAACAAAAGTATTAAACCAAATCGATCCGGCCGAATTGATTGCGCTAACCGCAGATCTGGTGCGGATCAATTCGGTGTGGGATCCGGCAGCCGGCACCAATGAACAGGCTGTGGCTCAAAGGGTTGCAGATTGGGCCCGAACACAGGATTTTGACGTTCAGGTTGATCAAGTCGCACCGAATCGGCCAAATATCATAGTCAGCTGGCCGACCGGTTCGCAAAAGCGCACCCTGATGTTTGAAGGCCATACCGATGTTGTTACCCCGGGGGATGTGTCGGCCTGGAAATATGATCCATTTGGGGCTGAAATTGTCGGCCGCCGTATGTACGGCCGCGGGGCCAATGATACCAAAGGCAACCTGGCCGCCATGCTGATTGCGATGAAGGCCTTAAAAACCTCTGCAGTTGAAATTGCCGGTTCGGTGATCGGAGGTGTGCTGTGTGACGAGGAAGACCAGATGCTGGGCGTCATTGATTTTATCGAAAGGGGCCATGCAGATAAGATAACAGCCGCTGTGATCTGCGAACCTCAAGACGGAATGATCTGTACTGCCCAAAAAGGTGCTGTTCGAGCCAGCTACCTGATTACCGGTCGAATGAGCCACGGCGCCATGCCGCTTTCCGGTTTGAACTGTGCGCCGGCGATCGCTCGGCTCATTGACGGCCTGCACGAGCTGGAAAAGGAGGCCGTAACCACTATCGGATTAGATGAATATTTAGGCTGGCCCAGCGTCACACCAACAGTGATCCAGACGCCTGTTACCGGTGCCTCCCAGCTCAACGTTATGCCCCGGGAGGCCAAAGTGCTGGTGGATATCCGCACAACACCGCGGCAGTCTCACGAAAAGATTATCGCGGATCTTATGGCACTGGCATTAAAAGTAGAAAACCGGGTCAGGGATAATTACAAGAAATACGATTCCCTGCTCAATTTGCAGCGTGATCATGATCTGGCGGTTCAGGTTGATATTTTAACCGACCGGCCCTGTACATATACCGAGCGATCTGAACCAGTTGTTAAAGCCGCCGATTGGGCCACCCGATGGCTCACCGATAAAAGTCCTGTTTATGCCGGCGTACCGGGCGCTACCGATGGGACCTTTCTGTGGGCCGTCAGGAATATACCCATTGTCACCATGGGCGCCGGAGACCGTCACGTTCCTCATCAAATCGACGAATGGGTCGATCTGGATCAATTGATTGAAACCGCCAGGGTTTATGCCTTGACGGCCCTTCATTATTTGTACCAGCCGTCTGCCTAATAGAATAATATCGCGGCTACGTAACCGATATCAGCTATAAAGAAGGGCCGTAGGTTTCAGGTGTCGGGTGTCAGGTGTCAGAAGGTAGAGGTCAGATATATGAAGACAGATAGCAAAAGCTATTAGATGAAGTGCCTTTTCTGAGTTCTGTTTTCTGTCCTCTGTCATCTGTTTACTGACACCTGAAACCTGAAACCAAAAATGGGGAATTTGCCTAAATAAAAGCAAAAATATGAATGATAAACTACTGGACATTGAAGAGCTCAGGGTGAGTTTCCACTTTCCCGAAGGTATCACCCGGGCGGTGGATGGGATCAGCTTTGATCTGGCGGCCGGTGAGACGCTGGGGCTGGTGGGTGAATCCGGCTGCGGTAAAAGCGTGACCGCATTAAGCATTTTAAGCTTAATCCCCTCTCCGCCGGGTCGAATTAAGTCCGGCCGCATTCAGTTTGAAAATCAGGATCTGCGCGGATTAGACGCTGAAAAGCTGCGCCGGATTCGTGGCCGTGACATATCAATGATCTTTCAAGAGCCCATGACATCCCTTAACCCGGTCCTGTCCATCGGCCGCCAGGTGGCCGAACCGCTGATGGTCCATAAAGCACTTTCAAGATCAGACGCATTGGCTGAGGCAGCCGCCTGGCTGGATCATGTCAAAATCCCGGCTGCCCGCAATCGACTAGGCGATTACCCCCATCAGCTTTCGGGCGGTATGCGACAGCGGGTGATGATTGCCATGGCCATGGTGTGCCGGCCGAAATTACTGATCGCAGATGAGCCCACAACCGCGCTGGATGTGACCATCCAGGCCCAGATCCTATCTCTCATGCTGGAGCTTAAATCAGAGCTGAACATGTCTCTATTGCTCATTACTCACGATCTGGGGGTGGTGGCTCAGATGGCTTCGAGAGTGGTGGTGATGTACGCCGGTCAGATCGTCGAAGAGGGGGGCGTGACCGATATCTTTGATCGATCGTTTCATCCCTATTCCCGGGGTCTTCTCAAATCCATGCCCCGATTGGGTAACCGTCGAGGCGGTCAGGCACCCCGGCTCCATGAAATTCCCGGATCCGTGCATTCGCTGACTGAAGCCGTCATCGGGTGCAAATTTGCCGACCGGTGCCCCTATGCGTTTGATATCTGCAAGCAACAGCAACCGGAACTTTTCCAAATTCGTGACGGCCAGCGCGCGCGCTGCTGGTTAAAACACTACCCGGATCGGAGGAAACAAGGTGGTTGAAGTTCCCCTGTTAAAAGTCAGCAAATTGGTCAAAGAATTTCCACTGGGGGGAGGATTGTTCAGCAAATCGCCGGTCTGGGTTCGGGCCGTTGACGGCGTATCCTTTACACTCTCACGAGGTGAGACCTTTGGCCTGGTGGGCGAATCCGGTTGCGGTAAAACCACACTGGGACACTTGATTCTGCGATTAATCGAGCCCAGCGGCGGGGATGTCGAATTTAACGGTCAAAATATTCTGTCTTTAGGAACCAAAGAGATGCAGGTGCTGCGGCGTCGCATGCAGATTATTTTTCAGGATCCGTATTCCAGTCTGGATCCGCGCATGAAAGTAGACGCCATCATTACCGAACCGCTGCGTGCGGTGCAGAATCTTCCGAAAACCCAGCGACAGAAAGTTGCCGCCGGGCTGGTTGAAAAAGTCGGCCTGCGGGCTGCCGACCTGGACAAGTATCCCCATGAATTTTCAGGTGGACAGCGCCAGAGGATCAGCATTGCACGCGCACTGTGCGTGCGGCCGGAGCTCATTGTGGCCGATGAGCCGGTCAGCGCCCTGGACGTTTCCATTCAGGCCCAGGTCATCAATCTGATGGAGGATCTTAAAAAAGAATTCAACCTGTCTTATATTTTTATTTCCCATGACCTGAGTGTGGTTGAACACATCAGTGACCGCATCGCTGTGATGTACCTTGGAAAGATCGTGGAGCTGGCACCGGCCGAAAGCTTCAGTATCTCACCGCGTCATCCCTATACTGCGGCGCTGTTACGGGCCGTACCCATGCCGGACCCGCACCGCAAAACCGAGCCGTTTCCCATGGAGGGCGACGTACCCAGCCCGATCGATCCGCCGCCGGGTTGCGCGTTTCATCCCCGCTGTTCGCATGCGTTTGAGCGCTGCCGCGCCGAACGGCCTTTGCTGGTAGAAACGACATCGCAGCACTTCGTGGCCTGCTGGCTGAATGATGGCCGGGGTCTTGGGATTGATTGGCTATTGTCGATTGGCAATTCATATAGGTGAAAAAAATGAAAATAGTGACTCGGGGCGGGAACATTCGATTAAAATGCCCGAGGAGACGCTGGTACAGCTCAAGAAAATGATAGAAGATTAGATCAGATTTGATAAAGCTTAAACGGATTATCGGCGAGCTGTTGATTGACTTCTTTTAGTTTTTCTTCGCTCGAAACGACGGCAACTGACTGTTGCTCGGGTTGCGTGACAAAATATTTTTCGGCTGCCCGCCTGACATCCCGTCGAGTCAAAGACAACAATTTTGTTTTAAACTGACCGCGAATTTCATCAGACAAAGAAACAATCTTGCGATAAAATGCCTTCCTGGCGGCCGGTCCCGGTGGATCCGGTTTATCAATTCCCGAACACACCTGCAAAATAGCTTCTTTAACATCCTCATCGGAATAGCTGCCGCTACGGGCAAATTCTGCTGCGGCCTCATAAACCTTCAAGGTAGCAACAATGTGAGGATCCCGGTAAGACCCGAAACAAAACAATCCATCTTCCGGGCTGTAAATGGCGAATCCGCCATAGGCGCCTCCTTTTTCGCGAATTTCACGATGCAAATACATCGATTGGAGGATCTTGCTGATAACTGCCAAGGCTGGAGCATCCGCATGGGTCATGCGAACCGTTTCAAATGTCAGGGCCACAAACGATACAGCTGTCGACGTGCTCCAGCCCTCTCGCAGGCTTATATTATTCAACCTGATATCGGGAGAGCCGAATCCATCGGCCTGACCGTCTGCGAGCCGTCTATAAATAGCCGCAGTCGAAAGGCTCGCTGCCGTCAGAGAGGCTTCTTCCCCGATCAATGCCATCTGAAAGTTGTTACGAACAAAAAGGTGTGTCCCAATTGTAGCCAGGTCCCGGGACAATGCGGACAATTTTTTACCAGTGAGGTCATCGGTTAGCTGCTTGATGGTTTTCAGCTGATGGATGCCGCTCCAGGATTCATTCAGCGCACGGGCGCGTGAAAAGTTCCTGGATGCGACCGAGATGGCCAGTCTGTGACCGTTGTGCACAATCATGGATTGAAGGCCCGCACGATATTCGTTCAAAAGGTTTTTTAAGCGCGAATGGTCGGAAAAGTCATGGTGTGCGATCAGCTCCTCAATAATTTCAAACATCTTCTCCTGATTCCGATCGAGACATTTGCCGCTAAACGAAATAAAAGGCAAACAGCTTCCGCCTTGATCATAACGGGTCCGTGCGTGTGTCGCCAACCCGATGCCACCGGTAAAAGCATCGATCCGTCGTGCCATCTCGGTGTAGTCATGTAACGCCGTTCCTGTCCGGGTCAGGGCATAGCAAAAAAACGGGGCCCAAGGAATCAGCTGCTGGGGTAAGGCTCCGGTTCCGGCTGAAGCCGCGAAATAAAAAATTCCAGAAGTCGGCTGGCTGTATCGCGTAACGGCCGACTTGCGATCATAGGCTGTTTCTTTAACTATCGGAACCGAAGGAGGAATATCCTCTCTTTGCAACGTAGGCAGACAGGATAAATCATCGTCGGTTTCTTGCTGAAGCTGCAAGGCTTCGGCATCCTGTTGTATTTTTTCAATTGCAGGGCGGGATAAGCTTTTTTTGATTCTTTCTAATTCGGCCTGTACGCGAACCGTTTCGTTGAGCTCCATTTGTTGGTCCGGGACCATGGTGAGCTGGATCCGATGGGGGTTGGTTAACAAGTATTTTTTAATCTGATTTTCAAAATAAGACTCCTGCTCCAATAGTTGACGCAGCTTTTTTAAATCATCATCAAATTTTAAAATCTTTACGGGGTCACCGCCATGCATCCAGGAGCCGGCAAAAGCCAGCAGAAGTTTAATGCCGTATGGATAAGGTGTATTGGTTATCTCCTTGCGATGAAATTCGATCTGGTGAATGGCTGAATCAATCAATTGTGGATCGATGCCGTTATTGACCAGATTGGCCAGCTCCTCAAAAATAATGGTTTCAATTTTTTCAGCAGCACCTTTTTCGACATCCTTCAGCCCGCTGACAAATGACGTATCTCGATTGTCGGCATCAAAACCGCTGCCATCACACAGAGCGGATCCGAGTCCAGAGTCGATGAGGGCTTTACGAAGCGGTGCCGCAGAATTTCCCAGCAGGATCTGTTCCAACAACGATTGCGTCAGGACATCAAAGGCATCTTTAATATCTGCGGTTAGCCACGCCACGCAAACCTGGCATTTTTTTGAAGGGTCCTCTTTGGCCTGGAACGGATAGGCAACTTTGACCACCTGAGGTTTGCGCCATCGCGGTTGTGAGACAACATCTGTATCAGGAGTTATGCGCTTAAATTTTCTTAAAACCGTTTCTTCGATAACTGCCAGGTTTTCAGCTAACGGTATGTTACCATATGTATAGAATAACGCGTTGCTGGGATGATAATGACGCTGGTGGAATTTTTTGAGCTGATCATAGGTCAACGATGGAATTTCAACCGGATCGCCGCCGGAATTGTAATGATAGGTCGTAGAAGGATACAAGGCCTTTTGAATCGAACGCACCATAACCTGATCCGGTGAAGACATGGCACCTTTCATCTCATTGTAGACGACACCCTTATAGACTAACCGAAATCTGTCGGCGTCATCCTTATTCAAATCGCCCTCAATTTCCAAACGATGCCCTTCTTGCTTAAAACTAAGCTCTTCTATTTTCGGGAAAAAGGCAGCATCCAGGTAAACATCCATGAGGTTGAAAAAATCTTTTCGATTCTGGGTAGAGAAAGGATACATGGTCCAATCAGAAGCTGTAAATGCATTCATGAAAGTGCTCAGACTTCTTTTGAGCATCGAAAAGAATGGATCGCGAACCGGATACTGATTGGAGCCGCATAGTACGGTATGCTCAAGAATATGGGCAACACCGGTCGAATTTAGCGGCACGGTTTTAAATGCAACACTGAAGGTATTTTCAGCATCTTTGTTGCTGATATGAATATGCCGAGCACCGGAATTTAGATGCTCAAGGTCGTAAAAAAATGAACGAATTCCCTCAAGTGGGACAACCCGTTTGACCACATAATTACCAACATTGTCACCCTGGCGAAGGTCCGAATTATTAGGATCCACAAATTTGCTCATTATCATAATTCTTTTAATAATAGAAGCTATTTCAAATTTACATTTAACACCAGATGGTAAAGTTTTAAACCTACAAAAAGTGCTTACAACAACAAATGAGCTAAAATTAAAAATGATCTAAAATGCCTAAAATTATGGTTTCGCTCGCGCAGCGCAGGCGCTTGCGCCGCGTGGCGCTCCATCTTTTATTATAAATATGATCGTTCGACCCAGAGGCTCTCGACGGGTAGAATTCCTCAACTTTAGGCATTTTAGCTCATTTTAGTCATTTTAGTTGTTCCGGTGAAAGTCAATATATTTTTTTATAAATTTGCGGGTCAGTT
>Ga0255055_10002703_pt1 | contig 12289 bp, 11 predicted proteins | sample JV7_2_27_MG_FD_188633 | JGI IMG/M metagenome (GOLD analysis project Ga0255055, IMG submission 188633) | Seawater microbial communities from Jervis Inlet, British Columbia, Canada - JV7_2_27 | ecosystem: Environmental > Aquatic > Marine > Inlet | place: Canada: British Columbia | collected...
AGCCCGGTCATAGATCATGCATCTGTGACCGCTGGTTCGTCTTGGTAAGTGGTAAAGCATTACTTCGATTGCGGCGGATCCGGATTAGTGAGGTCGCTCGTCAGTGCCGTCGGCATGAACGCGAATACGTCATCGATCGTGAATGCCCCGGTCTTCACCAACTGCCTTTCGAGCGCTGGTTCAGAGTATAGCCCGATCCGTCCCGCTTCCACATAGAACGTTCGTCCGTTGACATTTGCGGATTCATCGGAGGCGAGCCATATGACAAGAGGAGCGATATCCTCCGGCTTCAAGTCCTGAAATCTGATCACCGTCTCCAATCGGGTCTCCTTCATCTCTTCACTCAAGGTGAGACGAGTTCCTGCGCTAGGCCGGATGCAGTTGCAGGTGACACCGTATCTGCCCATATCCCGTGCCACTTTTCGGGTAAGGCCTACGATGCCCTCTTTCGCGGCACCGTAGTTTGCCTGTCCGTAAGTGGTGGCATAGAGGCCTGCCACCGATGAAGTGTTAACTATGCGACCGTATCGCTGCTGGCGGAAGAGGGGACTCACCGCCCTGATAGTGTTGAAGTGACCATAGAGATGCACCTTGATCACCGAATCCCAGTCCTCCTCGCTCATGTTAAACACTATTCTGTCCCGCAGAATCCCCGCATTGTTGACCAGTATGTCGATCCTGCCGAAGCTGTCTATGGCAGTCCTGACGATGCCTTCAGCGCCCTGCATGGCTGCCACCGAATCATAGCTGGCTACTGCCTCGCCCCCGCACCGCGATATCTCTGCCACCGCTTCATCGGCCGGCGAGGTCGACGCTCCGGAGCCGTCCACAGCGCCTCCAAGATCGTTTGCCGCCACCCTTGCTCCCTCCGATGCCAGTGCTACGGCTTCGCCACGGCCGATGCCTCGTCCTGCGCCGGTCACTATAGCTACTCTACCGTCAAGCCTCTCAGTCATTGGCAATCTCCTCCCGCGTGGTCTTTCTCAGAACACCGACACCTGCAGGGCGATTCTCGTGGTTTACGGTCGTTTTGGCGGTCGCCTCTGCAACCTACATGTAGATCCCGGCAGAAACGTTCAACACCTGTCCCGTGATGAAAGCCGCGTCATCCGAAGCGAGAAAGAGGACCGGCCTGGCGGCGTCCTCGGGGGTCATGGGCTTGACCTGAAGAAGCACCAGGTCCCTCACTTTCTTCGGTATACCGACCGCTTGTCCGCCGACCTTTTCCTGCTGTGTCTCCTTTTCCCCGGTCAGCCGTGTGTCTACGAAGCCGTATGCGATGACATTGCAGGTTACGCCGAACCTTCCCCACTCCCTGGCCACTGTCTTGGTCAGCCCGATGAGCCCTGACTTCGCGGCCGAATAGTTGATCTGGCCGATGTTTCCCATCAGACCTGCTATTGATGCCACGTTTATTATCCTGCCATTGTGTCCTTCCCTCATCATGTGCCTGGAGGCCGCCCGTATGCAGTTGAAGGTGCCCTTGAGGCTGATGTCAACACATATGTCCCATTGAGCGTCCGTCATCTTGTGCACGAGGGCGTCTCTGGTAAGCCCGGCATTGTTCACCAGAATATCTACCGCGCCGAAGTGCTCGGCCGCCCGGTCCATGACTCTCAGGCAGTCCTCCGAGTTCCTCACGTCACAGGGAGAGCCGTCGGCTCTGCCTCCGGCCGCTCGTATTTCGTTCACCACCTCCAGGAGGGGTTCCTCATCGATGTCGGTCACGAAAACGGCGGCACCCTCTCTAGCAAAGAGCAGAGCATCAGCCCTGCCTATTCCGCGTGCCGCCCCGGTCACCACGGCTGCTTTTCCGTCGAGCTTTCCCATAGTTACCTCCTTATAACTCGTTCTTCTCAATCACTTCGCGCTTCGTATGGGCAGAGCAACGAGTGCTGAACCCGGAGTCATCCTCTCTCCCTTACCGTTTTCTACCCAGATCTCGCACTCAACCATATGATCACCACCGTCCTCGTATTTCCTGGTCACCTTGCCTCTGCACCGCCAGGTCTCCCCATCCAGGGGCTCATCAATCGTCTTCATCTTCCGGGGGTAGTCCATTCCGCGGTACTGGCAGGACATCTTCTTGAGCCTTCCCTCTCCTCCGATCCAGTCGGTCATCAACTGCCCCAACCAGGCTCGTTTCAGCGCACCATGTACTATGGGAGCCCCTACGCCCATGGCTGTTGCGAAATCATCCTCATAGTGAAGAGGGTTGAAGTCCCCGGTTGCCCCTGCCCATTGTACCAACATGCGAGTTGTGGCGATCTTGGCCAACGGCGTAATCTCGGAACCCACCTCTACGTCTTCATAGTAGATTTGCTCAGTCATGTCTCCTCCGATACTGCAGATACTGCGATGAAAACAGGCTAGAACTGGATCAAGGTCGCCCGGCTCTTGAGCACCACAACACCCTTCTGGTTGACATAAGTGATCTCCGCAGTGGTGAACATGGTTTTTCCCAGTCTGGTGTCCCGCTCACTTATGCCGGCAATCATCGGTGTTGCAGTGAGTACATCGCCAGCACCGATGGACTCACTGAACTCGAACTGAACTCCGCCGTCCAGGATTCTGGGTGGTGCACCGGCCTTGATGAGAGACTCGAGGAGCTTCTCTGTGGGTCGCCCGGCCTTTACCGGCCAACCGGCAAACCCGGGAGGAGCCAGCAACCGGCCGTGCTCACTGCTGGCGGCTGAATCCGGGTCGTTGTAGAGAGGATTGGCATCACCGACGGCCTGTGCATACCGCTGGATTGCCCCTTCCTCGATCTTGAAGACAATGGGCTCCGAGGGCACACCTATCAACTCCTTGAGCATATCTGTGATAAGACTGCCTTCAGCCATAACTATCCTCCTTGAAGTAGTCCGCCCTATAGTCCTACGATGGCAACACTAACGATGTTCATGGCCGGGAAACCGCCCATGTTGTGCGTCAACCCCAGGCGGGGATTCCCTAGCTGTCGTTCCGGAAGCTGAGCCTTCCCCTGCAGTTGCTTGTACATCTCGTAGAGCATCCTGAGCCCGGAGGCACCTATAGGGTGTCCGAAGCACTTCAGTCCTCCATCGGGCTGTATAGGCTGTGGACCGTCAAGGTTAAAGCGACCGGCCTCTATGTCCTCTTTGACCTTACCCCTTGGACTGAACTGGAGGTCCTCCATGGTGACGGCTTCGGTTATGGAGAAGCAGTCGTGAACCTCGGCCATGCTTATCTCGTCACGCGGATTCTTGATCCCTGCCTCCTCATAGGCCATGATGCCGGCACGGTAGCCGGTCTCAACATGAGCGCCGTCCCACTTAGTGTACATCAATTCCTCGCCGGAACTCAGGGCAACCTGCAGCGCTTTGACATAGATGGGGTCAGGCCGATAGTTCTTGGCCACTTCCGCTCTTGTTATGATCGCCGCTGCTGAGCCATCGCTGACGCCGCAGCAATCAAAAAGCCCGAGCGGCCAGGCGATGATAGGTGCGCTCAGTATCTGTTCTTCGGTCACCTCGCGACGCAAGTGGGCCTTGGGGTTCCTCGCTCCGTTGAAGTGGCTCTTGGCTGACACCTTGGCGAGCATCCTCTTGCCTTCCTCCGGGCTGAGTCCATATACAGAGAAGTAGCGGGTTGCCATCATAGCAAAGGCGCCGGGAGCGGTTAGCTTGGGCATGATCAGTGCGCTCTTTGTTCCCATCAGTCCCGGCCCGCCCGGAAGCCCGCCGTATCCGGTGTCCTTGAGTTTCTCAACACCCAGAGCCAGCGCAACATCATAAGCGCCCGAAGCTACGCCGTAGCAGGCGCCCCTGAAGGCTTCTGTGGCGGTAGCACAGAAGTTCTCGGTCCTTGTGACAGGGATAAACGGTAGCTTCAGTGCCTGGGCCATTGAGGTGGCACCTTTGCCTACGCTCTGCTCCTCAAAATGCACGCCAAACCAGGCTGCATCTATGTCCCTCTTTTCTATCCCCGCATCCTCGAGACACTCGACGAAGGAATCCACTATAAGGTCATCCGCGCTCTTGTTCCACAACTCCCCGAACTTGGTGCAGCCCATCCCTATGATAGCGATCTTGTCTTTTATGCCTTCTGCCATCTTGATTCCTCCCTATGCATTATCGTTGCTTCCGGCTGTGCTCAGGCCCGTACCGGCATTGCCTTCCATGAATAACCGTGAACTCCGCTTGACTCGTCGAAGTACCGCCTCCGGAAGGTCATTTCCACGGGCATGCCCACTTTGACGGAGTCCAGGTCACAATCGGCAAAGTCAAACCAGAATCTGCCACCGCCGTCGAAGTCGACCAGTCCATATATGGAGGGCGGGTCTACGCTTGCAGCCAGATTGTCGCCGGTGTAGGTGAACACGACGCCCTGCCTATCGGAGAACCGGTACTCTTCCATCCGGTCGATGACTCCGCAGTCCGGGTTGACGCACACTCTCTGATACGGATACTGGGGCGTGCCGCATGCCCGGCACTTCGAGCCGCAGAGAGCCAGAACCACCTTGCGCTCTCTGAACAGCGCCGACATCGGTGTGCGAATGCTTATCTCGCCGCGCATACCCAGGTCCATGGGCGCCAGGTTCCTGAAGGCAAGATACTTCTCGTAGCTGGCCAGTTCTTTCTTAGAGCCGAGGTGCTGTTTTACTGCCCTCCTGCCCAGAATGCCCCCGATCTCATCAGTGACCCGGAAGAAAAGGGCGTCGCTGCCGTTGCCAAATCCGGCAACAAGTATCTTGTCACCGGGCTTTGCCTCCTCGAGTGCTGCCACCAGCATCATCAATGGCGATGCTGATCCGGTGTCGCCCACAGCGCTGAGCAATGTGTCCTGAAGCTGACCCGGTTCAGCACTCAGCCGTTTCGCTATGGTGCTGTGCTCTCGTGCGTACAGGCCCGGGTAGATTATCTTGGCGAACTCCTCAATTCTGATGTTGTACTTCTTCAGCAGTCCCGATATCGCCTCCGGGAGGAACTGGCCATATCCGGAGTCGCGGATGAATCTGTCCTCCCAGGCATGCTCGAATCTCTCACCGTCTGCCCTCCAGCGATCCGGGAAATCGTAGGACACGGAATACGAGCCTTCAAATGCGGCGATTACGTTCTCGGCTCCTAGGAATAGCGCGGCAGCACCGTCGCCGTAGAGATACTCCTGAGGACTTCCCGGTTTGCTCAAGCGGCAGTCGGAAGCACACACGAGAACGCTGGTTGAAGTCCCTCCCTTGACGGCGTCAAGCGCGGCAAGCAGAGCGCCCGTCCCTGACTTCGTCGAGCCTGTGAAGTCGGCAGTCCTGATACTTGGCTGGAGATCAAGGGCAGTGGCTACCAGTGCTGAGTTCTGTCTTACCATGTAAGGTTGGCTGGTGGTGGCAAGATACAGCCCATCAATCGTCTCCCGGTTCAGACCTCCTAGGCAATCGACACCCGCTGCAACTGCCATGCTGAGGGCATCCTCATCGTGACTGGCCACCGCGGTTTCGCCCGGAGGAGGAAACGTCCCCAGGAATCCGACTGCGGAGAAGATCGTGTTGTGGTTCAAACGGTATCGCGGAATGTAAGCTCCATAGGATGTTAATCCGACCATTGTTTACCTCCTGACACTAGGAATCTGCCTTGCAGACCGTGCCGACGGTGTACCTGCAAGCGCAACACCGTCTATGCCAAAACCTTCTTCAGCCTCTTGAGCGCCCAGTCGATCTCGCGTTTGGTTATTGTCAGTGGAGGAGCGAAACGGATGGTGTGCTCGTGAGTCTGGTTGCAGAGTATCCCCTCGTCGATCAGCCTGACAACGAAGGGTCTGGCACCGCCGAGTTCGTGCTTTAGTTCGACGCCTTTGAGCAATCCTCGGCCCCTGATCTCCTTGATATGCGGGCTCCTGAGCTTCTCCAGTTCAGTCTGGAAGTAGTTGCCCATCTCAAAAGCTCTCTCTGCGAGGTTCTCGTCCTGGATCAGCCTGAGGGCTGCCAGGGCAGCGGCACTATCTATGGGGTGGCACTGGAAGGTGCTTCCGTCCTCGGGATACTCCAGAACACCCGCCACCTTGTCATTGCAGACGGCCGCTGATACCTGTCCGGGTCCTCCGCCCAGGAACTTGCCGAGAATCAGGATATCAGGCTTTGCATCCTCATATTGGTGTGCAAACCGCTTTCCGCAGCGACCCAGCCCTGTCTGAATCTCATCCCAGATGAGGAGCACATCGTGCTTCTGACATATCCGCCTGGCACCGCTTAGATAGCCATCCGGCGGAACGATTATTCCCCCCTCCCCCTGGATAGGTTCAGCGATAAAGGCAACTGTGTTGGGAGTGATGGCCTTCTCCAGCGCCCCCAGGTCGCCATAAGGAATCAGAGTGAACCCGGGGGTCAGCGGGCCGAAATACCTCTTGTACCTGTCATGGCTGGATGCCGAAATCACGGTGATGGTACGTCCGTGGAAGTTGTTGTCGCACATGATGATCTGGGCCGTATCAAGGGGGATGCCTTTGCTTTTCCTTCCCCAGGTCTTGGCAGTCTCCACCGCTTCCACGACCGACTCCAGCCCCAGCGCATCACCGCTGCTCTCCTTGCATGTATAGCCCCACTTCCTTGCGATCTTCATCGCTCTTTCTACCGCCTCGGCTCCGGTGTTGATCGGCAAGGCCTTTGACATTCCGCAGAACTCCACTAACTCCTTGGCGAACAGGGGGGCCACGTCATTGTAAAAAGCATTGGAGCCCGGCCAATATCGGCGTGCCTGTCTGACGAATGCCCGTAGAATGTCCCTGTGGCAGTGGCCTCCGCCCAGAGCCGAATAACAGCTGAGCATTTCCATCTTCTTCTCGCCCTCAGGGTTCCAGACCCAGACTCCTCTTGCCCTTGCATAAACGAACCCATGCGGCTTGTAGGTCTGTACGATGTACTTCTCATGCATATCAATTGCTTCTCTGGATGTCCCGACGCTCCACTGTCTTTCAGTCATGTTCCTCCTATCGTCCTTGTTCTCTTTCTAGTCACGCTCCGTAGGGCTGCCGGAATGCTCATACTCCCCTTAGGCTCACGCTTATGGTAGTGGGAGGCCTGCTCTCCTATCTCAAGGCCGATTCGGAACGCCTTCTCGTTCAACTCGGGGTTCTTCTCATCGAACTCCTTGATGATGACCTGTATCGCCGACTCCGGCTGCACTATCCGGGTCACGGCCACAACGGTGCCGAGCATCACCATGTTGGCGAACTGGCTTCTGCCGAAGCTTTCCACAGCCTTCTCCGCAGCATGTACGGAGAGTGTTCTTAGATCCTCGCGGTCTTGTCTGCAGTTGACGAACCCCGGGTCACAGAAGATCAGCGCTTCCGGACCAGCCGCAGGGGCGTACCTGTCGTAACTATCCTGGCTCAGAAGTATCAGGGTGTCCGGGCTTAAGACGGCCGGGAAGTCGATCTTCTCATCTGAGATCACTACCTCCGACTCAGATAACCCGCCGGTGACCTCACCGCCGTAAGATGCCGAACTGGACACTTCCCTGCCGTCGAGGACTGCCGCCATAGCCAGAATCCTGCCCATCACTCCCAGCCCCTGGCCGCCCTTGCCGGAGAAGATCGCCTCCATCCGCATCTCTACTGCTCCTCCGACAGGAACCTTACATACTCGTTAGCACTCTGGAAACTCCCGAAAACGATCCTGCCCTCCAGTTCGTTCATACTTAGACCTCTGGCCTTCTCCTTCGACAGATAGTGTTCCTTCTGCAGGGCGATCATGCGCGAGGCAGTCGAAGATTCGTTCCTCACCCCGTACTGTCGGGGGCATTGGCTGACAACCTCCATGAATCGAAAGCCATCCGACGCAAGCATGTTCTCTATCCCCTTCTTCAGGAGATGAGGATATGCTGTTGGATATCTACTGGCATACCTCCCGCCGACACTCAGAACCAGCTTCATCAGGTCGAAGGGTTGCTCATGATTGCCGTCGAGAGTGGTGGAGGTCTTCGACTCCAGGGGGGTGGTGGGCCCGACCTGTCCGCCGGTCATTCCGTAGAGGAAGTTGTTGAGACAGAAGACAGCGATCGGGATGTTCTTCCTGATAGCGTGGATGAGATGATTGCCACCGATCGATGTGAGATCACCGTCGCCGCCTATAGTCACCACCTCGAGTTCGGGGTTGGCCAGCTTCAGTCCGATGGCTGCGGGGATCGCCCTGCCATGGGCCGTATGGAAGTTATCAGCTCTGAAGTAGTTGTTGGGTACCCAGGCGGAGCAACCGATGCCTGCGGTAAAGGAGTAGTCATCCAGTCTCTTGCCCAACTCGTCTATCGCCCTCAGGAAGCAGTTGATGAAGATCTCATAGCCACAGCCAGGACAGAAGGTTGTTCTTTCCTGTCTCAGGTACAGCTTTCTTAGCTCGCGGACATTCATTCTACCATACCCCTTCCAGCAGGTACCCGAGAATTCTTCTCGGGTCAATGATCTGGCCATTGGGCTGAGGTAGGGGCACTACCTCCCCGGCGATGCTCTGGCCGACAACGTGAGACATCTGTCCCTGGCTCATCTCGGGAACTACAAATGTCTTGACAGACCTGGAGAGTTCTATGATCCTATGTGCGGGGAAAGGATAGACAATCCTGGGCCGTAGAAGGCCGATGGGTCTTCCCGACCCACGCGCCTCCTTAACTGCCCATTTGGCCGACCGGCCCACAGTTCCGAAAGCGACGACCACGACCTCTGCGTCATCCAGGAACAGCTCTTCGCAATCCACAAGCTCTTCCTGATGGGACAGTATCTTGCGGTCAAGGTAGAACACCAGATTCTCTTGAACCGACGGGTCCGCGGTCGACCTCTTGCCCGACCGATCGTGAGTGGAGCCTGTTGCCTGGAGGGCTTCGCCATCACCGAACCGGGGCATTGATGGCGCGGCAAGATCGGCGGTGGGGCCGAACGCCGGTTCTCCGGGAACATAGATCCTGTCGTAGACTCTTATCCGTTCGCCGATCTCGACCTTCTCTGACAGATGGCTGAGATAACCGTCGGAGAGGAGGATAACCGGAACCCTGAATCTCTCGGCGAGGTTGAAGGAGTGAATCGTCAGGTCGAAAGCTTCCTGGACCGACTCGGGATACACGACGATCCTCTGTACGCCGCCGTGGGATCCATATCTCGCCTCTATCATGTCCATCGCAGCAGGCCTTGTCGCCTGGCCGGTTGATGGACCCGCTCTCTGGACGTTGACGATGACGCAGGGCACTTCGGCCATGTCGGCCAGACTCAGGCCTTCCTGCATCAGGGCGAAGCCTGGCCCTGAAGTGGCGGTCATTGCCTTAAGGCCGGCCCAGGCAGCACCCATGACCATGAAGATAGAGGCGATTTCGTCTTCGGCCTGGATGAACTTCCCCCCCACCGCCTTCATTCTCCTGCTCATTTCCTCAAGAATCTCATTGGCGGGGGTTATCGGGTAGCCCGCGAAGAAGCGACAGCCTGCTGCTAAGGCCGCTTCGACTATTGCATCGTTGCCTGTCATGAAGTATCTACCGGGTGTCAGGAGGCTGTTCACTTCCTTCCAGCCGCCGCGAGCCTCACTCTGAGTAGTTCTGGCTCTCTCGTCCGCCACTAGCCTTGAGAAGACCTGGTCCGGCAGCAAGTCAAGACTGATCGCTCCCGGACAATGGAGTTCACACAGACCACACCCGGTACACTTATCAGCATCGACAACCTGCTTTGTCTTCAGTCCCGCTGCGCCGATCTCTGCGGAATCCTGGAAGACATGCTTGGGGCACACGTCCAGGCAAAGGTTGCAGCCTCTACACAGGGACTGGTCTATAGTTATGACATGCGACATTGACAATCCTCTGAGTCTGAATCTTCGTATCTGTGACGATACCTCTGGAGAGACCGAAGGCTTTGATGAGGAAGACTTGCCATTTTGGAGAAAAAGATATTATATACTGAAGAGACCTCTTTGAAAAGGAGATGATGGATGAAGGACAAGATTAGCTACCCTGAGTTCGTCGGTCTCTGCCGGGGTGATCGGAAGCTCCGCCTGACCGACAGAGAGAAAGCCAGAGTGACACAGTCCAGAGGAGCTTTTGAAGAGATCCTCGGAGCGGATGAGACCGAGCCACGTTACGGGATCAACACAGGTGTGGGGGCACTTCTGAAGAGGCGCGTTCCATCTAGCCGTATGAGGGAGTTTCAGAAAAGGCTCATTATGAGCCACGCCTGTGGCGTTGGGCCGCCACTGGCTATGGACATAGTGAAAGGGATGATGCTCCACATGGTCCTGAATCTAAAGAAGGGATACTCGGTGATAAGGACTCCCACCGTGGAGCTTCTGGTCGAGATGTTCAACCGTGATATCATCCCCCGGGTTCCTGCGAAGGGATCATTGGGCGCCAGTGGGGATCTCATTCCCCAGGCGCACGTTGCACTGGCTCTCATCGGAAAGGGCGAAGTGATCGTCGAGGACGGCTCGACCATGCCGGTGGCATCCGCCTTTCAGAAGCACGGGTTGCAGCCTGTTGAACTGGAAGCCGGCGAAGCGATTGCCCTTCTGAACGGCACGAGTATGATGACCAGCTATCTTGCTTTCCTTGTCTATCAGACCGACATACTGGTTGACACAGCAGATGTTGCAGCAGCTTCGAGCGCAGCGATTCTAGGTTGTGACCTCCGGTCATATGAGGAGGGGCTTCAGAGCTTGAGGCCCCATTCCGGCCAGATACTGACCGCTGCGAGGTTGAGGAGCATACTCGGGGATAGAAGAGCGCAGAGGAAATCCTCTCTTCTGCAGGATGCGTATTCTCTGAGGTGCATACCCCAGGTACACGGCGCGCTCAGAGAGACGCTCTTCAGAGCACGGGATGTTGTAAACACAGAGATCAACTCCTTCGGAGGCAACCCGTTGATACTCTTCGAAGACGGGCAGCCGAAGATGCTCGAGGGGAGCGGCAACTTCCACGGTCAGATTCTGGCTCAGACCGCTGACAGCCTGTCCGTCGGCCTGTGTGGTCTGGCCGGTATTTCAGAGAGAAGGATCGAGCGACTCCTTAACGGGAAGTTGTCCGGCCTGCCTCCCTTCTTGGCAAAAGGAGGAGGTCTCAATACCGGGCTTATGATTGCTCAGTATACGGCAGCAGCGCTGGTGTCGGAGAACAAGACACTGGCCCATCCGGCCTCGGTGGACTCCATCTCGGTTTCAGCAGGCCAGGAGGATTTCGTCAGTATGGGGGCCTGGGCTGTAAGAAAGGCCTGGGAGATACTGACGAACACCGAATATGTGATAGCTATTGAAGCTCTTTGTGCTGCTCAAGCCGCCGAACCGCAGGAAGACAGAGTGCTCGCGGAGGAGATCGAGAGCACTCGGAGGCTAATTCACGAGGGAGCATTGGTGGATTATGAGAAGAATAGTTGAGTGCGTACCGAACTTCAGCGAGGGTTGTGACAGGGCCAAGGTAGAGTTGATCGCCTGGACCATTGAGAAGGTGAGTGGAGTCGATGTTCTGGACGTAGATATAAGTGCATCCTACAACCGCTCGGTTGTCACTCTTGTCGGTCAGCCTGAGAAAGTCAGGGAGGCCGCGTTTCGAGGCATCTCCCGGGCAGTGGATCTTATAGATATGTCACACCATAAAGGCGAGCATCCACGGCTTGGTGCGTGCGATGTCTGTCCTATTGTGCCCATCCAGAATGCTACTATGGCCGATTGCGTAACACTGGCTGAGGAGCTTGCAGAAGAGGTGGGGGAGAAACTGGCTCTTCCTGTCTACCTATACGCAGAAGCCGCCAGGTCTCCAGAACGGAGGAACTTGGCACGGATCAGAGCAGGCGAGTATGAAGGTTTGGAAGAGAAATTGCGGGACTCCGTCTGGAAGCCTGACTTCGGCCCTGCCGTCTTCAACAGCGGGGCTGGAGCGGTGGTGATCGGTGCTAGAGAGCCGCTGATCGCCTATAACATCAATGTAAGAGCAGAGAGCAAGAAGGCAGTCGACACTGTCGCCGGCCGCATCAGGGAATCGGGATGGACAGAGGTTTCAGAGGATGGGGAGAAGGTACGCCATCCCGGAGCATTCCGGGAGGTCAAGGCACTGGGTGTCTCTCTCGATGATCACGGGATCTACCAGGTATCTACGAATCTCACCAACTACACGGTAACCCCTCCCCACGAGGTCTTTGAGATGGTGAAGGGGTTATCTCTGGGTGTCGGCGAGGTGTTCGGATCAGAGATAGTGGGACTGGTGCCCAGGGAGGCTATACTCGCGGCAGGAAGGTTCTACTCGCCGGGAGAAGAGTCGGAAAGCCGATTGGTCGCCTCGGCCATAGACAACCTGAGACTCAGTTCTCTTAAGGAGTTCAACCC
>Ga0255055_10002704_pt1 | contig 12276 bp, 12 predicted proteins | sample JV7_2_27_MG_FD_188633 | JGI IMG/M metagenome (GOLD analysis project Ga0255055, IMG submission 188633) | Seawater microbial communities from Jervis Inlet, British Columbia, Canada - JV7_2_27 | ecosystem: Environmental > Aquatic > Marine > Inlet | place: Canada: British Columbia | collected...
TGTAAAGCATATTGTTTATTCTTTTTAAATCCATCGAAAAAGTGCTCAGCATCATATACGACATCAATTCCATTTTTCTTTAAAAAGATAATTGTATCTTCAATCATGTTAAGATTTTCTTCTAAACTAGTCTCTAAGGCGACCTTAACATGCAAATCCCAGCTCTTACCAAAAATTGTGGCATGGTTTGTGCCAGCCTCTAATAATGCTCTCAAGTTTCTGTCATCTTCAGCCTTTAAATCCTTGCGTCTGGTGCTGCCAAAAGCATAAATCTTAGTCTCATTTGAATTTATATCCATTGCTTTAATCTTTTTATAAAACATAATATCTTTTGGATTGGAACCGGGCCACCCAACTTCAATCATAGGAATGTGAAGATTGTTAATTAAGCGTTCGAGAATGCGAATTTTATCCTCTACCGAAAAACTAATTCCTATTTTTTGACTTCCCTCCCGAAGGGTTGCATCATATATATACACGCTATTATTTTTGATCATTCCTTTTTTCACCGATGAATTTTTGCTTTTTATTATTTATTTGTGAATATTAAGAAATTCAAACCCAGAAAAGTTAAGAAAAGGATAGTAAAAAAGAGTTTAAAATTTCTTTAATGAAATTAAATAATCCCAATAATAATTAATAAAATAATAATACCTACTAGCGGAATTAATCTTAATCTCATAATTAGAATATAAAAAAAAATGAGGCTTTAAATTCTTTTTGATTTGCAATATAAAATTGAAGCAACATTCTAATGATTTATCTATTTTTATTAATGAACATTATTGTTTGGTATACAGCTTCAGCCTTTATTAAAGCAATACTTTTGCTATTTCAGAAGACAAACTTCTGAAATTAGAAGAAGATGTGTTATATGAATTTTTTCCTTCATATCCCTATTAATTTTAAATGAAGGCTCCCAATTATCAAATCAATTTTTTTTCTATTTAGGTTTCTAATTATTTTCTTGTAGTATGTTTAATTATCTTCGCCCGTAATTAACATAATTTGAATCGTATGAAAATAATTGATAACGATAATTGGATTTAGAAACCAGAATACGGGGGAGGAGTATAAAAATGGACCTGCTAAAGAAATTTTAAATATTATTGCAGAGAAAATGAACCTAACTCCAAAGTCTTAAAATCTAAGTAATATCTAAGTTTTTACTTCTTTTTCTAACTGTCTATCTTTTAAAGAATTTGACTTATTAAACTTTCAATCGAAATGTTTATTAGTGTCCTTAGGAATTTTATCACCATCAGACTTTATTTAAAAATTTAAAAATTAGAATAACTAAAATAATTAAAAATATAAGGCAATTATAAAATGAAAAGAGAATTTGCAGTATTAGGAATAGTAGTTGCTCTTGTAGCAGGACTTGGTACTGGATTTGGCATTGGATGGTTTGTTACTCCAATTACTGACGGAGGACCTGGTGCATCATTACTCTCTCAGATTCAATCACGAGGTTCAATTATAATAGGAACTAGTTCCGATTGGCCCCCATTTGAGATTTATAATGTTACAACTGATCAATACGAAGGATTTGATATTGATTTATGCGGATTAATTGCTGCGGAAATTGGAGTTTCTATTGAGTGGTCAGATATGGACTTTGGTGCACTAATAGATGCTTGTCTTGTAGGCACGATTGATATGATAGCAGCTGCGATGTTCGCTACACCCGCACGCGTGCAACAACTCGCATTTTCCATGGGATATATTCGAACAAATATGGTAATGGTGGTTTTGGAAAATTCTACGATTACCGTGAGTAATTATAATGACTTAATAGGTTATGAAGTTGATGTACTATCAGGTTCTGCTGAAATGTGGGAATTAGACGACAATAGTATCCCTTATAATGATTACCCTAAAGCCGATGTAATGGCTACAAACCTCATGGCTAATATTTCCCAAGTAGCCTTTGTAGACGAGCCAGTTTTTGACATCTGGAATAAAATCTACCCATTCCAAACAATTTTTACTGTACTTGCTGAACCTTGTTCGTTCTTTTGCCAATGGGACGAACCTGAACTGATGGCAGAAATTAACAAAGTAATTCTAGAATCTTACTCAGATGGAACCCTCGATGCCCTCGTTGATAAGTGGTTTACATAATAAATAAGATTATAAACTCTATTTTTTTTTTAATTAGAACCTGTAACTTTTTGAGTTAAATACAGTTTTGATTGAAGTATTAAACTACAACAGAAAAATTATAAAAAAATTGCCATTATATATGATATCAATGTTATATCAAGTAGGATCGGAATTCTCATATTTTATTATTGGAATTGTCCTTACAGTTACCGTTCCCATTCTCATCTTCCTTATTGGGACATACGCTATGAAATGGTACGCCAAGAAAAAAAGATGGGGCGATTCTATTAAAACTGCCTTTATAATAAATATTTTATTACTCATACCAAGTTCTCTGATTAATTTTTTTCTTTCTTTTATTTTTAACGATATTCTTATCACAACCACAATTGGTATAGTGAATAACATTACAATTGGGACAATATTAGTTATGAAATTTTATAAAAAGAGATTCAAGGATTCATTTTTATTTAATATCGTCATTCAAATCATTATTTTTCCTTTGACTATTATATTGGGTTTATTTATTGGATTTGTTCTTATAATAGTTTTCTTTCCAAACTTGGTTTTTAGTACGCTTATCATTATTTGGGATATTTTTTCACTAATTATTATAAAAGGATTGGGTGTTACTCTGTATTTGACTGCTTTAGGTCTATTAGGTGGTTTTGCGATAGGATTATCCCTTGCTATCATGCGTGTTTACGGCGGTATAGAGCTTAATTGGTTCGCAAGTGGCTACGAAAAACTATTTCGTGGCATTCCAATTTTAATTTTGATTTTTATCTTCGCTTTCGGAATGCCCGACTTATTTTGGTATATACTTCACCCACTTAATAGAGTCCAAGCGAGTGTTATATTAGCACTAGCTCTTCGTAGTGGAGCGTACCAATCTCAGGTTTTTAGAGGAGCTATACTATCCGTTGATAAGGGACAAATGGAAGCTGCGAGAGCGTTAGGGATGAGCCAATTTAAAGCTCTTCGTCATGTTATATTGCCCCAGGCTTTACGACTAGCGGTTCCAGGTTGGTCTAATGAGTACGCTGTTGTGATTAAGGATACATCATTTGCCTTTCAGGTAGGTATTATTGAAATGACCAAATGGGCTTATCGATATGGAACAAATTATCCCGATCTGTGGATAGTTTCAATGGGTGTACTCGCAGTCACTTATTTCCTTTTTACTTTTCCTGTAACGAAATTATTTGGTGAACAACAAACGAAAAAACTAAAAAAGTTAGGTATTGGAGGTGGTTAAATATAACTGGACCTGTTTTAGAGTTAGATAATGTATGGAAATCATATGAAGATTTAGAAGTTCTTAAGGGTATCTCATTCAAAGTATTAGAACGAGAAGTAAAAGTTATATTCGGACCGAGTGGTTCTGGAAAAAGTACGTTACTTAGGTGTATTAATATGTTAAATCCTCCGGATAAAGGAGATATCTTCCTTAGAGGAAAGAATCTGAACGATCCTGAAATAAATCTCAATGCTATTAGGGCAAGAATCGGAATGGTTTTCCAACACTTTAACCTTTTTGCACATCTCAAAGCAATAGATAATGTCAGTCTTGGTCTTCGCCGGGTTAAAGGATTTTCAAAAGAAGAAGCTCGTGCAAAAGCACTGGAAACATTAGATCGTGTTAAAATGACCAAATGGGCTGAACATTATCCAGCCCAACTATCTGGAGGGCAAAAACAGCGTGTAGGTATTGCTCGTGCTCTGGCCATGGAACCAGATGTAATTTTATTTGATGAACCAACCTCTGCCTTAGATCCTGAGTTAATTGGTGATGTGCTTCAAGTTATGTTGGATATTGCAAAATCTGGTACTACAATGATAGTTGTCACTCATGAAATGGGATTTGCAAGAGCTGTTGCATCAGAAATGATCTTTATCGGAGAGGGTGTTATACTAGAATGCGGAACCCCTCAGCATTTCTTCACATCACCCAAATCCGAGCGTGTAAAAAAATTTTTGGAACAACTTGATATTTTATATGGTGGACATGATAGGCTTTTACAAATCTCTAATGGTGAAGAAAGCAAGTGATATTTCAAACGCGTCCAAATCCAATAGAAGATTTTGTTAAATTACTGGGATTTTGGGATCATTTATTAACTGGTTTTATTACAATGATATGGCTCTACGGATTAGCACTTGTGATAGGCTTCTTTCTTGGAATTTTACTTGCAATTATCCGTCAATATGGAGGTAGAATTCTCTCACAAGTCTCTACCGTATATATCGAAATTGTTCGTGGAACGCCATTACTTGCACAGATATTACTCTTATTTTATTTGCCAACATTTTTGGGTCTTCCAATAATGGGATTGGAGTTAGAATATAACTTTTCATTGTTAGATAAAAATATGACTATTACTCTCTTTAATCAAGCCATATTTATTGGCATCATCACATTAGGTCTTAATAGTGCGGCATATCAAGCAGAATACTTCCGTGGAGCTATTTTATCCATAGGAGAAGGACAAATCGTAGCTGCCGAATCACTAGGTATGTCTCGATTAAGTGGAATTTATCATGTTGTTTTACCACAGGCTCTGCGCCGCGTTATCCCTTCATGGTCTAATGAAGCCGCTTATCTCCCGAAATATACCGTTGTAGTCTATTTCATTGGTGTAAAAGAGCTTTTTCGTGAAGCGAACTATATCATGACTCATCCGAGAATTGCTGTCACTCCACTAGTCATATACATCGTTATTGCCATTATTTTTCTTATTATGATCTCACTCATATCCAAAGGATTAGATATTCTGCATAAGCGAACAGGAATTCCTGGGTTATAAACTTTGTAAAAAGAAATAAATGTGATTTCAATGTGTTATTATATTACAGCAACCTTACCAAAAGAAACTGATCATTTAAATCTAAAACCAATCTTTGAACAGTTCAATATGAGTTTTACTTCCATAAAGAACGAAAAAGTTGAAGTCCAGTTAAGACCGGGAGAAAAGTACTTTAGAGCAACGAAAAAATATTGTGATTGTGATACAGTATTAGGTTCTCGAAATCGATCTCAAGAATACGAGAAACTTCTTAAATCAAAAAAGATCAAGACTCTGAGAAAAAAACAGTGGTCAGATGATCAAATAGATAATTGGATTATGGAAAAAATTGTTACTAAGTCCCATAAAAAGGGCTTAAAAAAGACTTCTTTAGAGGTTGATGAAGAAATTAATAATTGGATTGATTTTGTACAAGATGTCTTGAAAAATGTTAAAAGAATAGGATTATTAAAGCATTGGTATAAATCCAGCTTAGACAACGAAGAAATTCTGCTAAAAAAGACGGTACATATTAACCTAAAAGATTTTACAGCAGATAAGCTTCTGAAATTAGAAGAAGATGTGTTATATGAATTTTTTCCTTCATATCCCTATTAATTTTAAATAAAGGCTCCCAATTATCAAATCAATTTTTTTTCTAATTAGTTTTCTAATTATTTTTTTGTAGTATGATTAATTATCATCGCCTATAATTGTCATAATTTGATTCGCATGAAAATAATTGATTTACGATCTGATACGGTGACCAAGCCATCTCCAGAAATGTGGGAATATATAAAGTCAATGGGTAATTCTCAACTTGGTGATGATGTGATGGGAGAGGATCCTACTGTGAATGAATTAGAGGATAAAGCTGCTAAACTTATCGGGAAAGAGGCTGCGTTATTTGTAACTTCAGGAACACAAGGTAATTTAGTCTCATTTCTTTCACAAACTAAACCTGGAGACGAAATTCTTTTGGAAGAACTAAGTCATATTTTTTTAAATGAAGTAGGGAGTGCGGCACGAATAGGAGGTTTAATGATTAGGACTTATCCTTCAGTTAGAGGTGTTCCTTCATTTGAATATCTTCAGACTTTAATTCGAGATAAAGAAGAAATACATGAACCACCATCCACGTTATTATGTACCGAGAACACACATAATTACCATGGCGGTGCAATAGTTGAACTTGATGTTTTAAAGAAAATGAGAGATTTTACTAAGAAAAACGATCTAAAATTTCATTTAGATGGAGCAAGAATTTTTAACGCAGCAATCGGATTGAACGTACCTGTAACTCAAATTACTAAACTTACCGACAGTGTAATGTTCTGTTTGTCTAAAGGGCTCTCGTGTCCTGTAGGATCAATTGTAGCAGGATCTAAAGAATTTATCTTGAAAGCTAGAAGATTTCGAAAAATGATTGGTGGAGGAATGCGTCAGGCGGGAATTATTGCTGCTTTTGGGCTCCTTGCGTTAGAACCTAAATGGATAAATAGGCTTGCTGACGATCATAAAAACGCAAAATTGCTCTCTGAGGGATTAAAAAACCTAAACTTACCTATAAAAGTGCATCCAACAGATACTAATATAGTTATAATTGAGATGCTAGAAAAGATTAGAATTCTTAAAATTATTACAGCTCTTAATAAAGTAGGAATTTTAGCTTTTAACATTAGTAAAGAAAAAATACGATTTGTAACTCACTATGGCATCCACGCAGACGATATTAACTATAGCATAGAGCAAATTGAGTTAATTTTAAAACAAAATTTATAATATACTTGAAAACCAATTAACCATATATTGAAGGAGTAGAAACTTAAATAATGAATATAGACGATTTTGAAGATATTTTATATGAAAAAGAAGAAAATGGTATATGCACGATTACGATAAATAGACCTGAAAGAAGAAATGCTGTTACACATGTTTCTTTTCTAGAGATTTTTACAGTTTTAGAGGATATGGAAAAAGATAAGAACGCAAAAGTCCTGATTATCACCGGAAATCCTGAGGGAAATGCGTTCTCATCTGGAGGATACTTTGAACCTAATTATTTTGAAAAAATACAAAAAGAGATTAGGATGGAAATAGATCTAAATGACATTGCTCAGAAAAAATTATGTATGGCACTCTGGAAATTTTCTAAACCCGTTATCGCTGCGATAAACGGATTAGCAATTGGTGGTGCGATTACAATGCCATTATCTGGAGCAGATCTCATATACATGGCTGAAGATGCTTGGCTAGGATTTTATTTTTCTAAAAGGGCAATTATCCCCGAATTTGGAGCCTCTTTTATTCTACCGTTTTTAGTAGGCTTCCAGAAAGCAAAAGAAATATGTTTTTTTGGAGACAAAATAACAGCACAGAAAGCTCTTGAACTGGGTTTAGTGAACAAAGTTCTACCTAGAGAAGAATTGATACCTTATGCTCGGGAACAGGCTTTGAGATTGATCCCGCCTCAAGGACCTTCTAAATCCTTAAAACTAATGAAAAAAACCATGCACGCTTATTTCATCGATATCTTAGATAAAACTTTAGATTTAGAAAACAAAGGTTTAAGGAAGATGTTTAGAACCAAAGATTTCAGTGAATCAATGAATTCGCTAAAAGAGAAACGAAAACCTACTTTTATTGGGAGATAATCAAACTCAAATTTTTTTCTTCAAAAAAATATCTTCAAAAACAATTTGATAAATTTTTTTTTTGGATGATAATAAATTTGATGAAAGTGAAGTCATTTCCCCACTTTCCCCGTAATAGTATATAAAAAAATTAAAAAAATATTAGCAAACTTATTTCCATTTCCATTTTGGTTTAGTTTTTGACATTCTCGCAAGAGCACCATTTACCATATCCTTTGTTTGGAGTAATTGAGAACTAACGAGAGTTTCAAGTTCTAAACCAAATGCGACATCTTTACCATAGCAATCATCAATCAGTTTTTTACTTAGACCTACTGCTAGTGGAGCAGAATCAATTAATTCATCCGTGTACATTTTAATAATTGAATCTAACTCATCGCGAGTTTTAGCAACCCGATTTACAACTCCTAACCTATATGCTTCATTTCCGTCAAACTTACGACCTGTTAATATTATATCCTTAGTATTTGGAATGCCTACTAATCGAGTTAAACGAATTGTTCCACCCACATCAGGATTCATACCTAATTTTGTTTCTAACATATGAAATAGCGCAGATTCTGTACAAAATCGAAAGTCACATGCTAAAGCAAGTTCAAATGCCATTCCGAAGCAAAAACCATTTATTTTAGCGATTACGGGTTTTTCCATCTTTGCAATTTTTGTAAATATGCTATGGAGGTATGTATTTGCGAAATATCTAAAATTTCGAGGTATTTTTAGATCTGGAACTACTCCCTCTGCATCTTTTTCTTGTCCTGTTAAAAATTTAAGATCTATTCCCGAACTAAAGAATTCGTCTCCCCCCGTAATAATAACTACTCTTGCATTGGTACGCTCAATTTGATCTATAGCCTTTTCAAGTCCAACCATTAGATCATGATTAATTGCATTTTTTTTGCTTAATCGGTTCATTTTAATGGTGACAATTGAACCATCTTCATTTTGTTCTATTAAAACTGTCTTATCATCCACAATTTCTCATCTTATTTATTTAATTTAATTTGTTTAAATATAATAAAGGTAAAAAAAAATGTAATAAATTTTTATTGTATTGGTTCGAAATATTCTATATCCAAAATCCTTTTTCTTGGATTTTCTTTAAATACTGCTTTTACTTTCATCCCTATTTTCAGTTTTTTTGGATCGTTTTCGTTTATAATATGTACAAAATCCGTGTCAGCACCATCGAGTCTAATAATCCCATAAGCAAACGGAGGTTCTAGAGGCATAACTGGAGTAGAGTGAGTTATAACAGTAAATCCTTTAACAATTCCTTGATTTCCGATTTCAACCCACTCTTCCATTTTTTCAAAACATTCAAAACATATCATTTTAGGAGGAACGTATACTTTATTACACTTAGGGCATTTTACTCCAAATATTTTATTGTTTTTCCCAATTTCGGTTATAAACCGTTCAACGTATGCTCCTGCTGTGTGTTTATAGGGGACTTTAATCCTTCCTCGGAATACTTTTTTCTCAATTTCTTCATTCATTATTCATAACCTCAATTTTATTCCTCATTTTCTATTACTTTATAATATAAAATATCTCCTATGTTGCCTTCTCTTTCATCTTTAAAAACGGCTTCAACGCGTTGACCGACTTTCAGTTTAGTGTAGTCTGTTTCATCAACGAAATGCATAGTATAGGTATCAGCTCCATCAAGTTTAAATATAGCATAACCGTACGGGAATGGGCGTAATCCTCCCGTAGTTGGATCTGTAAATGGATAGTTAACGACTGTGAATCCTTCTAAAGTACCCCTCGGCGATAATTCAATCATATCCTCAATAGTCATTTCAATAAAACAATCAGCACAGACTGCTCTTGGTGGAGAGTGTACTTTACCGCATTTTGAGCATTTACTCCCCATAATTTTTTTATTTTCTTTTAATTCTTCAAAAAATTTGACTGCTAATTTACCAATCGAATACCTATAAGGTAAATCCGTTTTCCATTTAATTTCAAAAACTTTTTCCTGACCTTTTTTCTTACTCATATTATCACCTCATAGGTTCTTTTCCTAGTATTAAAATTTCAGTCCAAAGGCTTCCACCAAAACCCATTGCGAGAGCTTTTTCTACATCAGGTACTTGTCTTTTCTCACCTCGCCCCATAACTTGAGTTGCAGCTTCGGCTACTCTTACTAAAGCTGTAGCACCAATGGGATTCGTGCTCAAAACTCCACCCGAAGGATTAATTGGAAATTCTCCACTCATTTGAGTTATACCTTCGTCCAATAACTTTCCACCTTCGCCAGGCTTACAAAAACCTAATGCTTCTGTCCAAGAAAGCTCACTCCAAGATGTAGGTTCATAAATTTCTGCTACATCTAGATCTTTCACAGGATTTTTAATACCCGCTTTTTTATATGCTTTCTTAGAAGCAAATGTTGCCGTAGGAAGATCGTACATTTTGTCATCAGTTCCAAAAGTGTAATAATGAGCAGTTTCAACAGCGTGGAACCAAGCAGGATTGTCAGTTATCTTTTTTGTTTCCTTTTCGTTGGCGTAAATAAGCGCACAAGCTCCTTCGCTTTGAGGGCAGCAATCATGTAATCTTAAGGGGTACGATATCATTTGAGAACTCATAACATAATCAATTGTAATGTTTGGCATCTGCAAGTGAGCAAATGGATTGTTTGCAGCGTTACTTCTATTCTTTACAGTAACTTTTGCTGCTTGTTCTGCTGTAATCCCATACTTAGCAGAATACATGCCTGCCATAAGAGCTAGTGGACCTAGCGCTCCAGCTAAAGAAGGGCGCTCCCATACCGGATCGAAAGCGGTAATTATTCCTGTTGTAGCTCCACCTTCGTTTAATTTTTCCCAACCAATTACTAAAACATTGTCATAAATTCCTGAGGCAACATGGTGATAACCACAAATTGCTAAAGAACTACCGGTGGTTCCACCCGTCGCTACTTTTACTACCGGTTTTAAATATCCTGGTGCTGCTTCAATCCCGCACATCAATTCAGAAAAATTTATTCCTTCGAAATGATCCATATTCCCAATGACCAATGCATCTATATCTTTAGGTTCGAGCTGAGCATCGTCTAGAGCCATTTTAACTGCTTCGTATATCATCTCAGGGATATTTACATCTCTTCTCTTACTTCTAAATTTAGTTTGACCTATACCTACAACGGCTACATCGTGTTTAGTCATTTTCATTCACCCCCGAAAATTAAAACGCAATTTCCTTGAGAGCATATTCCGTTCATCCCATAGGCGAGACCAGTTTTTGCGTTAGGTATTTGTCGTTTATCAGCTTTTCCCTGTAATTGTAAAACAATCTCTGCTACCCTAATTAAACCGTTAGCCATGGTTGGATTGCTAGATAGCACTCCTCCAGAGGGGTTTACTGGGACTGAACCATTCATCTCCGTTTCACCACCTTCGATGAACGTACCACCCTCTCCTTTATCACATAGTCCTAGCGCTTCATAAATCATAAGTTCGTGAATACTAAAGTTTTCACTTACTTCGCAAACATCTAAATCATCGACAGGATTGTTTACACCTGCCATTCTATAAGCTTCCTTAGCTGCTAATTCTAACCCAATTAAATCAGTCATGTTTCTATTACCCAAATAATAAGCGTCAGTACAATTTCCATAACCTTTAAACCATATTGGATTTTCTGTCATTTTTTTTGCAACATCTTCTTTTGCCAAAAGCATAGCAACAGCTCCATCTGAAAATGGGGGAAAATCTAATTCTTTCAAGGGATATGCCATCATCTTAGAATCAAGCACCTTTTTAATGGTAATTTCTTCCTGAAGATGTGCGTAAGGATTATTTAGGGCATTTTTTCGATTTTTAACTACAACTCTAGCTGCTTGCTCTTCAGTTACATTGTATTTATTCATATACATGTTTGCCATTAATCCAGCAGATGAAACTTGATCAAGACCTAAGTGCCTTTGATAATAGGGATCAAAAATTGTGTTGTTGACAAGATATTGGTTAACCTCAGAGCACTTACAATGCGAAACTACCATTACTGTATCATAAGACTCTGAAAAAATCCTCATTGCACCGTACATAAAAGCAAAAGCGCCGTCCCCAGAAACCCTCGATTCTGCTTTTCTTACCGATCCTACAGCATCTTGTATAGCCATGTTTGCAATTGTTCTCCCATCATTAAAATCGTTAGAACTTGTAATTACACACCCAATATCATCGTTATTTATTCCTAAATCGTTGTGAAGCTTCTTAACTACCTCAAATACAAGTTCGGAATAAGTTTGATCTATCTTATCTGCTTCATATTTAGTTTGTGTGCATCCAACTATTGCAACTTTATCCATAATTATTATTCTCTCTTTTGATTGTTTATTTTAGAAATTAATTATAATATTGATTGATTCATCTATAAAGGCTTTTAATATTGAAATTTGAACTATTAGATGAGTTTTATTTTATCATAAAACAAAACAAAAAAAAGAGGTATTAAAGTTAGACAGACAAAAAGGATATTAATTATTAAAGAGTTTACCGGTTTTAGTCTCTTCCTCTTCACGAAGTGGTTGTTTTTGAATTTTCCCCGTAGGAGTTTGAGGTAAGCTGTCCCGAAATTCCACATATTTCGGCACTTTAAAATCGGCTAGATGTTTTTTACAATAAGCGATAATATCTTCTTCAGTAACCGATTCTCCTTCTTTTAATACGACAAATGCTTTCGGTAGTTCTCCATAAATCTTGTCACGTACTCCAATA
>Ga0255055_10002705_pt1 | contig 12274 bp, 27 predicted proteins | sample JV7_2_27_MG_FD_188633 | JGI IMG/M metagenome (GOLD analysis project Ga0255055, IMG submission 188633) | Seawater microbial communities from Jervis Inlet, British Columbia, Canada - JV7_2_27 | ecosystem: Environmental > Aquatic > Marine > Inlet | place: Canada: British Columbia | collected...
GTTCGGTGATGCGTTCAGCGGCCTGATGGCAGAGATCGGCCGTGGTCGGTCCGTCGTCGGGGGGCAGGCTCACGACGTGACGCACCTCCCGCAGCCGTTCGGTGAGGTTGTCAGTCATCGGTGGCTTCCATGACGTTGCGAAGGATCGTGTATGCGAACCCTGGCGGAACAGGTGGGTCGGTGTTCCCCTCCAGGGTGACGATGGCCTTGTCGATCGCCGTTTCGAGGGTGGCGATGCGGTGGTTGGCTGCATCTCGTTCGCCGACCAGATCGTAGATTCGCCTGTGAAGGTCCAGGTCAGTCATCTAGAATGGTTCCTCCCCTGGCCGGGGACCCTCGCCGAAAGTCATCTGTCTCGACACCTTCTCAGTGATCCTCATGGACTCCGGGTCATAGTTATGTGCCATGCCCATCGGGTGGGTGGAGTGCCCGCCTCTTGTCTTCAGGAACTGAAGGTGGAACAGCTTCTGCCGAACCTCCATCGTCTCCATCGGAATCCCAGGCTCCAGATGGGTCCGGTACCCTGACAGGATGTAGTCGGCGGACTGCTCACCACCGAACCGGCCGCTAGTCGCCGTCAGGGGCAGATGCCCCTCTTCCCCGGCGCCCCGGGAAACCTGGTGCAGCAACAGGAGGAGCACGTCGTGCTCTCTCGCAAATTTCTTGGCTTGCTTCATCACCATGTCGACCTGCTCCATCGAACCCATGGCACGGACACCCGTGATGTACTCGGCGTAGTCGACAACAACAAACTGGACCTTCTGGTCCCATTCGAGTTCCGTCTCCCTGATGGCCTCCCCCATTGACTTGAACGACATGTTGGGGTTATCGATGATCGTCAGCGTCTCGAAGTCGGACACTAACCCCGACAGGTGTCGGCTGTACCCCTGGCCGAGGTCGGCTTCGATCTCCGAGGTTGGTGTGTCGAAATGGATAGCGGCCAGTCGCTGAGCGATGTAGCGGCCGTGCATCTCGAGACTGAAGAACACTGTGGGAATCTTCAGCCCGTACGCCACGTTGTTGATGACGTTCAGTGCGAACGTGGTCTTGCCGACACCGGATCTCGCCTGGAACAGAACCAGCTCTCCCTGAGCGCCACCCCCGGACGTCCGGCTGTCCATGATGGAAAACCCGGTCGCTATCCGAGGGTGGTCTTGGCGGGCCCATTCAAGCTGCTCCCTGACGGTCGCTTGGATCGGCTTGAAATACTCCGACACCTATACTGTCGGCTTGATGCCACGGTCACGGAGGCCGGCGTCGATAAACTCATCCCGAGGGCGCTTCGAGTTGATCCACAGCACCTTGTTGGTGTCGTCCTTCAGCTTGAAGTTCGGGGACCCGTGAGGGGTCCCGTCACGCTTTGTGAAGTTCCCCCAGAACGAGGGAAGGGCGGTCCAGTTATTGCCGGTGGCATCGAGTTCCGTGAACAGCCGCTGCCAGAGCTCGTTGTCCGACGGGCCCACTCCTGGCACTGCTGCGGGGACGGGCAGGTTGTTCGACGTGACCGGCACCGTGAACGTGACGGGCGAGGCCACAGCTCCGGGGATCGCCGCTGTGGTGATGGCCACGGCAGCGGAGTCGACTCGGTACGTCATGGTGTCCACGAGGGTGGAAACGACGTGCTCAAGGAGCGAGGAGTACATGATCTCGACCGCTTCCTGGCTTGTGTTCCCAACATCGCAGCCGGACATGATCACTGCGACGTCACGGGACGCCGAGTTGATCAATATCTGCATGTCCTTGGGGGTCATTGTTGATGGCATTAGGTTGCTCCTCCTGAGGGGCATCGGTCCCAGAAGTCACAAAACTCCTGAGTGCATAAGAAGCTGGTCGTGTTCGTGGGGAGGGGGGTCCCCAGGTCGAACAGTGCAGCTGATTGCTCTGCCCTCTCAGTGAGGGCATCTATGTGGGCCTGCGAGGGGGTCGCAGGGTACCGGCGGAACTTCTGTGCGTCCCGCCGCATCACAGAGAAAAAGAATTCGTAGCCGTTCATCTCCGGAAATTCGACTTGTGCCGCTTTCACGTACCAGGCGGGTTGCGGGTGCCTCATCGGGTCCGCTTTACGTTCCGGCCACATTTTCCCGGCCGTCTTGTGGTCGTCGAGGATCAGTTTCCCGGTGTCTCGGTTGAAGAGGACGAGGTCCGCTGTTCCGGACATTCTCCAAGTGTCTGTGAATGGGTGGTTGAAACGCCACTCGACGTCCACGACCTGAAAGTTCTCGGGCCAGTAGAAGCCGTCAGCAAAGTAGGCAAGCACCATGGCGGTGACCTGGTCAAGGCAGACGTCGATGGAGTCCTTGAGTACGACTTCCCTGTCATCGGCGCCGGCGTCGAGCACGATGTTCTCGAACGCTTCCTCAGCGGCCTTGCAGTACCCAAGGACCTCGGTGGTGCTCGGTTCGAAGTACCGGCCTTTCCGCTGCCGGGCCAGGTAGTAGCTCTCGAGGCCGACGTGGTACGCCGTGCCTTGCATGGCGTACTGGGACTCTTTGCGTTTGAGGAGGCCCGCTACGTTCGCTTGAGCTCGCCTCAGACAGATGTCGATATCGCCGAGGGTGGACTGGCGGACTGTCCTGAACTTGGGAGAGTAGTCCAGGTCAGTCACGCCAGCCACCCGTAGACCACCGAGAAGGTGATCCATGCCCCGATCAGGGCTGCGGCGACACTTGTGATGACGAGCGCTGCGACAGAGACCAGCATCGGCCCTGAGTCGCTGTCATCGAGTTCTTGTCTCCAGTCGTATGGAGCCATCATGTTCTCCCATCGTGTTTGCCCGGATGGGACCTTGGCGGGGCCAAGGCCCCCGTCCGGGGAGGCAACTTACACGGCCACTGTAGCACGTTTGAGTCGTATTGCTACAGGTTTTCGTTTTTAAACACTGTGACCAGGGGCGTTGGCTCTTCCAACGGCGCCTGGAACCTGAGCCGGTGGGCGAGCATCGATCGCCGGTAATCAAGGCAGGCGACGATGCTGAGGAGGAGTTCTTGCCTGAGCCACTCGTCTCTGGTCTCCGTGACCCGGCGGATCAGGATGGATATATGGTCGAGGTCGTCGAGTGTGAACTGGACGAGTTTTGGGCAGGGGACACCGGGTCGATGTGACTCGCTCGAGATTTCGTCGGACTCTCTGGGTTCGTTTCTGAGCATGGGCCCTGTCTTTCTGTGCCGGCGGGTGTTTCCTGTGGAGTGTACCGTTTGCTTGACCTCGATGTGTCCAGCCGGGTTTCACCGTTGACCCGGCCGGGTCCCGGTGGGCGACATGCCCACTCCAACATCCTCCTCTCTCCCTTCACCGTTGCTCGGAGTGCTGTTCGTAGAGCTGGCGCCCTCTGGCCTGCCTGCGCTGCTCGGCCTCCGAGACTTCGAGCCTCACGCCGGTCAGGCGCAGCAAGGACTCGTACGGGGCCGACAGGTCGTCGGCCAGCCCGTATTCGAGCCGGGCCTCGAGGTCGTCGGCAACAAGTTGCCGGACGACATCGAGCTCGTCGTCGGTCAGATGGTGAATCATGCGCCCATCGCCCGCTCTTGAGCCTCTGCCGCCCGCAGGTCGTAGGCATCCTGCAGCCAGGCCAGGTACTCGGCCCAGATGTCTTCGCCCACCATGTTGCGGGACAGGTCTCGGACCTTGCCGGCCTCGCAGACGCAGGGTGTGGCGTAGTGCCCGGCCCTGTAGTCGTCGGCGAAGTCTGGGTCCTCGTCCATCATCTCGGTCACGTCGTACCCGTGGAGGTGCCGGTGCCCGTCGCCTCGGCAGTCCGGGCAGATCGCCCAGACCGTCGGCAGCTTGTGGCCGTGGTCCTCGAACCAGTAGTCGATGAACGCTTGTGTTTCGTCCATGATGTTCTCCCTTGTTTCAGCTGTCTCATCAGGCCCAGGAGCTGATCCCTGGACGACCCCCGAAGGGGTTTCGACACTTCAGTGCCCGATTGTCTCGGCCTGCCAAGTGAACATGTCTTGCCAGGTCTGCATGAACTCGTCGATGCCGTTCTCGACGAGCTCGACCCGGTGACATTGGGTGCATGTCATCGTGCATCTGGCCCCAGAAGGCCCTGAGAGCCTCCAGGAGGCCCCCTGACAGCTTTTGCAGTGCCTAGGCATTAGGAGTCCTCCCAGCGGCTCTGACGGCCTGTGCGGCGTTCGTGGCGGGTCTTGGCCTGCCCACGGTGGCCGTGGGGACCGCCCTTCTGGCGGTACCCTTCGTTCGACATGCGTCCTGCTCGGCGCATGGCCTTCACGATGTACATTTCATTCTCCCTATTGTTGCGGCAGTGTGCCCTGCCTATTGATTGAAATGGCACAGGACCAACACACCCCATTGAAACAATTGGGGGTGTGTCAGCCTCTGTCATTTCAGGTAGTTCATCAGTACCCAGCCTGCTGGGCGTACTGGTCGTACACCGTGCCCTCGGAGACATACGCTCCGGGGTTGCGGGTGATGGTGACCAGGAAGTGAGAGCTGCTGTAGCCCTCCTCCGTTGGCCCGCCGTACGACCCCGAGAATTCCTCCTCGGTGATCTCATACGGCAGCTGCCCAGGTTCGAGTGGATTGATGGTGTCGCCGACGGTGCCGACGTTGACGTCGTCCCAGTCCTCGACGCCAGGGGCGACGAGCTCGAGGAGGTCGTACCGGTCCACAACCACGGTGCTCTGAGCAGCCGCCACAGCGGCCGCCTCGGCGGGACTGTTCAGACCCGACTCACGGAAGCCCCGTTTCTGGTGCTCCAAGTTCCGTGCGATGTGCAACGGACCCCAGTTCTGAAGAACTGCGTTCGTCAGGTCGAACACGACGCATTTGTTGTACCCGTGGTTGCCGTCACAGTCCCTCGAAGAGGTGCTGTACTCGACGACCACGACAGCGTCCTCGAAGCCGGACACCTGGTTCCAGGAACCGGTGACTTTCAGGTTGGACTCGATGGCCTCGATGGCCTTCAAGATGGCATTCATGGTTTCTCCCTTGTGAGCTGTCTCATCAGACCGAGTAGCTCATCTCTCGGTGACCGCCCCGAAGGGCGGTTTCGACTAGTACTTCAGGTCCCAGTCGAGGGCGTGGGGCTGTTCCCCCGTCCGGAACTCGTCACGGTTCCGGACCTTGTGCAGGACGTTCGGGCCGTCGAAGGCGAGCAGGACCTGGGTCCTGATCTCCATGTCGACCTCGTCGTCGGTGAGGGCGTAATGCTCGGCCCACAGTTCGATGGCCTGGCCCCTGTCTCTGGCGATGACGTGGAGGTCGTAGTTCGCCCCCTCATCGGTTTCGGCGTGGATGAAGTAGAGCTTCACAGCAGACCGTCCAGAAGGTCGGTCGCAGTGAGGTCATCGATGTCGGTCTCCGTCACCGGAGACTTGAACTCGATGCGCCCATCGCACTCATCGCAGAACCCGGACACGCTGAAGTCGAACTCGATACCGCAGTACCGGCAGTTCATCGGCCAGCCCTGATCGCAGCTGCCTCATCCGAGTCGGCCTGAGTGCAGATCTGGAACCTGTACTCGTCGTAGTGGATGCCCTCGTCGAGGACGAACATCTCCAGCTCGTACAGAGCCTGACGGCCATCGGGGCCCGTTGGCGCCGTGCGAGCCGCCTCCGAAGCCAGGTTCGAGAACCTGTACGTCGAGGTGGCCCACATGAACAGCCAGGCGTCCCACTCGTCGACCGTGATTCGGCCGGCATGGACGTGGCCCTCGACAGTGTCGTAGTCCATCGCCAGGCAGTCGGTGATTGTTGTCATGTCGCTACCCAGGCGGTGATGACGCCCTTCTCGACCATGCGGTCGAGATGTTCGTCCATCAGACGGTCAGTCTCACGGTCAAACTCGACCAGGTGTGCCTGAACCCTCTTCACGGTTTCCCGTGCCGAGGACTCGAGTTCCTGGCCAACAGCACCAGGTGTCGAGTAGTGGATGGCGTCCGACAAGAGCTCGTCGAGTGCCCAGTGGCTCATGGCCACAGAGGTCCCCTTCGAGGTCGTCTCGAATACCTCCGTCCGATGTTTCCAACCGTCAGGACCACCGACACCCTCAGGTGTCAGGAGACCCCTGGAGGCATGGTCCTCGAAGAACCTTGCCGGGACGGTCAGCCGGTGACCGACGGCGACGCCGGTCGGGACGTTGTTTGCAGAGTGCCGCTCTGCGACGGCCAGGTTGTGCCTGGTGTCTCCCTCTGGATGTGAGTCCATTGGCGGCACCACCAGCCCGAGGGCTGGTGATGTCGACATCGGCTTCACCCCTTTCCAACTTTAAGGCACTGCCCATCGGCCGAAGCCGACCAGCAAGAGTGCCGCAACGAGATCAATCACGGTGTCCCGATACCTCTGTCCACCCTGCCCTTGAGGGCCTGGTCCGACGGCCACACTCGATGTGCCGCACCCATTCTCCGACGGGGATCGCCTCGTCGCAGATGCTGCACACGCCTCGGTCGGCGTCGTTGTTCAGGCGCTCCTGTCGAGCGGTCCTGTTCATGGTCATTCTCCCTTGTTTCGACCTGTCTCATCAGCGGCAGGCGGTCAGTCCTGCCGGACCCCCGAAGGGGTTTCGACTATCTAGCGGAAGTTGTAGCGGACGTACCAGTCGAGACCTCGCACGTAGGTGCTGGCGTCGATCTCGGCGTCGAGGATCTTCTTGCTGACCACGTCCTCCCGCCCGATCCCTGGGAAGATGTGGCACCCGAGGAACTTGCTGTCGCTCCTGCCGCTGCGCCCAGCCACCATGATCATCCCGTGTGCTGCGAGCAGCGGGTGCGTGCCCTCCGGCGTCTCGAAGTTCACTGAGCCAAAGAGCCCGTCGTCCTCGATGTCAACCTCGGCCCGCAGGCCGTTCGCCTTGAACTGGTCGGCGATCCTGTAGAGCCGCTCGGCTGGGTTCGTCATCGGACGAACTTCCTGACCCGGAGACCGGCCGAGCCGGTGAACTCAACGTGGACTCGATCGCCTGTCCTCTTGGCGGCCCGGCGAACCGCTCCGGCGAAGAGCCGCATCGCTTCCGACGTGATCCCGGGCTGATCGGTGACCAGAACGTCGTGATGTTGTGCCATCCATGCGACCGACGCCGGGTGAGCGTTGACCTCGGAGAGCGTGACCTCGTGTGGTGTCTCTGAGGTGCTCATCGGGCTGCCAGGATTCGGCCGATGCCTCGGTAGGCGTCGGTGCAGGCGTCGCATGTGCGGAGAGCGCACGCTTCGTCGTCGTGGTTGGGTGTGTTGCTCGGGTTGGTCAGGCGGGTGAATGGAACTTGGGTAGTGCTCATAGTGTTTGCCGTCTCCCAACGGCGGGGTGAGCTGTCTCATCAGTGCAGGTAGCTCATCTCCTGCAGACCCCCGAAGGGGTTTCGACTTCAGGGTGCCTCGGTGTCGGCGGCGTTCAGCTCGGCGATCCGGGCGTTGGCGCACTCGATGCATTTGCCCGAGCGGGCGTGGTAGTTCAGGTGTGTGGGGACTCGGCCTCGGCCGGTCACCCACATGATCCGGAAGCCCGGCTTGAAGTCGCCCTTGCCGCAGGCGGTGCAGCGGTGGCGAGGCTCGGCCGGGGCCGGGGCCTGGTTGTTGTTCATCGGTCGACCTCGGTGAGAAAGGCGCAACGGTGGGTGTCCGAAATCTGGACAATGCCCGAGCCGTAGATCCCTGGACCGAGCGAACCGCATCGCCGGTAAAACTCGATGACCGGGTTGCCGTTGCGTGTGAACCGAACGATCGTCCCTGTCGAGCGGAGATCGGAGAGCCCGAAGCGTCCGCCGAGGTAGGTAATTCGCACCGTGTCCCCGACTTCTCCCTGAGCAGCCTCGACGGCCTCGACGGTCATCGTGCGTTCCACGCTGTCCGGCGGCGCCGTGAACGGCTCCAGGTTTCGAAGTCGAGAGCGTTGAGGTTCCGCTTTGGGATGACCTCCATCGTGGTTCCTCGGTGCTCTCGGTAGGCGGCGAGGGCGGCGGCATACTGCTCGGCGAGATCCTCGTCGGAGAGCCGGGCGGCCCGGGCGTAGCGGTCGGCGTCGGCCTTGGAGCGGTGTGTGTGGTGGTTGTTGTTGGTCATGGACATTTCTCCCTTGTTCAGCTGTCTCATCAGTGCAGGTAGCTGATCTCCTGCAGACCCCCCGAAGGGGGTTTCGACTAGCTCACAGCCCGCTGCGAAGCAGGGCTGAGAAGCAGTGCAGCGAGCCGGTCAGCAACGACCTCGCAGCCGTCCGTCAGCTCGTCCTCGACGACAGGCTCGACCGTGGTGGTCTTGACCGTCACCAGGTACCGCTTGTCCGAATTGTGGACCAGGCTCTGCAACCGCTCCACGATGTCCTCAGCGTCCCCGAAGGGGACGTAGAGAGCGTCGTCGAGGTCAGTGGACCACGAAGTGGTCCACCCGGTGTAGGCGAACGGGACGCCGCCTGAGAGGCACACGATGGTGGCAAACAGTTTGTCGGTGCTCATCAGTTGTGCTCCGGCCGGTCAGAACCGACAAGCCAGCCAGCGGCACGCTCGAAGCCCTGCTCGTACCAGCGGTCAAACTGCCACTGGGCAGGCTCCTCGAACTCGCCCCAGACGTCCGGAGTCTGGTACCAGTCGGTCTTGAGGTCGACGTAGACGTCGGCCAGGTAGCAGGTCTCAGCGACCTGCACCAGACCGTCCTCGGTCTCCCTGACGTAGCCCCCGGCAAGCCAGGCAGCCTCGACGATGTCACGAAACTTCGCAGGGTAGCTGCGGAACTTCTGGGTGAATGGAACTTGGGTGGTGCTCATAATGTTTGCCGTCTCCCAACGGCCACGGGGACCGGCCAGGACGGCCAGGCCCACCACTGGGCCCCCCGACCAGATGGGGAATCTGCGATCGGGGAACCCAGTGCTGGGAGCGGCCCGAAGGCCGCCCCCCGCAAGGAGAGAGAAAGATGTTGGAGTTTGCACGTCCACCCGTCAGGAGTGTGGGGCCGCTGCTCTCGAGGTCGTTTCCTCCCCTCGAGTCCGGTCCCCAGCCCTGCGGCTGGTTCGGTGTCCATCTTGACCTCTGGCCGACCTCTCGGGCGGTGCTCAGTACCGGCGGACCCACTGGGGGTCTCAGGGCCTCGCACCCCAGTCCGTCGCCCTCGGCAAGCCCCCCGGAGGGGGCGCCAGACGCTCGGTGATTCACTCGCTTCACCAGGCACAATGGACGGCACACCCACGACGCCCCGTCAAACAACACATAGAGAAACCCCCCCCAAAAACCGACAAAACCCCAGGTCACAGCCCAATTAAGAAATACCGGACAAACAGCCGAAACAGCCCCAAAAACCCAAAAACGGGCGTTCTCGTGTCACAAAAAACAACGAAACCCCAGGTCAGAGCACAAAAAGCTAAGCACCCAAAAACCGGAACTTACACAAAACCCCAGGTCACAGCCCCAAACCACCAATCAAACGGTCAGCTGGAGACACCCACAGGCAGAGGCCATGAGTGCACCTCCCAAACCACGACCTCCCCAGACGCACTCCCCCGACCTCGACCTCGACCTCGACCTCGACCGCCACCAGCCCAACGCCACGGCGCCGCCCTGGAGCTCTGCCCTCCTGCTGCGGCACTGGCCTTGGAGAGGTGGCTCCGAGGGCTCGGTGCCGGGTTCTGGGGCTGCCAGGAGGTTCCTGGGGTCCGGGGCGGGCTCGAGACCGTGCCCTCGAGTCTCGGCCGATGGGTTCAGCCGGGGAAAGTGGCTCTGGCCAGGGGAAACGGGCAGGGCCCGACCTCGGGACCGGGGGTGCATAAACCCCGGGCCGGGGGGACGGGGGAAAGTACCGGTCCCGTGCGGGTACCAGGTTCCGTTACGTTGTGTTCCTGGCAGGCACCCTGCGGGTACCTCCACAGGCTGAACCTGTGCTTCTCTAGATGCATTTGCACTTCTTTCCGGGAAGCTCACTGTCCTGTCTCCTTGAAGGAAACAGTGCCCGAAGGTGCGATGGACAAGAACCCCTTACCCCGACCCGACAGGTACGGTCTCACCCCGTAGCTGCACCGGTTCCCGATTCCTCACAGGTTTCTCTGAGGTATGTTGGTCAGGTTGGTGAGTGTCTATGCTGGTTAGAATTTGGTGTCAGCGGGGAATCGTGCCCGGGGGCCGGATGCCCCGCTGACGGGGAGACGTTTTACGTCTCCCTCTATAGTATACCTGTTTCGGACCGGTCCGATGTGTGTGTAGGGTAGGGGGGCCGATGGTTTCATGGTGATGGGTTTTTGATGGCTAAGCAGCAGGTGCGATATTCGGAGCCGGATTGGCTTCCGAAGACGAAGGCTGAGAAGGAGATGTTGGCCCGTTATCGGGGTTGGTCTCGTTCTCGGCGGATGAAGGGTGCTGTTGCGGAGTTGCTGAGGGGTCAGGAGTCTGTTTCGCAGGTGGCCCGCAATTTTGGGTTGTCTCGGCAGCATGTGGGGAAGAATGCGAGGGCTGCCCGTCTCGAGTTGGTGGAGCAGGGGATTCTGACTGAGGAGGAGGCGATTTATGTCACTCCTTCGGAGAAGGGTCGGAAGGCCGCTGAGGCTCAGGCGATTTTGGGGGCTCGGGCTGTGGATGTCCGGAATGAGCGTCGTAGGGTCCCTGACGATTTTTGGGAGTTCGATCGGTTGTATTTCGGGCATTGGGGTTGCCCGGACTGTGACGATGAGGCTGGTGACCCGGCTCGGCACGCTCCGGCGCCGTTTCATCGTGAGATCATGGCGGCTTGCAATGACCCTGCGAAGATGCGGGTCTTGATTAACCTTCCGCCGTACCATGCGAAGACGACGTACATTACGGTGAAGCGCACGGTGTGGAAGTTGTGTCAGAACCCGAACTATCGTTCTTTGATCATTTCGAATGCTGAGACGTTCGGTAAGACGATCGTCCAGTCGATTTCGGAGATTCTGACGAACCCGGATTTGTATTTGGGTGCGGAGCGGAATCTGGTTGAGGACTGGGGCCCGTTTCAGGGTGACGGGGCGTGGAATCAGACTCAGTTGTATGTGGCGGGTCGTGTCACGGCGGAGAAGGACCCGACGGTGCAGGTTGCGGGTATTTCGACCACGATTTACGGTAAACGTGCCGATGAGGTCATCTTCGATGACGTCGTGGATGTGAAGCGTTCAAGGAACCCGGACGTGGTGGAGGATGATCTTCGGTGGTGCATGAAGGAGCCGTTGTCGAGGATCGGGAAGAAGGGGAAGGCAATTTTTGTGGGGACGAGGGTGGGGTCTGGGGATCTCTACTCGCAGTTGTCCGCTATTGAGACGTTTCACACGATGAAGTATCCGGCGATCATTGACGACCTTCGTAAGAAGGTCCTGTGGCCGGAACATTTCCCGTATTCGCAGTTGATGGTTCAGAAGGCTGAGATGTCGCCTGCTGACTTCCAGTTGGTCTATCAGCAGGTTGAGATCCCTGGCGCTGGGGCGACGTTCACTGAGGAGATGGTTGAGAACGCTAAGGATTCGGAGCGTCCGTGGGGGCATTACGATGGAGCGTGGGTCATGGTGGCGGGCCTTGACCCGGCTGGCGCCAATCGGCACAGTGGTTACACGGCCATGGTCCTTATGGCGTTGGATACGTTGACGGGGAAACGGTATGTTGTTGACTTGGTGAACGTGAAGCAGATGAAGGCCCCTCAGATTTTTGCTCAGATGAAGGCGTGGGCGGCCGATTATCCGCTTGTGGAGTGGAGGGTGGAGTCAAATGGTTTGCAGTCGCAGCTTGTCCAGTACAACCAGGAGATCAATGAGGAGTTGGCCCTTCTGGGTTGCCGTGTCAAGCCTCACTTTACTCATGGCAATAAGTGGGACCCTCAGTTTGGTGTGGAGTCTATGTCGCCGTGGTTTACGTCTGGGCTCATGTCGATCCCGTGGCGAGATCACGCCACAAGGGCACGGTTTCAGCCCCTGGTAGATCAGCTTCTCGGGTTCCCGATGACGAGTGTGTCGGACTGTGTGATGGCTTTGTGGTTTGCCGATCTGGCGTGCCGTGACATTATGCGCCGGCAGCATCTCCCGTTGTTCAATAGCCGTCAGAAAGTTCCGAGACGTATCCGTGACCGTCGCCGGGTTGTCGATTTTGCTTCGGGGGAGATTCGCCGTGTCTCTGAGGATGAGCAACGGCCGGGGCATCTGTCGAGGTCGGGTCGTAATCTGCGTCGTGTCACAGCAGGTTCCCCGCAACCTCATCATGAGGTCGAGGAATTCGGTCCTCCGGAGCCCCGCAACTACGTGAACCTGGGGGATTCGGAGCCGTAAACCGGTCCAATCTGGGGGTAGTATAGAGGGCATTTTGCAAATTTTTGCCGAGTTCATTGAGGCCCAGGCCGTCT
>Ga0255055_10002706_pt1 | contig 12273 bp, 9 predicted proteins | sample JV7_2_27_MG_FD_188633 | JGI IMG/M metagenome (GOLD analysis project Ga0255055, IMG submission 188633) | Seawater microbial communities from Jervis Inlet, British Columbia, Canada - JV7_2_27 | ecosystem: Environmental > Aquatic > Marine > Inlet | place: Canada: British Columbia | collected...
ATCAGGCCAGCTCGTGGTGCGGCGCGTTAGCCCACACGGGCCTTGATGAAGACATCCAGCTCCGACGCCTCCTGCGGGCCGACCACCACGGTCCAGCCCGGGAGATTCTCCTCGAGTTCGCCGCTGATCTGGGCAACGTAGCCGGGAATGATGATCTCGCGTCGCGTCACCCGTTCTTCCAGCTCGATCTCCCCGCAGAACTGGGCGACGCTCGCGCCGGAGAGCTTGCCGGCCGCCCAGGCGGTGAGCACGCTCATGCCCTCGCACTCGGGAACCACCAGCCACGCGCTGACTCCGGCGTTCTCGATCTCTCCCGAGACCACGAAGTAGGTCAGGGAGAAGTTGGTGGTCAGGAAGATCGGCGAATCGGGGGTTGGCTCGCCGATCGGATAGAGCTTTGGCTCGACCTGGATCGGCTTCTGCGGGTCGGTGTAGATGTTGAGCCGCAGCGTCATCAGCGAGGCCATCTGCGCGGCGTCGAAGCTCGGCAGCACACAGATGCCGCCGTACTTGTCGATCTCGTTGACGGCCTCCACCGTACCTTCGAGGAGATCTTCGCTCTCGATGAAGCGGAGCAACGGATACCCCCGCGGCCTGTAGTTCTGCCTCAGCGCCGCCCGCCGGGCGATGGAATTGGTCTGGAAAGCCTCGGCGAGGGAGGAGGTCTGTAACTGCAGAAGCAGATCGTTGAAGCCGGCGTCCTTGATCCTCCCCGTCAGCTCCACCAGCTGATTCAGGTCGGGGGCGGTAACGGCGAGGGCGTGCTGGTTGTCCCTGGCGATGGGCCAGAGCGAATCGGCGGTCTCGGGGTTGGCCGCAGCGAGCACGCTGTGCGACCCCTGAACCGCCTTGGCGGCCTCTTCGAGCGCCTCCGGATCCCCGCTTCGCAGGACCAGGGGCCTGCTCGTTTCGCTCCACACCCGGCTTGCCAGGGCTGCGAACGCCTCAGGGTCCCGCCCCTTCTGTGATACCGCCACCATGTCGACGCGCAGGATCTCACCCACGCGCTCGAGCGCGTACTCGCGGACCGCCTCGAGCACGGCATCCACCGAGGCGGTCTCGTCGGTGTCGTTCAGGTTGACGGCGAGAGCGGTCTGGTTGACGAAGGTCCGCTCGTGACGATAGAGCACGGTTTCCTCGCCGAGCTTCAAGGAGCCATCCGGCCCGAGCCTCACCCCCCTCACCGGAGGCTCATACGCCTCGCCCAGGACGCGCTTTGCCTCGTCGGAAGCATCGGGACACTGCGAAATCTCCGCCTTCCTCGCAGCCAGCTTCATGGCGAAGGCGAGACAGGTATTCGAACCGCACTCCTTGCAGTTGGTCTTCGGAAGCAGCTTCTGGATTTGCAGGCCCGTGAGCGCCAAGACTCAACCCACCCCGTCCATCAGCCGGGCGATCGCTCTCCGGGTCGCCATCACCGCCTCGGGGTGATAGAGAATCAAGAGGTCGGCGCCGGCGTAGAGCAGGCTCATCGCGCCGGCCAGCTCCCAGGCCGCGGCGCGCCTGCCCAGATCGCCCCAGGCGGGAAAGTCACTCTCGGGCGCCTTCCACTCCTTGATCTTGGCGCACTCGGCGCCGGGCGCGACGATCATGGGGCCGGCGAGCATCGCGTCACCTCGGAGCCCGCTCATCCGAATGCGTTCCATCACCGAGTAGCTGTACTCCAGTCCGTAACCCATCGCGCCGGCCATCGGGTCGATCACGATCTGCTCCCGCTTCGCACCGATATCGGCCAGCAGGATGTTGAGCTGCTTGGCGATGTTCACATCGATGGGGCTCTGCGCGACGATCGAATGGCCGTAGGCGAGCGCCGCGCCGGCGATGGTTCGGTAGTTGTCTCTCTCGACCCAGTTGAGCAGGAGATTCTCGCCTTCACACGCTTTCGCCACCGCCTTCATCACCCGGTTGACGGTGTCGAAGTGATTGTGCCCGGTGACGATCAACGGCACATCGACGGCCTCGAGAACGGACTGCACCACCTCCACCGCCTGCTCGGGGCTCCGGTTGCCCTTCTCCGGATGCGTACCCTCCAGGCGCACGCTGATCAGGTCCGCGCCGCTCTCCTCCACGCAGACCCGGGCCATCTCGGCCGGATCATCCAGCACCCCGCCGTAGATCTCGCGCAGCACCGGTGGATACTTCTCGCTGACGAGGTCGAACACTTCCATCGCCAGCAGCGGACGGTTCGGCATTTCGCCTTCCCACAGGTGGAAGGGCATGGCGCTGGCGCCCCCGATCCGGCAGGTCTTCCCGCGCGTGCCTCCCTGCTCGCGGGTCGCCCCGAGCGTGGCCGTCCAGATCGGCATCTCACAGCGATCCTTCTCGATCGGGAAGGCGTCCACCTCCGCGAGGCGTGCGCTCGCGCTAGGCGAGCGGGTCCTCGGCCGCGGGGAAGAGTCGGCCGTTGCGGCGGCCTCGCTGATCGCCGCCGCAGCGGCTGCCCCGGTGGATGCCAGATCCGCAGCGCCCGGAAACTTCTCGGAAAGGGTTCCGATGATCTCGCCGACGATCTCGCGCTTGAGGGATGCCCGGATCTCCTGCTCGAGCTCCTCCGCCATCGTGGCCCGAAGCTGCTCGATCGCATCGGGCGAGAGCGCGCTGCTCGTCGCCTCGGGCGCCTCCACGTCCGCCGCACTCGGGCCCACCGCCACCAGCGCCGGCTCCTCTTCGTCCGCCTTCTCCTCGCGCGGAGCTTCGCTCTGGGCGTGGATGCCCATGTCGTCCATCTCCAGGGCCGGATGTCCGCACCTCTCCATGTGGGCGCGGATCTCCTGGGGATCGATGGCGATGGTCTCGTCGGCGATCTTGTCGACGACCTCCGGTGCTCCCTGACGCTCGAGGCAGACCCGGAGATCCTCACCCAACAGATCCTTCAACTCCTTCGGCATCCAGACCAGGCGCCGCTGTCCGCCTTCGGCGAGGAGGAACTTCTGGCTGCTCAGGAACACCTTCCCGCAGCCCATGAAGCCCGGAGTCTGCTGGCCGCCGCCGACCGATCCCGCCAGGCTCGAGAAGCTCATCCCGACGGGGGTATCACCCTCGTATTCGCGGTTCACCACCATCACGCCGTTGCACTCGGGCACGTAGCCGCAGATCACCTCGAAGCAGCCGCAACTCGTCATGGGACGGTCCATGATCGAATAGGTGCAGATCCCCTCGATCTCCCCGTGGCTCTGGGTGTGGACGTAATCGTTCACGTTCTGGAAAACGCCCTTGACCGCGTCGAGGCACTCGCCCTTCGCGACCGGCTGGTTGGGTCCGGTCTCGTCGATCTCGTAGGCTGCCCTCCCGTCGAGCCAGTTGTAGGCTCCACAGAGCCCCAGGCGCTCGGGACTGATGATGCAGACGTGGTTCGGCGCGAAGGACTGGCAGAGCAGACAGGAGTAGAAGGTATCCACCGACTCGTCTGTCAGCGTCTCGAGCCGCCGGTTGCGTTCGTCGTACACCGCGCGGGCGACCGCGATGCGCCGCTCCACCTCGTCGGCTTCGGTGATCAGCGTCACCTTGACCTTGTCGACGAGCGCGGGGTACTCGCCGAGCAGCTTGGCGTGAAGGATCTTTCCGTAATGCTCGAGTCGCAGTCCCTTCTGGAAGCCCTCCCTGGATACGCGGGTCCAGACGATGTCGCGCTGTCCCATGTGCCAGATGCCGGCCGCGCCATTCAGGAAGTGATGGATCTGGCGTTCGAGGATCGGCTCGAAGTCCGCCTGCATCTTGCGTCCGGCCACCTCCACCCAGATCCCGAGCGGCAGGGCCGTCCCCTCTTCCACCGAATCGATATCGGGCCCGATGATCTCGATCTCCCCGTCGTCGATGTCGTCGAGCTCGACCGAGGTGAGAAACTCGAAGGCGGAGGTCTTGTTTCCGCCGAACTCGACGCGGACGTCGGCCTTGCGGATGTGCTCCCCTTCGAAGGCCGGCCCGAAGGCTACCGGCACCGGCACCTGGGAGACTCGGATCTTGCAGCCGCGCACCTCGAGCGCCTTCTCGACCATCGTCTCGTACGGCACGCTCGACACCACGTGCTCATAGGTGCAGATTCCAGTCGGCAGGATCTGCGGGATGTCGGTGTCGGCGATCACGGGAAAGCCGTAGTTGAGGGCGCCCGCTGCCGCTGCGTACTTCTCCGCGTCCACCTCTCCAAAGGCGAGCACGAAGGCGAAGACGCGGTCCTTGTTGTACTCGAGGTTTGCGGCGTAGTCGCCGGGCTGGATGCCGCCGAAGGAGAGCGCCACCCGGTTGGCGAAGCCGAGGGCGTAGACGAGAGCGGAGACATCGCGGCCGAAGGGGACCAGCCGCGTCTCCCATCCCAGCTGCACGCCCTCCTCGGCCAACTGCTCGGCAAACTGCCTGCCGTCGCAGCTGCCGGCCATGAAGACGTAGAGACTCTTCTCCTGCAGCTCGCGCGCGATCCGGACCGCGATCTCATTCGAAGGCGCAGCGCCCGTGATGGCGGCGAAGCCGGGCGCGGTTCCGTCGACGAACTCGATGCCGCGCTCGCGCAGGACGATGTCCGAGGCGGCCCCCAGCCAGATGCCCTCCACGGGATCGGGACCGACCAGACACTTGCAGGCCTCGATGATCTCGCAGGCGAAGAGGGCCGCCACCCCGGCGTCGAGCGTGTTACCGAGGTAGGGAAGCCATGTCTGCTCCGACGGCCTCTCCGGAAGCAGAGCCCGGGCGCGTTTCAGGATTCTCCTGCAGTCGCCCAGCGTCTCCACCTTCTCCTCTGTCAGCGAATAGATGATCGGCAGAAAGTAGGCGGTGTTTCCGAATCCGACGGCTGCGCTCTCGCCCTTCGCCGCGATGGCGTCGTCCAGCGTGGCCTCGGCGCGCGCCACCCATCGGACGGCGCCGTCGATGGCGTGGGCGCAGATCAGCTTAGACACGAATCTCTCTCCGGTCCTTCATGTCCATGAGCTTGCGCTCGGCTTTCTTGTCGATTCCGAGCGAGCGGCGTCTGCGCCCGAGCAGATCCATGATCTTCGCGGCGGCCTCCAGCGGCTCGGGATGCACGTGGAAGGAAGCCCCGAAGAGCTCCCGGGTCTCCTCGCTCAGGAATCGGCTCACGTTCTCGGATCCCGCAACGTGGAACGGGTGGCCCAGGATGACGTCGATGCCGGAAGCGACGAAGTAACAGCCGATCGCGACCGCCTTCTCGCTCATCCACTCGGGGGCGACGCCCACCGCCGGGATGTCGGAAAGGTCGTTGCCCAGGCCGCCTTCCGCGACGATTTCGCTGCCGGCCTCGAGAATGCGTGAGTTGTCGACACAGCTTCCCATGTGCAGCACCGGCGGCATGCCCACCGTCTCACAGACCTCTCGCAGGCCCCGACCCGCCTGCGAGAGAGCCGCTTCGGGGGTCAGCATCCCCTGCTTGGCCGATGCGATGGCGGCGCAGCCGGTCTTGAGCACCAGGACGTCGCGTTTCACCAGTTCGCGGGTCAGGGTGTTGATGTACTCGTCCATCCGGGTCTTGGGATTGTTGCAGCCGACCATTCCACAGACACCCTGGATCCGACCCTGCATGATCGCGTCGTTCAGTGGGCGAAACGACCCGCGGAAGGAACCACCGAGCATGTACCTGATCGCCTCGACGCTGAAGCCACCCACCAGGGGCGTCCGGTGATCGGGAATCGCCATCTTGGCGCGGTCGCGGCTCTGGTAGTTGTCGATGCCACGTCGGATCAGGCTCTTGGCGCTCTCGATGGCGTTGTCCTTATCGAAGGCGTGATGGGTAGAGCCGACCGTGCGGGCGAGTTCGCTGGTGGCGATGATCTCAGTGTGGTAAGCGCTGGCGACCTCGGGAAGGCTCGGCATGCAGCACTGCACGTCGGTAATCATCACTTCGACGGCACCGGTGATGATGGCCAGCTCCTGCTGCAGGAAGTTCCCCGCGATCGGAATGCCGTGCCGCATGAGAATCTCGTTGGCCGTACAACAGATTCCGGCGAGCGTTACGCCTTCCGCACCGGCAGCCTTCGCCGCTTCCATGATCTCCGGATCCCGCGAGGCGACAGCCAGCATCTCCGACACGACCGGCTCGTGCCCGTGCACCACGATGTTGACGGTGTTCTCCCCGAGAACACCCAGGTTGACCTGGCCGCTGATGGGCCGCGGCGTGCCGAACAAGATGTCACCGACGATCGATGCGATGCGCGAGCCGCCCCAGCCGTCGGCGAGTGCGGTGCGCAGCGCGTGGGTCAGCACGCTCCGATAGTCATGGTCGACGCCCATGGTGGAGCGGTGCAGACACTCGACCACCGTGCGGTCGATGCCATTCGGCTCGACGCCGCGGCTGCTCCACACCCCCTGGCGTTTGAGCGGTGCGAGAGCGAGTGTGGCGAGCGGGCCACCCTGACGGGCGAACTCCTCGATCATCAGCAGGGCGAGGTCGCGCGCAACCTCCTCCTTGCTGCGGTCGGTCTCTTCGATTCCGTATCTCCGGGCGTTCCGTCGCAGCGCCCGCTCGTCCCTGATCTCGTAGCCGCCGCCGTCGCCCTCGGCGACCTTCAGGAGCAAGAGGGCCAGGTGTCGCCCGTGGTCCGCATGGGCGGCGGTGCCGGACGCGACCTCGCGAAGATAGTTCCGGGCGACCACCGTATCGGCGTCCGCGCCGCATACTCCCCGGGGTGACTTCGCCGTGATCCGGCACGGCCCCATGTGACAGATGCGACAGCACAAGCCGCGCTTGCCGAAGCGACACTGGGAGGCCTGGGTGTCCATGCGGTCGAAGCAGGTGCTGGCGCCTTCGGCGTCGGCTTTCCTCAGTACTTCGATCGAGGCCGGGTCCGTCACCCGCTCCTCCGGCCTCCTCCGTTCGATGCTCCTCGCCATGCGGCGTCCTCCCACCAATGTCCCGGCCAGGCGCGGCTCTGTCGGTCCGAGCCAACGCCTCAATGTGTCTGAGCAGGCTAGCGATCTGCCCCGGCGCTGGTCGCCCCGAGCCCCGCCTCGCGGAGGAAGCGGTCGAGCTTCTCGACGACCGGATGGTCCTCGGGAAGCCGCGCCAGTGCCTCACCGCGCTCCCCCAGCTCCGCAAGCGTCTCATCCTCTGGTAGTGCAACCACCCAATCTGCTCCAGTTCTCTCTTTCAGCGCCGAAGCCGCTTCGGGAAGATCGCGACCCCGCAGTCGATTGACGATGATGGCGAGCCGCTCGTACCGAACGTCCATCTCGGCCGCGAGATCGCACAGCCTTCCCACCGTGTCGAGCCCGCGCTTCGAAGGGTCGGCCACCATGATCAGCAGATTGACCCGCCGCAGGATGCGTCGCGAGAGGTTCTCCAGGCCCGCTTCGTTGTCGAGCACGAGGTAGGGATAGTTCTCGGCGATCTGCGCGATGACCTCTCTTAGTACGTTGTTCGCGTAACAATAGCACCCCGGACCTTCCGGACGCCCCATGGCGATCAGGTCGAAGCCCTCCGCTTCTACCATGCTCTCGGCGATCTTGAGCTCCAGGACTTCCCGCTTGGAAACACCCGCGCTCAGGCCTCGCCCGGCCAGCTCCCGCGCTTCCTCGCGGACCGCCCCGACGGTCTTCTCGATCTCGATGCCCAGCGCCGAGTCGAGGCAGGTGTTCGGATCGGCGTCGATCGCCAGTACCGGCGCGCAGCCGCGGGCGATCAGCCGCGTCACCAGCAGGGACGCCACCGTCGTCTTGCCAACCCCGCCCTTTCCCGTGATCGCGACAGTGTAGGACATCGCCCTGCCCTTCATCCGTACCGCGCTCTCAGGGCCGACGCGGTCGCAGCGGTGAGTTCGAACACCCTCTCGGCGTCGGCCATCTGCATCGAGCCGGTGCCACAGGAACCGGTGAGAATCGTCTGCTCGCGCACCAGCTGCGGATCGACGCCGGCTTTCTCCACCAGGTGGTCCACCATTCTCTCGTAGTGGGCGATCAGGGAATCGACCGTCTGTTGGCTGAGTGCCGCCCCGGTGGGCACCACGCCCCAGGCAAGAGTCTTGTCCTCTTCCAGGTGTCGCTTCACGTGATCGGGGTACATGGCGATCGTCTCGCCGAATTCGAAGGCGTCGAAGCTCACCATGTCGACACCGGCTTCCATCAACATGCTCCACTCGGTATTTCCGCAGCAGTGAACTCCGGCGATCGCACCGTCGCTGTGAATCGCGTCGATCACCTCGGCCAGTATCGCCACCACGTCGTCGCGCTGCACGGAGACGTAGGTGGAGCTTCCGAAGGCAGAGAGAATGGGTTCATCGACGGTGCAGATGACGTCTTCCGCGTAAGGCCGGAGCATCTGGATCTGCCAGCGGCACTTCATCGCCATCGCCTTGACGATCACGTCGCGGAACTCCTCGTTGTAGTAGAGCGCCCGCTTGTTTTCGTCCACGGTGGCGAGTGCAAAGGTACAGGGGCCGGTGGTATGGCATTTCACCACCCGGCGTCTTCCGCCCTCGCCCTTCAGCCGTTCCTCGAGAGCGTAGAGCCCAGCGGCGTGATCGGGCGAAATCGCCATCGCCGAGCAATCGCCCGTTCCCTCATCGGGGTCCATGGCCACCATGTACGCCTGGTAGAATTCGGCGAACGCCTCGGAATAGTCCCCCGAGGTGTCGAAGTACATTCGGCCCTTCTCCCGGTCGATCACTCGACAAGGAATCCCCTCGGAGAACTGCACCTCCATCTGCTCATTCAGTCCTCGGCCCGACAGCTGCGGCCAGATCGGCGCCTCCGGGATGTGCGCCAGAACCACGTCGAGTGCCTTCGCCGCGTCGTCATGGGGCATGCTCCCCACCGCGGTCGCCATGCACCTGGGCCGGAATCCCATCTGCTCTCCCTTCTCACACGTTCGAATGCGGTCGCCTGCAGGCGTTGCTGATCCGGGTCAGTTCGCTGCTCTTCTCCTCGAGCCGCTCGAGGAGTTCGCACAGCTCCCGCTGCCTGGCTTCTCGACCCCGCGAATCCTCGGCTCCGCTCGAGGCGCGAAGCTGCTGCTGCAGGTTCTCCACGCTCTCCTCCAGCTCATCGATCTCCGCCATCAGACGCATGAGACTCTCCCGCGCCGGGTCCGTCACGAGGCGCCCTCCCCTTCGAGCGCCCGCAGGATTTCCTCGAATCGCATCGACGCGTCGTCGCTCAGCCCCTCCAGAACCGAGGAGCCGGCGCGGTCGGCGCGTCGGATCGCATCGGAGAAGGGGATCGAGGCGAGGATCTCCCGGCCCGGTAGCCCCGCGCGCACGAATCTCTCATCGTCGGGCGAGCCGATCTTGTTGGCGACCACCCGGAGATCTTCCAGGCCGATGTCCTCAGCCATTCGGAAGATCCGGGCGGCGCAGTCCAGCGATCCACGCCCGGGCTCCACCACCACCAGCATCGCGTCGACCCCGCGGGCCGTGGCGCGCCCCAAATGTTCGACACCCGCCTCGCAATCCATGACCAGCGCCTCATCCTTGTAGAGTACCAGGTCGGTCACCAGCGCCCGGACCAACACGCCCTCCGGACAGGCGCACCCCGAGCCACCGGCTTCGATCGCCCCGAGCACCAGAATCGCCACTCCGTCGTGGACGTAGGCGTAGTCGCGGGCGATATCCGATACCTCCGGGTTCATCCTGAAGATCTGCCCGTATTGTCCGACCTTCGCACCGGTGCGGTCCTCGATGAGGGCTCTGTGTCGCGAGATGGGGATGATTTCGCGCTGCCTCTCGGCGGAGACGCCAAGGGCGGAGGCGAGGTTGGCGTCGGGGTCGGCGTCCACCGCCAGCACATTCCGCCCCCTGCGCGCGAGGAGAAGCGCGAGGGCGGCGGCAATGGTGGACTTGCCCACTCCGCCCTTACCCGCGACCGCGAGTTTCACTCCCCGATCAACCCTCTCTTCCATCAGCCGGATTCTCTCAGATTCCTTCTGCTTCTCCTAGAGGCGTAGCCAGAAGTCTACCGCAGCATCGGGGGCGTATCGGTCCCGGCGAGCCGGGCAGCGTCGCCCAGGTCGCCCCAAAGCCCGACCACGGAGTGCCCGCAGCCAGGCGAAGCCCATGAAACTTCAGTTGGACGTGGGCCTCGAACAAGGGCAGGATGTCCTGGATGAGCGATGGACAGGCCATGTACCGGGAACGACTTGCGCGCATCCGCAGGACGATCGAGCTGCAGCCGGTGGATCGCATCCCCTTCGTCTTCATGGGCACGGCATTCGCGCCTCGCTACATGGGCGTCTCCATGGCGGAGTTCTGCGCCGACCCGGACCTCCGCGTCGATGTCACTTTGGCGGCGATGGATCGACTGGGTGGAGATTTCGACGGCATCAACTCCCTTCCCGCCGGGCGCATCAGCGTCGCTCTCAGCGCTGCCTGGCTGTCTCGCGTTGCGGTGCCCGGACGGGATCTGCCCGAGGACAGCCTCTGGCAGGTGGACGAGGCCGAGGTGATGACCGTCGACGACTACGACACCATCATCGATCGCGGCTGGCTGGCGTTCCTGGCAGAATACATGCCGCGCGTCATCGAACCGGCCGAGCTCGAAGCCAATGCCACCTGGATGGGGAACAACCTGACTCGCGTGGTGCAGCGATTCCAGGAGCGCGGCTACGTCCCCGTCTCCGGCGGCGGGACGACGATCCCCTTCGAGTGTCTCTGCGGTGGGCGCTCCATGGAGGAGTTCTTTCTCGATCTTCACCGGATTCCCGACAAGGTGAAGGCCGCCCTCGACGCGATGCAACCCGGCCTGATCCAGATCGGCGTGGACGGGGCTCGTCGATCCGGAGTGCCGGCGGTGTGGGTGGGCGGCTGGCGGTCGGCCAGCGCCATGCTGTCTCCGAAGATGTGGAACGAGTTCGTCTTTCCCTACTACCTGGAGATGGTCACCCGGCTCGCCGAGAGCGACATCGTCTCGGTGCTGCACTTCGATCACGATTGGACCCGTGACCTCCCGCGGCTGCGCGAGCTCCCGGCCAGGCGGTGCATCCTGAACCTGGACGGCTGGACGGACATCCGCCGGGCAAAGGAGATCCTGGGAGACCACATGGCGATCATGGGCGACATTCCCGCCCCCCTCCTCTCCACCGGAACGCCCGACGCCGTCTACGCCTACGTGCGCGATCTGGCCCGCGACGTGGGCCCGACCGGTCTGATCCTGTGCCCCGGCTGTGACGCCCCCATCGACGCCAAGCCCGAGAACATGCAGGCGTTCGTCGCGGCCAGTCTGGAGTTCGGAAGGGCGGGCTAATCGCCCAGACGCCCTCGCTCAGGTCCGCTGATAGACCAGATGTCGCAGCTTCCAGACGATCCCGACGCCGGTGGGAGCGTGGGTCCGCACGGCATCCAGATCTCGTTCGAGCCGCTCGATCTCCTGCTCCTCGATGTGCTCCCGAACAAAGGGATGATCGCGCCAGGTTCGGAGATTCAAGGCGAACATGGCCGCCGCATCGGCGGGGAAGACGGGGAAATCGAGGATCCCGCTCTTCCGTTTCGCGAGGGACGGGGGAACCGGGGCATCTTCCAGCTCCGAGCCGATGTAGAGCTGGTTCGACTGGCTCTGGAGCATCTGATCCAGGATCTCCAGGTATCGCTCGAGCGCGGGAGAGTTCGTGGCGATGGACTCCACCTCGTCAAGCATGAGAAGTCCCCCTGGAACGAGCTGCGTGGCCCAGCGCGCGATGACCTGTACCGGATCGCGGAGGTGCGGAAGCAGAAGGCGGGAGTAGAGGAGATCGGCGGGGCCCACCGGGAAGGGGACAACGTTCACGTCATGGACCTGGAAGGCGACGGAATCGGAGGCAAAGCGATGGGCGCGTTCGATGAACTCGGCAGAGAAGTCGAGCCCGACGGTGCGTCGGCATTGCAGGACTCCGGCGAGTAGCGCGGTCGTATGACCCGGCCCGCAGCCGAGGTCGACCCCGAGATTTCTCGCGGCCGGGCCCGCCTCGCGCAACAAGACCCGGGTCGCGGGCTCGAAGATTCGAGCCACCATCTCGAGCCGGGCCGCCGCGATCTCGGAGTCTCCGAATGCGTAGCGCAATGGCCCCCTCCTCGTTTCCGCCGACGGAGCGGCAACTCGCGCATCGTCTCTCGAACCGGGTGCCGCCGCAAGCCGGCGATCGCGGAGCCGCGGGAGGTCGCGATCCAGCCGCGCCGCATCTCCCCTCGGATCTCGTTAGAATGAGCTGCGGAGGAGCTGATGTCGGTGAACGTCGTTGCGCAGCTGGACCCGATCTTCAAACCGAAGTCCGTGGCACTGATCGGTGCGAGTGCCAACCCCGCCAAGTGGGGTGGCATGGTGCTCGGCCGCGCGCTCTCCTGCGCCTTTCGCGGCAGCATCTAC
>Ga0255055_10002707_pt1 | contig 12273 bp, 11 predicted proteins | sample JV7_2_27_MG_FD_188633 | JGI IMG/M metagenome (GOLD analysis project Ga0255055, IMG submission 188633) | Seawater microbial communities from Jervis Inlet, British Columbia, Canada - JV7_2_27 | ecosystem: Environmental > Aquatic > Marine > Inlet | place: Canada: British Columbia | collected...
CCGAAAGACTTTTTTAAGCAGCTTGCCGGATGGTGGCTTTTCGTTGAGGGATGGAGGCACAACGACCGTTCCGAAACCGAGTCCCTGCTCTGTTTCAACGATCACATGATCGCCTTGTTTAAGGACAAATGCTCCGCAGTCAAAATCATAGACCTTACCTGCGGGTTTGAATCGTATGCCGACAATTTTTTTCATTCGCTTAATTTTTAGATTATTCGTGTCAGGGTTGCACCGCTTACATCTTTAGCTGAAGCTAAATAAAACATTATACTGTCTTTTGATTTAGCAGCTTTCTATATACTTGTCATTATATTTTACCACAGACCCGTCCGCCTCTGGCGGAAAAGTCCGACGTGTTGGGGCGTCGCTAAAAGCGAAGCTCAATTTAGGCTTAAGGTTGTGCCAGTTGTATAAGCAAACCTTCCATCGTGAGTCTCAAATTGGTGTTTGCGGTGATATGGTTCTGGGTTTGTTGGACAGCATCAAATTTCGACAGCAACGATGCTATGCTGGCCTTTTCTGATGCGATTTTAATCTTATCGGCTACATCTTGATTAATGATTTTCGCGGGGTCATATTGTCCGATTATGAGATCTCTAAACCAAACTTTTATGACCTCAAGAGTTTCCGAAAGCACCTCTTTTTCTCCGGATAATTTTTCAGCTAACGCAAACAGGCGGCTCATTTTTTGTAATGAAAGCGCGTTAATTTCGTTGAGCAACCATTCTCTGCGTTTTAACCAGTTGTGGCGGACCATGGCCTGTGCTCGGGAAAAACTTCCATTGGCCATCGCTGAAATGATTTCAGCTGCTTCAATTGCAATCCCATGTTTTTCGCTAAGCATAACCGCCATATTTTTTTTGGAGATCGGATTAAATCCAATGTGCTGGCAGCGCGATACGATCGTTTGTAGAAGAGCGGATCTGTTTGTCGCGATTAGCACCAGCATGGTCCGATCTGGTGGTTCCTCCAATATTTTAAGGAGTGCATTGCTGGCCGCTGCATTCAGTGTCTGGGCATCGGATATCATAACCACGCGGATTTTGGCCTCGTATGGTTTCATGGCCAGCGTTTGAACGAGGGCCCGAATCTGAGCAATCTTAATAAATGCGCCGGACGGTTGGATTCGGATGATATCTGCGTGGTTCCCGGACTCTATTTTCCTGCACGAATTGCAGGCACCACAAGATTCGAAAGCTGCAAAATCAAATTTGACGGATAGGCTGTCTGGGTCTTGTTTTGTTCGATCTTCAGCCTTGAGCCCGGAATTCTCTGCCTGACAGTTACATGCCATTGCCAGGGCAACGGCCGCAGCCTGCTTGCCCACACCTCTGGTACCTGTAAAAAGAAAAGCGTGAGGGAGGGTCCTGTTTTTGAGGAGGGTGTTTAAAATTCGTATGGGTCGTTCTTGATTTATAGGCGGTTCAAACCCAGGCACAATTTATTTCACTCCGCTGGCCAATTGCATCCCGGCGCTCTGGAAGGCTGGAATCATGGATCTAACAGATCGGAACAATTTAAAATCAGGTCTTATCGACATCTTAACCCATTTATCCATTATTCCAACTTTGCAATAATATCCCATGCGCTAAGGGCAGATCGATCACTTTTAGAATCTGAGCGGTTTATCGCCAAAAGCGGATTGAAATATTGAAAAACTTCAATAATCTACCCGTTCCTTCAGTTCTTTTCCGGATTTGAAAAAAGGAAGTTTTTTGGGTCTTATCGTAACTTGCTCTCCGGTTTTTGGGTTTCTACCGGTATAACTTTTGTATTCCTTTACAAAAAAGCTACAAAGACCCCGAATTTCAACCCGTTCTCCACGCGCCATGGCAACTGCCATGTTATCGAAAAATATTTGAACAACCCTTGCTGCCTCCGCTTTCGAAATGTTGGCTTCAGTTTTCAGAGCGGAGATAAGCTCCAACTTATTCATAGAACCTCCTTTTTCCAAATTCGAGTGAGCTTAAAAATTTTCGAAATTTATAAGATAAAACTTAATTAGATGTCAAGTAGTTATGTTAATATTTTGGGAAGAATTTCAATTTCGTCTTCACTGACTTCTACCCCGGCATATTGTCCGAGGGCTTCGATATTAACAATGACGCGACCTTTCCCACCATAACGGATAAAGGTTCCGGTGACACCGACAAACGGTCCACTAACAACCAGAACCTTATCTCCCTTCTTCAGACTATCGCCGGTCGTTACGGTATGGTCGCCGGTCACCATGATTTTCAATGAATCGATGGTTTCTTCAGGTACCGATACGGGTCCCTGTTTACTACCGATCAGCCGAACCGCTCCAGCGGTTTTTACAATTTCCAGGTGAGATTCAGGGGCCAGATCGGTTTTTACAAAAAGATACCCGGGAAACAACGGAACTCGAATCATGGCTTTTCTGTCTCGGCGTTTGCTCCTAACGGTAATCTTCGGTAAAAAAACCTCAATGGATTTTTTCCATAGGCCGTCAGTGACCACATTTTCAAATCTACTTTTGGTGTGTAACACATACCAGAGACGGCTTAATCGTTTGTCTTGCATTCGTTATGATCCTATTCAAAAATTTCAATTTAGCATACCTGAACCAAAAACCAATAGCACGACATCAATTGCCTGTGCCACCGAGCCCCAGCAGGTTGACTTTAAACTCAAATCTTTTATCGTTGGGCTCATCCGTATATTTAAAACCAACGGACCAGCAGCGGGCCTGATAGAAGAAACCGGCGCCGGTTCTGATTCTTAAACTTTTTTCAATGTTTTGTTCGTGGTCTGCGTTAATCGATAGCCGATCGGTCAGTTGCAATGTTACTTTCCCGTAAATGGATTGGATGGTCTCATTGATGTCGATTTCCTTAGAGTTTTTAGCATATCGATAGTCCACATACAACTCATCTCCTCGATTGTCCCACAGCGATGCCTGAAGATTATGGGACAAAAATTCATTATCATAGAGCGACCATGCTGCATCTGCATCTAGCCAGATATATTTGCCGGGAATGATGTCCAACCTGGCTGAAATCGGTGCAAAAGCTCTCTTTGACTTTTCAAAATCATAGCTTTGTTCCACCTGCAGGCGAAAAAAATCGGTATAGTTGTAGTCGACAGGTGTTTGAAATATGCCGGCGCGGGTTGTTGCTTGCTTTGAGATACCCGGTTTATCGTCAACCTGTTTTGATTTTGAAGTCAATGTATTGGTCAGCGAATAGATAATTTTATGGGTCTCATCAATGCGGTCGATCGGATCAAAGTTAGGCAATCCCCCCTGATTGGCGTCGGGTACAAATTCATGGGTAACCTGGGGCCTGATGGTATGCTTTATTTTTTCAAACAGCTGACCTTCCAAATCGAACACTTTGCTTATTTCAGTAAAAAAGTCTAAACGGGTGTCAAAAAGCTCGCGGTGCGACCATTGACTGTTGCTGGATTCATCGCCAAAATTTTTCTTATCCAATCGATAGGCAGTCTCCCGCAGACCCGCCGACGGTTCGATGGTCAGGTAATTGCTAACACGAAACGGCACATAAAACCGGGGGTGTACGTCTATGCGCTGGCCTCTGGGGCCTTCATCGCGCCAGAAATAGTTGTACTGAGACTCCAGGTCCAAATAAAGGGAAGAGTTCAAAATTTTCTGTTTTGCGCCATCAAATCCGATAAACGGTAATCTTTGAAGCGTCCTGCTCGTATTTCCATTACGACGGGTATCATCATTCCAGCGCGGCTCGAAATTAAAACTGAATTTAGGCCAGATTCGGTTCAGATTCAGGCGGTTAACTCTTAACGGATCATTATAGTCGTCCAGCTGGCGATGAAACTCTTTCAGAAAATACTTCTCAGTATTTTCATAGCCCATATATCCAACTGGAAACTCCCGCAGATAGTCCTGGTCTTTGACAATGTCCAGATCCAATTTGGCAAAGATATCATAGGGCAACTGCTGCTGGTGGCTGGCGCGAAACCAAAACCGATTTTCATTGGTTCGCAATACATCCACGGGTTCGTCTAGAAAGCCGTACCTGTCGCTTGAGTCGCCGGTGCCATCATCCACTTTTCGATCGTGGAAGCCATCGAGCATGATCGCACCCTGGGACCGTTCGCTGAGGATATATCGGTATTCGGCTCCCAGTTTGAATCCGCGCTTGCTCATGTAGCTGGCATAAAAGGTGGCATCGGAACTATCGGAAATTGCCCAGAAAAAGGGCTGACTGTATTCAGTGCCTTTGCGATCCGAACTTGCAAATTCTGGCATCAGAAACCCACTTTGCCGATCACGATTTGCCGGATAGTAAAAATAAGGCGAGTATAATACCGGTATATCTTTCACGCGCATGATGGCATGTTTTGCGGTGCCGGAGCCATCCTCTTTAATCTTAATATCTTTGCCGGTAATTTTCCAATCCGGATTTTCCCCGTCGCAGCTGGTAAGGGTGGCTTCATCAATGCGGTACGTATTTTCGCCAGTTTTCTGAATTTTGTGGGCCGTAATATGAAAATTGTTTTCTTTAAGGAAGAGATAGGCATTTTCAATGGAACCTACCTGCCGATCAAGGTCAATTTCCATATGGCTGCCGGACAGGATATCCTGGCCCACGGTCAGGACAACGTTGCCCTGGGCATAGGCGTGCATGGTCTTGTGGTCAAATTCAATAAAATCGGCCGTTAGCTGTTTATCGTTTTTGGATATCTTAACATTGCCGCGGGCTGTGTATTGATCTAACCGGCGATCATAGGTGATCTCATCGGCCTCAATCTTCCATGGTTGCTGAATGTCGCCGTCCAAGATCTGATCTGCTTTCAGCTCACGGATTTGGGCACTCGCTTGATCCGGACTTATAAAAGAAACAAACACCATCCCCGCCAAAAGGGTTGCCAAAATGTATGTCTCCGAAATGAGAATTCGATGCAAGCCATTGAGTCGTTTCCATCTGGGATCGGCCGGCTTGTTTTTTTTTTTCGGTATGGATTGAAACATTCAATCAGGTCTTTTTATTCATTCCCGTTCGGGGTTTGCACCGCTTTCCATCATAATGCTCCGGGTCAGCGACCACACGCAGAGCGGGTGGCTTGGATTTTTCCGCCATAGGCGGGAAAATCCAAAGGCACGGCAGTGCCTTAACCGGTGCGGGTGTAACCGGGTGCACGGCACCCGGTTTAAAAACACCCAAATACGGAATTGCGGCATAAGTGGTTGTAGAAAAAAAACGTTTCAAGACCGCAACGTTTTTTTACAACCACCCTAAAGCTCAGCTGATAAACGAGGGGTTGCGTTCATATATCTTGAATATTATTACGATTTGAGATATAAATCCAAATAAATTAAATATGTCAAGATATTGTTGGAAAGTCAATTGAGCTGAAAATCATGCGCTATGGATATTCTGATAACCAATGACGATGGTATTTATGCACCCGGGCTGGGAGCACTTTATAAACACCTGACAGCACAACATTCCGTTGCGGTCATCGCCCCGGATCGTGAGCAAAGTGCCATCGGCCATGCAATTACCTTAAATGAACCGCTGCGCGCTAACAAAGTGTCTGTTAACGGAGCTTTTCACGGATATGCCGTAACGGGGACGCCGGCCGATTGTATCAAAATAGGGCTATTGGAAATTCTCGACTCGAAACCGGATATGGTGATTTCAGGAATTAATCCGGGTGCCAACGTCGGCGTGAATATTAATTATTCCGGAACGGTTGCGGCTGCCAAGGAAGCGACCTTATACGGCATCCTGGCCATTGCGGTATCCATACATAGCCGTGACGTTCAATATTATGACGAGGCCGCCATCTTTATCGAAGAACTAGCAGAACAGCTATATGTCAATCGGCTTCCGTTTGGTACGTTTTTAAATGTCAACATTCCCAATCGGCCTTTAAGGGAAATAGCCGGTATCCGAATCAGCCGACTGGATTTGGAATTTTTCCCTGAATTTATTGATAAACGGGTAGATCCGCGCAAGCGGCCTTATTATTGGCAGGGATGTGATTCGCTGCCTGCGGGGAAGAGCACTGATATTGACGGTTCAGCTTTGTGCGAAGATTTTATTTCGATTACACCCATAAAGTGCGACCAGACAGATTATGATGTGTTGGAGGACATGAAAGGATGGGAAATACCCCTCAAAGCAAAAGATTAACTCCAAGCTGTTGCGTGGTAATTGGCTAAACCGATGTTCATCACACTCGAAGGCATTGAAGGCTCAGGCAAAACTTCCCAGATGGAGAGACTGGTGCGGTTCCTTGAAGACAGGGGGGTTGAATGTGTTTCGACTCGCCAGCCGGGGGGCACGCGCATCGGGGAAAATATACGATCCATCCTGCTGGATCCATCTAACAGTGCTCTGGTACCGATGGCCGAATTGCTTTTATATATGGCTGATCGAGCCCAGCACATATTTGAGTTGATTGAGCCCAGTTTAAGGGCGGGCAAGACGGTAATATGCGATCGTTATTTTGATGCAACGCTGGTTTATCAGGGCTTTGCGCGGGAATTAAATCTTGAACTGATACAGCAATTGCATCAACTTTTGTTTGATGATTTAAAGCCGGATATTACGCTGTTACTGGATCTTTCTCCTCAGGTAGGCCTGGCACGTGCGTGGGAACAATTGAATACCGGCCAGCGAGCCGGACATGAAAGTCGCTTTGAATCCGAAGCTGTCGCGTTCCATGAAAAAGTAAGGGCCGGGTATCTTGAATTGGCCCGTCTTGAACCGGATCGTATTCGAATCATCGATGCTGCCCAAACACATGCTCAGGTGTTTGCCGATATAAGCAAAACCCTATCATCCATTATGGACAAGTCATAAATTATAGAAATTCAGATAGATTAGATCAAGATAGGTTTCAGATCGCAAACCAAGGGTTACAGTGTTTCCGCCGTAGGCGGATCAGGTGTCAGAGGACAGAGGTCAGAAGACCGAGGACGGAAGACAGATGTCAGAGGACAGAGAACCGCAGAATATCGAATGTAGAATGCCGAATATCGAAGGGAAAAAACTTCATCTTTTCCGCCTCCGGCGGATTCGATATTCAAAATGGGCTGGTTTGATGGGTTGCTTGGCATATAAAAGCTGACGCCAGACGACAAGGAACCAGATGTCAGAGGACAGACGAAAGATGAAAGCGATCTATTTTCCCTTTACCTATGTACCTCGATGGGTAGCGCAAACTTTGGCCACCTATTTTAAGCATTTTAGGATCTATCAGCCCTCGGGCAGGCAAATTCCGGATGAGATGCAGCCCTGGATCGATGCGAATGTGATGGAAGTCCGTGTGCCTGCACAGACAGCGGACGAAGCGTTTGGAAAGGTCGTCAAAGATTTCCAATCTTTTGCCCGCCTGCACGATGATGGTAGGAGCCTGAAAACGGCAGCACTGTTGGGGCAGGATTGCGGCATTCCTTTTTTTAGTGAATCCGCGGCTTCCCAGATTGTTTCGGATGTGAAAAAAGGCAACCCGTCGGAAACTGCCGAAGCGAATTCCGACCCGTTGTTTTGTGCGCGAGTTTTTCTTGATTTTGCCCAGCAATTCGACCGGCAGAGTGATGAATTAAATCGAGGGCTCGGTGTTAATGATCGACGTTCTCAGGATCTGCTGGAAAAAATAAACGGCGAAAAAGATAGGGGCTTACCTGCCACCCCGCTTACGGCTGAAATCAAAGTCGATGATCCCGGTCAATACATGGTGCGAAGTCGGCTTCAAGCCTGGATTCGTTTATTTTTGGAAGATACGGTCACCTCGGGGATTTTTGTGACCAGCAGCCAGGCGGTTTTCGATCATTTGGTTGAAAACTTGGCAGCAGTTGAAAAGATTTTCCAATCTGAAGGGCAACCGGTCTTGGCTGCTTTAAATGATGCCGCCCGCCCCTGGCGAGATCCGTTTTTAAAACAAATGAAACGACTTATCGAAACCCAGTGGTCGGCAGTTGAGGGCGCATTTGCTGAGGTGCCCCCGTTAAAAGGTGAACACTCAAAGGTTACGCTCACATTATATCTGGTGCCCGACCAAAACCCGACGGATTTATTTGTCCAGGTTTTAGAGGGTCAGGATGTCAATCCAATCAAACCCAATCAGCGGGCCGAGCTTAAAAATACCCTGATTGGACTCATCGCTCAACAGCCCTTTAATCCTTAACCTAATTCTAACACGATAAAAATTAAGGGTGCCTTGCCGATATCTATGAATGAGAATTATTGTCATCTATTTAAAAAGGTCTACCGGTTTAAATTTTACGAATAAATATCATCAAGGCTTGACTCGCTTTTCCAATTGGTATATTGACTTTCCTCTAAAACAGGATCCAAGGAGGATATCCAGTACCTTAATAAAAACCTCATTTGAAAGGAGACTTATATAATGGCTTTTAGTGTTGTCGTAGACGAAGAAAAGTGCGCAGGTTGCGAAGAATGCGTAGATGTTTGCCCGGTTGAAGTATTTGAAATGAAAGATGATAAATCAATACCCGTGAATGCGGATGAATGCCTTGGCTGCGAAAGCTGTGTCGAGGTTTGTGAAGAAGGTGCGATTACCGTAGAAGAGATTTAACTCGTTTTGACCCTCTGACCCCTGATCTTATTTCATAAGCCGGGTCAGAGGGTCTATTTCTATTGATACGCCGAATAGCCTGTCTTTTTGATTGGTTGTTTTCAAACCGGGTGCGAAGCACCCGGTTCCAACCGTAACGTTTAAAGCCCTAATGTGCTTTTGTCTTTTCGGCCTATGGCCGAAAATTCAAGCCACCCGCTAGGCGGGTGGTCGTTGACTCCATATCGAAACCTACATCCCATCCGCACCTCCCATTTTTGATCAAATCCTTTCGTATAAATAAATTACCAGATCAGTTCGATTTAGTTTGCAACAATCCGTTACCTCACATGAGATTGGATCTCATTGGATGACTGATTTATCATCAAAAATAGAAGCTTGCCACTTTATCTTCACCTTGCCTGCATTCGTAAACTATGCTAATTGGGTATTTTAAAACCGGGCCCACTGCGTCCGGTACCGCCCGCAACACCGCGGCACTGCCGTACCCATTTTTTTACCGTCTGTGGCGGAAAAAATCCAAGCCACCCGTATTACGGGTGAGGCGTTGACTCAGGTTGCCATGCAGCAATATGTGATCGATGAACTCAGGCCCGAAGACCATAACAAAATTAAGGAATATTTGGATGAGACTTATGGCGCTGCTGAGATGGGCGCTATATACTGGGTTCCGGTAGCAGCAGATATATTGACTGAAATCCAACGTGAGCATTCCGATTGTCAGCCTTATTACTTTGCGATAGATTTGGAGGAAAATCGGTTTGCGCTCGAATTGTTAGTCCGCACCAAAAGCCGGGTCAGATGCGCCTGTATCGGGTATGCCTCTAAAGACCAGCGAATCTGGATTATGGAGGCCGTGGATGCCATATTTGAACGTCTTGATATTGCAACTTAACCCGCGGATCCGGCCAAGCCGATGATTTGCCTACCAGGAAAGCTCAAAAGAACTAAAATGCGAAAATATGATAAACTGGGTGCTGCGTGGCTAATTCATAAAATTTTTTTGGAAATTGACCGTCACATATGGGGGAGAAAGAAATGATTCGGACCCTATACGTTACGATCTGGGTTGGTTTTGCCACTCTGGTGGCGGGAATACTAGTCATCGTGCTTTCGTTTTTTGTCCGATCGGGCAATCTCTTACACAAAATCGCCCGGTTTTGGGGCAAATCAATACTGTTCGTCAGCCGGGTTAAAATGTCCGTCAAAGGTTGGTCCAACATAGATCCTTCGGCCCCTTACATTTACATGCCCAACCACCAGAGTAATTTTGACATTCCGGTTCTACTGGGACATCTTACGGTTCAATTTCGCTGGTTGGCCAAAGTGGAACTTTTTAAAATTCCGATTTTTGGCCGCGCTATGCGCAAGGCCGGCTATATCAGTATTGACCGAAACAATCGTGCATCGGCTATTAAGAGTCTTAATGTGGCGGCCCACCGGATTAAAAGCGGCGTGTCGGTGCTTATATTTCCAGAAGGGACCCGCAGTCGGGACGGCGCAATCCGGCCTTTCAAAAAAGGAGGCTTTGTGATGGCGATCGAATCCGGTGTTCCCATTGTTCCGGTTGTTATAACCGGCACCCGGTCTTTAATGGCCAAGGGCAAGTTTCGAGTCAATGCGGGCCATGTCAGAATGGTTATCCACAAGCCGATTGACACTTCGGCTTACACTCGAGAGACAAAAGAAGCGCTTATGGAAAACGTTCGTCGCGTCATGTGCGACAGTTTTGAAATTATCAAAATGGATGAACGCGCATGTTAAAAATCATCCCTTTAGGTGGCCTCGGAGAAATTGGCCTGAATATGATGGTATTTGAATACGGGGGCACGATTTTCGTAGTCGATGCCGGGTTGATGTTTCCCGAAGATTATATGCTGGGCGTGGATTTTGTCATCCCGGACTTCGCTTATCTGCGTCAGAACCAATCCAGCATCGCGGGCATCGTTTTAACGCATGCGCATGAAGACCATATTGGCGCTTTACCGTATTTGCTAAAAGAGCTCAGAGCACCGGTTTTCGGTACACCCTTTACGCTGGGGCTGGTTCGGCAAAAACTGGAAGAATACGAACTCATCGCTTCAGCAGCGTTGCATTCAATATTACCGGATGAGACCTTGAAATTGGGTCCCTTTGTTTTAGAGTTTATTCGGGTCGGCCACAGCGTTTTAGACGGTGTCGGGATTGCCATTCAGACCCCTTTGGGAAGAATTATTCATACCGGTGATTTTAAAATCGGATATGGTTCTGTCGATGGGATGGCAACCGATGTAAAAAAATTTGCTAAATACGGTGAAGACGGCGTTTTGGCCTTATTATCAGATTCCACCAATGTGGAACGGGAGGGGTACCCGATTTCGGACAAAGAGATCTGCGAAACCCTGATGCGGATTATAAGCGGAAGCAGCGGCCGTGTTATTGTGGCGCTGTTTGCATCCAACGTCGGGCGCATTCAGGTGATCCTGGATATTGCCAAAGCCAACGGAAAAAAGATCATATTTGACGGCAAAAGCATTGAAGCCAGCGTGCGTATAGCAAGGGAGATGGGATACCTGAACATCAGCAGTAACAAGATCATCCAAATTGATGAGATCGCCGACTATGATGATGAAGAAATCATTATCGTTACCACCGGCACTCAGGGTGAACCAATGTCCTCACTGGCGCGAATATCGGCCGGTACCCATAAGCAATTAAAAATAAAAAAAGGGGATACGGTGGTTCTGTCCTCTAAATTCATACCCGGCAATGAGAAGGCGATTGCCAAAATTATAAATAACCTGTATCGCAAGGGCGCTGATGTTATATACGAGAAAATATCCGATATTCATGTATCGGGGCATGCATTCCGGGAAGAGCTCAAACTGATGCTTAAATTGACCCAGCCGCGGTATTTTATACCGGTCCATGGGGAATACCGGCACCTCATTCTTCATTCGCGGCTGGCCGAAGAAGTGGGTATTCTCAAAGAAAACATTTTACTGGCCGAAAATGGGCAGATTGTCGAGTTTGATAAAAAAGGCGTGCGGGTGAATGGCCGGGTTCCCACCGGCCGGGTGCTCGTTGATGGGAAGGGCGTTGGAGACGTCGGCCGCAGTGTCTTAAAGGAACGTCGGGCGCTGTCAGAAGAGGGCATGGTTGCTGTGACAATGGCGTTTGACGAAGAAACCGGCGTGGTCGTTTACGGCCCTGAGATTGTTTCGCGTGGGTTTGTTTTTGAGACTGCAAGCGGTTACCTGCTAGAAGATGCTCAATGTGTGGTTTTGGAGATTGTAGAAGAGGTGACGCCGGATATTGCCAATCGGGTAGATAAAATCCGATCAAAGATTAAAACGGCGTTGCGGCAATATTTTTTCTTTACCATCGGACGCCGGCCAGTTATACTTCCGTTTATTATGGAAGTTTAGATGTTGCCTAAATTCATCAGAATTCAGCTATCGTTTCGCGTGGCAGCATTGATGCCTGTGGCAATTAGAAGCAAAATTTCGGATTTCTTTACAGCTTGCCCAGGTTTAGGCCTGTAATCGGGTTGCTTCAACTTTTCATTTGATACCTCGGACACAGACGTTTATGCGCAAAGAAATCGTCGGCATATTTTGTTTTTTTCTCGTCATTTTTACCCTGATCAGTCTGTTGTCTTTCAGCCCCGAGGATCCCTCGATACATAATGCCAGGGCCGGAGGCTCCATTCATAATCTGTTTGGTGTGCTCGGCGCACATGTA
>Ga0255055_10002708_pt1 | contig 12270 bp, 9 predicted proteins | sample JV7_2_27_MG_FD_188633 | JGI IMG/M metagenome (GOLD analysis project Ga0255055, IMG submission 188633) | Seawater microbial communities from Jervis Inlet, British Columbia, Canada - JV7_2_27 | ecosystem: Environmental > Aquatic > Marine > Inlet | place: Canada: British Columbia | collected...
TGGCAGGGGAACGCCCGGATCGGAACGGGTGACCTGTACGTTGTCGAGGCGGACGAGTACGACAAGTCGTTCCTCGAACTCTATCCCGACGTAGCGGTGATCAATAACGTAGAGGCCGACCACATGGAGTGCTACGGCTCGGTCGCAGGTCTCGAGGCGGCATTCGTCGAGTTCGCCGGGCGGGCAAACCGCGTGCTTGCCGGTGCGGATGACGTGGGGGCGGCCCGCGTGGCGCGTTCGATTGACCGGCCGTTGTGGCGTGTCGGCCTCGCCGGAGACGCTGACATCCGATTGACGGCGGTCGAGCGAGGAGCGAAGGGGAGCACAGCACGGTTGGAACTCCCGACCGGTGACTCCGTCCCGATTCGGCTGCAAATGCCAGGTCTCCACAATCTGCGCAACGCTGCAATGGCGGTAGGATCGGTGTTGGCACTGGATGGCGACGTGAGGCGGGCGGCGGACTCCCTCGGCGATTTCACGGGTGTCGACCGGCGGTTCGACGTACTGGGCACAAGAGGCGGTGTGACCGTGGTAGATGACTACGCCCATCACACCACGGAAGTGGCCGTGACCATCGCGGCCGCGCGGCAGCGGTTTCCTGACAGGCGGCTAGTGACCGTGTTCCAGCCACATCTCTATTCCCGCACCAAGGCGCAAGGCCAGGCACTCGGCATTGTCCTCTCGACCGCCGATCTGGTCGTGGTCACCGACGTCTATCCGGCTCGTGAAAAGCCGCTCGAGGGAGTGACCGGCAAGCTGGTAGTCAACGCGGCACGCAGGTCCGGCGCCGAGGTGGAGTGGGTGGAGCGACTGTCCGATCTTCCTGAGGTTCTGAGTCGACTTGTACGAGACGGAGACGTCGTGCTCACCTTGGGAGCCGGAGATATCACTCAGGTTGGCCCGGCGTTGTTGGACCGGTTGGCGGGAGCGGCGGCGTGAGACGACAGTCGCTGTGGTTGCTCATCGCGGCTGGGTTGGCACTGACAGTTTTCGCAACACCACTATTGCTCAGATACGTGAGCTTCTTCCGTGTGAGGCAGATCGAACTTGTAGGGGCGCATTATCATTCACCCGATTGGTTGCTCGAAGCTCTCGAGATCGAACCCGATCAGAATCTATTTGCAGGAAAGCGACGGATCGAACGGCGTGCGATCGAATTGCCCAGTGTGATGCGGGTCAAGATCGAGCGCAAATTGCCTGGAACACTTAAGATTGTAGTAGCGGAACTCCAGCCGGTGGCTTTTTTGACAACGCCGACGGGGTTGGCGGTGCTCGACGCGGATGCAAATCACATGGGTTACGATCCGGCCGTCGCCGGGTTCGACCTTCCTTTCGTCGAGGAACCCGATTCCGTGCTACTACTGGCCCTGGCGAGTGTCCGATCTGCGGATCCGGTGCTCTTCGAGCAAGTGGACGCAGCAAGTCGCTGGCGTGACGGCACGGTCGTTCTGCAGCTTGGCCAGAAGCAGGTATTACTTGGTGGAATACCAACAGCCTCTCAGATCGAGACTCTGAGGGCAGTTCGGAGCCATATTGCCGCAACTGGACGTAGTTATAATCAACTGGATGCCAGGTTCGAAGATCAGATCGTCGCTCGGGGGAATGGTGATTGATGCATGACCGCCTAGTTGCCGCCCTGGATCTAGGTAGCTCCAAGACGTTTGCCGTCATCGCACAGGGTACCGGCAACGCTCGCGAGCCAGGCGCCAAGATCCTCGGTGTGGGGTTCGCCAGGACCACGGGCGTAAAGCACGGCGTGGTGCGTGACATCGAAGAGACCACACGGTCCATATCCCAGGCGATGCGCGACGCCGAACGGATGGCCGGTCTGGAAGTCCCGACCGTCTACTGTGGTATTGCCGGAGATCACGTCCAGACACGGATCAGCACCGGACTGGCTTCGGTAGCCAGTGAGGAGATCGCGAGGTCCGACGTCCAGCGGGTCGACGACGTGGCCAAAGCCGTCAGCTTGGGTGACGACTACGAGCTGCTGCATTACATCCCACAGGAATACAAGGTTGACAATCAGGGCGGGATTAACGATCCAGTAGGGATGACCGGCCTGCGGCTCGAGGTCGAGATGTGTTTGGTGGCCGTTCAGAACAAGGCCGCACGGAACCTCCGCAAATCGGTCGAGCGTGCAGGATATAAGGTTTCGGAGCTGGTTTTGGAGCCGCTGGCGGCGTCCCTGGCCACGGTGACTGCGGATGAGAAGGAAATCGGATGTGCCTTGATCGACCTGGGGAGTGGCTCGACGTCCATAGCCGTATTCCACGATGGCAAGATGCGCCATCTCTCATCCATACCGTTCGGTGGTGCGAACGTAACCAGCGACATCGTTCAAGGGCTGGGGGTCACACAGGGCGATGCGGAGCGGCTGAAGGAGAAGTCAGGCTGTGCCTTTTCGCCGCTGGTCGACACCGACGAGGTCATCGAAATACCTGGCACGCCGGGGCAGGGAGCCCGCCAGGTAAAGCGTGAGCTGTTGGCGCACATCATCCATCAGCGCATGGACGAGATCTTGGGCCTGGTGGCGGACCGGATCGAAGAAGCCGGATATGCCGGCCGGCTGGCTGCGGGCGCGATTCTGACCGGTGGTGGCGCGCAGCTGTTGGGGATCGTCGAACTGACACGCGAGGTGTTTGCAATGCCTGTGCGAGAGGGCATACCCGGACAGGGTATCGTGGGGATCGTGGATCAAGTGCAGGCGCCGCGTTTTGCAGTCCCGGTTGGGCTAGTGTTGTATGCAGGGCGACAGGTCGTTGGTGGCAAACTGGATGGCGGTCAGACCGTTGACAGGATGTTTGGTCCTGTCAAGCGGTGGCTACAAGACTTCTTCTAATCAAGGGCTGATGAGGATCCCTATGGTTTTTGAACTCGAGGAAACGGTTGCCCAGAACGCCCGCATGAAGGTCGTTGGTGTGGGTGGTGGTGGAGGCAACGCAGTCAATCGCATGATCGACGAACACCTGATGAGCGTGGAGTTCATCTCGGTCAACACCGACTCGCAGGCCTTGCTGCAGAACAAGTCTGATGCGAAAGTGCAGATCGGGAAGAAGCTCACCCGCGGGCTCGGAGCTGGAGCGCGGCCCGAGATCGGTCGCCAGGCCATTGAAGAGAACCGGGACGATGTGCTGAATGTCCTCGAGGGTGCCGATCTCGTGTTTGTGACCTGCGGTATGGGTGGGGGAACCGGAACGGGTGCTTCGCCGATCATCGCACAGCTGGCCCGTGATGTCGGGGCTCTGACTGTCGGGATCATCACCAAGCCATTTCTGTTCGAGGGCCGCAAACGGATGCGGCAAGCCGAGATAGGGATCTCGGAGATGGCCAAGCACGTCGACACCATGATCCTGGTGCCCAACGAGCGACTTTTGGCTGTAGTGGGCAAGAACGTCCCGTTCCAGGACGCGTTGAAGAAAGCCGACGAGGTGTTGCTGCACGCCACGCAAGGCATCTCCACCCTCATTTCTGTGACCGGATTGGTCAACGTCGACTTTGCGGACGTACGGACCGTGATGCAGAACGGAGGCTCCGCCCTGATGGGAATGGGAGCCGCCCGCGATGACGATCGTGCGCTGGAAGCGGCACAACAGGCTATCTCCAGTCCGCTGCTGGATGACGTGTCGATCAACGGATCCACCGGTGTGCTCGTCAACATAACCGGGGGGGAGGATCTGACGCTGGGTGAGGTGAACCAGATCAGTGAAGTGATCCACGACGCAGCGGGCGACCAGGCCGAGATCATATTTGGAGCGGTGACGGAACCTGCAATGGAGGGAGAAATCCGTGTGACCGTCATAGCTACCGGATTCGATCAGTCACTGTCTATCCAGGAGAGCCCGTTCGCGCGCTCGGCCGCGCCAGGTGTTCTGCCGTTTCCGCAGCGCCCGACGACCAGGCCCTCCACCCCGATAGCGATGAAGAGCGCTTCGGTGCCAGAACCGGCACACCCCGAAGGTGGACCGGAGGTCGAGATCGCAGAGATGGAGATTCCGACCTTCATCAGGCGGCAGATGGACTGATGTGGAGTAAGGTGCTCAAGCTCGTCGTAGCGGCAGGAGTGGTTCTGGCTGCTGCTGTTTGGACCACGGGCATTGCATCTTCATCCAAACCCATCCCGGTAGCAGCACCGATCGTGGTGGACAATGCGTACGTCTACCAGACCGATGCAGTCAAGCGCAACGAGACCCTATCACACCTGTTTGGGCGGCACAACATCTATGGGACCGAGCTGCTCCAGGTCATAGAAGTCGCGGAAGGTCTCAATCCCAGACGCATAAGACCAGAAAAGACATTCGGTTTCCGTTACGTCTACGGGGAGCTGAAGCCGGACCGGATAACGGTGCGGTTGGGCGATGAACGCACCGGTGACGACCGGATCCTTACGCTGTCCAGGGACAGCAGCGGCACCTGGTCGAGTACCTCCAAGCCCGTTGTGTGGTCGGTGGATGTGCTTAGGGTTCAGGGCGTAGTCAGAGCGACGCTCGATCAAGCCATGAAGGACGCAATTCCCAACTCGATACTTCCCGCATCGCAGCGTTCGTACATGGTGAACGATCTGGGCGACAACATCTTCGGCTGGGTGATCGACTTCTATCGTGATTTCTACGAGGGCGATGAGTTCAGTGTGGTGTATGAGCGACTTGCGTCGCAGCTTGGCGACGTACGCTACGGCCGGGTTCTGGCGGCCAAGGTAGAGACGCGGGGTAGGGAGAACAGCGCCTATGTCATGACCGATGAGCGAGGTCGCAACACGTACTACGATGATGAGGGGCTGTCGCTCCGTCGTTCTTTCAAGATTCGTCCTGTCGATTTCGGGCGGCTCAGCTCGCGGTTCTCGACGCGCCGCTTCCATCCGGTACTCAAGACTTACCGGCCTCATCGTGGCATCGACTACGCAGCTCCTACGGGGACGGAGATCAAGGCTACCAACGGCGGAACCGTGACCCGTGCGGGACGCTGGGGCACTTACGGCATCATGGTGTCGATCCGACACGCGGGTGGCATCGAAACCCGATACGGTCATATGCGAGGCCTGGCGTCCGGAATCAAGCGGGGCGTGTACGTGGAGCAGGGCCAGGTAGTCGGGTATGTGGGAATGACTGGGCTGGCAACAGCTCCACACGTACACTATGAGATTTTGAAGAGCGGCGTACACAGAGATCCTCGCGATCTGCTCGAAAAGGAACCGGGCAAGCCCATTCCAGCCGAACTCCGTGCGGAGTTCGAGGCTGTCATGGCGCAGTACAATGCGCTCCTCAGGGCCCGTCAGTCGATGTTGGTATCGGCTGATCCCGACAACTAATCCTCCCGGGAAACACCAGCTGTGCGGCTCTATCCCGCCATTGACCTCAAGGGCGGTCGCGTTGTCCGTTGGCTCGAAGGCGAAACGACTCGAGAAACCGTCTATGGCGATGATCCGTTCGGCAGGGCCAGGTATTATGTGGATCAGGGAGCTGAGTGGCTCCACGTTGTCGACATGGACCGGGCTTTCCGGACCGGGGGGGACAATCTCGAACTGATACGCAGTATGGTGCTAATACCCGAGGCCATGATCCAGGTCGGCGGTAACATCGACTCGGTCGAGTGGGCTCGGGATGCAGTGGCTGCCGGTGCTGCCCGTGTGGTTATCGGTACTAGCGCCGCGCTCGACGCGGAGCTGTTCCAATCCCTCGTGCAGGAGGTCGGCCCCAGTCAGTGTGCGTTGGCTCTCGACACCCGTGACGGCAACCTGGCGCTGAGGGTGAGTGATGTTCCGGTGACGCTGTCAACAGGCGCTGTGGTGCAACGTGCCCTCGATTTGGGTGTACGGACGATCGTGTATCGTGATCTTGCCCGTGACGGGCTGGTGATGGGGGCGGATATCGATGGAGCTGCCGCAATAGCCTCGCTTGACGTCGACGTAATCGTGGCGGGGGGTGTCGCGGGACTCGACGACATAGCGTTGGCCGCGCGGCGCGGTATGGCCGGTGTGATCGTTGGGAGGGCGCTATATGAGGGCCGGTTCACGTTGCGAGAGGCGATCGAGTGTTCACGGTAGCGCTGCTGGTGATTCCGTTGGCCCTGTGGGCGGGTTTCGTTTATCTGGGGCGCGAACAACTCGGTGCTGTAGGACTGGGACTGGCCACGCTCAGGACAGTTGGTGTCGCCGCACTCTTGCTGTTGCTTATCAATCCGGACCGTGCCGCACGGGTAGGGGGTGGTGCGCCTGTGGTTCTGTTGGACGGATCGCTCAGCATGGGTGTAGCCGGCGGAGAGTGGGCTCGTGCCTTGGATACCGCGTTAGCACTGGCCGGTGACGAAGGAACGGTCACCAGGTTCGGCGTGGGTGTCGCCCCGTTTGATACTCTGCCACCGTCGGCGGCGACCACTCGACTGAAGCAGGCCCTGAACATGAGCCGCGCCTCGGGTGATCCGATCCACGTCGTGACCGACGGTGAGATCGAGGACATAGCCGCGATCACACCGGACGCTCTGAGAGGCGTCGCCTTCGTCATAATCCCGAGAGACACGGTACCGGACGCAGCGTTGCTCGATGTGAAGGTGCGGGACCGGGTTCGACATGCGGATTCCTTAGATGTCGCGGTCACGATTGGAACCTGGGGCAGTGGCCTGGCCGAGTCGGCCAACATCGAACTGATCGCCAATGGTAGCGTGCTGGCTGTCAGGCCGGTGGAACTGCCACCGGCACCCGGCGTCGGCCGCAGGCAGCTGAGGTTACCCCCGCGGCTGCTACCTCCGGGTGTGCACGTTGTGCACTTCCGTCTGGTTACCGCAGGCGACTCCATACCGGGCGATGATCGACGCACACGTATCATCACGGTGACCGAGCAGCCGGGGATCGTGGTGGTGGCTGATCCAATCGACTGGGAGGGCAGATTCCTTGCATCAGAGCTGCGTGCAGTTGCGTTGACAGCGGTCCGAGCTTTTGGCCGCGTGGGTGACAGTTTCTGGATCGACATGAGTTCGCTCGGGCCGGCGACGGTCGAGGCTGTTCGTGACGCCGCCCGTCAGGCGTCGATGCTAGTCGTGAGAGGTGGCAATGCGCTGGGAACAGAACTGGGCGCAAGGAATCAAGCTGTATGGCATTGGCCCGCAGGGCGTGACACGACATTTCGCTTCCTGCGTGGAGACTGGTACCTGAATGGTGAAATGCCCTCTTCGCCTCTAACGGGCAAGTTGGCTTTGATCGACTGGGAATCACTGCCACCATTGACCGGGGTGGTGACGGTTGCACCTGGCAACTACGAGTGGATTGCTCTCTTGGGAAGGCTGGCTCGGCGAGGTGCCGAGCGTCCGGTTATGATCGGACGCGAGGTAGCTGGCGTTCGCCAGTTGGTCACCACGGGGTCCGGCGTGTGGCGCTGGGGATTCCGCGGCGGCGCCCCACGCGAGGCGTACAGGACTCTGCTTGCCAGTGGTACAGACTGGCTGCTCGAGTCGGGAGCCCGTCGGGTCCGTGAGACACTCACCGCAAGTCCCGTTGTCTCGTATGGCGAGTCGACCACGTTTCGCTGGACAGTGGATCCGATTCCCGACTCGCTGACAGTCGTGTTCACGTCTGCCGAAAGCGGTGTGGTCGATACCGCAACACTTTGGTTCGATACGGGAGGAATCGCCATTCACAATCTGCCGCCGGGTGCTTATGAATGGAGTGTCACCAGTGGTCGTACCTCAGGAGTGATCGCTGTGGAGGAGTACTCCGAGGAGCTGCACCCCCGTTCGGTATTCACCGCAGGCGGTGACAGTGTAGCAGGCACGACGCTCGTCGAGAGATACGCTCGGGAGAATTGGTGGTTGTTTGTGATCGTAATAGTGGCCTTGGCTGGTGAGTGGGGATGGCGCTACCGCAAGGGCTTGCCGTGAGAGGTGGACTGTGGCAGCGGATAAAGCGTGTTGCCTTGACCGACGTCTCGGTGTTGGTGAAGGGAATCGATCGGGATTCGCTGGATGACGTGGAACGTGTTCTGGCCGAGGCCGATTTTGGGGTAACCGCGTTCGATCTAGCAGAAGAACTCGAAGACGAGTTGCGGCGCGGCACACTGAAGACGCCGGATGCCGTGCGATCGTGGCTCAAGCAGGGGATCGTGGAGCGGTTGGGTGGTAAGGTGCACGGCAGTGACCTCAACCTGGGTGGTGGAGACGGACCGGCAGTCGTGATGCTGCTTGGTGTGAATGGAGTTGGCAAGACGACGCAGATAGCGAAGTTGGCTCATAGGCTGCAGACTGCCGGGCACAGTGTGTTGCTGGCTGCTGCTGACACGTTCAGAGCTGGCGCACAGGAGCAAATCAGCGTATGGGCCGCTCGACTGGACCTTCCGTGTGTGACCGGCACCAAAGGAGGGGACCCGGCGGCGGTGGCATTTGATGCTGTGGAGGCGGGCACGGCCCGTGGTGTCGATGTGGTCATGATCGACACCGCAGGGAGGCTGCACACGCACGGCGATCTCATGGAGGAACTCAAGAAGATCGCTCGGGTGGTTGGTCGCAAGCGGGAGGGCGCGCCTCAGGAGAGCCTACTGGTGCTGGACGGCACAGTGGGACAGAACGCGCTGCAACAAGGAAGGACGTTTGCGGCAGCCGTTCCCGTCACCGGCCTCATCATTACCAAGCTCGATGGCACAGCCAAGGGCGGTTCCGTAGTCGCGCTCCGTCAAGAACTCCAGATCCCGATTCGATTCCTGGGTGTGGGTGAGGGCCTAGAGGACCTGGAGCTGTTTGACCCCGACGTCTTCGCCGACCGACTTCTCTCCGACTGATGGCGCTGGCGCTCGACACCCCGGTCCAGTTCCTCAAGGGTGTCGGGCCTCGTCGTGCAGAAGTGTTCCAGCGGCTCGGGATCGCCACAGTCGAAGACCTTCTCTACCACGTGCCGCACCGCTACCTCGACGCAACGTCGGTTACACCGATTGCCAAGGCCGCGGTGGGAAGCGATGTGACTCTGGTGGGCCGCGTGGTATCAAAAGCGGTCGTTCCCACACGCCGGCGACTCAGGATCTTCAGAGCGGTCATTCGAGACACGTCGGGAATCGTTGAATGCGCGTGGCCGGGGCAAGCGTATCTCGACCGCATCATCAAGCAGGGTCAACTGCTATTGGTCACAGGACCGGTGAAGCACTACCACGGGCGACAGGTCGTGCCAAGAGAGCAGGTCGTGCTAGCTGAAGTGGACGACGAAGAACGCGAAGACGAGATGGGGAGCGGCATGGTGCTGCCCGTTTATCCGGCGACCGAGGGCCTGAGCCATCGTCAGATCCGCAGGCTGATAGCGGACCATCTCGACCAGATGCTCGGCTGCGTGACAAGCAGTCAGTCAAGCGGCGTGGCTGCCGGGTTGAACCTCTTGTCCCTGCGGGAAGCGTTCGCGGCTCTGCACCGTCCCACCTCAGCGGCACAACCTGAATCTGGCCGGCGCCGTCTGGCGTTCGACGAGCTATTCGATCTCCAGTTGGTGGTGGCGCGGGCCCGTTACCTGGCCACGAGTGCTCACAAAGGCTACCAATTCGAGATCAAGAAGGAACTCACCACGGCCTTGAAGCGAGAATTGCCGTTCGAACTCACAGCCGATCAACGTAAGGCCGTGCGCGAGATCACCAGAGACATGACCTCTGCAGACAGGATGCATCGTCTGCTGATGGGTGATGTGGGAACCGGCAAGACTGTCGTGGCCTTGTTCGCGATGCTCTTGGCCCTGGAGAACGAGCACCAGGCGGTGTTCATGGCTCCCACCGAATTGCTCGCCGAGCAACATGCCCAGACCATCACGACCCTGTTGGCGCCACTGGGTCTGGTGCCGGAAGTCCTGATAGGGAGGCTCTCCCAGGGTGAGAAGAAGGCGATCAGAGAGAGGATTGCAGACGGAACCGGTCGCATAGTGGTTGGTACCCACGCTCTCATTCAGGAAAACACTCGATTCTGGCGGTTGGGTCTGGCCGTAATTGACGAACAGCACCGGTTTGGAGTCGAACAACGGGCTGCGTTGATCGAGAAGGGTGAAGCACCGGATGTGTTGCTTCTGTCGGCCACACCGATACCGCGAACGCTGGCGCTGACCCTCTATGGTGATCTCGACATCTCGACCTTGAAACAGAAACCGGTGAGTCAAACACCGGTTAAGACCGGTGTGCGGTCGGACAAGGATCGCTCAGCGATCTATGGGTTCCTCCAGGAACAATGTAAGCTGGGTCGTCAGGCCTTTGTCGTCTATCCCGTGATAGACGAGTCTGAGAAAGTGGATCTCAAGGCGGCGAAGACCATGGCAGTCGAACTAGAGAAACGACTGGCTCCACTGTCTGTCGGCCTGGTCCACGGCAAGCTGAAAGCCGCTGACCGCGACGCCGTAATGCGTCGGTTCCGGGATGGCGATCTCGATGTGCTCGTTGCCACGACCGTGATTGAAGTCGGGATAGACGTACCCAACGCGACCGTCATGGTGATCGAACACCCTGAGCGATTCGGGTTGGCTCAACTACACCAACTGCGGGGCCGGGTAGGCCGCGGCGCAGAGGAGGGGCACTGCATCCTGCTGACCGACGACTACGTATCGGCCCGAAGACTCAAACAGTTCGCCCGCACCTCCGACGGATTCAAGATTGCGGAACTCGATCTCAGAGAGCGCGGCATAGGAGAGCTGGCGGGTGTGCGCCAGTCTGGTGGCTTCAACCTGAGGTACGCCGACCTGGCAACAGACGACGACCTCGTGAATGTTGCTCGGCGGGCGGCCTTGGGGATCATCGCCGACGATCCCAACCTGTCGCGCAAGTCCCACCTTGGGCTGCGCCAGCGCATAGAACGGCGCTATGAGCGGGGAATGGAACTCTTCAGAGTCGGGTGAGAACCTCAATTGGCTCGGTGGTGAGTACTGCTCAGCATTGTCGGGTAATGAACTACGCACGGGAAAAAGGGGACCACAATGACCAGTGAACTAGTAAAGAAGCAGTGCGTACCGTGCCGGGGTGGAGTTCCGGCGCTGCAGAGTGATGAGATCAAATCGCTGCTCGGCCTATTGGGCGGTGACTGGAAAGTCGTGGAGGATCATCACCTTGAGAAGGAGTATGAGTTCAGCGATTTCGCTGCAGCCTTGGCCTTCACCAACGCAGTCGGGGCCATTGCTGAGGAGCAAGGACACCACCCGGACATCTATCTGGCTTGGGGCAAGGTCGGGTTGAGGATCTGGACCCACAAGGTCGGAGGCCTGACGGAGAGCGACTTCATCCTCGCGGCAAAGGCTGATCAGGCGGACCGCCATCGTTGACACCAGTGCCCACGTTTACTACGATTCCGATTCCATGCCTTCCAAAACACAAATCCGAGATCTCCCGGGCCTGATTGGCCAAACGGTGACGACAAACGGCTGGATCGCAACAACCAGATCCAGCGGCAAGATCGCGTTCACGGTGCTCCGCGACGGTACAGGCTATCTCCAGTGTGTGGCAGTGAAGCAGGAGGTGGATGAATCGACGTGGGAGACCGTGCGGCAGCTGACACAGGAAACGTCGGTTGCTGTTACGGGTGAGGTACGGGAAGACAAGCGCTCTCCGGGAGGTGTGGAGTTGGGAGTGCGGTCGCTCACAATACTCGGCAACAGCACGGATTTCCCGATCAGCAAGAAGGAGCACGGCACCGCTTTCCTGCTCGAGCACCGTCACCTGTGGCTCAGGTCAAAGCGGCAGGTTGCGATCATGCGGATCCGGAACGAGGTGGTGCAGGCGATACGTGACTTCTACTACGAGCGTGACTTCGTCCTCGTCGACACGCCACTGCTAACGGGTTCGGTAGGAGAATCGGCCGGCACACTGTTCGAGACGGAGTACTTCGATCTGGGTAAGGCGTATCTGGCTCAGACAGGACAGCTCTACGCCGAGGCTGCCGCGGCAGCACTGGGTAAGGTGTACTGCTTCGGGCCCACGTTCCGCGCCGAGAGATCGAAAACCCGCCGTCACCTGACAGAGTTTTGGATGGTGGAGCCGGAGGTGGCCTGGAACGACTCCGACGACAACATGAAGCTGCAGGAAGACTTCGTGTCGTACGTCGTGGAACGTTGCCTGGAGCGGTGCAAGGAAGCGATGGAGGTCCTGGAGCGAGATCGTTCGCGGCTGGAGCAGGTGGTGCCTCCGTTCCCCAGGATATCATATGCCGATGCCATTGGGAAACTGAGCCAGGCCGGCTGCGACGTTCACTGGGGCCAAGACCTGGGCGCCGAGGAGGAGACCCGACTGGCGGAGATGTTCGACCGTCCAGTATTCGTGCACGACTATCCCAGAGACA
>Ga0255055_10002709_pt1 | contig 12263 bp, 22 predicted proteins | sample JV7_2_27_MG_FD_188633 | JGI IMG/M metagenome (GOLD analysis project Ga0255055, IMG submission 188633) | Seawater microbial communities from Jervis Inlet, British Columbia, Canada - JV7_2_27 | ecosystem: Environmental > Aquatic > Marine > Inlet | place: Canada: British Columbia | collected...
CTCTGGGGAAGGACGGTGACGGTCTGACAGGTGGGAACAGAGTCAACGACATAGCGATCGACAATAAGGGTCTGATCTACTTCGTGGGTGACTTCACGGGTGCTACACTCGACAGTCTCGGCGCCTACATCGTGACATGGAACGGTACTCGGTTCGGTCACGGTGACGCTGTCTTCGCTAATGAGTGTTTCACCGTCGCCTCGAAGTTCGACAAGTTGTTCGTCGGATATGACGGGGCTTCGCTCTCTGCTGTGGCAGATGTACAAGACATCATGAACTACGGCAAGGCGACAGCATACCCCTTCTTGGACATTCTGGGACCGATAACGGTCAAGTGGTTGGAGAATCAGAGTACAGGTGCGATTATTCGTCTCAATCTTGTCGTACAAGAGGGAGAACGAGTGTTGATCGACTTCCGTCGAGGTATGTTGAAGGCGATCTCAGAATGGCGAGGCAACGTGATCTCTGGTATCTCACCCGACAGTGACTTCGGTGACTTCAACCTTCTTCCAGACGAGAACCGTATCTCATTCTTGGGAACTGACGGTGACGGGAACGAAGAAGTATCGATCAGATGGCAGGTATCAGACTGGTCATTCGATGACATAAGATGAGACATCGACTCGTACTTCGAACTCACGACGGAGAAGAACTCACCACTCTCTCGAACGTCGTCAAGTGGGACTTCGTACGAACCGCCAACGACATCGGGTGGTGGACGATCACCCTCAATGCTGACTTCCCCCCTGAGTTCCTTCGTATCGACAACATCATCGAGTTCTGGCGTCAACCCTCGGGAGCGTCTGAGGTTCTTCTCGGTATCGGTTTCCTCAGATACTTCGAGTGGAAGACCGACGAGACAGGTACGACCCGTCTGACGATTGGTGGACCTGACCCGATTGAACTTCTCAATCGGAGGCTCGTTCAGAACTATGCTGAGACTGCGCCCTCTCAGAAGGGACCAGACTATGCCGATGATATGATGAAGGAGTTCGTCGATGAACAGTTCTTGACAACGGCGACCCGTCTCGGTGACATCTATTATTCTCGTTCTTCCGCTCTTCCCTCAGATCACTTCTCGATTGCACCTGACACCTCTCAGGGCTACGCTAACATGTCTAAACAGTCGGCTTGGAGGTTCGTTCTTCCCATCCTTCAAGAGATCGCCGAAGCGTCTTGGAATCAGGGAACGAGAATATACTTCGATCTCGACTATGTTGGACCCGCTACCTTCTTGTTCAATACGTGGGCAGACCTGAGGGGTATCGATAGAACGATCGGTACTTCGATCGCACCGATCGTATTCTCTCAAGAGTCGGGCAACCTGTCGAAGCCTTCACTTCGGTTCGACTATACCGAAGAGGTCAACTTCGTCTATGGCGGGGGTCAGGGTCAAGGTACAGATCGTGAGGTCGATCCCGAGAACGACGAACCACGATCTCAACTCTCATTGTGGAATCGTCGTGAAGGGTTTCAAGATGCCCGTGAGTGTCCAACAGGTGAAGTACCGACGTACTGTATCGCCAACAAAGCCTTCGACCGGATGCAGTCGGGGCGACCTTCTGTTCTCTTCGAGGGCAATCTCGTCGACACCCCGACGACGAGGTTCGGGGTCGACTGGTTCTACGGTGACAAGGTGACGGTGCAGTATCGGGGATTCGAACTTGACGGTCGGGCTGATCAATTCTCGGTGTCAATGAAAGAAGACGGTATTGAGACCATCGTTGCTCGTGTATCGATCCTCGAAGCAATCGAAGGTCACCCCGACTGATGACGATCGAACAACAGGTCGCTCTATACCTCGATCACCTCGATCGTAGGTTATCAAGACTTGAGACCCTTGAAGCGACAGGTGGTGGCGGTGGTGGTGGCGATCTCTTCTTGATCGAGACGAAGACACTCACCGTAGCAGGTATTATTCAATTCTTGAACATCCCCTCAACTGCTAAGTCAATCCTCTATACTGGGAACCTTCTCGGTGCTGGTTCCAATATGGCTATGATTATCAACGGAGGGGCGACGGCGACCGACCTGTCGAACCTGATGAACATGACTTGTTCAACAACTAGCGGGGTCACTACCTTCGGGAACGTGAGAATGGGCGTCATTCAGAGTAGCGTAGGGGTCGGTGCTCCATCAGATGTCTTCTCAGCAATCTTCGGCTTGATCCCCGACGCTCAAGAGGCGACGAACCACACGGGAACGATGGCATGGTCGGGGGTGTTCACCCGTGACGACTTCGTTCACGATCTACGTCAGGGTCGAGGCGGTGGGAACTGGGATAAGTCAGGACCGATCACTCAGATCGATATTGTTCACGACGGGGCAGGGGCGGCTCAGTGGCAAGCCGGATCGATCTTCACGCTCTACGGGTTGACCTCATGACGACCGATCAAGAACTCGTGAGTTATGCTCTCTCTCTTGAGAAGAGGGTCGAACGATTAAAGACTCTCGAAGATGTAGGCGGTGTCTCAGGTTCAATGACCTTCATCACGTCTCAAGAACTGGCGGTCGCATCTGCCTCGATCACCTTCACGAACATCTCTCAAGCATACGACGACCTGTTCATCATCTATCGGTGTAGAACGGCGAGAGCGTTCGGTCAAGACTACCTCGTCGCTCAGTTCAACGGTGACACGACGGGGGGGAACTACGACACGGCGAGACAGGCGAACAACTCAGTGAACACCTGTCTCAAGGACATCGGGTACGTCGTCATCGGGATCGTCTTAGGTGCAACAGCGGTCAACTCAGATGACTTCGGGGTCGGTCTCTGCCTGATCCCTCAGTACACGAACACGACTCAGAAGTTGACGACTCAATCGATCGGGGGGGGCAGATCGTCAGACCGCCGTATTCGGATTGAACGGTCAATGTGTAGGGTCGTGGAATCAATATAATGCTGTCACGTCGATCAAGTTCTACTCGTCCAATGCGGCGAACCTTCTCGCTGACACGAAGATCGAACTCTACGGGTTGACCCGATGAACCTTGAACTCATTCAACGTATCTACTACTTAGAGAAGGAGATCGAACGACTTGAGAGTCTTGAGACCGCTGTCGGGGTCTCAGGTGATAGTGCGCTCACCCTGATCGAGACTCAACATCTCACGGCTCAGGCGATCGCTCTCTCATTCCAGAACATACCATCGACTTATACTCACCTCTTCTTCGTCGGGTCTATTCGATCGTTGAGGGTAGATGAAGCCGATCTCTGTGATGTCAACTTCAACAACATAGCGATACCGAACGCCGCCTTCGAGTCTTATGTATCGTATGCCTTCGGGGGGACGTTGAATAATGCCGATAATACTCAACGTCTAACGACGGGATGGTTCGCTGGAACTCTTTGCCCCGCTAACATGTTCACACCGTTCTCATTCTGGGTCTTCGACTATGCTGACGTCTCTCGGAATCGACAGGTGAAGGCGAACTCTGCTTACGGTAAGGACAAGACAGCACCCGACATCGAGGCGGTCACTCAGACCGCTTGTGGACACTGGAAGGACACGACGACAGCCGTGAACCGAGTCGACTTCGCCTCATGGGCGAGAGCGAACAACATGGCGGCTGGCTGTCATATCTCACTCTTCGGGGTGAACTAGGAGGCATCATGAAAGTCGTGAAGACTGACGATCTCAGATCGTGGATCAACGAGAACGAACAAGAGTGTGACCAATCACCCCCGATCACCGACGACTTCAAGTTGTGGTGGACGGTCGACGGGTACAAGGTCGTGACTCAATGGTACGGGATCAACCCTCAGTGGTATCCCCCGCCTCTCGCCGGTCACGAAGGGATCGATCTTCGAGCACCGAACGGAACGAAGATTCTGGCAGGGTACAAGGGAACCGTCTACCGAGTCGAACTAGACCCGAACTCTGGACCTTATGGGATTCATGTTCGAGTTCTTCACGATCACCCTGACGGACCGTTCAAGACCGTCTATGCTCACTTCATGGATTCACTCGTGTCAGAGGGTGACATCGTCGAGGCAGGTCAACCGATCGGTCTCGCCAACAACACGGGGAACTCGTCGGGTGCTCATCTTCATCTGACCTTGAAGAAGGTCGGTGACGGGTCTGACTGGATGAACTACGGTGACATCGTGAACCCCGTTCCTTACATGCCCGACCTCTTCCCGAACGGTGAGTGGAGGCTCGACATCGGGGGGAACTTCCGATCTCAACCACGGGTTGCGCCTGATACGCTAATAAGGTATCTTGGATCGGACAGTATCGTCACCTGCACAGGTGAGTTCGACGGTGACTGGTGGAGAATTGTCTATAATTCGATCAAGGGATGGTTCTGGAATCCCGGGTATAAAATTTTTCCGAGGTGAACATGGATGAGATACTTCTTCAAGTCTTGCTCGAAGGTGGGACACTCGCCGTCTTTGTATGCTTCGTTATATATCAGGCTCGAACAGGGCATGAAGAACGAAAGGAATTAACTGAGACCTTACTCTCGATGATACAGGTCAGAGAAAAACAAGGGAACTCAAAAATGCAAGTTGGTCTCGATGCGATCGGAGCAGTGAACGGTTCTCTGATCGAATTAACGAAGGCGAACGCCGAACTCTCGAAGGTGATCGCTGTCCACGATCAGAAGTCTACGGGTCAACTCGACGAGATTATCCGATCTCTCACTAAGATTATGAACGGTGGATGATGACGACATCACCCGACGATCCATTAATACCTAATACAACTTGGAGGTGAACAGATGGAGACTACACGTCTTCTGTTTTTGCTTTTAATAATGGCACTACTCGTCTCAGGGTGTGTTGCTCTTGCCGAAGAACCACCCGACCCGCTCGATGAGTTCATCACCACGACGACGACCCTCCCCCCGACGATCACTCCCTCGAAGACCCCCGAACCTACCGAGACCCCGACCCCGACACCCGTTCCTGACCTGATCTATACGGGCGTCATTCTCGGTACAGATTGGGACCCGCTTCGACCTGAGAGAGTTCAGTTCGGGGTTCGAGCAGACGTCTTCGTGATCTACCAGTTCGTCGTAAAGCAGGGGGTCGGGGTGATCGATCTCGACTTCATCTCACTACCCCGTGACCTGTGGATACCCGTACCCTGCTCACCCCTCGACCCACTTCTCGAAGGGTACGATCGAATCAATGCCTCGTACGCCTACGGGGGGTTCGAGTGCGTGGTCGATACTTTGGAGCTCCTCGGGTTCGAGGTGAACGCCCCGATCTTCAAGATCGAGATGAGAGGGTTCATCTCTCTCATCAATAAGATGGGAGGTATCAGGATCACCCCGACGAAGACGTACTCTGACAAGTGTGGAGACTTTCAAGGAACCGAGGGGGGTGACTACGGGTGGCGAACGTGGACCGAGGGGGTCGAGTACTGGATGGACGGGAACCATGCGCTCTGCTACGTCAGGGCAAGAGCGAACTCGAACGATCTCGATCGGAACCGACGAACTCTTGAGATCATCGTTGCCATGATCGACCAGTTCCCCGAGACGATCTTCGACAGTGATGACCGTCTCGATGCGATCAATGAACTCGTCGGGGTCTGGTCATGGGCGAGTACCTACGTCGAGACTACATTGAGTCTCGGTGACATCGTCAACTTCGGGGGGTACGGGATCGACCTCTTGAACGGTGACATTCCATATCTACTTCACCGGATGCCTATCGAAGCGGTCGAGTTCTGGACGACCCCGATCTACCGAGCGTCAGTTCTACGACCGAAGGTAGACGTCGAGATGTACTTGAAGTGTGAGATGAGCGATCATGAAGGTCTTGTCGATTGTATAGCCGAGACACTCACAAAGGAGGACTTATGAACGAACCTCAGAAGAAGACTCTCGTTGCTTTCGTCATCGGATTAGTGTTGTTGATAGTGGTCGGTATTCTCTCTTCATGTCGACCTGTTGTACGAAGCGAACCGACCTCGACTGTCACGGTGACGACTTCACCGACCTCGACGTTGACATCAATCCCGACATCAACCCCGACATCAACCCCGACGTCGACACCGACGATCACGCCTTTGCCGACCGAGACCCTCGAACCGACACCTGTTCGGGTAGGTCTACCCCCTTATCATGACTGGGCGCAAGACGACCCCGACTACAAGGTTCCGTGGCATGTGAAGTGTGACGACGATGAACCTCTCAACGGGTATCGTCTCGCTGAATGGGCAAGAGGATTCTGTGTGCCCGGGATGATCACGAAGGAGAGTCAATTCTTCCGATCACCGAGCGTTCACTATGGTCTGATGTCGTCGTACGCTGACGGGGTGATGGAAGCACAAGTCGCCTACCGAGGGCATGACTCATCGGTCGAAGGGGTCGCTCTCATGTCGTGTGATCATCACGGGGAGACCGTGTACTTGCAAACACCTGACGGAACGTGGTACGGTCCATTCATCGTCGTCGACTGTTCAGGTCGGAACCACATGTACTATCACATGATCGGTCTCGGTCTTGCTGTCGAGGTCTCATACAACCAAGCTATGAAGATGGGAGGTCTTATTCTCCCCGAAGTGAAGGTCTCGATCGGGGGGAAGTCGAACGAACGAGGTATCTATCTTCCCTTCTTCTGGGTCGAGAATGTCTTACAGTGGGAGGGGTGGTAGATGGTCATGACTGATCGTGTCGAGTTCTACTCATCATAAGGAGAGTGACATGGAAACATTGCCGGAGTTCGTGTTCGCAGGGATACCCCTGATCGTCATCGTCTTTGCCATCGTTGAAGAGATCAAAGCGTGGGGAGTAGAAGGGAAGATTCTTCGTGTCGTCTCGTTGCTCGTCGGGTTCAGCATGGCTTTTCTCGTTCAACTATCGTCAGGTCTACCCGCTGATCTGACGGGGTGGATCACCCTTGTTCTTGTGGGGGTAGTCTATGGTCTGAGTGCCTCAGGTGCTTATGACTTTTTGGACAGTCGGATTCGTACCGTCGACAACGGGTAAGCAAAAAAAAACATCCCCCCTCCTAGAACATCAGGAGAGGGGATTATATACTTTATAGGTCATCTCATAGAGGGTTGTACCGTAGAGCGTCGGAGAAGCGATTTTACGGGTCTCGTGATGGTGGAACCCTGTTCGGTCCTCCGACAGGTGCGGTCGATTCTTCTGTGAGACGTTGTTCATCGAACCACTCACCCTCGATCGGTCGACCGTCCTTCAACTGCTCAGGTTCAACGAAGACCCTGACGCAACCGTATAGATACTCACATCTACTCACGGCGATACCTTCGAACCCCGTGAGCGAATCCTTCACCTTCGTTCCGAGTTCTACTATCATCACTTCAACCACCTCCTATTGATATACCCGATCTTCCCATCGTACTTGATCAGGTGAAGCAAGATCGGGTTCTTATACGCTGACCCTGTCAGATTGTCGATCGCCTTAATGTCCTTTTCGATGATCTCAACTTCTTCACCGAGACGAACCGAGAAGATGACTATCGAGTTCGTTCGGGGTGATCTGAACACGGGGATCGGCTCTCGTGTCATGTAGGCAGGTCGGGTCGTGATCATCAATTCACTCCTTTATACGGTGAGCACTTGAAGCACTTCGTTCTCAGGGGTGAGTTCGGAACGAAGGGTATGTCACACCCCTCGGTCGAGCACACCCTGATCTCGTTGTACATCTCAGGCAAGATCACGGGTTCGAGACCGAACGCTATTCTGATGTGATAAGACGTCGGTTCAACCCCGTGTTCGAGGTTCCAGACTGACCCCTTCCCGACAGGTTCGCCAGTGATCGGATTGACGTACAGACGAGCAATCTTCTCATAGGTCATCTTTGTCTTACGATAGGCTCTAATCTCGCCCCTGACGATGTCAGGGGTCTTGACGCCAACCCTAGATGACATCGAGAATCCCTCTCAATGTCCATTCGTAGGGAACCCCGTTCTTCCACGGGGCATTGTCGAAGTACTCTTCAACCTCAGTGAGACCGTACTCTAAGACCTTCTGTATCACAAGTATCTTCACAGCGATCGGGGTATCTGCCCACTTGCCTATATTGTGAACTGTACAGGTCTTCGCCTTGTTCATCTTCCTCTCGTAGTATCTCTTCACTTCTGTTGAACACCCCTGATATGCTGACCGCCTGATGATGTGCTCGGTCGTCAAGGGGTACTGATACGAACACTCGACCTCGACCCCTTCGAGAGCACACCGATCGGGGTGAGGGTATATCTTCACATCGTGAAGACTTCTGACTCTCTTCACTATCGGAGGGGGTGGTTTCCACCCCGTGATGTTCCGAGCATAGGCAATAAGACTCGACGAGGTCACATCATACCCTCGGGCTACCTTGTCATCGATGAAGTCGTTGAACTTCTCTTCTGGTATCTCGCCCATGAGTTGCCAGAATGACGATTGATTCTTCGTGATCTGGAGATCGTTCAAGGTACTTCCGTAGGACCATGACCCTCCACGTTGAAGGTTCTCACTCAACCACTGACCCGCCATTCTCTCAGCCTTGACTCTGATCAGTGATGCTCGTTGCATGACCTCACGAGCATCGTCGATCGTACGACAGAGTCGAACGATACCCGCTGTCGTTCGTCTGATCTCGACGATGTCTTCGATGTGTTCATTCTGATCGAGCCATGCCTCGGCACGATCGAGAACTGCTGTGATACCTGAGACGGTTTCGAGTTCTTGTGGAGAGGGTACGAGATCAGTCATTGAATAATTCCTTCTGTACCTTGTATCTGTTCGTCAGACTCTTCGATGTCGGGTTCTTCAACAGGTTCGACAGGTGTCTCAGTTCAGCGAAGTCGAACACCCCCTCGAGGTTCGCTGTCCACCTACCCGACCAGTACTCGAAGATCACGAAGTTCGCACCCTTCGAGATGTAGTCTCGTTGAGCGTCTTTGAGTCGGTTGAACATCGTCTTATACTTCCACGTCCAGAAGACTCATGACGTTGGCGATTCTGTTGTGGATTGTCACTTGATCTGATCCGGCGAATAGTAGACCGACCGCCTCATTGTCTCCGTTGACTAACAATGAACCACTGTCTCCCGGTTCTGACATGGCTGAACTTATGATCTGATCGGTGAAGGTCACGACCGAATCACTGTACTCAACCCGAACCGTGGCGGCGACGACGGTGATCGTTCCGGTGGTGAGACCCGTTGTTCTGCCTGACTTTTTGACATACATACCGAGCGTGACTTCTCTTGAGCCAGTGATCATCCCGATCTCAAGTATCTCGTCGACAATGAGATCGTCACTGATCGGTCGAGCGATTGCGGCATCTACGAGATTCTCGACTTCTTGAACTACTCGATATGCGCTCAGTCGATGAGATGAGTTCAATCCCTTGGCGAATCCGTTTGCTAGGTCAGCAATACCCTCGGCAAGAAAACAGGTCGGGTCTCCATCACCGAAGTCTATAGGAATAAAGTCTTCGAGATGGGCGATCGCCTCGTTGCCCCCGTCATAGACTCCCGGCTGATAGATCGGGTCGCCTATACGGGCGGCGTTCTCATCGGCGAGGACATGGTTGTTCGAGAGAATGAACCTCTGATCTCCCTTCCTGACCACGCAACCGAACGTACCTGCCGTGATCTGATAATGCCCGATGCTCACGCCCGGAGGGGCAGGTCTCCACTTGTCGGTTCTGGCTTGATGCGCCCTGATTGTTCCGACTTCAATGACATCCGTTTGAATACCTTCTATCTGGGCAGGTATGAGGTCGTAAGGTTTCAAAGCGACCTCGGGCAACTTCTTCGTCACAAGAACAGTAGTACAGAGTTGATTGGTCTTCTCTCCTTTCGTGTACTTGTATCCGGTTCCGAATCCTACGACGTTCGTGTACAACAGTGGACCATTCATCAGAACTTCTCCAATCCTAAAGGTTCAACGAGTCTCTGAGGTCGACCCCCGATGTAGATTGAGATCACCCTCGCAGGGTTCCCGTCGACGATTGAGTACGAGGGAACGATGACACCCTTCACAACTGCCCCAGCCCCGACAACGGCATGATGGTTGATGTGACAGTCATATAAGAGAGCGTGAGACCCTATCCAAGCATGATCGTCGATGATGACTGACTTCAAGACGATCTTCCCGAGGTTGTCGGCGTCGTTCTCTGGGTCGTATCGATGAGAGGCAGAGATGATGTTCACCCCGAACCCGAAGTGAGCCTTACCGGAGATCGTGACGTCACCCCGACAATCCATGAAGGTCCACCTCTCTTCGAAGTAGTGTTTCGTCTGACGGGTGGTGACCTTCCGAAAGTCACCGAGGAACACGGCGACGTGACTCAATCTTCATCCCCTCCTATGAACGGAATCAGCCCCATGATTACTGCTTTATTGGATAGATAAAAACACTTGGCATCACTGTTTCCGTTATTGATTCTTGGGTTATCACATACTCCATCCTTACTATAGACACACTCTGCTACGCATCGGTGTGGAGTGTTTGGAATATCAAGTTTTTGGAATCTCATCATCTTCATCCTCTTGTCACCTCCTGAACTCGTCGACATGTGAACAAGTCGCATGATGAGGCATAAGTGAGTCGACGACCTCTGCCTTCCCCTGTCGGTTCAAGATCGTCACCTTCACGGGTTTCACATCGAAGGGTTGCATGACATCGTTCACCGTCTCGATGAACATGATCTCAGCATGACACCCTGAGCATTGAGTGATACCGACCCCGAACATCTTCAACTGCTCGATCATGGTCATCTTATCGTCTGGATCTCTGACCTTGAACTCGTCGACGAACTTCTTCACTCCATGGAAGTTCTCAGAATGAGGGGGGAACTGCCATCGGTTCGTCGTCACTCGTGCTCTGACGGTTCCGACACCGTCGACGAAGACCCTGATCATGACCGCACCTTGTTGAGTACCGATCAGAACTTCACCCCCCTTCTTGAAGTCAACGAAGGCGAACTCTCGACCCTTGTCCCAGTCGATGTCACGTTCACCCTTCTTCTTGAGACCTGTTCCTCTGAGTCTCACGTAGTACGGTTGAACTGCCATCCGTCACCTCCTGCTCCTCTCGAAAACTGCCAGTCTCAAGCCATAGAGAAAGTTGTCTTATAAGCCATTCGACTTGCTCTCTATCAAGGTGCATCCGGTCACTTTTTAGTCCCAACCAGACCGCCGATGTTCCCGGTTGTTCATATTTGGCAAGGCTACTTTGTTGAAGCTGGCACTTGTCGCCATATCGATCATCAAACTCAATAAACTCAAAACCACGCTCTGTCCTTTCTACAATCTTATCAACCATCAGTCACCTCCTTCTCAAGTAGTTCCTCGACGTGATCATTCTGAACCCGTCGTCGAACTCGACGAGCGCATTGTTCATCTTGCCTCGAGCGATGACCCGAAGCCCTTGACCGATGCGGTCAGGGTGGCGGGTCTTCACTCGCCAGAAGTACGGGTAGGTCTCATCTGGGGGATCACCCCGAGCGATGCGTACACCCATGCTTTCGCCTCGTCTTCGTCTTCGAACGTGATCAGTTCTCGATCGTCGTTGTACCACGCCTCAGGTCCTTGAACTACGATCACGAACTCATGCCAGTGGGTAAGTTCAATCGGGTCGGTGATCGACATTATGAACTCTTCCAGTCGTCATCGGCGGGGAGCGGTTCGGGTTGAGGATCAGGTCTATTGAGTGTCTCGCCCATGTCGAGCTTGAGTAGATCAGGGTCTAGCGTGGGAACTTCTTCCCACCCGCAACCTCTCTCTTCTTCTCGACTGATCTGACCTGAGATGTTCATCAACCCCCACAACACGATAATAAGCAACATCGATCCGATACCTACGATTAGACCTAGCGTGAAGTTTGCAATCTCATTCATGTTCACTCTCCTCTCCTGTGAGTAGGGCATCAAGAACCTCTGCCGCCTCATTCAACGGAATCTTGTCGTGCGACCATTCGGCGCACCCAAGCAAGCCGTTTCTCAGCACGACGTTCTCCGCTTCGAGTTTGGCTACTTCGTTAAGAGATAGGCGCAAAAGATATTGTCCCCAGTCCTCGATACTTCCATCGTCGTGTGACACCCATCCGGTTTCGCCCTCAAACTCAGGAAACGGCATAGTCCCATCTTCGTCGTCCAGCCATTCAAGGTGTTGGCGTAGCATCTCACTCAGTTTCATCGTTCACCTCCATACTTCTTCGATCTTATCATCGATCCCCACTCACACCGACAAGCCGAGAAGTGAAGTCGACAGGTAGGGCACGTTGTTACCTCACCCTTCTTGAACTGAGGGATCAAGAACCCGATCGAGTGAGCGTCAACGATGTCGAGGG
>Ga0255055_10002710_pt1 | contig 12263 bp, 8 predicted proteins | sample JV7_2_27_MG_FD_188633 | JGI IMG/M metagenome (GOLD analysis project Ga0255055, IMG submission 188633) | Seawater microbial communities from Jervis Inlet, British Columbia, Canada - JV7_2_27 | ecosystem: Environmental > Aquatic > Marine > Inlet | place: Canada: British Columbia | collected...
TGTCTTATTTTCTCCTGCTAAAGATAGTAATAATGTACCCATTTTCCGCTTTGAGCGGAGAGTAATCAAGACTAATGGTGCATAGAATAGAGATATGAGCGGGTATATACCAACCTCATGATATACCAATCCATAACATGCGTAAATGAAATAGATTATGAAGCCAACTATACCAACTGCCTTGAGTGAATAATTGAAATAACCTTTGATTAGCGGATTTTTCACAAAATAAAAGCTAAGTGAAAAAGATGCTAGACCAATAGAGATAGGAATAGCTGTGAAAAGAAAGACTGTTGTTCCAATTAGCAATTGAGTGGTTATCGCTGTTGTTAGATACATAATAAGAAAATAAATTGCTAATGGAATTGTTGTTCCAAGAATCAAAATAGTTCTATCTCTTCTTGTTGTTTTCGCTTCTAATAATTTAGTTTGTTTTTTCAATGGAGGAACAATTGATTCACTCATTTGAATTGTTGCTAAAGACATTGCAGTAAGCAATGCTGTATAGCTTTGTTTTCCATATTTCTTAGTGATGAGTACATTAACCAAACCCACCAGAACTATGAATACAATCAAAAATAGGAAAATCCCAAGAAATTGACTGATATATACAATCAGTAGTTCTATGATGAATACTACTACTGTGAAGATTAATAGTGCAAGTCCTTGTTTTTTGATAGTCCCCCAAAATTTCTTTGCAAATTTGATAGTATCTTGATAGAAAATTAAAGGAAAAACCAACATCCCTATTAATCCTGCAATTTCAAGTCCTTCCAGGGTTAGTGCAAGTCTGTCTTGAATATTATCTATTCCATCAGAAATAACTGGAACACCCCATTTTAAAGAGATTATTTGAAGAAAGAGGTTTGATGGGGCAGCATACCCAAAAGAAAAGCCGAAAAATAATGCAATCATAGCAAGCTCTATTCTTCGACTCAGGTGGTAAGATAGAATAACTATAATTGAAACTAATAGATAGTAGAGAAGATCAGTAAGAAAAACTAACAGTACAGAATATTGCTGTGTTTGAAAAGCTTTCAAGAGATATTCTGAAAGAGAATATTGAGACAACATGTAAAAGGTTAGGAGAATTGAAGCAGCTCCTATTGCTACTCCTTCTCTTGTTCTGACTTTCATATTTATTGAATAGACTATTCCAGCATAGAGAAGTGCAAAAATTGCAGCACTAAGCATCACTGAACCAAGAAGCATAATATATTCATTAGTGGTTCCTGGTTGAACTGTTCCACCTCCATTCTCACCATTCCCTCCATTTCCAACACCTGTTGTAGTGATTCCTGCTGTTCTATGTACAGCTGGAGTAATAAAAGCATTGAACAGATAAGCTAGACCGAAAATGCTTGATAGTATGAAAAAGGATATCTTTAGAATATTTAATTTATTGCTAGCAATTTTCTTTGGTGAATTTATACGAATCCCTAGTTTATAGATATAGTAGACACATAAACCTACAACTGATAGTATAATCCCAATCTGAAAAACAAGATATACTGTTCCTGATATCCCTCCTGCTCCACTAAACAATGCTGTAAAAACATTAACTCCTACTAAGAATCCTAGTAACCCACCTAAAATTAATCCTAGTATTTGACTACCAAATTGAACTGTCCAGTCTATGAAAATTAAATCTCTTCCTAATATTAAACTAAAAGAAGTATATTGACTATTGTCATCTTCCTTTTTTTCTTCCTTCTGTTCGAGATTAATTTCATCTGAAGGGGTAGTCATTTTTTCAAACCTCAATTTCACTCAATATTACATCAAAACGGGTTCTACTGCGTTTTCTCTGTCTTCTTATTCTTTTTATTATTTTGTAACTTACAAAACCTATTACTAAAACACCTATAGCTATCGAAGTATAAATTATGTTCCAATTGCGATAGATTTGAACAAAGAATTCAAGTGCATTATCGAATTCTAGTAGTTCAAAAATCTGACTTTGCGAATCAGTAAAAATAGAAACATTGAGTATTTTTAATCCAAAGCTTTGAAACTCCTCAAAAATAACAGGTATAGACTGATTGATATCTAGACCATCTAACATTGTGTGTATTCGTAGAGAATCATTAACATAAACAGTAACCCAAAACGGAGCTGAAGGAATAGTTCCATTGTTTTGGACCATTATATCTAATTGCAATCTCCTAAATTCTGTAGGTTTTGATGGACTGATTACTACTTCCTTAACATTAATGTTGGGGAACCTGTACCAAGAAGGAAAGTATGTTGATGTATTATCAAAATAAGAATAGAGATTCAAAGGATACAATATATGAGCTGAACTATTCCAGATTTCTGATTCAGGAAGAGATGTTAACATATAACCGTAGAAAGATCCATTACCTAAAAATCCAAAGGAAGTGTTCGAGAAATAGGTGAAATAGCTCCCTTTATTCTTTGTAGTGAAATTCCCCTCATCGAAATAAAGATCCCCTTCATATAATAACAAAGGAATAATAGGTGTGTTATCACTTAGAACAACACTTTCCAATACTACATTCTCATAATCAAGTGAAGTAAAGAAAAGCTCTGCCCATCTCATTTTTTCTACAGCTATATACTGTATTGCTGATAAATGAGGAATTCCATTATATGAATAATTATACAGAACTGTCAAAGAAATATTAACATAGAAACTAGAAACTTGTTTATAATATTCACTTAAACCAAGTATATCATTAGATAATTCAACTGATGAATTCTCTGTTATCGGAACAATATGTGCATTATCCAAGTTGGTTGTTACAATCAAGTTTTCTCCATCATTATTTGATGTAACTACAATCTCCATCTCTCCTTGCAAAGAAGGTATGCTTTCAGTCGATGGAGGTGGATAAATCAAATATTCTTTACCCCATAGGTAGGAAGGAATTCCTGTATATACGAAGGATCCCTTATCCTCTGAAAGTGAATAATAAACTACACCAATAGGACCACTTGATTCAATTCTTGTACCATTAGAAACATCAACATCAATATCTTGTCCGATAACTGGAACATCATAATTTTCAATTTCCTCTCCTGGAGTAATGACATCAACTTCTGTCAGGTTATATCCTGCAATAATCTTTGCTTTGACATTGTCATACGGAGATTGATACTTCCTCCCCCACATGGACATTACCAAAACAGAATAGGAAAAGGAATCATCATAACTATTGTTTGAGAAACTGTGATACACATTTATCTGGAGAGGAGTAAAGGATTGAATCAATGATCCGTTTTCTATATTAGTTTCAATCGTTGGATCCAAAATCAAAGTTTCTCCTAAACCTATCTCTGCTGTATTGTTTTCATGCTGTGTGGATTCAAAATCAAAGATAACTGGTGTACCATTTTGTAATGCAGTAATTGCGATTAAAGATGGAGCAAAGGGACCTGATCTAAAAATTAAGGGTAATCTATAATTTAAATACAGTCCCCCAGAAGCACTTCCTCCTCCTGTATCTGATCCTTCTCCAGTAGGTGGTGGAATGTCTCCCGAACTTGGACTACCTGCTATTACATAATTGAATGAAAGAGATATAGAAAAATTGGATGAACTAAGTAATAGTATTGTCATGATAAAGAAAGCTGTAGTTGTCCTTTTTCTCATCTTAACCCTCCTCTTCTCTTTGAACCAAAATATGCTAGTAACAATTTCTCTGTTAATACATTTGTAGGGGCATCAATTACATCTATGTTAAGACCAAGAATACTCCTTTTGAAATTGTTAATTTTCTTAATTTGCAGTCCTATTTCATACATAAATTTACCTCTCTCCAGAAGATTACTGAAGTTGATTACTTTGATTTCTCCAGTTTCTGGATCTTGGAATTTAACTTGTCTAGGTTGCTTTGGAAAAAGAAATTCTTCTGGATCATGAATATGAATAAGTTTCAATTCATGCTTTTTCACATTTGCTACTTTGAATCCATCCAAAGCACTTTTCAGATCTCCATGAAGATCTGTGAGTACAATTATTATAGATCTCCTCTTCTGAGCTAGTGATATCTCACGAATAGCATTTCCAATATCTGTTCTTCCAAATGGAGCTACTTTTAGCATCTCATTGAAAATATGATAAAGGTGTGTTTTTCCACCTCTTGGTGGTACATAATTGTGAATTTTATCAGAGAATGATACCCAACCAAAATTATCCCTATTATTCATAACTGTATATGCTAAAGTCGCTATAGCTTCAACAGCCATTTTTATCCTAGGTGTTGGATCTCCTAAAAGCATGGAATAGCTAGTATCCATCATTAGGATAACATTTGTGTTTCTTTCCTGCTCATAATCCCTGACTATCAATTTGAAAGGGACCCGTGATGATGCATTCCAGTCTACAAATCTTAGATCATCACCTTCTGTATATTCTCTCAAATCTGCATATTCTGTTCCAGGACCTCGAAAAATGGATCTTCTATGACCTTGAAGAAAACTTGTTGACCTTTTTTTTGCTGTAATCTCTAACCTTTTCAATTTCTTCAGAGGTATCTTTACTTTATCCTCTTTTTCTCGAACGGTCTTAGTATCGTCAGCAGCAGTCATTAACTCATCTCTTTTTCACAATTTCATTGTATACATTTTCAGCTGTTTGTAGAACTTGTTCTCCATTTTTCAACTTGTAATTATCTTCCCACAGTAAACTATCAACTGCAGAAAACAATTTCTTAGCTTCTTTGAAGAGTTGTTTATCTTCTTTAATTATTTCAAGAACCTGCGAATTAATATTGATTAACAATTGGATATTTAGCTCCCCACTTACAATTCGGGAGACTATTCTTTGATAATATTGAACTATTTTTATTGCTTCTTTCCCCTTTTCACTGATTTTGTCTTTATCTATAACTAGGGGTAATTTCTCCCTAACTTTTTCTTTCATGTCTTCATCCAGAATCTCTTCTAATTCTTTTTCTACTCCTCTAGATACTCGAATTTTCTTCTTCCAGAAAACTGCAATATAGGTAAACAAAGGAAGAAGATTGAACATCCAACTAGGTTCATAAACACCTTTTTTAGCAAGATAACTCTCTAGATAACGATTTAGAGAAAGAATTACAACTATCAGGATTAAGAATAAATGACATATGATCATCCATGAATAAGATGGATTATTCGCATTCAGGAAAATCATAACTACATCTGTGAGGAAGAACCATATGGCCATCGCGATGAAAATATAACTTTCTTTGTGCCAGAATAACCAAACACCAAAGACACTTGATACTATTGTAATTGAATAGAAAATAATAACTTGAATTATAGTAATATTTGACCAGAAAGTGAAATAGAAGCATGCTAGGAGTATGGTTGATAATAGTGTCGATCCTATCGCTACTTGAACAAGTTGTCTAGTTTGACTCTCTAAGCGGATATCTTGTCTTACTTGTTGTCTATCCAAACTTCCTCTGAATTTTTCAAAATTCTGATACAGGATAGCAAACATCATTCCAGAGAGGATGCTTATGTCTAAGATTGATATGAGAGCTGTTGTGTTAATTAATGAAGCTCCTTCAACTTCATAAACTGCTAAGAAATTCTCGAAAATCTCAGCTGAAAATGACATTGGTGCAAAAATAATAATTAAGAAAACATAGAATATCCAAAGTAGATTATTAGTGGAACTAATGAAATCTAGTACTATCGGAGGTTCTGCAATATTCCATTCTGCACCACTCAGGAATCTAGGCATTCTGTCTTGAATGTATCTAGCCCGAATGATTCTTTCTAAAATCTCTGAACCAACAACTATTGCACCAATTATGGGGAGTACTATCCATAGACCAACAATCCGAGGATTTGGTCCCAGAAGAACCAGAAATAGGTTAATTCCTGTAGCTTCTGCAATAGCTTCTCCTGCTCCTGGAGCAAAATATTGTAACATGGAAAATAGGATAATTATAAAGAACGGAATTAGTTTTAGAAAGGAGTACCATATCTTTTCTAGCTTGATTCTTATACCTACTCCTCTAGCTGTTTCAACTAGAGTAGCATTCAATTCATATGGGTAGACTTTCCTTGTTCCTTTCACTATAGCTCGTGTAGGACCTTTAAAGATTCTAGTTCTCATACCAAATGAACGCATTAAAACATCCATTTTTGTTGTGGATCTTTCAAGTGGTGTTGTGGTCTCTTTTGAGCTCATTCTTTCTTCCCTCCTTTTTTCTTTCGTTTTTCAATAAACTCCTTCGTTTTGAATGAAACTACAAGAATTGATGGAAAAGCTATCAATACAAAACTAACACCAAAGATGAATATCCATCTACCAAATGTAGCGATATCTGGGAAACCTGGTAAATTAATGACAGGCAAAACTATGTCTTTTTTAACTTCGATATAAGGTTCATCTCCAGGAAATTCTGCTTCAAAGACCTGATTTTCAGTAACATTAGTGCTATGAGCAAGAATTACAATTGATATGTTGAAATATTTATCAACATCATCTGGCGCATAAAGAGTTGTTCTTTGCTCAAGATTCCTTTTAGTTTCAGTCAAATTTGTCATAGGAGTAAAAGCATGTTTTTGTCTTCTATCAGTATAATCAGGACTATCAAAGTAGACTGTTAGTATCTCTATAGTTATATTTTCACCACTTGGTAAACCTGTGGCATTCAGATATACTGTAAAATTAACAGCAGAGTTTAATGTCCAGGTTAAAGGTGCTGTAGAATATACTGTGAAATTTGTGTCATTGCTAAGTTCAAAAGTGGATATTGGTGAATAATAGACTCCTTCTTGAGCATAAGACTCGAGATTTACGAATAAACTTGCGAATAATGTTATCATAAATAGTATTATTGTTAATTTCTTGCTTTTTTTCATGATTGTTCTTTTCTCCATTTTTCTAGTTTCTCTATAAGTTTCATAACAGATTCAATATAATCTCGAGCTTGCTGCCTGTTGTAGTAAATTTGCTCTTCATCTATCCAACTTTGGGAAATTGCTCTTCCTGTAGATAACATTTCTAAAGTTTCTGTTATTAAGAAGGATGGAAGATATTTTCTTATAGTTATTTCATGAAGATCTTCACTAGTAGACATCAGATTAACAGGAGTAATTCTGCTGAGATAAGTTAACATCTCCCAATATCCACCTAACATTGCTTTCCATGGCTCTTTTCCAAGGTCAATAGACTGTGAATCTATCATAGCTTGAAGTTGAGTTTCCTCTACTGATATTAACATCTCGTGTTTTTCTTCTTCTTCCTTTATTTTTCTGAGCATTCTTCTTCTGACTACGAAATATGTAAGAAGAAAAGCTAAAATTGGTGCAATTATCCCTAAGAGACTAATAAAAAGAAGGTTCTGTGTGAGAGCTGCCTTTTGTTCTTCGCTTATTTCTGTTTCCACTCTAAAATGCTCAAACCTTGCAGATTGATTCTCTATTGCTTCAATCACATCAATAAAAGAATATGTCACTTGAGTAGAAAATAGATCATGATAAGGATCAATTTGTCTATCAACATCAGTGAAAGTACATTTTCTTCTCCCCTCAGGAGTTTCAGATAGTGTTAGTATTTCTTCAGGTGATGCACTATATAGAATCGCTCCTTCAGGAATAATTACATTATATTCTATATCTGCTCTTGAATAGGTTTCCAGTTCAGGATCGATAAATAATAGCCAGAAATAATCAAGATAAACAAGGATGTTACTGTTATTATAATAAATGTAAGGTTTTACAATGCTGTACTGGATATAACCTTGAACATTTTTAATCAAATAGCGATCCGAAAATTTCTGGAAAGACACAGGGGATCCTAATTCATTATAAGCTCTGAAATCTAAAACTTCAGTTGTATCTACCCAAATACTGAAGTTGTCAATTGTGTAAGGCATATCCATTTCAACAGTTTCAAAAGCAATACCATCTCTCCCTAAATCGACAGTCACTTCGTAACGAATGTTTCTACTTGTATCATCAAATTGCTGATAATCATCCAAGGTGATTTTTCGATTATTCATTATATATGAAACATTGTCTGATTGATGTTGACTTGTATAAAACATTGGAGTAATTAGTAAAATAATAAATGCAAAGTTGAATAATGCAGAAACTCTTTTTCTTGGATCTTGTTCTCCTTCAATATCTCTCAGCATTTTCTTTGGCATGCTTTTTGCTTCATTCAAACGAGATTTGAATTTCCTTTTTGCACGTAAATAACCTATTAGGGCTGCAATTATACTAATAACGATTGCAAAATATGCAATTAGCTTAAAGTATGTCTTTAATAGGTCAAGAAGATTTTCTAGCTGCTCTATCTCTTGTTGTTGCAGCTGATTTTCATACATTTGTTCTGTAAATTGTAAATAAATGGGATCAAAATTGTATGTTATTTCATAAGTTAATGGCTCATGAAATGGATCCATTGCTCGTTCAATATATTCCCATACGATACCAAATGAATTACCTTCTTTCACAATTGTTGCTCCATCTGTTGGAGCATAACTTACTAAACCTGCACCCTCAGGTAACAATTGTTTGTTATGGTATGTAACAGGAGCATATCTCTCTTCACCCTCTGGAGTAATATAACTAAATTGAGCCCAGAAAGTATCAAAAATGACTATGAAGTTTGTATCCAAAAAGTAATCTGGATAATAGTTACCTTGAATTTCATAAAATAGTTCAGTTGTTCTAATGGTTACAACAATCCTGTCATCATACATAGTATAATCCGTATCTTCTGTAAGATTACCTCTTGCATCCCAAAAAGCTATCACGAACATATCTGAAGTATTTCCATAGAGGATTAGATTTCCTCCTTCCAATTCAGCCCAATAAATATGTCCCACTGTTCTCATTGTGTCATCTTCAAAATAATACTGATCTCTATCAATTTCTACAGTCAGTGCATCAGCTTGAGCTTGAACATTAAGACTGGGATTATTTGTTTTTGAAAGAAGAACAAAACTACTAGCCACTAACAAACCAATAATTTCGATACATATAATGATAAGAAAGACAATCTTCCTTGAAACCTTCATAACTCTCAAACTCTATGTTTGAATACTTGGTGTTGGAGTGTGTTTTAGGATTCGATCAATAATATTCTCAGATGTGGTTCCATCGAATTCATATTCTGGTTTGATAAGTACCCGATGTCGCAAAACATTTTTTGCTACTTTCTGAATATCTATTGGATTAACATATGTTCTACCATCCATAGCAGCTGAAGCTTTGGCTGCTATAGTCATCCATAAACTTGCTCTGGGACTAGCCCCCATGTAAACTTCTTCACTCTCTCGAGTTAGATTTACAATTCTAACAATATACTTTGCAAGATCATCTGCAATTGATACCTCTTTCCTGACCAATTTCTGTAATGTAATAACTTCTTCTGCAGTTAATACAGGTTTGATTTCTTTCAATTTATCATAAGAGTCATATTCACCTGTAAAGCGAAAAACAATCTCTGCTTCTTCAGTTTCTTCAGGATAAGAAACTAATACTTTGAATGCAAAACGATCGATTTGAGCTTCTGGTAATGGATAAGTTCCTTCTGTTTCAATTGGATTTTGTGTTGCAAATACAATAAAAGGTTCAGGTAAAGGATATGTTTTTTTCTCTATTGTTACTTGTTTTTCTTGCATACTTTCAAGCATAGCTGCTTGGGTTTTGGGTGGTGCTCTATTAATTTCATCTGCAAGAAGCAAATTAGTGAATACAGGACCTTGTTTGAAGTAAAATTCCCCAGTTTCTGGTTTAAATGCCATGACACCAGTAACGTCTGACGGCATTAAATCTGGAGTAAATTGAATTCTCTTAAAATCTGCAGAAACTGCTTTAGCTATAGCTCGTGCCATAAGTGTTTTAGCGATACCAGGAACACCTTCTAGCAAAACATGACCATCAGCTAGGAGAGCTGTAAGCATAGCTTCAATAACTTCATCTTGACCCACAATTACCTTGTTTATGCATTCCTTAATTTCTTGAATTTTTTTCGAAATAGTTTTAATACCAACTTTAGTTGATTTTGAACTTTTAGAGGTTGGTTTTTTGGTCTTAGAACTCATAACTAACACTCCTTTAGCAAATTGTGACTAATTCACTTATAAACGTATCATATTGTAAGCAAAAAAAGATAATGGTTCATCAAAAAGGAAATTATGTTAGATAGCAACTTAGAGTTAATTTTTTTAGGTTTCCTCAACAACTTCAGTATCATTTTTTGCTATAGTATTAACTTCCCATTCATCATCAAAAGACCATTGTGAAAGCGAAATGGTAAAAGTAGCATCTTCCTTCCCTGGGCATTCTATTCTTACAGTTAAATGATCTTTTGATACATCCTCAATTTCTGGATGAAGACAATTTTCCTCTAAGATGTCCATTAAAGCTGCAATATATGTGTTTGATATCGTATTGATACTCTCTTCTTGAAGCTTTAACCCTACATCTCCAAGTTTATAACAAGTTTTTCGACCTTCTTTAAACTGCTCAACAAGAAATGCTTTTTCCATTCTTTGTGCATGATGACGGACTGTATCATGATGAATATTCAATGTTCTAGCAATCTGGGTCTGGTGGCACCCTTCATTATTGAGAATATAAGCAAAAACCTTTCTTGCAGTTGAATGTTTCAAAACAACAAAAGCTTTCTCTACATCTTCGGAACGAAGAGTACGAGAATAGTAAACTCTTTTCCCACCAAATTTAGTGGATTTGATTAGACTAGCTTCTTCCAATTTTCTTAGATGCCAATTTATAGTCCCATGGGGTGCAGTTAAAGCACTAGATAATTCAAAAAAATATACGCCAGGGGTCTCACATACTAGTCGGTATATCTCTCGGCGTAAAGGATGTAGGAGCAAGGTGAGACGCTTTTCTTTAATTCTTCTCTGCCGAACCAAAAGACGGTTCGCTCCTTTTAAACTGTGAGAGTCTCTACCTCAACACTCGATACTCCTTCGATTCGTTCTAGTTCATCTTTAATCTGATCTATACTAACCTCTTTGAGTTCGTCTGAGTCAATATAACCTTCATAAACACAAGCACTTTGAGTGAAACAGAGACCAGTACTATACAAGGTCTTTATACCGAGTCTAATGAAAATAGAACCCATTTTTCGTAGGAAGTCAGGAGATAATTTTCCAATGTTAATATTAATTTTCGCGACTTCATTTGTGCTTGTAGGAATGATCCTTATGATTCGAGTGTTTGGTGCGAGTATTAGAACGGCGAATGTTTTACCGTCTGGTTTAAGAGCTGATAAAAATTCTTCCGGAAGTTCAATTGGCTTTTCAGCCTCTAATTTCACCATCTTAGCAATTGTTACTGATTGCTTTTCGCTGCTCATTTTTCTTTTCTCCACTCTGTTCTATCGTTGATTACTGTATGTAATTACAATAATAAATACTTTGTGCCTTTCTTAAATACTTTACGCTACTTCTCGTATAATTCTTGATGCTTATTCTAATTAACTAGATAATCTACTAAACTATTGTAACATCATGTTTAAACGATTTATTTTACTCGTTTTGCGCGCATGTTGGTATTTCAGCCTCTTGTACGCGATTTTTTAAAACAATAAATTTTAATATCACGTCTTTTCTATAATTTTTAACTCAAAGGTTTGGAACAATGAGTGAAAGTACTGTGACTGATTCTGAAAAAGAAAGCAAAGTGAAGTTTTCTAAGGAAAATGAACAGCTATATTCACTACCCAATCCCAGACGTTCCTTCATAGGTATCCTAGTCTCTACTTTCTTTCTTCGTGTAGCTTTTGGAAGTACAACAGTTCTAATGCCTATTTTTATTTGGAAGCATCTAGGAATGCAGGGTTGGTCTGCTAATATCTCTGTGATATTTGTAGAAATAACCTATGCATTAGCAGTCATTTTAAGTTCCGGATATTTTGGATTTAAGTCTGATGCTTCAGATGCTAGAAAATGGATTCTTTTTGGGACTGCTGCAGGTGGATTAATTTTGGGAGGATATGGGATATGTGCAATTAATTGGGGTGGATGGATAGGTATTATTCCATTAGCGAATGGATTATTAATATTTGGAATGAGCTTATACCATTTTCTACATGGAGTTGCTGGTTCATGTAAAGTTAATGCATCTTATGGATACATATCCAGATTTTCAGTTTATGAAACAAGAGGGACACGAGTTGGATTTTATAATGTTGCAGTTACTGGAGGACGAGCAGCCGGTATATTTCTTGCAGGAGTATTATATGATCTTATTGTTCAAACTAATGAAACCATAGTGTGGCTTAAAGGTACAAATCGTATTTCGTTCTCTATGCT
>Ga0255055_10002711_pt1 | contig 12258 bp, 13 predicted proteins | sample JV7_2_27_MG_FD_188633 | JGI IMG/M metagenome (GOLD analysis project Ga0255055, IMG submission 188633) | Seawater microbial communities from Jervis Inlet, British Columbia, Canada - JV7_2_27 | ecosystem: Environmental > Aquatic > Marine > Inlet | place: Canada: British Columbia | collected...
AAATGACGGGGGCCGGAACGAAATTTACTTCAGAGCTGCTTGACATCAGCGGCGGCAATCTCATGGTGATCTTATTAATGACGGGATTCGCTGCCTTTATATTGGGCATGGGAATGACGGCCGTGGGGGTCTACATTTTAACGGTAGTTCTGCTGGCGCCCGCATTGATAAGAGCAGGGGTAGAACCGATCGCGGCCCACATGTTTCTGTTTTACTTTGGTTGCCTTTCATTTATTACACCGCCTGTATGCGTTGATGCATTTATTGCGGCCGGCATCTCGGGGGGACATCCATTTAAGACCGGGTTCCGGGCAATGCGGTTAGGATTTGCGGCCTATCTGGTGCCCTGGGCCTTTATATTTAATCCCGGTATTTTGATGATTGGTTCCCCGCTGCAAATCATAGCGACATTTTTCTTCGTGACCCTGGGTGCCGTTGCCGTGGGCAGTGCTTTTGAAGGTTATCTGCTCACAAATAACAGAAGATGGGAAAGTATTCTGCTGGCGCTAAGCGGTCTCTGCGTATTTACCCCCAATGTCATAACCCGGGGGTTGGGGATCAGTTTCATCGCCCTGTTCTTGTTGTCACAAATGATGCGCGCAAAAAAATCTAAAACTTAAATGCCGGAAATGTGGCCGCAAAAATATGGTTAGAAGTGGAGCCAAAATACCACTAAGGAGATGAACATGAAAATCGATATCCATAATCATTTCTATCCCACCCGATTTTTAAAACAACTGGAAAAAGACGGGGCAACCGTCGGCATCAGTGTGGAGACCGATGAGTGGGGGCGGCAAATTCTGGTTCAGCACGGAAACCGAATCGTTACCATCACAGCGCCCATGAATGACATCGAGCAACGCTTGGAAGATATGAACCAGATTGGATTTGACATTCAAATTCTGACCTTATCCGCTCCCAGTGTCGATATCTTTCCCGTGGAAATAGGTGAAAGTCTGGCCGGAATCGTTAATGACGAAATTGGCGAAATTTGCCAAAACCACCCCGACCGCTTTCTGGCTTTTGCAACCTTACCCTTCAATGATCCGGATCGAACCGTCAAAGAATTGAGACGCTGCATCGATGAAATGAATTTCAAAGGCGCCTGCATCGGCACCAATATAAACGGAATGGGCCTGGACGATCACCGTCTGTATCCCTTTTATGAATGTATGTCAGCGTACGATCTGCCGATCCACATACACCCCAGAGCACCGGTGGATAAAGAAACCTATAAGGATTACCGCCTGCTTCCGATGATCGGATTTGAGATGGACATCTGCGTGGCGGTGGTCCGACTGGTGATGGGCGGTGTAATGGACCGGTTCCCAGACCTCAATTTCATCGTTTCCCATTTAGGCGGTGCCATTCCATACCTGGCAGAGCGTATCCAAAATTGTTATGAAGCCTACCCTGAGTGCCAGGAAAATATTTCCGGACCGGCCAGGGATTATCTCAAGCGGTTTTACTACGATACCGTCAGTTTCTTTGAACCTGCCCTCATGTGCGCTTACGCCTTTGTCGGTGCCGATCATATGGTTTTGGGTTCTGATTACCCGCATGTAATCGGAGATATTAAGGAGGCCGTAACATCCATCGAGCAGCTGGATATCCCTCAAACCGATAAGGAGAAGATATTTTCCGGAAACATGCTACGGTTGATACACCAGGACAATTAGTCAAGGGGAAAAGAGATGGAAATTGTTAATATTTCAACTGACGTGCTCATTGTCGGTGGCGGGTTAGCCGGCACAAATGCCGCCATGGGTGCTTCCCAAAAGGGAGCCGGTGTCGTTGTGGCCGACAAGGGCAATATAAACCGAAGCGGTGATATCGGCGGCGGTGTAGACCATTTTTTAGCGTTTCTGAATGAAGGCCAAAAGTGGGATACCCGGGAAGGGTTCTTGAATTACGTGGAGAAGATCGGGCGCGGAACGGGACATCTCTCCATCATCGATTCCGTTTATTGTGCTGAACTGCCCGATGCAATCGAGCGTATGGCGCAAATCGGCACTCCGCTAACCCAGCCCGACGGGTCTTTTTTCCGAACCGGATCGATGGGCCAGCCCGGTACCTTTTGGATCAATTTTAACGGCAAAAAGCTTAAGCCCTGCTTAGGAAAAGCCGTGCGTAAGCTGGGCTGTGATGTCCTTGATAAGGTGATGATGGTCGATCTCATTAATCATCAGGGAACCGTTGTGGGCGGCGTCGGTTTTCACATCCGCAGCGGGAAATTTTATGTCATTGAGGCCAAAGCGACCATCATTGCCACCGGCAATACCAATCGTTTGTATGAAAATCCGCGTATCAATCCATTTAACACCTGGCTTTGCCCCTTCGATACCGGCGACGGACAGATTATGGCGTTAAAGGCCGGTGCGGCCCTCACCAATATGGAATATATGCGAATGACGTTACTGCCCAAAGGATTTTCCGCTCCAGGTTTCAATGCCCTGGTGGGAATGGGGGGCCGCTTTCTCAACAGCCTGGGAGAATATTACATGGAAAAGAACCATCCGATGGATAACCGGGCCCCGCGTTATGAGGTGGTATTTCACACTTTAGAAGAAATACGCAATGGACATGGCCCCATCTACATTGACTGCCGTCATCTGACCGAGAAGGATTTGGCTCACCTTATGGCTACTCTGGGTTATGATAAGGATACGCTGCCGGACTATTTTGAGCAACGCGGAGAGGATTTGAAAGCAAAGCCGATTGAAATCACGGTGTCGGAAGGTATGCAGGCCGGCCCCACTGAAGTAACCGGGAGCGGGATTAAAATCGACAAAGAATCAGCCGCGACGGTTCCGGGACTTTTTGCCTGCGGAGACGCCTGTGACCATAATCGCTGCGTACACGGAGCCATCACCGGCGGTTATAAAGCCGGGAAATCGGCCGCGGCATACGCCAAAACCATTTCCCGCGGTGAGAACATTACGAATTCCATGACCCGCGAAAAAATTGAATGGTTCATGGAACCCCTGCAGCGCGCATCCGGACATCCCTACCGCCAGATTGAAGACAGCATCCGCAAGATAATGGCCGAGCATGTCGGTCCACGGCGCACCGAACAGGCGCTAACCTACGGATTGGAGAAACTTCAGCGAATCGAATCCTATCTGGATGAAATAAAGGCCAATGATCTGCATGAGCTTATGCGAACCCATGAAACGCGTTCGATCCTGGCTGTCGGTAAGTTGATGGCCACCACGGCGCTTTTCCGAGAGGAGAGCAGAAACAAACCGTACCACCATCGTCTGGACTTTCCCGACACCGATGACACCAACTGGTGCGGTCTGGTGGTCGTTTGTAAGGATGGGAATGAACTTTCCTGTTCCGTTGAGCCGATCACCTACGGGTGATGCCATCTTGATAAATGAAGCTGTGACCTGGAGAATAATAAATGCCACCTATTTTCGACATGCATAAATGCACCGGCTGCGGTCTGTGTGATTCCATCTGCCCGGCAGACGCGATTTACATGCAGACCGCTGAAGATTCTGATACTCCCTATCTGAAATATCCTGAAGAATGCTGGCACTGCGGATCTTGCCGGCAGGACTGCCCGGATGAAGCCATTGAAATCGAGTTTTCACCCGATATGCTTTGCATATAAACTAGAACCCATCTCAAAAGGGTGGATCACGACTTCAGGTTGGCCGGTTTTCTTCGGCACCGACATTGGGGATTTCCTTGCCGGTGACAAAATCGGTGATCATCGAATATGGTTTCCGGGAATCAGACATGATAATATTTCACACCGAGCTCGCAGAGAACACAGAGAACATATTTGATTTTAGAATTTGGATTTTGGATTTTAGAATAAACCATTTCGGCTTGTTTCATTCATCCTCAATAGCAAGTTTTGACACATTATTCTTTTAAACTATTTCCGACTTCCCCTTTGCGACTTCTTCATGCCGGATGTCGTTATGCGTTTGGCATCTACCCAGAGCCCTTCAAGATCAAAAAATTCACGAACCGGTTCGTAAAACACGTGGATGACGACATGACCGTAATCCAGTAGAATCCAATGCCCTTCTCCGGTTCCTTCCACACTGAGCGGCTTGATTTTATGCTTCTTTAAATCGACAACAATAGAATCCGCAATCGCTTTAACCTGGCGGTTCGACCGTCCGCTGCAGATAATAAATACATCTGCGATGGAGGTAAGCTCGGCGACATCCAGGGCGACCAAATTTAGTGCTTTCTTGGCCGAAGCCGCTTTAATGTACAGGTCAAGTGCGGGGACTGCATCTTTGCTCATGTATAAAGTCCTTTTGATTGAATAAATTCTGCCACCTGGGGCGGTACCAGATCTCCGATGGTCTTCTTTGTTTTAATATTTTGCCGGATTTTGGTCGAGGAGATGTCCATGGCATCGATATCAACAATATGAATGGGCGGCTTGCCTTCTGAAATATAGCAGCCGCGCGCAGTTAAAAATTCATAATCCGCCGACAGGGTCGATTTAAGATAATCTTCCAGAATTTTCCAGCCCTGATCAGCGTCCGGGCAATCCTCATCGGGACGCGCCATGACGATAAAAGCAATCTGTTCAAGCAATTCGGTGTAGGATTTCCAGGTATCGATTTCGAGGAAGGCGTCAAGCCCCATAATAAGGTAGATCCGGGAATCATCTGCAAGCGTATTCTTAAAATGTCGAACCGTATCAATCGTATAGGAGGGCCCCGGTCGATTTAATTCAACATCGGAAACCGTTAGCCCGGAAAGATTGCCAATCGCCAGATGGATCATCGCCAGACGATCATCGGCGTTTACCACCGCTCCGGGTGTTTTATGGGGAGGCAATGCGGCTGGAATCAAGAAGATCCGATCCAGATTGAATCTTTTTATGACTTCCGATGCGGCCCGGAGATGGCCCCGATGAATGGGGTTAAAGGTGCCGCCGAATAGACCTATACGCATAATACTAAATCCATAGCCCCACTAAACTTTCCGGAATCTTGAGCTATTCAATTTTTGCCGACCAAGATGCAATGGTTAAAGGAGCGTTCCGCCTTTGGCGGAACTTGATGAGCGGCCTTTCAGGCCTCGAGGTTAATAAAAAAGCTTCGATTTAAGAAATTATTGCTGTTAAGCCTTTATTGGATCTCAAACCTAAAGCAAGGCGTTCCTCAAACGCAGTGCTCCTCAAGCGCAGCGCTCATTTATGATTCTCGAACCTGCCCTTCTCCGAATACTACAAATTTCGTGGTCGTAAGCTCCTCCACCCCCATCGGCCCGAAGGCGTGCAGCTTGGAGGTGCTGATGCCTATTTCGGCACCGAGCCCGAGTTGTCCACCGTCATTAAAGCGTGTTGAGGCATTTACCAAGACGACGGATGAATCCACCTCACGCACAAAACGCCGCGCCCGGTCATCATCGCGCGTCACGATCGCTTCGGTATGGTTAGAGCCGTAATTGGCAATATGTGTAATCGCCTGATCCATATCTTCAACCACCTTAACCGCGAGGATCAGATCCAGATATTCCTCCGGCCAATCTGCATCCTCGGCTCGGTTCGCGCCGGGCAAAATGCGGCATGTCACCGGACAACCACGGAGTTCTACGCCCGCTGCAGAAAAGCGTTCAGCCATATCGGGTAGAAATTTTTCGGCGACGGATTGATGAACCAGCATAGTTTCCATAGAATTACACACTCCCGGCCGCTGCACCTTGGCATTGAAGCAGATCTCCTGTGCCATATTCAATTGCGCGCCGGCATCGATATATACATGGCATACCCCTTTATAATGCTTGAGAACGGGAATCTTGGAATTTTCCACCACGAAACGGATTAAGCCTTCGCCCCCTCGCGGGATGATTAAATCGATAAATTCTTCCTGCTTCAGAAGAGCGTTTACGGCGGATCTGTCCCGAACCGGTAGGACTTGAACAGCGCTCTCAGGCAGACCGGTTTCCTGAAGCGCCCGGCTGATGATCCTAGCCAAAGCCTGGTTCGAATTGAATGCCTCCGATCCACCCCGAAGTATAACGGCATTGCCGGCTTTCAGACACAGGCCGGCAGCATCAACGGTTACATTGGGTCTGGATTCATAAATAATACCGATAACACCCAGCGGTATACGCATGCGCGATATTTTAAGTCCGTTGGGGCGGGTCCATGTACGGCTCAGGCTTCCGACCGGATCCTCGAGCCGGGCAACATCATTGAGTCCGTCGGCCATGGCTTGCAGGGTCGTCTCCTTGAGGTTAAGCCGCTCAATCATGGGATCCGAAAGCCCCATTTCTTTGGCCCTTACAAGATCTTTTTCATTCTCTGCCTTAATATAAGATGCTTCCTGTAGAATTTTTTCGGCAATTCTTTGGAGGGTCACATTCTTTTGGTCTGCGGGGCAACGGGCAACCGCCGCGGCAGCATTCCTGGCCGCTTCGGCTATTTCTGCGATGGTTGTCTCGATGGTCATCTCAGGGTCTCATTTAGCCGGATTTAAGGCCGGCACCTTTTTAATTTGAAAAAATATTCCTTTTTTTACTTTATCCCCAGGACGATTAAGATGGCAAATAATAATTTCAAGCCGGCGGACTGTGTTTAGATCTAACAATCACACGTAATTGCAAGATTGTCGCGGTGGATAACTTCATCATAGGCCTTATGGCCAAGCACCGCTTTGATCTGTTTTGATTTTAATCCCATAATTTTGCGGATGTCAGCAGCGGAATAATTGGCCAATCCGATGCCTAATATTTCATTTTTGCGGTTTTTAAACTCCACCGCAGCACCGATGTTAAAATCCGCTTCCACGGCAACGATCCCGCTCGGAAGAAGGCTTTTGCCATTCTTTAGAATCGCGTTTGCGGCACCGTCATCTATTTTAACGGCCCCCTGGGGTTTCAGGGAAAAGGCGATCCAGCATTTCCGGCTGGCCAGTTTCTCTTTTCGGGGCACAAAAAATGTTCCATGAGCCCCATCGGAAAAGAGTTTAATCAAAATATTGGGTTCAGCGCCTTTGGCGATCACCATGGGAACACCGGCGGAATTAACTTTGCGGGCCGCTCTAATTTTGCTGATCATGCCTCCGGTTCCCAGTGCGCCGGGAATTTCACTGGCATATTGTTCCGTACTTTTGGTTATCGTCGTCACCATCGGTATTAACTCGGCATCGGGATGGATGCGGGGATCCTTGTTGAAAAGGCCTTCGATATCCGTAAGGTTGATTAGTATGTCCGCTTCCATCAATAACGTAATCATGGCGGCAAGGTTGTCATTGTCGCCCAATTTTATTTCCTCCACCGATACGGTATCGTTTTCATTGATGATCGGGACAACCTGCCAGTCTAAGAGCGTGTAAAGTGTGTTTCTGGCATTTAAATATCTTTTTCGATTGGATAGGTCTTCACTGGTCAGGAGAATCTGGGCTACTTTTTTATGAAAACGGCCGAATGACTTTTCATATTCCATGATCAGTCCGGCCTGGCCCACAGCAGCCACTGCTTGCCTTTTGGGAAGTTCATCCGGTCTTTTAGGAAGGCCGACTTTTTTTACGCCCGAAGCCATAGCCCCGGATGACACCAGAATCACCTCGCGGCCGTCGTCAATTAGCCGGCAAATCTGCCGGGTGATGGATTGAATCGCTTTTAAATTCAATCCATTGTTTTGGGTGAGCACATTACTTCCAATTTTAACAACCACGCGTTTTGCACGCCCAAGGCTAAATTTTTGGTTATTTATCATAAGATCGATCCAATAATTCGAGTATTCGCGAAATCAGCTTCTTGACCCCCTTCTTTTTTATCGCCGAAATTAAAATCACCGGCTCATGATGCAATGCGTCTGCAAAAGCATCTGCCGCAGCCTCTGTTCCGGTCAAATCCATTTTGTTCAGGACCACGATCTGCGGCTTTTGGGTCAACTGCGCATTAAAAGATTTTAATTCCGTATTGACGGTCTCATAAGCATCGAGGGGATCATCCGGGTCAACGGTCCCGGCATCGACCATATGAATCAAAATTCGGGTTCTTTCAATATGCCTTAAAAATTGAGTGCCAAGACCGGCACCTTGATGGGCACCCTCAATTAGGCCGGGGATATCGGCAACAACAAAGGGTTCGCCCCATCCGGTTTCAACGACACCCAGGGTCGGCGTCAGTGTTGTAAATGGATAGTCACCAATTTTAGGGGTGGCGGAAGAGATTTTGCTGATTAGAGTGGATTTGCCGGCATTGGGCAGTCCGATGATTCCCACATCGGCTAAAAGCTTGAGCTCCAGTTTAAGTTTGTGGAATTGACCGGCTTCTCCGGGTTGGGCGTGGCGGGGTGCTCGATTGGTGGAGGTTTTAAAACGCGTATTGCCGAGGCCGCCTCTACCGCCCTGGACGACGATATAGGATTCGCCGGCGGCGGTAAAGTCTTTTAGAACCTCGTTGCTGTCGGCATCTTTAACCAGTGTGCCGGGCGGAATTTCGATGATCAGATCTGGGCCGTTTTTTCCGGTTTTTTGTTTCCCCTGGCCGTGGGCACCATTCTTCGCTTTAAATTGCCGTTTTAATTGAAATGGGTAAAGGGTGCGCCGGCGCGATGTGCTTTTTAGAATAACATCGCCGCCTTTGCCGCCGTCACCACCGTCCGGGCCGCCCCGGGGAACGTGCTTCTCACGCCGAAAACTGAGGCATCCGCGCCCGCCGTCGCCGGACTGAACGGTGATAATTGCTTCATCAAAGAATTTCACTCGCCGTATACGTTAACCCTTTTACGCGAACGACCCACGCGTTCATATGCAACGATACCGTCAATTTTAGCGTAAAGGGTATAGTCCCTGCCCATTCCGACGTTGTCACCCGGATGGACCCGGGTTCCCAGCTGGCGGATCAGGATATTACCGGCTTTTACTTTTTCACCGCCGTATCGTTTCACGCCGCGGCGCTGGGCATTGCTGTCGCGACCGTTTTTTGAACTACCGGCTGCTTTTTTATGAGCCATTTTTAAAACTCCTTACCAAAGCATGTGTAATCATCTTAAGTTGCATTGGATTTTGGATCACACTTTAATTATTTAAAAATTCGAAATCCGAAACACGAAATTCGAATTTGTTTCGTCCAATTTTATTAAATCCGGCGATATTCGATATTCGGATTTTATTTGATTTAGATTTTAAATTCTGAAAAAACCATGACCCAGTTTAGCCTTTACTTGGTTTTATCTTCTGCCTTTTTCTTGGTCTCGGTTTTTTTGGCAGTCGTTTTCTTGGCTGCTGTTTTTGAGGCTGTGGTTTTCTTTTCCTCAGCTTTTTTGGTATCTTCTTTTTTAGCCTCTGCTTTCTTGGGTTTTGGTGCTGCGGCCTTCTTCGCCTCCGGCTTTTCGGCTTCTTTTTTCTTTACCGCGGCTTTTGTGGTCTCCGGCTTTTTGGCCTCGACTTTGGTCTCTGCTTTCTTCGGGGCCGCCGTCTTTACCTCTTTTTTCGCCTCGGCTTCAGGTTCAGCCTTTTTAGGGGCTTTGGCAGCCGTGGCTTTTATGCTGTCTATCTTAATCGCCGTGAACTGCTGGCGATGTCCCTGTTTGCGGCGATATCGTTTGCGGCGTTTATATTTAAAAACAATAATCTTTTTGGCTTTGCCCTGCTCGACAATATGACCTTCAACTAAAGCGTCACCCAGAACCGGCTGGCCGATATTTACCTTATCGCCGTCCGCAACCATCAATACCGTGTCAAAGATAACCGAACTGCCCACATTGCCGGGAATTTTTTCAACCCTTAAAATTTCACCTTCTTGAACTTTATATTGCTTTCCGCCTGAAGTCACTACCGCATACATCGAATCCGCCTCCTAAATATTCTAGTTTAAAACTTGTGAATATTAATCTTTCGGATACATTTGTCAAGAAAAAAGTCATCCAGCGTAATATTGATTTTAGATTTCGGATTTTGGATTCGCGATATGTTTGGTATTTCAATCTGCAATCCGAAATCAAAAATCCGCAATTGAGTTTGCTCCAATGCTCCGAAATTAATTGAAATTAAAGCTCCCACGATGGATTACCTTCTTTTGGGTTATAGTTCCCAAAACATATTGTTGGATTTTTTACAAAATTAGACATATTATTAAACGGTAATATATTCTAGCATGAACATTACTGCGTGCAGCCCATCGGTTGCATGCCAGGTTGTCGGCATCGCTGGGATGCGACCATTTATCAACACCAAAGGGGGCCTTCTTGGATAATGTTCTGCAGCATAAATTCATCCATTGGGATAAAGCAGCTAAAAAATCGGCGCAACAGGATCTATTAGGAGAGGAACCGCTTTCGATTCGCATCGAAGGCAATCCGTATGCCGTGGTGATGCGCACACCGGGAGACGAAATCGCCCATGTAGCCGGCTTCTGTCTGACAGAAGGCATCATCGATAGCCCGGATGATTTGACCTCAATCGGCTTTTGCGAAGATGACGATACCAATGTGGTGACGATAACGCTGACACCGTCCCGCCGCGGGCAAATAACTGAATTATTGGATCGGCGCGGTTTTATCAGTCAGACCAGCTGCGGCCTATGCGGTAAGGAACTGGTTAAGGATCTCTACCAGATCATAAAACCACTGCAAACCAACCATTCAATCGACATTAAAAAAGCCCTGTCCTGCCTGGAAGCACTTCCCAATATACAGCCCCTGCGTAAACAGACCCTGGCCTCCCATGCGGCGGCTATTTATGGTTCCGATCTGGCGCTTTTAACGGTTGCTGAAGATGTGGGGCGCCATAATGCCCTTGATAAGGCCATCGGAAAAGTTTTTTTAAGCCGCCAACTCGACCGGGCCGAACTTTTAATCCTCTCATCCCGTATCAGCTATGAACTGGTTCAAAAATCCGCGCGCGCACGCATCCCCGTCATCCTGGCGCACTCACGTCCCACAGCCCTGGCGGTAGATCTGGCTGCCAATCTAAACATGACCGTGGCATCACTGGACGATAATGACGCCGGGTTATATGTTTTCTGCGGTGAACAGCGATTGGCGTGAGGATCAGAAGGCAGAATACAGAAGTCAGATGACAGATGACAGAGGTCAGAAAACAGAAGGCAGCTTGTTGATTTCGAGTCACAGTCGCTGTCCTCTGACATCTGTCTTCTGTTATCTGAACCCTACGAACAGTCACAGTCAGGACCGCAATCGGAAATCACCGGCAGCGGTTCCGCGTGGGTCTCTATCTGTTCGGCTTCCATTTCAGCTTGCGGGTCTGCCGGCTTGAAACGCGCCTTTATGGTGCTCCAGATGGGTTTCAGAGACATCCCCAATATAAGGATAGCACCCATCAATCCGGCCCATTCGGGCACAATTTCAGAAGCCTGGCCCACCACCGCCTGGGCCGAAATTCCTAAAGAAACATACACCTGGTCCACGATTAAACCAAATAGAACGGCGCAGATTGCAATGGATGCCAGGTAAATGGCCGTGGCCCGTTTGCCCAGAACGCCGGTTAGGACCGTTAGAGAAGCCATATTGGTAGCCGGCCCGGCCAGAAGAAACACCAGCGCCGCACCCGGACTGACGCCTTTTAAAATCAGGGCCGCGGCAATCGGTGTCGAGGCGGTGGCACAGATGTACAGTGGAATGCCGACGGCCAGCATGATCAGCATGGCCGGAAGGCCGGCTCCCAGATATTTGCTAAACATATCCGGCGGAATCAGCACTGTAATCAATCCGGCCAATACCAGCCCTATCAGAAACCACACCGCCAGATCTTCCCAGAGATCACCGATGGCGAATCGCATGCCGGCGGAAAATTTCTCCCGGAAGGTATGATGGTGCCGATGTTCTTCAGGGGAGCAGTTTTGTCCGTCACAACAGCCGTCCACCGGACAGCTCAGATCCGGGGTAATCCGGGTTGTGTCGCTGTATGTGCCAAAAAGATTTTCAGTGATTCCCGCAACCGCGGCGGTAACAAAGGCGACCACCGGACGAGCGATTGTCATAATTGGATCCAGCAGCGCATAGGTAATGGAAATGGAATCCACGCCGGATTCCGGAGTTGAAATCAAAAAAGCGGTGGTGGCACCGTTGCTGGCGCCCTGTTTGCGCAGCGACACGGCTGCGGGCAGTACGCCGCACGATCACAACGGAATCGGTATTCCAAAAAAAGCGGATTTTATGACGGATTTAAAGCGACCCTGCCCCAGATGTTTGGCAATCGATTTCGGATTCAAGAATACCCGTAAAAGCCCGGCCACCAGCAATCCGAACAAAATGTAAACCGAAGCATCAACCAGCAAATCCCAACTCGCAAGCAAAATATTGAT
>Ga0255055_10002712_pt1 | contig 12256 bp, 12 predicted proteins | sample JV7_2_27_MG_FD_188633 | JGI IMG/M metagenome (GOLD analysis project Ga0255055, IMG submission 188633) | Seawater microbial communities from Jervis Inlet, British Columbia, Canada - JV7_2_27 | ecosystem: Environmental > Aquatic > Marine > Inlet | place: Canada: British Columbia | collected...
GTCCTCAAGCCACAGATTTAACAGTTGTAGAAAAAGGTCCACGTCAGAGTTTTAGATCAGAAAATCGTTATTAAAAATTAATGTAGAAGTTAATTTAGAACGCGTACCAAAATAGGAAATATTCAAGGAAATATCAGAAAAATAGGAGGAGATTTTTACTTTTTATTAGTTTTGATTTTTCCCCTTTTTTTTATTATTTTTTTTAACAAGTAAGATTGTATGCATCAAATAGAAATAAATCAAAATTATACTTATAATATAAAAATAAGATTTAGACTAAATTTTTGAAAGTGAAATGGTAATCCTCTTCGAATCCTTTGGCAACTTTACAACGGGACAAACATCCTATATAGCACTAGTTTCAAAAAAGTCCAGAGGTACCATTACTTTAACAGAAAAAGAGTTTTTGTTTAAATCTGAAAAAGACAAAGTACCGTTTCACTTGAGATTTAGCGGTATTCAAAATTTCGAGATGAAAACCAGGTTTCAGCTTCCTACCATTGAACTAGTAAGCGTTCAAGGAATATTATACACATTTTATCCTCATAAGAAAGAAGGAAGCTCACGTGCAACCTCTAAGAAAGCTACTACAGAACTTTTTAGACAGTTGACAAGATCAACATTCAAAAAAGAAAGCCCGATATTGTTTGAAACGATAGGCAGCTTTAGAGATTACGATTTAAGCGACGGGAAGGCGGTGGAAGATTCTCTAAGGGGTATGATCTTTTTAAACGAGGATTTTTTATCTTTTAAACCGTTTACAGAAAAATTAATTTATCAGATACCAATACTGAATATTCTTAAAATTCTAATTGACGTTTCAAATGTAGGTCCAGCGGTCAACATTCAAACAAGAGAAGGTAAGTCTTACACTTTAATGGCACTCAAAAAACAATTTAAGATGTATGCTAAAGACAAGTCAAAAACCGAAAAACTTTACGAACTCTTAAACCAAGCTAAAATATACAAATCGTCTGAGCAAGTCCGTCTGGAAAAGGAAGAGCGGGAAAAAATTGATCGAATAAAATCGATGATGGAAGTTTCTAATCGTTTAAGACTTGACATGATAAGAGTTGCTTTGGACATGGACGAAAAGTTATTCAATCAAAAGGTTTTCCAATGGGCTAAGGAATTTAATTTTTTAATCGATGGAGATTTTTTGATTATTAACCAGGATACTGCTAAGGAATTTATAGAAGACTTATCAGTCGGAGCAAATATCTTATCACGAAAGGGGTTAAAAATAAAATGTCGATTTTGTGAGAAGTTAATTGAATATGGCGCCAAAATTTGTCCTAATTGCGGAAAAGAAACTGCGAACTATTAAGGATTGAACAAGGATGTGAATCTAGTTCAAATTTAAACTATTCTCCCCATTGAACAAGACGCTGTTCACCTTCCAGAGATCTTAACCGAGAAAGTTCTTGAGAAACTTCTAACGTTCCAACATATTTCCCTCCGTCATCATGCATAGCAAAATATCTAATCATTATAAAAGCGTCCCCTGCTTGAATCCAAAATTCTGCTACCTTTTTTTCTCCTGATTTAAACTTCTCCAAAATATCCTCTACGATATCCACACTTTTGGGAGGATGACATTTTTGAACGGTTCGACCAATGACTCCTCGACTCCTTGGAAAAATTCGATCTTCTGTATCGGAATAATATGCTACTTCATCGTTCTCGTTTACAAAACTTAAGTCTACGGGTAGAGTTTTCAACATGACATTGATTTGTTCTATAGTTAAATTTCCGATGTCAAGGTTGAGAGCCCCTTCTGTTTTTGTAGTTATTGTAGGGAGAGCTTTATGAAGATCGGCAGTAGTTACGGGTTTCCATTGGTCGCCAGGTGTAACTCCAAATACAAAACCTATTTCCTCTTCGCCTTCACGAACATTTACCCAATCTGACTCACTGAAAAACTCCAATGTCATGGGAAAGAGAATGTGTTCTTCTTTGTAAATCATATCTTCTATTTTTTGTAAAGCTAATCCTATTTCTTCAATTTGCGTTGTCTTTAGTAAAGGGCGTATCTCATCGTGAACAGCCCACATGACTTGAGGTGGTCCAGAAATTTCATGTTTCTCAAGGATTGGAAATAATTGATTTTCTTTTCGAGCGTAATGTATAGTAATCTCGCTTAATTTACGAAAAAGTTCGACTTTATCGGATTCTGGGGCTGATCTGATTTGCCGTATTATATTCGCAATTTCTGTATTTTCTTGTAAATACGTATAGATTGGATGTCCAGGGATGGTTTCGTACTCTTCTTTCATATTTAAAGAATCCCTAAATAATTCAACGTGTAAATCACTTAATTTTGTGATCTCTTTCGGATCTAAGTGTCCTTCGTTTATGAGTTGTTGCTCCAATTGGCCGATTTCATAAGACGTTATGTCGCCAACGGCTTCTTTAAATTGAGCTTTTAATATATCAATATCAACGCCTTTATGCATATCAAGTAATAGATTTTTCAACATTTCTTTTCGATCTTTCTCTGGAGGTATATCGGCACTAGTTTCAATAGCACTCTTAACAGTTGATATTATTCTTTCTAAAGGAGCGTCTAATATCACAGCAACCATTTCTAGAGTTGCTTTTTTTCCTATAGTTTTTCTTACGATCGGATTTTTAAATCTCTTAGCTTTAGAAGAAAGCTTATATAATTCATCATAAACTAATGGATATTTATCAATTAACGGGAGTATTTTAGTTGAGTTATTAATTTCCATTTTTATTCTACTCTTATTGTGAGTTTTGTTAACGCTATATACAATTCATATTTCTTTATGAACGTTTTCCTAAGAAATAATAAATAAAAAAAGCTAGGAATATAGAAGTTTTACATTTGCTAAAACTCTATTTTGCTAAAAATAACTTTATAGAGATCGTTAGCAAATTCTGGTTGATATTTTAGTATTTTGTTAGAATCCATAGTTAAGATTCGAAATTTTACAATAATTTCATTGCTGTATTCTTGAACATGAAATCTTGGCCTAATACCAAAAATATCTGCATATTTCGCACAAAGCTCGTTAAATTTATCAATTATAATGCGGAAGCGTGCATAGGGTACTCGCATTTTAAAGTTATAGGTATGTACTATATCTTTATCATTCTCAGAGAAGGATGTAAAGAAGATTTTAATATCCGCTTCTTCTTGTTTTCTAATCTCTTCGTTGTACACATCAATATCTAACCTTGCATTTCCTATGTCTTGGGGTGTCCGCGTTTGTCTTTTGAAATGAATATACTTCTTCCTCGATGATAACTTTATTGTATAGTTTAATACTATTGAGGATGCAACATCAGAATTAGAGATTTCGACAATGATGCGATCCATAGTTTCAATGACTACTTTTGTAAGTGTTATTGATTTTATTATGCCTTTATGGCCACTTATTTTAACTATATCGCCAATGTCGAAAGGATCAACTATCCATATTAGCACCCCGGCTATAAAATTAGAGAAAACTCCACTAGATGCAAATGCCAATGCTGTACTTATTGCTCCCGTTATTATTGCGGTATATTCTTGAGGAAGGGTAGCGAAAGATGGAAATCCATTGATTATGAGATATAATAATATCAAAATTGATATTATTCTGAAAGCAAATATAATTTTATTCTTCCTTGCTATCGGAATTCTTGCTATGCGATTAAATAGAATTGAGAGAAGCCTATTAAAAATATATAACAATAAAGCAATCGACACTACAACAATGAGTGCGAGAATGTTATTTTCAAAAAGAGATTCTATTTTTCACCACCCTCGCTCTCTAATTTTGTTTCTGGAAGGTGTTTTTGGTATTCTTCCCAGTCTCTATAGATTCTATCAGGGTATAAGGTAAAGAGAATATCTCTCAAAAAGGAATCTAAATAATTCAAAATGATCGTGGGGTTACTTGATTTCACATACAGACGAATACGAACACGTCCAAATCTTGTAGTGTCAATTGCATAATCGGGCATAATCCCGAATATTGGTTCATAGACTTTAAAGACGTTCATTAACATCTCATCAAGAAAATTAGGATCCAAACTCCCTAAGAGTTCTAGCTTCTTAATATAAGTAGTTGTTTTTATTTTAGCGGATAGAATCTTATTAATAAACTTAATGTACTCTTTATATTGATGTTTTTTGCGAAACTTTTCCCTTTTTAGCGGTTCAAATATTTTAAATTTATCGTGAGTAAATTTAATTGTGGTAAAACCATAGACATTACTGTTTGGTATAACTATATCTACTCCATCAAACTCTCTTATTTTAGTATAATTTAAATTGATTTCTTTTACAATTCCTTGAATTTCGTTTGTTTCGATTAGATCTCCAATTTCAAATTGATTCGATGATAATAATAACGCTCCTGAAACCATATTGTTAATAATATTTTTAAAATTTAATGAAACTGCTACTACTAAAAACGGTACTATGGCAAAAAACAGCGTAGGATCAAACTCTATTAGAAACCAAAATAGAAATACGCTCCAAATTATATTTATACTAATAGAAACAATCATTCGGTAAGATCGTTTTTTAAAGATAAACACTGTAATGCTGCTGAGAGGTTTGCGTATTATAAAAAGGATAATATTTATTACAATTAGATTTTTGACTACTTGCGTCCATGTAGAGAGGTAAATTACTAGTAACGCAACGATGATAAGAATTAAATATATGAGGAAATAGTATTTTTTCTTCATAATTCTATAGTTTGATTTCTCGTTTATAAACAATTTTTTTTCACCGACGAATAAACTATAAATTCTAATCTAGCGTAATTTTTAATTAGCTATAGAAATACAATTCGACAAAAAAAGCGAGGTATACGAATAAATGATGTATAATAATCTAGATGATTTGTCGCCAGAACATGGGGAGGAACTTAACCAATTGGAAACACAGATTTCAGAATTATTCGCACTTCTGGAAAAAAGTGATATTCAAATAAGTTTATTGAAAGATGAAAATTTCCAACTAAAAGCTCAAATCCAAAAATTGCTGCAACAATCAAAACCAGCTCAATATAAAAGCCCCCAAGTCGAGACGATTAAAGTACCAAAAGAAGTTATTCCTACTGTTACTCCTCTTGATACAAGTATTAGACAAAATAAAAGAAAATGTCCAAATTGTGGAGCAGCGGGTTTTTCCATTAAAGAAGTAGACGATAAAACTCGAATTATTACCTATGTCCCAAGAAAAATTTACATGAAAAAAAAAGTATGTACCAAGTGCAGATTCGAGTTCTAAACTCTTTTTTTCCTTCCCACTGTAGAATATTCCTCTATACTCCTGGTGAATTTTTATTTTTCCACCAATAAGGATTAGGTATAGAGCGAAATCGATCTCTATCAAACAGTTTTATTTCGTTTTCGGTTAAAACAAAGGCAACACCACCCAAGAAAGGAACCCAATCTTGGTCAGGAGGTAGACCAAACCACCCGTATTTTAACGCTATTAGAAAGATATCATGCGTAATGTGGATATCTATACCGCTTTCTTGGACATCACTGATTCCGTTCCAGATAACACTCGCCGCATTTTGACAATATGATTGAAATGGCATTATTATATCAGGAGAATAGAAACCAACTGCCCAACGATACATAAATTCAAGGGGATTTTCATATTTAAAAACATTTAAAAAGAATTTTGGAGCGGTTCCCGCATGGAATAAAGGAGTAAGTGTTCCGTTTAAGGTCCCTTTTCCTCCAACGCTTTCAAATCCCGTCAAAATGTCTTCTGCTGTTTCTTGACAGCGTTCGACAACACTATGAAACAATCTAATTGATCTTGAAATAGGTAACTTTTGACCAAAAATTGTAGCGATTTGATGACCTTGAGGTGTTAATTTCATCTCATGCATCTTTTCAGACGCTGTAGGATTATTTCTGTGCGAATGTCGTAGAAGTAGAATTATTTTAGAGTTCTCTGGGAATTTCTTGAGAGCTTCAATAATACTGCGCGTTTGTACGGTCCATTCGGCATTTTCCCAAATGTTTACCCCTTCCATCTTATTAAATTAAAAGATACACCACTAAAAAAGTTAATTTAAGTCTAAAAGGAAAATCGAGATTATATTCTATCTCGTAGGTGGCTGAATATCTCCATAAATCAACATTTTATCGACAATAGTTTGAAATAACAAATCCACATTTTCTCCAGTTTTTGAAGAGCATTCGATGTAATCAAATTCTTCCATTAATGTAAGAGTAGTTTCTATATCCTCTTTTTTCAAAGATCTATGCTCTTCTAAGTCTAACTTTCCACCAACAATTATTACAGGAAATTTTGGGTTCCTAATATTCGATCCCTCGTTAAATTTTAGTAGCCACTTATCTATATTCGTAATGCTATCACGCTTAGAAATATCGCACATAAAAATTGCTGCAGACGATCCTTTAGCATAACTAGGTAAAAGAGAGCTAAATTTATATTCCCCCGCAAAATCCCAAATTTGGAGTGTTATTCTCATAGTTTCCGTTTCTATGAATTTCATCAAAATCGCCGCTCCTAAAGTAGACTTGAGGTCATGGTCAAATTTAGCGGTAACATATCGGTTTATCAATGTTGATTTACCAACACCTGAATCCCCAAAGATACACATTTTGAAGGCTAAATCAAGTTTTTCCATAAGTTAAAACCTCCACCAAAAAATTAAATTAATACAGCTGATTTTTAGTAAGCCAATTAAACACTATTCTTATACCAAAACAGAAGGCAAGTATTATACTTCCTCTGTATTCAATTAAGGTTACATGAAGTTAAAAAAGTTACTACTTCAAAGTGTAAATACTATTCTACAAATACGGTTGATCTTTTATTTTTTTACGTACTCCGTATTTCTTAGCCTGTTGATTCCAACCTAAATTACCCATTTTTGTATAAAGAGTAATGGGTATGAATTTTTTTTCAAAAAGCTCAATAGCTTCGTCTGGAATATCTTCTCCTTCTGCTAAGGCTTGTGCTGTGAGATCAAGCCCTTTTATTACATTTCTTACCATACCTCCACGTTCTTCCAAGGATTGACTACCGATTGCTCCTCCCATACCAAGGGATAATGCGCTCTTCCACTCAAATCCCACTTCTCGAGAAAAAATTTTACATATTGCTACTGCAGTGTTATTATGTTGAGTTTCTGGAAAACCACAGTTGATAATTATAGCAAAACCTTTTTTTTCTCGATCGCTTTTTAATTTTCTGTGATCAGCTATAAGCTCGAGTGCTTTAATAACACCTGCAGGTAAACAATCCACATAAAGAGGAAATGTTAAAATAATCAAATCAGCTTCTTCCACTTTAGTAAGTAGTTTTTTCTGTCCTTCTTCTTTTCTCACGAGCTTGTAAAGATATTCTTTACCAACTGTCAAACCTAATTGCTCTAACTGCGAAATTAAGTAATCTCCAAGAGAATTTGACGTGCTCGATGAGCCTTTAGGGCTTCCAACTAGTAATAAAACATTGTCATTTTTATTCATAGAATCGCTTCTACCTCCATTAATGCGTTATTAAAATTATTACTAAATTCTGACGCATCTTCACCTTTTAAGGATATTATAGCTCGCTGAAAAGGAGCCCACATATTAATAGCATTTCGAGCAACTAACAGTTTAAATATTTCTTCCTTTTCGGAATCGTGCTTGTCTAAAAGTCCTATACTTAATAAGGACTGTTGTTTTTCGTATCTCTTTGAGTGATGAACCTCTCCATCTATTTTCGTAAAATAAGGTAAAACTCGGCCGATTTGGCGATCTAACGCTTTCTTTAGAATTGAGGAATATCCTCCAAACATAATTGGAGTAAGATAAATTATTAGATCGCTGTGAACCATATCTCTTACAATATCTTCTTCAAAATCTTTAATAACACATTCACCAGGGGTTTGAACCCAACATCCAAAGCAACCAGTACAATATCCAATATCCTTATCTTCAAGACTAATGGATATTACTTCCCAATTTAATTTCTTGAGCTCTTCAAACATTAAATCAAAAATCTTAGTAGATTCGTTATTATTGGATTTGGTTCCATCTAAAATTAAAGCTTTCATTTCAAACTTCTCTAGGAGTTTTTTTTAGTTTTTGCTAAAATGTAAATTAGTATGAAATTTAATATTACCTCCATTATAAAAAAAGAATAGACCAATTTTAATAAAACCGTAAAGATAAGTTAAGCTCTCAAATATGATTTAAATCAAAAAAAAGAATTTGTACTATTCAGCAAAAATTTGTAAACAAGTAAATTTATAAATTAAAAAAAAAAAAAATCTATTATATAGCTTATTACTTTCCAGATAATACTACTTTTTCCCACATTTTGGAAGAAATGAATACCCACCCTGCCAAGAGACTAATAATTGGACCTAGGATGAACATGGAGAAAGTGGGGTCCGCACCTTCAAAGAACATGGAATAGAAGGCTAAAGGAAAACCTGCCGAAATTGCCAAGAATACCCCCGCCAATCCAGTCATTCGCACTAAATCTTTCTTTTTGGCTATGAAAAGCCCAATTGCTGTAAATCCAAAAAGAAAGGATGCAATCATATTCGTAGGCATAGTGAGCATATATATACTGGCTGCACCATAATCAGGTATTCTATTTAGCATTCTGGTAGTTGCCGCAATTCCGTTTATGAAATTCAGAATGAATGCCATACCAACGAACATACCAAGCCATGCTTTACCCCAAGATACTCGCTCTCTTCTTAATAGAAGGAAGAATATTAATAAGTTAGGGAAAAAAAGCAGAAACCAAGGACCTGGTACCGCTGCTTTACTTTCCATAGCCGGAATATTTGGCCACATGTTGGCAAAAAGGTTTATAACTACGGCGATTACACCGACGGTATAAGCCCAGTTCTTTCTTTGGAAAAAGCCCACACTCGCTGTTAACCATAATATTCCTCCAATAATACCAATACCCGCAAAAGCCGGTATGAAAAATGGAGCTGTAAGTCTGCACTCTTGGGCGGCGGCGGTTTCAGCAATCAAGATTGGTCCTAAATAAACAAAGATAAATAAATAGGAAAGAAATACTCCTCCGAGTCCCAAAATGAGAGAGGTGAATCCCATAAATGTGCCCTTTTTTGCTCTAATTTTTGTTTCTTCAGTCATTTAAATCAACTAATCAATTTTTTGTTTTTATTATTAAAAATTTTGTTAATTAAAACTAGTATATATCAATTATATAAAAGTTTATATTTATTTTAAAATAATATAATATCAAAATTAGAAACTTCATTTTTAAAATTTTCGGTTGATAGTTACAAAATTGGGAATGAGGGATTTTAATTAATAATCAAAATCGGTGTGAAATTGATATGATAGTTTCTATTTTGGTTATTTAAAGCTAAGTTGATATGGAATTTTGTAATCTATAGTCTATTTTCGACCAATTCCGAATAAATGCCCTTTGTATACAAAAACTTCAACTTCTTTAGCACCTGTTTCAAGTAATTCCTTCTTAAATTTTTCTACGGAATAGAATTCTACATCGGTGTAAATATTATTGACCCAATGAGTAAAAATGTTAAGAAATGCGTGGTCAATGTCAGGCACATCCGTATAGCCGTGAATAATTACCACTCCATTCTCCTTAACAATTCTGAACGCTTCTTGCAGAATAGCCTTTTTAGATACATCTTTAAAACTAGTGCCTTTGAAGTGATAAGGTATAATCACCCCATCAAAAAAATTATCAGATTCTCTGATGGTTTTTTCGAATAAAGATGAATATTGAACATTTTCAATTCCTAATTTAGAAACATTTTCAAAAGCTTCTTTATTGGATAGAATAAATAAGTTATTAGCTATTGTGGAAAAAAAGCTTATGCATTTAGCATTAACAATATTACTAAACCATATGTAAAGCATGGTTCCAAATTTCTTATCTTGCAGGTCAGCAAGTACTTTTTCCTCAACTACTTCCTTAATGATCTTTGGTAGAAATTTATTTTGCTCAACATCAATTAATCCAAATTTTATAACATGCTTTAAGATAGTATTAATAAGTATTTCTGTATATTGCGTTGCTTCAACCGATATTACTCTATTATTTTCATCACGATTATATTTTACTAGCCCATAAGATTCTAGATTGTCTAAACTATAATACAGGCTTGAGCTTGAGAATTTATTAGGTTTTTTGAGATATTTTTGAAATTCTTTTGCACCAGCGGGAGCTTCATTAAAACTGGTTGATGAAACAACTTTTTGTTTTTCCTTGGTTAAAAATCGCAAAATTTCATTATATAAAATATGTCTAACTATAGGTTTATCATGTTTTAATAATAACTGTAGCATTACCATATCTATAATGGAAAGATTGGAAATGTCCTTAATAGAAATGCTTTCCATAGGTGAAATTTTTTCGTCTTTCTTCGTCATTATAATCGTGCATCCAAAAACAATGTTTCCTCTCTAATCAACAATTAATTCACTTTTGTTATTAAATTTTATTCTTGGGATTTATTATTTCCAAATTTTTTGTAGCACCAAAATTTTCTGGAACAACGATCCAAAATTTATGTAAACCCGCCTTAGAAGGTTAAATACAAGGTAAAAAGCAATTTTAACCAGAACATTCTTATATATTATATTATTAAACCTTAATATGCCGAAAAGTTTTCCTCTGAATATGAAAGGTTTCCATCCATTTGGGGATTTGATTGGTTTAAAATTTACGAAAGTCGAAATGGGATATTCTCAATGCACTTTAGATGTTGTCGACAAATTGTTAAATCCTCACAAGGTAGTCCACGGAGGAGTGTTATACTCGATGGCAGATACTGGGATGGGGGCAGCAGCGTATACAACTTTAGGTAAAAACGAACTTTGCGCAACTATTGAAATCAAAATTAATTACTTTAAAGCTACAAGGACTGGTGTGCTTACTTGCAATACAAAAGTAATACATCAAGGCAAAAAAATTGTTACGATGGATTCTGAAATATTAAACGACGGTCAAATTGTAGCAAAAGCTATAGGAACTTATTCGATATTCGAAATAAAAAATAAAATGTAAGAAAAAAGGGTTTGATTATATTAATTTATTAATCGTCTGGAAGCCACATTGAATAAACGATCCTCACTTCTTTTAGCTCGTTTTTTAAGCACGATTTTTTATTATTTCTTCTATTTGTACAATTTTTTGACAATAATGTTTAAATTACAGTAAATCCTAACTTAGTAATAATTACTGTAGAAGGGTTATTATTATAGGAAAAAAAGCCTGGGAAGATATTTTAATTAGTGAAACTAAAGACATTCCAGGAAAAAAGATTATCAAAACAATAAGTAAAGTAAAAACCAAATTTGATGCCGGAAAAAGCGATATTAAGAAACTTGCCAAATTTAGGTGGAAGGAAGCTCCCATAAAATTGAAGAAAATCGCCATTAAGTTAGGGGCTAATGCAATCGTTGAAGTTCGATATGGATATAGAGGTATGGAGATGGTTGGTGAGGGAACTGCGGTTGTTGTAGAGGATAGAGATTGATTATTTCCTTTGAGTTAAATATAATTAGTGATTATACTTTCTCATTTATTTTTTGGGCAGGACTGAGGTGTCTGAGTTACAATTACGCTGGGTGAATAAAACATAAAAAAGAATAAGTTTGTTTTTTAAATATTGATTACTCTATTGTTCTCTATCGAGAATTACGCCCAAGTTACGGGGATATAAGGATAAATGGTAACCTAACCCATGTTCTTCAACTTTACTTCTGATTACTTCAGGTAAGTTTTCTACGATCGTTCCGTTCAAGAGCAATTTTGTCTCTGCTTCGCTAAAAGTCGGTCCAGGTTCGATCCATTTTATAACTGTCTCGTTTGCAGGGCACACCTTTTGGCAATGAAGGCAACCAACTACACAATTATGCCAATATGGATCAATCCAGTCCGGAAAAGGAACATCAGCGGGATGTTCGTTATGAAAAGTTAAACACCGTTCTGCGCGTAAAAGAAACCTATCTTTAGGAATCGCTCCAGTAGGACATTTGAGAACGCATGCAGAACACTCTTTGCATAGATCCATCATTCGTAATTCTTGCCAATCGTCCTGTTCGTAAGGAAAATCGGAGTAAAATGTAAATAAACGATGAAAACTACCCATTCCTCGTATGTATGAAATATTATTTCTTCCGTACTCAGCTAATCCGGCACGTACTGCTAAAGATTTTTGAGGTAGACGAGCAAATTCTATGCTATAGCCGCTCGGGTTTAACAAGTCGGTTAAAAATGCCTTGGCTTCGTTGATTA
>Ga0255055_10002713_pt1 | contig 12254 bp, 12 predicted proteins | sample JV7_2_27_MG_FD_188633 | JGI IMG/M metagenome (GOLD analysis project Ga0255055, IMG submission 188633) | Seawater microbial communities from Jervis Inlet, British Columbia, Canada - JV7_2_27 | ecosystem: Environmental > Aquatic > Marine > Inlet | place: Canada: British Columbia | collected...
TAGAATCTACCAAAGTAGAATTTTTCCGCAATTTTTACACGTACCTTCGTTAATTTGCATGTTGAGACAATTTTCGTGATAAGTAGTCCCACATGATTGGCATTTATAAATTTTCCCTGTATATTCGCCATAATCGTATCCACAATAACTACATTTCTCTCCAAATGAGAAGTCAGTGCTATTTGCGTCAACTTCAACTATTTGAGAAGTTCCCGTTAAACCTGTATTTGAATTAGAGGGATTTAAGTATTGGTTGTTTTGTGCATAAGAGGTTTCCTGGTGCGGTTGAGTGTAAGTTTGAGGTTGTTCCCAATCTGAAACATATCCTTTTGCAGGTTTTTTTGAAATACCCATTTTGGCTGATACTTTTTCATCTAATATATTGGTTAAAATTAAGGCTGAAGCGTATTTACCCTTTGCTCCTCCTTTTTGTAAGTGTGTATGGGAAATTAAATGAATAACACGCCCCCCAGCGTTTCCATGATCAAAATAACACAATACAGAATCCTCACCCCATTTCTTTTGTATATGATAAGAGCGGATTAGGACACGAACTGCTGGGCTGAGAATTTGAATAGGAAAAGACCTATTTTCAAGCCACCACTTAAATTCAGCTTTCTTTGTATCTTTAGCTGTCATTTTTTGCCACTTTGCTTGCTGTATTTCGCTTAATACACCGTCTAAGAAAGGATGATCTGGTTCAACTATTTGACATGGAACGACAGCATCAGCAGTTTTTTGTCCGTTCCATCGAATATAACCGGGAAAAATTTTTTCGACGATATGTTTTATTGCCCAATCTGTTGTTATTAACCAACCTCCTTTTAGAGACACATACTCGCTGATTTTTGGAAAAGCTGAATGCGGAATTTTGTCTCCAGGGCATCCTATCAAAACAACATCGTAATCACTTAAATTGTGTTTCATTATATCGTTTGGTTTAATAGTTATATGTTTTGCGGCATACATGTGATCTATCACCTTTCTAGGGTGTTCGTAGCGACCTTCCACCGCAAGGATTTTACCATGCTTTTCAACCGCTTTTACAACATCTTTTTTATCAAGTGCTTCCATTTTACGACGTTTAACTTCAGAATACAGATCCTTCCAGCTGCTCATAATATATCCACTATTACAATTGTTATAAGGAATTAAATATTATTTTGTATAAGTAATAAAAAATAATTCACATTTATATTTGCATTGGAAGCGATAATTATGGAAGATTTAAAAGAATTTGGCGAGCCGTTAGAATTTTGGGAATATTTTTACGAAATTACGAGAATTCCTCGATGCTCGACTCATGAAGATAAGATTAGGGAATATATTAAAAAGGAAGCGGAGAAATTGGGGTTTCAAACTGAAGTTGATGCAATAGAAAATTTAGTTGTGCGGATTCCTTCAAACAGAGACTCTGAAGGTAATAAATTAGGCGTCGTACTACAAAGCCACATGGATATGGTATGCGAAAAAAATGAAAATGTACAGCACGATTTCTCAAATGATCCCTTAAAATTAAAAACGATTGAAATTGATAACGAAAAATGGTTGACTGCTGAAGGTACGACATTGGGTGCAGATAATGGCGTAGGTATCGCATATCAACTTGCTATTATGAAAAAAATACATAATGGAAGCTTAGATTTTGATACCCTTGATCTAGATTTATTATTCACCGTTGATGAGGAGAGAGGACTTTCTGGTGCAAGTCAAATGGATAAAAATTTAATAAGCGGAAAATATTTGTTAAACCTTGATTCAGAAGAAGATGATAGATTTACCATTGGTTGTGCTGGAGGAAGGGTCTTTAAAACTGAAGTAAATTACAAGAAAGAATTAATAAGCAACCCAAATTTAAGAGCGGTAAAAATCTCCATTTCGGGGCTACTTGGTGGGCATTCAGGTTCAGATATTAACAAAAATAGAGGGAATGCATTAAAAATATTAATTGAAATAATTTGGAAAATAAATTCGAAATTTAATATTTCAGTTAATTCTCTAGAGGGAGGGAACCTAACTAATGCGATTCCTAGAGAAGCTCACGCTATTTTCTTTATAGAAAAGAGCCAATGGAATGAACTTGAATCATTCTTAAAAGAAATAGTACCAAATATAAAGGATCTTTATGAAGGAACGGACTCGAACTTAGTAATTTCAATAGAACTCCTGAAAGATTTCACTGATAAAACGACATTTTCAGAGGATTTCCAAAATAAATTAATTGACCTTTTTTATTTGATACCAAACGGACCTATATCTTTACACCCTACAAGTGTAGGATTAGTACATACATCACTGAATTTTGCAGTAGTGCACACATTGGAAAACTTAATCGAATTCAAAGTTAGTACTAGAAGTTTAGCCCAATATGATAAAGATACTTTATTTGAGAAGCTAAAGACACTTTTAAAAACATCTGGGTTATCCATAAACATTGAGATAATTACTATCTATCCAAGTTGGCCACCAGTTTTTAACTCAAAGTTAACTGAGATATCTAAACAAGTTTATAAAAATCTTTTTGATAAAGAAGTAATTATCCAAGCGATTCATGCTGGATTGGAATGTGCATTTTTTAGTCATTATTATCCAGATATGGAGATGATATCATTAGGACCAGATGTACTTGGTGGCCATTCTCCTGACGAGAGGCTAAACATAAGAAGCGTATCAAAAATATGGAAATTTCTATTAGCTTTGCTCAAAAATTTAGCTTAATTTAACGAATATTAAATTCTTATATAACAAAATTTTAATTTAAAAAAAATTTATAAATCAAAGTAAACAAATTTCGAGATTACTATGCAAGAGGAAAGAAGAAATAAAACAAAAGCAGCTAAAGATGATGTATTAGGCTCGGAGACTGTATTTGAAAAAATTAAAGGTAGAACGCCATGGATTTTTGGCAAAGCATTGAGAAAACCAAAAATTTTGTTTCCAAGTTTAAAAAAACCCAGAATGGGAATTCCTCTTCCAGGTAAATCAATCGCAGTAATAGGGGTTTACATCATTCTGTTCCTTTTGCAGACAGGTATAGTTTATTTGGTATTTAGAGAAGTTCCTGCTTTGGGTTCTAGTCCAGAAGATGGTAGTCCCATGTTTCTATATCCTGATATAAACGAGTCATTCATAATTGAAGCCGTAGTTGCTTCTATTTTTATCTTTATGTGTTCTATTGGCTTTATTTTATTATACCAAGCATCTAAATTCGTATATAATAAGAGTGTAGCAGCTAGATATTTAGCCGTAGGTATTCTTCTTATATTGGCTTCCTTTATTACATTACAGGCAATGATAACGATTAAAATGGGTCAAAGATTATTTAATGTGTAATTAATTCAAATTTACATGTTACACAATCTTTCTATTTATCTAATTGGGAGAGTTTGAATTAGCAAAGAATTTATTGTAAGATTAGTTGCCATTTGTAAAAATTCTAAACATTTAATAAATTTAGAAATCATCGGTTTTGGAGAGTAAAGAAAAAAAATAAAAATTAGTTAAAAATCTTTTAAGCTTTAAAATTTGATTTAACTGAGGGATGCAATAAAGGAATTATATGCGGCTTCATCCAATAAATTATCTTTCTCGGCACCCCAATTGGAAGCATCAATCTTAAATAACCAAGCAGCAAGCGCATTTTCGTTAATTTTTTCAGGTTCATCCATTAAATCGCTATTTACCGCACTAACTTTGCCTGATACAGGGCAATAAACATCTCCAACTGCTTTGCTTGATTCTACTGTAGCGTCTATTGGATCTGAGGAAGGCTCGTTTCCATCCATTGTTACTTGAGAAAGTTCAGCACCCTCAAGGGCATCTACATCCACAAACGAAATTTCTCCTAATTGCTCAGCGGCATAAGGAGTAAGTCCTACTTCACCAGTTTCATCATTATACCATTGATGGGTTTTAGTATACCAAATTGCCATACTTTATACAACTCTTAGCTCTAATTTTAATATTATATATAATATCGAATTTAATGATATGATAAAGTTAATTATATCATTGATTTAAAATTTATTTATTGAGAAATAATTTTTAAAAGTAAATACCGATATATATGAAAAATTCACTTAAGGCTCAAATCGAATCTCATATTGAATTTAGAGCTTGGTATCGTAAGATAGTAAATGATTTTAATTTTGATCTTCAAAAAGATCGAGAAGCAAGAGATTTATTATCTCGTATTTTAGAAAAAAAAACCTACTTGTATAACCTTGAGGAGGTTTTGCAATCTTTTAAAGAAAATATCCAAAATAAAGAACGCATCTTTATTTATGGCTGTGGTCCATCATTAGAAAAATCAGTTGATTTTCTATTAAGTAATTTAGGAAAGAACTTCTTTAATAACTGTGTGAATTTAGCTGCTGATGGAGCTGCTCGATTGTTGAATGAGAAAATGATACCGATTGACAGTATTATAACTGATTTAGATGGTATCACTAAAAGAGATTTCTCCAAGGCGAAATTTGTGATCGTCCATGCACATGGAGATAACATTCGTCTTTTAGAGAAATTTAAAAATACTATTATTGACTTCGCAAAAATAATCGGAACAACTCAGGCAGAATCAAATTACAACCTAATTAATCCCGGTGGCTTTACCGATGGAGATAGGATTTTAGCTTTGATAGTATCTTTTTTATTACCTCAACAAGAACTATATTTAATAGGTATGGATTTTGACGATATTGTGGGAAATTATAGTAAACCAAATCGCGAAAAGAATTATTTAGCTGATCCAATTAAGTTAAAAAAATTACAATATGCATTGCAGATAATCGAGTGGTTAATACCCAAAGTTAAAATACCTATGTATTTAATTAACACCAAACCTATTTCAGATAAATTTAATTATTTGACTCTTGAAGCGTTTAAAGAAAGATTTTAAGAATTTACATTTTATAATCTTCTATCCCCCGCTTAGTAATAGAATATAGTACTTTTTTCTCAGGAAGAAAATGAGAATTTACTATATGAATATAAATCATGTCTTTTTCCTTATAGCTTAAATACAATACTTCTGAGAAAAAGTGATTTAAATATTGTATTCCAACGGGAAACTCTTTAACAACCGCTTCTTCAACAAAATTTGGAGCTACTTGAGCTGTTAAAATAGTAATTAATTGAAAACGCTGAGTTAAATTGTTTATTTTTTCTAAAATTTTAAAGTATGTGGTTTTTGCTTTCAAAAAGGATAAATATTTATCACTACGCTCAATTCTAAAAAAATTGTTAATAGAATCGATTATTAATAGTTTTACATTATTGGATTTGATTATTGAATCCAATTCATTAAGTTTCAATAAAAGGGCATTGTTACTCATGATTTTTGATACATAAATATTCTTTAACGTCTTTTCACTGTTATACTTGTTGGATTCTGCTAACTCGCGAACTCTTTCGGGACGGAAAGTGTTTTCTGTATCTAAATAAACAACTTTTAAGGAATTTTCAAACGCTTGTACTGATAATTGATGACATATCTGAGTTTTTCCTGTCTTGTTAGCTCCAAAAACTACATAACCTTTACCTGAAAAGAATCCACCGCCAATCGCTTTATTAAAATTCTTGGAACCAGTTGAAATTAAGGTTTTTTCATGTTTTATTCTTTCAATTTCACTAATGATTTTTTTCTTATCGATTGTATTAGATTCAAATAAATCTCCCATAATAAGTCGGTCTCTTAACATTCTCAGTTAATAATTATTAAAAATCTCTAAATAAACAATAAAAACTTAATTAGGTAATGCTTATTTTTGATAAAGTATTAAATCGTAAAATTAATTTTTGATTAAATATTGACTATTATTTATATTAATTTTAACATTTGTTTTTATACAATTAGATAATAATTTTTTCATCCTCTAAAAATGGCAAAAAAAAAGAAAGAAGTATGTCCGTATTGTGGAAACAGTTTTGCGTACCTCAGCCGACATAAGTGCAAAGTAAAGGAGAGAGTTGAAGGTACGGAAGAAGAAGGAAAATCTGATACTGAACGAAGATTGGAAAGAATTGAGGAAAGGAAAAGAGAAGAGGTTCGTAGTTTAAGAAAGGATGAACGAATAGTTCTCAATATTATCTCACGAGAAAAAGATATTTATTTTGAGCAACTATTAGAGATAACAAAGAAGGAACGAATCGATCTCGATAGAATTCTAAATATTTTATCACTTCAATCAAAAATAAAAGTAAATCGAGAGTTAATGGTGGCCTCGTGGACAAAACACATAACCCTAAATGAATCGTATGATGTAGAAATTAAAGATCAGAAAATTGACACGAATAAAGAAGATTATATTTTAGATGTTTTTTCACGCCAGCCATGTTTAATCTGCCCTTTTTCGAGTAAATGTAATAGTACTAACCTTGATCAATATAATCCAACACATTGCACCTGGTTATCAGATTGGATAAAAATTTCTCTGGAAGGGAAGATTTATAACATAAATTTTGAGGATAATGAAGATAAGTGAAATTCTAATACTTCTTCTTTAAACCAATTAAATAGATTTCGTTACTTTTTTTATTAGATGATTTAGGTTTTAAGCTTCTCACAACTATAAAATGTTGTTTCATCTTTTTGTAGAAATTCTCAAAATCAGCTCCTTGAAATACTTTTATTAAGAAATTTCCCTTGATTTTGAGGTTTTGAGTAAGCTTAAGGATGTTGAGACAGAGTTTAATTTGCCTTGCTTGATCACTAAACTTATTACCTGATTTGTTAATACTAGCATCAGAAAGAATGAGATCAAGTTTTTCTCCGTTGAAATAATTATTAATTTCCACTTGAAACTCGGGAGATGTAAAATCCATTTTAACTATTTTTATGTCTTCAATAGGGGATAATCTCTTGAGATCTACTCCCATAATTTTATAATGATCGCGGTGATAATATTTGTCGTTGTGTTTTGTTAAATTTAATTCCGCATATTTTTTAGCTACTTGTAACCACGAACCCGGAGTACTACCTAAATCTAATATATAATACGCTCTTTTAAAAACATTATATCTTTTTTGAATATCCAGTAATTTAAAAGCTGATCGGGCTCTGTACCCCTCCCGCTTAGCTTGTTTATAAACTGCATCTTTTCTATGTTCTTCTGCATCTTTTGACATAATTTTATTGCTAATTTAATTTTTCATTTTGTTTTAAAACTTTTTTTAATTCGTCAATACTCATGTCAGTTTTTATCGAGATAAAATCGAAGTGAGTCCTTGAGGCTTTATAACCTTTTTTCTCAATTATTTTAATTATATCCTCAAGTTTAGGGATAGAAGAAAGTTTTAATTGCTGAGATATTTTATGAATGTTATAATATGAAATAGGCATATTTATTTCATTAAGTGCGAAATTAAGGATCTTTGTTATTCTTTTTTTATTTTTAAAATTGAATTTCTCATTTAAAAGACTTAACTCTTCTAAATATGATTTTTGATGCAACTCACCAACCCATAAAGGTCCAGAATATGATAAATGCTTTTCGCTTGAGCATATAGGGCATTTTTGAGGAACTTTTAAGAGATTCTCAATAGTAGATGAACGATTCCCACAATTTTTACAATGAATAATATATCCATAACTTTTTGGTATTTCTTTTAATATCTTTGACTTCCCTCTGAAACTCATTGCAAAAATTCTTATGAAATGATTAGAATAAAAAGTTAGAAGCGGTATTATGCCTAAATTGTTTATATTGGCAATTCTTGAGATAAAAGATATTAATATTCGCGCTCCAATTTCCTTACAATAATCTGTGTGAAGCGGTTTAGACATATATTTTCTAATACAAGCCTTTGGTTTAACTCCAAATAACACTGCTGTATCTGTCGCTGTTATACATAATAATCCTTTATCTTTTTTGATTGCTTTAAAGGCAGAATCAATATAAAAGTTTGGAGTGCCAAAAGGATCGATTGAAATAACATCTGGTAAGGCAGAACTTCGAGAAATTTCGGAAAATAATAGGTTAGCGTCTTTATTTAATACTTCCGTTTGTTTAGGTTCAATTTTATTTAATTCTAAATTGTTTTTAATTAGCTCAGTTGCAACAGGATTTATGTCGTTTAAATATATTTTTTTAACATTCTTTGTATTTTTTAACAATCTTATTGAACCAATGCCCGAAGCTGCCATTGAATCTACTACTACTAACGACACTTGGCTAATGATTTTACTATATGCTATGATAGCTAAGATTGAAATATCCCTGTTTATCTCCATTCTTTCGTTATAAAAAACATTCATAGATTTAGAGGGGATAGTGTTGTTATCTATCTCGTGTAAAAAGAATTTAACAGAACCTTCTTGTTTTGTAATGTACTTATTTTTACTAAAATCTTGATTTTCAGTTTTCATATTGTCTTATACTTATTAACTAATTAATTAGGTTGTTGAGAAAAAGAGGGATACTGGCTTTTCGCTACCTAACAAACCGCCAGAAGTTCTCATATGAATCTCATTAACATTATCTATGGTTAATGGTTCGATACTATCCATTTTTTTAACCTCATCTGCATTATTGGGGCTACTAATAATTAAAAAAACACCTTCTAGAGTTTCAATGATAAATGCAAGAGGAAGCCATTCATAATATATGCGTATTTTAGCTTTTGGTGAAGGAAAATATGAATATATTCCACCATAAGTTATTATTGCATGTAAATCCCCCACAAAACTTCCGCTGTAGCGATCTTTGAAATTTCGATTAATTAACACTTGTTCGTAAGCTTTGCATCTATCGGACCACTTTGTTGAATCTCCTCCAAGGCACCTTATGCCTCCCTCCACATTATTAGGTAATTTTTTTAATTCTTGATAAATATAATGATAAAAAGTCATACTATAAGGGGATGTATCCAGAATGAATTCTGCAACTTTACCATTAAGAGCTAAAACTAGGTTAGTGTAAATCCCATAAAGAACATAGAAACTACAAAAAAGAGTTCCTATTTCATTATATATTCCCACTATCGTCCCTACGGTTCTATTAACAATAACATTAGACGAACCGTCTACGGGATCTATTGTAATTCCAAACTTCCCACTACCTAGAACAGGTTCAGCTTCTTCAGAAGCAACAAACAGAAAATTGACTTCACTTTCTTGAAGTGCTTTTAGGATAATGCTATGAGTTAATATATCCTCGTGTATTTGGAATTCCCCATAAAGATTAATAGTCTGCTTTTCTGCTTTTTCAATTTCCATTCTTTGTTCGATTTCGCGTGATGTTATTCCCCTTTCTAACAGCCCCCTTATGGGAATCGTAGCTTCAGCAATTGTTTCAATAATCTCAATTAATTCGTCCCTATCTGAAAACGAATGTGGAATATCATTATCCAACCATTTTGATAATTTTATATTTTCTTTTCTCTCGCTCATTAAAACAACTCATTTAGTGTTTCAAAATTTCAGTTCTCGAATTAAAATAACGAGCTATAATTGATAATCTTTTATAATTTTTTATTCAAAGCCGCGTTTAGTTAATATGGAATTTAGCAGAAATGAGGTATTATCATTTCCTCTATGTAAAAAAAACCTTCGGTTGTTTGCTACATCAGTCCGTTCGATTTTGATAGAATTTGTTGCCCAATATTGCATAACATTACCGCCGCTTTCCACATCGTAAGTTTGCCCCTCTTGAGTTCTTCTACTAATTTCATTTACAATCAAGATACTAATCTCATATTTTTGTTTTAAATTAACTAAATTAGCTAACAGTTGATTTAGTCTATAATTCAGAATAATATTTTTTCCTTTTTTCTCACGATTTAATTCTAATCGATATAAATCCGTCATAGAATCTATAATTATTAAATTAAATGTCCCATTCTTAGTTTTTAAATCATTTAGAACGGCAAATTCCAAATTAAATATAAACTTGAATATATCGTCAAAGTTCGTGGTATGAATAAATAAAATACGTTCCAAAACATCCTCTAATTTGTTTTCAAACACAACACTAATTTTATTAAATGGAAGATTTGGTTTTGTGTATATATAAAGCACTTTTTCTTTATTTAACGCATACATATTAGCTGTTTGAAGGGATAGTGTAGTTTTCCCAACACCAAAGTCACCCCATAATGAAGTTATTCCCTCTTTGGCACCAATAGATTTAAAGAACTCATTTACTTTAGTTAAGGGAAATTGCATAATTAAAAATTTTTAATTGTTTCTTTAATTTATATAATTAATTTGAGAAATCAACCTTTATATATCTTAACAGAGGATTTAAATTTCTTTTATATAATAAAGAGTGAGTTAGATAAGTATAAAATTAATTTTCAAATCTTAGATTTAGATTCTAAAATTCCCGATATTCCATCAATCATCCTTACAACTTCCAATGATTATCAAAAACTTGGAAATATAAACCGTGTTAATTATCTTGTATATTCAAAAAATATTGATTTTGGTAAGTATTTCTTACATGTTATTGCTACTGTGAGAATTGGATATAAGAAGTTTTATTCTACTTTAACTTTTTCTATCGATCCTGGTAAAAAACTAGGTTTAATGATTTTTTTAGATGATTATTATCTAGATTCATATTGTTGTTTTGAAAAAAGTCATTTCTTTGCTATTATCCAAAAATATATAGCCGTATTTGAAGATGATAATCCAACTTCGATGATATTAAACTTCAAATTAGGGCGAGGTGTTCTTGACATTACTTATGATTTAGTAAAGCAAATTTACATTATGTTTCAGAATCGGAAGGATCTCGGAGTTTGTTTGATTGACGAGTTTAAATCGTCGCAATTCAAGTTATCAAGAAATACAGCCAGTAGAAAGTTTTCAAAAGATGAGATTTCTGCTTTGATATTAGCGTTTAGATTAGGAATCGATGTTAGATTTGATAATTATGAAGATATTTTTGAACAGTTAAAGATGAAGAAATTATTTATTGGAAAAACTGAAAAAGAGAAACCTGAAAATCATGATGAAACCTTATTATCGTTAGAGGAAGTAGTAGAAAAAGTTTTAAGTGGGAAGATATCTCTCAGTAATGCAATAGAAATCATAAACTCTAATAATGTATAATAAAAAAATATTTATCTTTTGAACAATTTTTTACTACTAAGATAGATAAAAGTAAAGCACTTTTATCGCAGAAATGTAAAAATCTGTTTCTTTACTGAAAATCTTTTTACATTCTTGTCATTTAGGGGATATTTAGATTAATGAAAAGAATTAGAAGTATTGATATCTTCAGAGGTATTTGCATATTCTATATGACTTTTGGGCATATGGTTAATTGGTGGATTTCTCAAGGAGATTTCTGGTTGTATGAGATTATTTGGAATTATGGTGCTCCAGTAGGAGGCGGGGGATTTTTATTAGTTTCAGGCATGAGCGCTTCAATATCCTATAAGCGGAATCAGCTAAAAGCTCAAAGTTCTCAAGAATTTAATATGAAACGAGCTAGGAATGTTTATATGTTGAGGAGTTTGCTCATCTTCTTAATTTCGTTATTATGGAATTTCATCGGTACGCTATTCATGGGGCTTCCAGGAGTATGGCTATGGTTTGTAATACAAACAATTTCAATATCTTTGTTTATGGCTTGGCCGTTTTTAAAAACATCCAGAATTTTTAGATTATCTATGTGTTTTGCATTTTGGATTGGTAACGAATTTGTATTCTATTGGTTGAGTCCTTACAGTAATACACAAAACATAATAGGATATCTTTACTATTTTCTTTATAATTCTCCTGATCAAAATGTCATTTTGGGTTACTTTCCGTTTCTTCTTTTAGGCACCGTATTCGGTGATGTTTTTTTTGAATCTAATAGTATTGGCAATCTAATCGAAAGAAGATTGTTCTTAAAGAAAAAGATTTTTAGAAATGGTCTATTATTTGGAGTTTTTCTAATAACCTTTGGATTGTTATACAATTTTCCTGATTTCTCGAATAAATCAACCTTTGCTTCACATATGTTTATCGTTGGGATTCAACTTATACTAATGGCGTGTTTGGTTTATATTAAAGAGATTAGGGCGATAAGTTTCCAGAAAAGGTATAGATTCTTTGAAATTTATTCTTTTTATTCTTTTACTATATTCCTTGCTCATCAGCTTCTTTACTTCTTATTTCAACCAATTTTTAGTTTTATTACCATTTGGTCTGTAGTAATTCCCCTTTTAATTGTGTGGACTTTTCTAATTCGATTTATTTACAAAAAATGGGATAAGGACGTTTCAATTAAATTTTTGCTTAATAAAATGGCTGTTAATTTAGC
>Ga0255055_10002714_pt1 | contig 12254 bp, 8 predicted proteins | sample JV7_2_27_MG_FD_188633 | JGI IMG/M metagenome (GOLD analysis project Ga0255055, IMG submission 188633) | Seawater microbial communities from Jervis Inlet, British Columbia, Canada - JV7_2_27 | ecosystem: Environmental > Aquatic > Marine > Inlet | place: Canada: British Columbia | collected...
TACTGGTACTAATTGGTCGTGCGGCTTGGCCACAAAATAATTGCCACAATCGCGTTATTGGTTCGCCTATATTCATATCCAAATTAAACCTAACACGAATCATCAGTTTTCGGCGGCAATAGCGAAGAGGCAACACCCGTTACCATCCCGAACACGGAAGTTAAGCTCTTCAGCGCCGATGGTACTGCCTGGGAAGCTGGGTGGGAGAGTAGGACGCCGCCGGAATTTTTTTTAAAACCCGGAATCAGTTTTTGATTCCGGGTTTTTTATTTGTAACTGCTTATAATAGAGCTATATGCGGTCTTTTGCATTCAAACAGATAATTGTTCTGTAATACCCATCACCGATTTTTATCCCAACTCTGCTGTTATGCACTTCAGCTTTTCTTCATATGTTTCAATTCTTACCGGAAACTCCATCTTTTTAAATTGGAATTGTCGATCGGATAAGTTACTGATATCGAATTTAAAATGGACAAAATTTGCATTAGAAAATAGACTGTGATAAACTTTCTGTATAAATAACTATAACAAAATCCGTAACCTACACGAGATTTCAGGACTGCTTCTAACTCCTTTCCAGGCAGCCTGGGAAATTCCAGTTTTTTTCGTTTGATTTATTAACGTTTAAAAGATGATAACTTCAGGATCGTTTTGTTTGTCCGCGGACTAAAAACAAAAATAGCCATCAATATTGCCATTCTTTTTTTTATAGCGATGCTTTTAATCAATGTTGTCACAGTGATGACCGCCAAGCGTGACATCATCCGCAAAGAAGCATCTAAAGGCTTTTTCATATTATCCACTCTGCAAGAAGATCTACTGATGAGTTTGCATTTTGAGCAGGCTTCAGGGGCAAATAAATCCAGGGCTGAGGTGAGCCGCCTTTTTACCGAGGCCGGTATCTCCAGTGCACTGGTCCGGGGTAAGAATAACGAAATGATTCATTTCGGGACGAGTGCAGAGCCTCTGCAAAACGAGCTCATGAAACGCAGCGGTCAGGCGATGCAGTCCCGAAAGCAAGCAAAAAATTTTGTTGGGACCACCTGGGGCGTTTTTTGGAAGCAGCCCAGCGATCTTATCCTATCAACACCTTTGTTGCAAAACGGCCATGCTTTAGCCGGAGTCAGCATCGTCTTGCCGCTGAAACAGATTTATAAGACCCTGCGGCGTTCCCAAAAGATCTTATTTATTTTTCTTTTTATTAATACCGTGATTTTGACGTTTATCGGCCTGTATCGTCTTTCTAAAGTTTATTTCCAGCCTCTTGCAAGACTTGCCCGGCGCGCTGAGGATTACCAGGAAGATGATGAAATGCTTTTTTCAGTTCGTAAGGAAGATAATGAACTTCATAAGTTATCAGGTGCTCTAAATAGCATGTTGCGACGCATATCCGCCGACAAAGAAACGTTGCGTTCGACTGTCAATTCACTTGAATTGGCCAATTTGGAATTGACAAAAGCGCAAGCGGAAATTATTCGAGCAGAAAAATTGGCATCGGTGGGAAGACTGTCCGCCGGGATCGCCCATGAAATCGGCAATCCGATCGGCATTGTCATGGGATATCTCGAGCTGCTCAAGCAAAAAGATATTCCGGATACCGAGAGAAATGAGTACATTCATCGAACCGAGGAGGAAATTGAGCGGATCAATACCATTATCCGGCAGCTTCTCGAGATTTCACGCCCGTCGAATGCCGGATTAAAGGTTGTCGCGGTCCATGATTTAATTGACAACATTGCCCAGGTTCTAAATGTGCAGCCTCTGATGTCAAATATCGAGCTTGAATGCCGTCTGGACGCTCAAAACGACAGGGTTCTGGCGGATTCAAACCAATTGCGCCAGGTTTTTTTAAATCTGATCATAAATGCGGCCGATGCCGTTTCTTCTGAAAGCAAAGCGACCAAAGGTAAGCTAACGATTCAAAGTATACTCGTTGATGAAAAGCGTAAGCCTCCGGAAGATACTCGGTCCTTTCTAAACATAATGTTTATCGATAATGGTCCCGGGATTCCCGAAGAAAATATCGGTAATATTTTTGACCCTTTTTATACGACCAAAGACCCCGGCAAAGGTACCGGTCTGGGTCTTTCGGTCAGCTTTATGATTGTCGAGGGTTTCGGGGGTAAAATGACAGTCAGCAGTGAAATCGGAGAGGGCACCACCCTGACCCTTTTGCTGCCTGTCGTTGAAAGCGAAGTAGACATCGCAGAGGATGAAGATTTTTCGGATGCTCCGCTGCCGCTTACGGTAAACGGTGTGGAAAAACCGCTGAAGAAATAGGCCTTCTCTGGGAAAAAATAAATAAGGATTGAAATAAAATGACATCTAAAATACCGGTAAAAAGACTTCTGGTTATCGATGACGAAGAAAACATGCGGCATATGCTCTCAAAGGTGCTGGGCAAAACCGGCTATATCGTTGAAGCCGCTTCCAACGGCCATGAAGGGCTGAAAATGATCCAAAACACCGATTTTGATTTTATCCTCTGTGACATAAAAATGCCCCATATGAGCGGGATGGATTTTTTAAAAGCCGCCCACGATAAAATCAGAACCACAACCGTCATTATGATGTCGGCCTACGGGACGATTGACACGGCTATCGAAGCGATGAAACTGGGTGCCTATGATTACATCTCCAAACCCTTTAAAACCGACGAGGTGTATCTGACATTGAAGAAGGCCGAGGAACGCGAAGGCCTGCGGCAGGAAAACCGCCTGCTCAAAGAACGGATCAAAAAGATTGAAGGCAACTATAATTTCGGTAACCTGGTGGCCAAAAGCGAAGCCATGCAATCCATGTTTCGGATTGCTGCCAAAGTTGCACAGTACAAGACGACCGTGTTGATATTGGGCGATAGCGGAACAGGCAAGGAATTAATCGCGCGGGCGATTCACTTTGAAGGCGACCGGTCGCAAATGCCACTGGTTCCGGTGAATTGCGGCGGCATTCCGGAAACACTTATTGAAAGCGAGTTGTTTGGTTACAAAAAAGGTGCGTTTACGGGAGCAGACCGGAATAAAAAAGGACTTTTTCAGGAAGCAGAGGGTGGGACGATTTTTCTGGATGAAATCGGAGAATTGCCCCTGGCATTGCAGGTTAAGCTTCTGAGAGTTTTGCAGGAAAATGAAATCAGAATGGTGGGTGACTCAAAATCCATGAAAATTGATGTACGTGTGATTGCTGCTACCGCCAAGAATCTCGAAGAAGAAGTCAGAAAGGGCACCTTTCGTGAAGATCTGTTTTATCGACTAAACGTTTTATCCATAGCGATTCCGCCCTTACGGCATCGCTCCGAGGATATTCCGCTGCTGTGTGAACATTTTATAAAGCGTTTCAACAGCAGGCTGGGGAAAAACATAAATGGCATTGTACCCGCGGCTTTGTCCCGTCTGCTTGAATACAAATGGCCTGGAAATGTCAGAGAACTGGAAAATGCAATTGAACGGGCGGTCGTGCTGGCTGAAGACACCTTGCTTTTGCTCGATCATTTCCCGCCGGAGCTTGGAAAACAATTCGGAGAGGATCGATTAGATGAACTTTTTGACGGTCATTCGCTAAAGGCGGCGCAGAAAATGATGGAGAAAAAGCTCATAACAAAGGCGTTGAAGAAGACCGAAGGCAATCGAACCCAGGCGGCGCGCTTGCTGGAAATTAGTCATCCGTCATTACTCAGCAAAATCAAAACATACAATATTGACCTATAAGTGAGCTAAAATGTCTAAAATGATCTAGAGTGACTAAAGTTAAAAAGCGGATTCAATCTTTTTTAGACTTTAGGCAATTTAGGCATTTCCAACTTTAGTCACTTTTCAATCGAGGGACCACTTCAATAATACACTGCCCCAGGTAAAGCCGGCGCCAAAAGCCGCCAGAATAATCCAATCTCCTTTTTTCAACCTTTTAGCCCTGTAGGTTTCCGATATCGCCAATGGTATGGTGGCTGCTGTGGTATTGCCGTACTTGTTAATGTTGATCACAACGCGGTCCGCATCCAGACCGATTTTTTTGGCGGCCGCATCGATGATTCTGTAATTGGCCTGATGGGGAATGAAAAACTTAATATCTTTGTCGGTTAAATTGTTTCTTTCGACAATTTTAACCGATACATTCGCCATGCCGATAACTGCATGCTTAAATACGGTTTTGCCGTCCTGGAAAATATAGTGCATCTTTTGGTCAACCGTTTCCCGTGAGGCCGGATGGAGACTGCCGCCGCCTGCAATTTTGAGAGCTTCGGCACCCGAGCCGTCCAGGTGCAGAATAAAATCTTCTATGCCCAGATCATTTTTTTCGGATGGCTCCAGCAGAACGGCACCGGCTGCATCTCCAAACAATACACAGGTGGCTCGGTCTTCATAATTGGTGATCGCACTCATTTTATCAGCCCCGATTACCAAAACTTTTTTATGCCGTCCGCTTTCTATAAATTGTGCGCCGGTCGTTAATGCACACATAAACCCGGTGCAGCCACCATTAATATCATAGCCCCAGCAGTTACTGGCTCCCAGATTTTTTTGGACAAACGAGACGGCTGACGGAACCGGCATATCCGGTGTAACCGTAGCAAGAATGATTAAGTCCAGCTCATCGGGCGAAGTTTGCGTTTCTTCAAGAACGACCTGGGCCGCTTTGGTGGCCATGTAGGAGGTCCCTTTTTCTTTATCGAGTATCCGGCGTTCCTTTATTCCGGTTCGGGTGGTGATCCATTCATCATTGGTATCCACCATTTTTTCCAGATCACGATTCGAAAGTATTTTATCAGGCACATAGTGTCCGACTCCGGTTATGATCGCTCGCATTCCAAATCCTCCGTTGCTTAATTTATACGGGTTGGAAACTAATTCGTGCCCGTTTCAATTTCCGGATGGACACTAATTCGGGTTTATGGATATTGTTCCTGCTCGGCAAGAGAAAATGAAGCGTTTGAAATGGGCCGCAATCGAATTTGCGACGAGGTGCGGCAGAAATCCTTTTTGTACAAATAGCATAAGTTGCTAAAAAAATAAACCAGCGAAAATTTTTTATGCTCAAATATTGGATATCAGATTGAGGAAAAAAAAAAGGCGGATTCCACGTAAAGGAATAAATCCGGTGGGATTCCCTTTGAGTTTACCTCCTCAGGGCGACTTTTAACATGTTATTGAGGAGTTTTTTATTTATAGAATCGATAAAGCTAATAATACCCGTTAATTTTTTTTCTTAATTTTCCTGAACACTTAAATGTGACAACCTTCCTCTCTCTAAGGAGCAAGTCATCCCCGGTTGCCGGATTGCGACCTCTGCGTTGATTTTTTTCTTTTACGCAGAATTTCCCAAAACCAGAGATCAATACATCTTCATTTTTTTCCAGTGCGCCTTTAATAATTTCCAGCAAGGTTTCGATGATGTCGACTGATTTTTTCTTTGTAAAGCCAAGCTCGTGTACTGCAGCAACGATTTCGCTTTTGGTTAATGCCATGGTGCCTCCTAATAAGAACCTGTTCTCTTCTATGTGATTGCGTGTTTTTTAAATCGGGTGCTCTGCGCCCGGTAACACCCGCACCGATTAAGACACTGCTGTGCCTTTGTTTTTTTCCGCCGGTGGCGGAAAAATCCCAGCCCCCCGCTCCGCTGGTGGTCGGTGGCTCTGAACTGTTCCGTAACTCGCTCGCTCTAAAGCAATAATTGAGTTAAAATTAAGCACAGGATATTGATAATGGCCTATGAACTCCAGAGGCTAACTGCTTCCCGTGCTGCTGATATCTGATGAGTTTGGACTTTCTCCAAGATTTTCCTTGTTTTCGGGCGCCGCTTCATTTTTGGGCGTTAAAGCATCAATTTTTTGCATAATGTTTTTAACGCCTTTCATAATTTCGTCAATTTCAGTTTTTAATTGCGTATCCTCAATATCGCTCATTCAGAAATCTCCGCAGTATGAATTCAAAATAATTTTGCGAAATGTTTCGCTGTTTTTATTTGGTGATTTAAGCCATTTCAGCCATCATGGATATGTCGACAATTTTTGTATCGACTCCAACGAGGTTTAATTTATATTTTATAAATAAATAGCTTATACGGACTGAAATCATATGTCAAGATGCGAAATAATAAAATAATGACGGTTCAATAACTAATCCCAATCCGTTTTTTTTACAAAATCTGAATCTAATTCAATTTTTTAGGTTAGCTTGATTGTCGTAATTATTGAATATCGAAGTGTGAAATCGCGCGCGCAGCGCGGGACTATGTGTCGCATATTGCTCTGTCTTTTTATATGAAAAAAATGTTAGAATGCCTTACTTAGACATTCAGGATTCAATATTCTACATTCGTGTTAAAAAAATTGCGGATTAAAGGACTCCTTTTGAGATAATAAAAAGGGTTCCCCATAGACTGGCAGGGAACCCGATTCTACCACTGTGGAGCCACCGTGCGGATTTGAACCGCAGACCTGAGCATTACGAATGCCCTGCTCTACCAGCTGAGCTACGGTGGCGCAAGCTGTGTTTCAGTACTTTGTTTATGAATCAAAATCAAGCAATAAATTCCCTTAAAACTCTAACTGCTCAGGTACTACATAGAGATCGCAGGGTTGAATGTTATGGTCTGAGTGGTTCTGAGAGGGCCTTTCTGATATCGAAAATCTACCAGGAACTTCGGGTCCCTATTTTTGTGGTTACGCCCTCCACCAAAGCGGCACAATCAATTTTGGAAGATCTACGATTTTTTATGCATCCTGCTGGTGCGCCCTTATTTTTATTTCCTTCCTACAATTTATTGCCATTTAAATTTCTGGCCTATCACAATGAAACCGCTGCCCGGCGAATTTATGCCCTCTATCAGTTGTTGGAATCTCGTACGCCCCCAATTGTCGTTTCAACGGTGGATGCTCTCATGCAGAAGATTATTCCGAAACAGGAGATCATAAATTATGCGGAACTCATTGTCGCCGGTGAGGAAATCGAAAGAGATGGTCTGATAGAGAAACTGGTTTCGGGAGGGTATGCGCATGCATCAATTGTTGAGGAACCGGGAGATTTTTGTGTCAGGGGGGGAATCGTCGATATCTACTGCCCGCTGTATGATGATCCCCTCCGAATCGAGTTTTTTGGAGATATGGCGGAGTCTGTCAGACTTTTCTCTGCCGCCAGCCAGCGAACCATTAAATACATTGATGAAGCCGTTATCCTACCAGCCCGGGAGATGGTTTTAGACAAAGCGCTCCTGCCACAAATCATCAGTCGGATAAGATTGCGGGCATCCGAGCTTGAAATCCCGGTGACCGAAATTCGAAAAGTTGTCGATGCAATCAAACATGGACAGGGGTTTCCGGGGATTGAAAGTCTGATACCGCTGATTTATCCGGAACTGGACGGTGTTTTAGATTACCTGCCAAGCGATTCTCTATTTGTAACCGTCGGAAATGAGGAAATGGAAAGAGCGGCCAAAGATTCTGAAAACCGTATCGCCAAGAATTATGAAGCTGCCAGCCATAAAAAAAGAATATGCGTGGATCCTTCAAACCTGTATTTAAGCTGGTCCCAAATCAAAGCCCGTATTACCCAAAAAAAGCCTTTGGTTTTTAAGATGCTGGAAATCCAGGAAAGGGAAGATCAGAATCGCACAGATAAGCTATTGTTTAAGGCGGCCGTCGACACCAATACAGATCTCAGTTTGCAGCTAAAAAGTTATCAAGAAAAAGAAAGCCTTCTCAAGCCGTTGGCCGACTGGATTGATGAGAAAAGGATCAACGGTTTGACCTCTTTAATGGTATGCCGGACCAAGACTCAGGCCGAAAGATTAAAATCTTTGCTGACCCCTTATGGTTTCCAGTTTAAATTAGTAGATTCCTTTGCAGACGTGGCAATTGAGCCCGGCGCGATATACCTGTGTCTTGGTCAGGTCTCAACGGGTTTTGTTTGGTCGGCTGAATCTTTAGCTATTATTACAGAAGCAGAAATTTTCGGACTCAAACCGCATCGCAGAAAACCACCCCGCCCCAGACGGTCATCTGAATTTCTGGATCTGCAAGATTTAAAAAAGGATGATCTGATCGTACATATTGAACATGGTATTGGGCGTTATGACGGACTGCGGAAATTGAATGTGGACGGCCTCATAAATGATTTTCTGGTACTTTTGTATAAAGACGGCGACAAGCTTTATCTTCCGGTTGACCGGATGAGCATGGTTCAGAAATATATGGGCGTGGATGGAATTGAACCGGTCATTGATAAAATGGGCGGAACTTCTTGGAAACGGATAAAGGCCAGGGTTAAGCGCTCCGCGGAAAAAATCGCCGGTGAGCTGCTCAAATTGTACGCCAAACGAAAATATGAGAAAGGATTTGTTTTCAGTTCCGTTGACAGTTATTTTCGTGATTTTGAAGCCGGATTTGAATATGAAGAGACGGCCGACCAGGTCAATGCCATTGAAGATGTACTCGCTGATATGTATCTGTCCACCCCCATGGATCGACTGGTATGCGGGGATGTGGGATACGGTAAAACCGAAGTCGCTCTACGAGCATCTTTTTTAGCGGTAAATAACGGTAAACAAGTGGCTATGCTGGTTCCAACAACTATACTGGCCGAACAACATTATGTTACTTTTTCAAAACGCTATGAACGTTATCCGATCAATATTGCCTGTCTGAGCCGATTTCGCCCGTTACGGGAACAAAGAAAGATATTAGAGAATCTAAAAGCGGGCAAGCTGGATATTGTTATCGGAACGCACCGGTTGCTGCAAAAAGATATCACTTTTAAAGATCTGGGGTTGCTGCTTGTGGATGAAGAGCAACGCTTTGGTGTCAGTCATAAAGAGAGGCTTAAAAAAATAAAGCACAATGTAGATGTGCTGGCACTGACCGCGACTCCGATTCCGCGTACCCTGCATATGTCTTTAGTGGGTATACGCGATATCAGTATCATTGCTACTCCACCGGAGTTTCGCCAATCGATTATTACCTACGTCTCTGAATTTGATGAGGAATTGGTAGCCGAAGCAATACGAAAAGAGCTGCAGCGATACGGCCAGATCTTCTTTGTTCACAACAATATTCAAAGTATCACCAAAATGGCCAAAAAATTGCAGCATATGGTGCCGGAAGTCAGACTGGATATTGCCCATGGCCGCATGCGTGAAAACGATCTCGAGCAAACCATGTATCGGTTTTTAAACAAGGAATTTGATATGCTTGTTTGCACGACCATCATTGAATCCGGCTTGGACATCCCGTCGGCCAATACCATCATTGTCAATCGAGCGGATCGCTTTGGATTGGCACAAATTTATCAGTTACGCGGCCGGGTGGGGCGAGCGGATGAACAAGCTTATGCGTATCTGATTATCCCAAATGAAAGCATACTGACAAAAGATGCCCAAAAGCGCTTAAAAGTTCTTATGGAACACAGTGATTTGGGATCGGGTTTTCAGATCGCGATGAATGATTTAAAGATCCGAGGCGGCGGAACCATCCTTGGTGCTTCTCAATCGGGCCATATCGCTGCAGTCGGTTACGATATGTTTTTAAAGTTAATGGAAAATGCAATCGCCGAATCAAAAGGCGAAGCACCCTTGGAACCACTGGAGCCTGAAATCAATGTTCGCATGTCTGCTTTTATATCAGAATCCTATATTCCGGATATCGACCAACGCTTGGCAGCTTATCGGCGATTGGCCAAAATGACAGATTTTATAGAAATTGATGAATTTAATACGGAGTTAATCGATCGTTACGGTGAGTTGCCAAAGGAAGCGAGCAATCTGCTTTTTAAAATTGTTCTTAAAATTTTATCCAGAAAAGCGGGCGTATCCCGGCTGGATTTAACAGGTCAACAGTTGCTTCTCCACTTTTCAGATGCGCATATGAAAAACACCGAGCTACTTGTGGATATGATTCGGTCGACTCCAGAACGGTACGAGCTGAAGACGGGGCATGTATTGAGTGTCAAATTAGCGGGTTACGCTGGTAGCGGCCATTTGAAGCGAATCAAAAACATATTGAAAGATATTGTTAAGCGTGTTAACAATTAAAGGTTATTAAACCTATCTCTATCCGCCTGAGGCGGACTAACGCCCAAGGGCTTTGTTGCCCCGCCTGAAAATGCGGGATTTCACATCTAATTATATGAATATTTGGGAGTGAATCCCCGCAATATGCGGGATCTCACTTCTCTTTTTAGAATATTAAGGGGTTCGTCAAACCGATTTAAGTTTGGGCATTTGAGCTCGTGCTTTGCTGAGCACCTTAATTTAAAAAATCAGTTGCGAAGTCCCGCTGTTAAGCGGGGGACGTGATCTACTATTTTTGAGATAGGTTTTAAGTTCTAATTTGAAGAATGGAAAAAAGGCAGCGGGTGACTGAAGCCCCTGTTCAGATAGCCAAAAAGATAGCCTAAGTTGAGTTGTCCATGACAAAACTTTTTGCGTTAACAAGTTGGTTGATTGGAGCGCTATTGCTCATGGGTTCCTTTAGCGGCTGTATGAATTCAGGATCAAACTCTGGTGATGAAAATTTAATTCAAGTCAGGGATCGAGTTTTAACCGTTATCGAGTTTAATCAGGCCTTTGAGATTTCTAAAACGGCCTATCCACATAACCTTCGATTTGATCCCGATGATTTCAGGAACGCTCAGCTTCGTCTTTTAAATCAGCTGATGGTTGAAATGATTATCCTTGAAAGGGCTGAGGATCTGGGTCTCTATATTTCGGATGAAGAGGTTGCAAAGGCAGTTGCCGACATTAAAAAAGACTATCCTGAAGATACCTTTGAGAAAACACTGCTTGAGTTTGCCGTGCCTTACGAATCATGGGAAGCTCGATTAAAAAATCGGTTACTGATGGAAAAGGTAGTTGACAGCGAACTTAAAGATCAGATTGCCATCAGCTCTGAAGATATTGCCGACTATTATAAGAAGAATTTCAAGACCCAAGGGCTCGATAACGATCAATCCGCCAAGATAAAAGATATCTATGAACTGATTATTAAACAGTTACGCCGGGAGAAAACGGAAGAAGCTTATAAAAAATGGATAGAAACGCTTAAGCAGAAATATATTATAGAAATCAACAGCAGTCAGTGGGAAAAAATTTCAGGGGCGCATTACCGTGAGGAAGAAAATCCTGAAACCTCGAATACGATAAACGAGTAGAAGATGCGAAATTCTATTGTAAAGATTGGCATGTTTTTATCCTTTTACTTTCTTTGGGGATTGATCTTCCACATCGGGACTTTACCTTTCAGGGTTCAGGCGGCAGATGCGATTGTGGTGGATCGTATTGTTGCGGTTGTCAATGATGACCTCATTACGCTATATGATCTTAATAAGAATTTACAGCCTTACGAGGAAAACATCAAAGCGCTTGGTTACACCCCCGAAAGAGAGCGTGAAACCCTTTTTAAACTTCGTACGGACTTACTCAAGCGGATGGTTGATAGGAAACTTACCGATCAGGTAATCAAGCGGAATAATATTGAGGTAAGCGAGCAGGAAATTGATACAGCGCTTGAACGTTTAAAGGAGTCGCGCTCGCTTACCGATGAAGATTTAAGAACCGGACTTGCCCAGCAAGGCTTAACTTTGGAAGAATATCGAAAAAACATAAAACAGCAACTACTCAGGAATAAGCTGGTTAATCGTGAAATCAAATCAAAGATCGTGATTACCGAAGACGATATCAAGATTTACTATGATACGCATAGTGAGAAGTATGCCGGCCAGAAGAAGTATCACATTTGGAATATTTTCATTAGGCTGCCCGAGTCTGCGGATCAATCCACCAAGGGCCTTGTATTAGATAAAATGGAGACAGTAATCACTCAGCTAAAACAGGGCCGAACATTTGAATCCCTTGCAGGTGAGGATTCAGATTCTCCAATGGCTCCCAAAGGGGCGGATTTAGGGCTATATCAACTGGACGAGCTTTCACCGCAACTTCAAAAAGCTGTTGGCGTCCTGAAGGCCGGAGATTTTTCGCCCATTTTAGAGACCGATATAGGGTATCAGATCATCTATGTCCAAAAAATAGCTGGAACCGACCCAAAATCCCTGGCAAAAGTCAAATCTGAAATTCAGGAAACTTTATACAATGAAACAGTTGACAACAGATTTCAGGCATGGCTTGAGGAACTTCGCAAACGAGCACACATTAAAGTAATAAAATAAATTACGGATATGCAGAAAGCTCAAGTTATGCTGTTTCAACCACGAAGGACACGAAGAAAACAAAACGGTTGTAACTTCATTATATGCTGCCTTCGTGATC
>Ga0255055_10002715_pt1 | contig 12252 bp, 13 predicted proteins | sample JV7_2_27_MG_FD_188633 | JGI IMG/M metagenome (GOLD analysis project Ga0255055, IMG submission 188633) | Seawater microbial communities from Jervis Inlet, British Columbia, Canada - JV7_2_27 | ecosystem: Environmental > Aquatic > Marine > Inlet | place: Canada: British Columbia | collected...
ATACTAAGAGGTAAGATAGAAGCATACGAGATGATACTGGAGCGTGAGCATGGTGAGACATTAGAGCAAGCACAGCAGGCACAAAAAGCATATACTGGCGACTTAGAATTAGAAGATAATAGTGACTGATTATAACGTACGATAAAGTATTACTGAATAAAGTACCCCTATTTTATGCATAAATTGAGGTTGAACTAATCACATATTAGTCAAGGCTGCCTAACCAGATGCAGAGTTGATGCGGAAAAAAAGTTATTATATAATTAGGTTCCCCCTATCCTTAACATGAATACGCCATCCCATTCAGTGCCCGGGGAGTATTTCTTGAAATGTTTACACCGTTTGATATACATTTTGCTTAAATCATCTTCTTTGAAATTGAGAGCTTTCTTAAACTCACTTAATGCTCTGTCCCACTCCTGGTTCTTATACTTTGCGATTCCCTCGTTAAAATGTGGAAGGTACTCATCTGGGTAGGTAAAATAATCCTTCTCACCGATAAGTTCGAAAATAGCCACAGGCTTATTCCATCCTTTTACTCTTACAGTGTCGAGCTCCCTTGTAACAATCTCATCGCTCAGCTCATTTTTCGTAAACTCACTAATGACAATATGGTTTGCCGTCGGATAAATCTGGTTGATATCTCTTAGTCGTACACCGAAGGCCACCGCACCCCCGATAACCGTGTAATCAAATATATGCTTTGACCCTATATTTCCAACAATCATATCGCCCGTATTGATTCCGATTTTGATGTCAAATACCTCCTTGCCCTCCTGCATCCACCGCTCCCTGAGCCGGTCAAAGGAACGGACCATCTCAAGTGCAGCCAAGCAGGCCCGTTCTGCGTGGTCAGGAAAATGAATGGGCACTCCGAACTCCACCATCATATCGCCACCTCTAAATTTGTCGACCAGACCCCCGTAGCGGAGAATCACGTCCACCATTTCGGTAAAATATTCACCCAGATTAGATACAGTTTCTTCGGGGAGTTGCTTAACTAAGTAGTAGATAAAGGAAAAAATATCGGAGAAGAGCACTGTAAGGTGTTTTCTTTCACCATGGAAGCTCGGTACTGAAGCATTTCCCAGTCCCAATTTTAACATTTTCTTATTTATGTAATGCTTGAATACACTCTTTATATACATCTTATTAAACATATCAGTGCCTCATTGTAACAATGCTCAACATTTTAATCGCACAAAGATGTGCCAACAGTATAGCATGGGCTGATATTCTTTTTTAGCATTAAGTAATGAGTGTTTTTCAGGCTGCCTTACCAGATGCAGAGCTGATGCAGGATATATCAAAACATTCTACTGGTGGTAAAAGATATGATCCATAGGACTATCTGGATTCATTTGATCTTCAGTAGGAAAAGCACTCTTGCTGTATATATATTCAATGTAGTCCTATTTATTATGAATTTATCTAAGCAGTAGCGTCCTCCGTCTAACACCCAATTTTCTCTAAAATATTCTTTGTACCAATTTGGGTTTTTAAAGTACCATCATTATGGTTTGGACGTGGGATTTATAGGGGCGATCGTTAGATCTTTTCAAGGAAATAGATATCAGGCTTATCGACAACACCCGCTCGCTTCATTGCCTCTCGCAATTCCGGAGATTGAGTAAATTGGCGAGCCCTCTCCAGGTTATCCCACTCCAAGAGAACCAGGAGCTCATTTGGGTTATCAGCATTGCGAAAGAGATTCTCTCCCGTGGAACCACTTGACTTGCGGAATGAAGCGCGCTCGTCAAACACTGGTTTCCACTTTGCGTAATCCTCTATCTTACTTCTGACAAGAACGTATGGCATGATATGTCGTCTCCTTTTATTTCAAATTTCACTCATACTTTCTTGGAAAATTATTAAATGATTGAATCTATGAGTGATGAGTAGATTAATCAAAACATTAATATCAAATATACCGTAGACAAGGTGGAATATAGGTTATATCCTCATTTTCTTCTTATGTTTCTTCTGGTTCAGGTGTGGTTCTCTATTTTGTTATTATTTCCGTATGATTGAATCGGCGAATATATTCTTCCGGTGAGTATGATCTCGTCGTCTTTTTTCATTTCATCATCTCTATCGCTCAGAGGGGGGTTATATAAGGTGGTAAATTAACAGTGTCTTAATTAAGCAGATCCGTTTGGATTGTAGAAGCCCTTTTCAAGTAGAAACATTTTACAGATTTCCTGAATTGTCCTACTTCTGGAGGGGAACTTCATCTTATGCTGATATTCTATTATTGCCTCAAGTAATTCATCATCCGGGAAGAAAGTAACCCACTTTTTCTTCGTAGTCATTCTAATCACCCCAGTTATAAAACTTTTATAAATTATACAACTTTTAATTGACAACATCAACGAAAATGGTGTATTATTTAGTTATAAAAGTTTTATAACTTGTATAACCTTTGAAGAAAGGTGACGTCAATGGAAACAGCACTTGCAGTAAAGGAGGAAGTACATCAGTTCAGCATCGACTGGGAGTATTACTTGAAGGCATTTATCTTCTCGCAGCAGGGCATCAATTCGAAAGCCAGTGTCCGATCCTACATGTATGCTCTGAAGAACTTCATTAGGTTCATGGAGGAAAACCGAATTGTCCACCCTTCCCCAGCTGACATCTACAGCTATGAGGGCTGGCTGAGGTCGAAGCAGTACAGCGATTTCACGAAAAGCTTATACCTCAGCCTCGTACAGCGCTTTTTCGCCTATCTGGAGAGCCATATAGACCTTGAGACGGGCGAAAGGGTCCACATCTACCCAGATATCACTAGGGCTGTTGAAATCAAGATTAAGCGCCCTCCACGTGTGCCTGTAAGGAATAGCCTCACGGTCCGAGATGTGAAGCGGATCCGGCAGTATATGCGGTCCCTGGAGGGACAAAAGGCTGAGCGGGATTTGCTTATGATTGAGTTATGCTTATTCAATGGATTAAGGGATTGTGAGGTTGCCAGGATTCGGGTCGAGGACTTTGTCCAGGATGAGGGCCGAATCCGGCTGTATCTTTTCAGGAAGGGTAGGAGCTCGAGGATCAGCCATGATTTCACATACGTTCAGGAAAAGCTTTACCGAAACCTTCTTCGCTATATCCGAAAGTACAGGATCAAGAAATTCGTATTCACAGATATTAACCACAAGTACCCCAAGACCGAGCATCTTACCCCTGTTTCAATAAGTGCCCTTATCAGCAGCAGAATGAAGGAAGCCGGTGTAAAGAGAGATAACTGTACCCCTCATTCAATGCGTCATCATTTCGCCACTGCCCTGCTCCGTAAGAATGTCAGTGTTTTTGATGTGCAGCGGGCCATGGGTCACAGCAATTTGCAAAGCACATTAGTATATCTACATACGAAAAATCTGTTTGATGACAACCCAGCTGAGTTGACACTTGAATATTAATCGGTCATTAATTAATAAGCTCTGTAAACTGTTTTAATACAATATGCAAAATATTAGAACGGGAGGGTAATAGGATAAGTATCATAGGTACGATTGTCAGACGATCATTCAATAGGTCATCAAGAAATCCATGCCGTACCCTCTGTTGACAACACCGTATATTGTTTTATCCGGTTCCGAAATATCGCCGGTGAGTGTACTCGCATTGTAGTAGATCTTCACATGGTCTGCAGAGTCCGGCCATGCATACAAGTTGTCATTGGAATCGACCATCAGGGATATGGTCTCAACATTGATACGGGCGGCAGAGTCTGTATCCGGGTCATAACTTCCCTGCATTGTGCTCGCATTGTTGAAAACGAACAGGTAGTTTCCGCCTGGAGAACTGTTGTTGTCGCATACATAAAGTCTGTCTGAGACAGAATCGACCCACAAACCTGTCGGGTCAAGATCAGAAAAAATCATGGTGCGGTCATACATTGTGCCTGTTGTATACGTGCTTGCATCTTCAAATACATATATGGTATTGTTCTGAAGATAATACTCACCCGCATAAAGCACATCATTTGCTTCATCCACAAATATTGACATGAAATTAACGTTAATAATCGCATCGGGTGTTGGCGTGCCGTCGAGTGTACTTGCATTATTAAAAATCCATAGATGGTCACCCGTTCCATCGGTTCCTGAAACATAGAGACGGTCTGCACTTGTCGAGTCAACATGGATTCCTTCCAAATTTGTTGCTCCCGATATAGTGATTACTCTACCCGGGGCTACATTGCCCTCCACGGTTGAAAGATTTTCATACACTAGCACATTTCCTGTGCCGTTGTCAGCCATGTATAGAATACCACGCTGCTTATCGACTGATAGAGAGTCAATATCCGCATTCGTTATGGTTGTCAGGTCTCCCATTATCTCTCGAGGTGCTGCCGTGGCCCCGTCTTCGAGGCTGAGAATGTCATCGGTGATCTTAATTGATTCATCTCCCCAGTTACTCGAAAAAAACATCACCCTCTGCAGGTTCTCACCGTTGTCAGCACAGGTCGTGAAAATAAACATTGCACACACTGCACAGAAGAGAATAACAATTGCCAGTTTCATATATGGTCTCCTCTTGGATTAAAGAAAAACATAGGATCTACAATTATCAAATCATCTTATCTCAGCTCGAAAAGCATTGCATTAAAAAAAACTGCCCTTCTACATTTTTTCAATAGACTAAATATACATCCTTCATCATCGTTCTAAGATTTTGCTTGTTGTGTTTGGTAACTTAATTTTTTTACCGTCACTCCAATAGCCTACCCTACTATTCCTCCAATAAATTACCTTGAGGTTTATACAAGTCATTCAAGTATTCAAGCAACCCATCGTGAGCGTCTGGATAATTTTGGCCAGGTAATCCATAACATCATGGGCGAGAGCTGGCAGATCAACCTCGACAGGGCCTTCACCTGACATTACTCGAATCTGTGAAGTAAGCGCCACAAGCTTCATGGCTTTATCTATAGCCGTGAGGGCAACACTCTTCTCCTGCTTAAGCTTGGCCTCTTGATAGATCGACTCGATCTCCCCACTCCAGAAGTCGATTTGAGCCCATACATCCCCACTGCGCTCGACAACCTCAACCTGACGGGCCTCAACGATCTCTTTGCCGATATGTCCGTTCTTTTTATGCCTACTTGCAGCATCAGGCGATACATTATAAATCTGCGATATAACGCGATACGTTGAATTGGTGCGTTATAGTGCGTTACCCCGCGTTACTGCGCGTTACGCGAATTGTTTCGCTATGTTTCGCTTGCCCAACCGCAACAACCCGATTTTGACTCGAAATAACTCAGTTCGGTGCGATACGTCCGAAATGGTGCGTTATGGTGCGATACGTTGCACTTGCTTCTGGTACGGTTCATCGGAATTGGTACGGTATGTTCCACTTCTGAGAATCGTTCCACGATGTTCCGGTTCAATACGGTCCGTTATGCCCGTTTCGTCCATTTCTCCACCATTTAGATAGACAACTCTTCTCACTACAGAGAAGTGCTACAACATATTAAAACAATATCACTCTATCACCGTAGACTTATTGACACGGTAGTACTTGCAGGTATGCAGTGTAGTACTGTAGGTGCCTCTGAGCGACGACGCCGTCTCCAACGGTTCAAGGAAACCGATCTGTCGTGTGAAATCGACGATCGTATGATAGCGATTATTCCAGTTCCGCATTAACTTACACGGCAATGGTACATACCCGTCCATAACGTTCTTTCGGAAATACGGATACTGCTCGCACAGATACGTGTGCCAAACGGGATCACGTTGCGACAGGTTCTGGATGTAATCCGCCCACACCAACAACTTGATGAAAAAAGTGCGTAACGGCGTACGCCGCTGTGAACTAAATGGCGCTCGCTCGATGAACTTTTCTATCAGTTCCTCGTCGAGCAACGATAACTGAGCGACTTTTGGTTGCGGTATGTAGGTGATCTGCTTGTTATAGATCGACCTGAAGCGCCTCTCGATATTTCTATCATCTCTCAGATTACCTGTATACCCAGAAGACCTCATCACCATATTATTGAAGCGCTGTACTGCTTCTTCAATCGGTAATCCTGCTAACCTGCAGGCTATCCCACACTCTACAACCGCCTTATTCGTGTTTCCATTCTTGAGAGGGTAGTGTTCACGTTCTTTTACATCAACATAATACTGACGATTCCTTGGCGACTTTTTAGTATCGAATGTGGCACTCTTAGAGGACAAAATCGATTGATCATAGCGAATGATTGAGTCTGGAGTTGGAGGATCAATTGGTTCAAGTGTGTGCACATCGAGGTAACAGCCTTCATGTGGGATGCGTAGGGGTTTGGACGGGGTGGGTAAAATCTCAACATCCAAACCATCGAGGATCCTTTTTACAGCTTCATGGACGCTGATCCATGACATATGCTCAATAAAAAACCAGTACAAATGTGCACCGTGCGGCGATTCAATTAGGAGAGATGGTGGGCATCCAATACGTTCGATGACTTCGTTCATTCGAATTTTAAAACCAGATGACAGCAAAGGGAAGCCCCATGAGTCGTGTGCATCGATGTCGATACCATAGCTATTGACCCAAGTTCGCTTGAAGTATGCAAGGGTGAGTTCTCCAGCGAGAGCTTGTTCAATCAATTGATCGGTGAGGTAATGTTTTATGATCACCCATTTCGGATCCTGGCCATATAAACCTCGCTCCTTAATTTGTCGAGCATACTTTTGACGGTACGGTTCAAATAATTGAATGAATTGTTTGGCACCCTTGTATGAAGATTGTTCTTGTGCTTGTTCATATTGAGGAGTGACTTGAGAGATTGTCTCCATTATGATTGGATTCATGAGCCTACTCGGTGCGAAGGAGGCTTTGAGCCGATGAAACTCCTACACTGTAGGACTCTGGTTTTTACTCATAAAGTTTACTTTGACGTATCATTTAACCACCTTTCCCCCTTCATCCTTTCTTGGAACCGACTTGATGTACCCCTGTTTAATGAGCTTTTTCTTGATTCGATAAAACAAGTCTTTACTCCAACCCAACCCCTTTTTATCCATGATATAAGTGTCTGTAATATGCGGTTGGTTTGTTCCGTCTTGCCGTCCCTTCTCATAATAAAAGCAATACAGCAACAGCATGTTAGCCCTGTCCTTATCATCCAAATGAAGTATGTCCCGTATCGTAGACCTGTGAATAATAATGCGCTCATGCTCCCATGAAGCTAATCCCGAGTCACTTTTAGCTACCACTTCGACCCTCACTCCACTCGCTCTCATTTCCTCAATCGCTCTAATTTCATCAATCGGTTCCATGTTCCCTCACTTACTACATCATTAAGACGCTTTCAAGGACTTTTTTTGTAAAAAACTTCGCTTGTTTTCAATTCCCCGTGTAAATATTGGATATTTCGCTCTCCATTAAGTACCCCACTATGTAAGATACTTTTCCCTCTATTTTTTACGTATGTTACACGCATAGGTTGTCCAAACTTTATCCAAACAAAGGGTTTTTAAATGCGTCTAATAGCATCTAAGGGTTTCAAGCATTCCAACAGGGATTGACATACTTCGGGGGTGTATAGTAAAGTCAAGAATTAACTTGACTGGACACAGTACACATCTTATCTTCCAGTAGGTATTTAGGCTATTCCTGGAGTCTGAAAAAGATGGCAAACATATGTGAAATCTGCGGGAAAAAAACAGTCGCAGGTCGGTCTTACGCCACACGCGGTCTGGCAAAAAGAAAGAATGGCGCTGGTATCAAGATTACGGGTATAACAAACCGAAGTTTCAAACCCAATATGCTTAAGAAGACAGTAGTTGTAAACGGATCCGTGAAGAAAATTAAAATCTGTACATCCTGTCTTCGAAGCGGCAAGGTTACCCTCGCCTCGTAAGCAGTTCCTTACCACACCTCTTACTCGATCGAATCAACGATGATAACCACACGGCCCATCTGCAGGTTGTTTATCGTTCCCTGATGATGAAGGAGAACCCTCGCATCTTCGCTGAATATGGCAATATCGGTATCGAGCAATTTGTTATCGGATATGGCAATGGTTCTTAAGGGATTCTCACCGACTCTACCCTCTATTTGACTGTCATTGGAATCAGTGACATAGAGTACAGCTCCCCGCTCAATGAAATGGTATCGCTCCATGAGCTCTGCTGAGTAGACAAGGTTGTGTTCCTGATCGAATATTCTTGGAGCTACAGCAGTCTTCCTGTTGAGGCCCCTTGCATCAATGAGTAACCCGGAAAAGACGGTGGAAAAGACATAGTCGCAGTAGTTGGGGAATTTACCCGTCTCTTTTCCCGCTCTGAACAGAATGGGCATGAAACCATCACGACCATAGAAGTCAAAGGTCTTTTCAACTAGCACATCTGTTTCGTTGTATGTAATCGACCGAGCCTTGATTCTGTCACAGTACTGGTATATCTGTTCATTCCTCTGGAGATCATGATACAACACATCATGGGCTGTCTGATACCCGTCCACCTGTATGTATTTCATGGCGTCGATAAAACTGCGAAGCAGGTTTTGTTCTGCAATTCGTGCAGCCTTCAACTGCCAGTCGATTATATTACCGCTATCCTGAGCGATAATTTGACTGGAACCGTATACATGAAGTTTCATCTGCTCCCAATCAACAACAAACCCCGGCTTTTGCATCGGGTCCGCATAGATCGACACGGTAGTGAGCAGCATGAGGACAAGAACAACTGTTTTTAATCTATCCATGATTTCAGTACGTATCGCTGGTCTATTCTGGATGATTCCAGGAATACCAGCATTTCTTCCTTAATATCCGGGTATAGAGACAGCTCATTGATTGTATCTTGTCGGAAAAAAGCATAATCTACAACCCTTTTGTCACTCCCAAGCTGTATTTCATCGATATTCTCTGCAGCTACACGAAAGGTGGGCTGCAGGATGTGGTCACCCTGTGGTGAAACAGTTTCAACCACGAAAAACAGGCCGCGAACAGCGATTCTCAGGTTGAGTTCCTCATAAAACTCACGTATCAGCGAATCATACAGCGGTTCACCCAGTCGTACGCCGCCTCCGGGCAGAAGCCAATATGTTTTACCATCCTTCTCATGCTGAACAAGAAGGAGTTTGTTGTCCTGCACCAGCACTCCTGCAACTCGAAGCCTCATATACACTATTTTCGTCCCCATAGGAGATACACTTGATGTTCTTCTATATAACGAGCGGTGCTCTATCGATTGGATAGTTGTTTTAGTACGTGAAAGTGAGTTGTACCCTAATCCTTCACTCTACCCAGAGACAAGAACTTAAGCATCCAGTCTGGAAGCGGCTTTTCCGGGTCCCGCTTATGCAAATTGAGGTGCAGGTGAAGCTTTTTCATGATTGGCATTTTGTATGTTTCGACAAACTCAATGAGTGTACCGTCAGGGTCCTCAACATAGCTGAAATGGCCAGTAGCATTTCCCATTAGGAAAGGCCCCCCACTGTCCACCGTAAAAGGGAACCCCTTTTCATTGCATAGTTTTTCCAAACTTTTCATGTCATGAACATCGAAGCAGAGATGAATGAATCCAAGATCACCCCAGTAACGGCCTTCGAATATCTTGTTTGGTTTCCTGTTCAGAGTCTGTACAAGCTCGATCCGGCCCTGCCCAATCAGCCTTGCGAATGCGCCCTGTGGCTCGCGACTGGGAACAAGAAGAACCCTTCGCATCTTCTTTTCACCCCCCGGGAGAGTGGCAAAGTCATTAAAAACACCCTCCTCGTCATACACAACCCTGTCAAAACCAAGTATGTCTGTATAAAAGGGGATGGATTTTTCCATATCAGAGACACCGATGAGACAACCGCAATTCCCTCCTGTTAACCATCCGCCCTTTTTAAACCAGCGCTTGTCCTCTACCACCTGGTATGTGTTTTCGAAGGGGTCCTTCACAAAAAAATGCGGCTTTCCCTGTGGATCTTTCGCTAGCTGACCAACTATCTCAACTCCATTTCCCTTGAGTGTACTGTACGCGGCATCGACATCCGAGGCCTTTATCTTGGCAAGGAATATACCCAGATCACCCAGGGTAAGTGTAAATGAAGGTGCCACTGGTTCTCTGCTCAGGTACTGCCAGATTTCGAAGCCACTACCACCATTGATATTCTCTGCAAGAACCGCATCACGGCACTGAACCTTGTTGCCGGTGTAGCGGACCATGAATCTGGGTTCACCCTCATCATCGAATATTGGAATATCCATACCGAATGTTTGCCTGATCCAGCGAAATGCACTGTCTTTATCAGCCACGCCTATGCCAATCTGCTGTATACAATTTATCATCTTGTCCTCTCCTGCATTTCTTACCAGATATACAGGAAGCGCAGGCGCTTCACGAAAGCGCCCCCTTCAAACGCTTCATTCCTTCGACTATATTGTCCATTGAGGTTGCAAAGGAAATCCGCATATAGCCTTCGGCACCGAATGCCTGCCCTGGAACAACGGCGATGTAGCCCTTTTCCAGGAGATAGTAGGCAAAATCAACTGAGCCCTCGATCTGCTTCCTACCAAAGCTTCGCCCGAACAATTCTTTAATGTTGGGGAACACGTAGAATGCACCCCCTGGCGTGATGCAGGAAATACCATCGATACTGTTGAGCTCTGAAACGATATAGTCTCTTCTCTTTGTAAACTCTTCTACCCAGCCTGCAACAAAGGAAGTCCCACGATCAAGTCCCTCTACACTTGCCCACTGTGATATGGAGGTGGGATTACCCGAAGTGTGGCCCTGCAGCTTGTTCACAGCTCCGATGATCTCCTTCGGTCCTGCCGCATATCCGATACGCCATCCAGTCATGGAGTATGCCTTTGACATCCCGTTTATGACGACTGTCTTATTTTTCAGCTTTTCAGAGTATGCGGCAATACTGGAGTGTTTGTTATCATCGTAGAGTATTTTCTCATATATCTCATCAGAGATCACAATGATTTCCTGGTCTTCGAGTATTTCTGCAAGTGCATAGAGCTCGTCGCGGGTATACACGGCACCCGTTGGATTGCATGGTGAGTTGAGAAGAAGCGCTTTTGTGCTCGGTGAAATCGCCTTCCTCAACTGTTCTGGTGTGAGCTTGAAGCCAGACTCCTCGGTTGTCTCAACGAATACCGGAGTTGCACTACAGATGCGGACCATCTCAGAGTAGCTCACCCAGTATGGCGCGGGAACGATAACCTCGTCTCCCTCCTCCACGAGCACGAAGAGCACATTGAACACTGAATGCTTTGCACCCGAGTTTATGGATACCTGGTCTATTTCATAGTGCAGGCCATTTTCTTCATCGAGTTTTCGCAGAACCTGCTCCTTGAGTTCGACGATTCCACTTGCAGGTGTATAGTAGGTTTTGTCACTATCAATTGCCGTTTTTCCGGCATCCTTGATGTGATCTGGTGTATGAAAATCCGGTTCACCTGCTGCAAAGCTGATAACATCCTGTCCCTGCGCCCTCATCTGCTTGGCCTTGGTGTTCATAGTCATGGTGAGGGAGGGCACAATATTACTTCTCTTTGCCAGTTTCATATCCCGCTCCTCTAATACAGGTGTGAAAATTATAGCCAGATTATGGGGCAAAGGCAATTAATTTTCAGTAAGTCAAGCTATTTCGATATTTATGTGACTAAGCTTTCAACACTAAAACCTTTTTTTCTTAATGCTTTTTATTATGTAACCTTTGGGATGTGACATCCATTTCCACTTAATCTTACCCTCATCCTTAAGGTGATCCATTGCTACAAATATCACGGCTGGAGAAACATTTTGATAAGCATCCGTTATGTCTTCCATCGTGATCTTCTTACTTCTTTTACTCTTGACGATTTCAGGTAAAATCTTCATTAGATTTTCCTCATGCAATCCCCACTCTTCATCCATTTCCTTCTCCCTTCTTGCCATTCTTTGCTGTGTAATTATTGACACAGCCATTACTCTAAACGATAATTTTCAAGGTCGATGTTTGGCAAGGGTTTTTCATCATATGAGACATAAAAGCGCCCCTGACTTACGGAAGTCAGGGGCAAAGGAAGAAATGAAGGAGAAAAAGGCGTAGTAACCTTATTCCATATAATCTAATATAGCCCAATGTCTTAGTATTTCACTGATTTCTTTTTCTGATCCTATAATAGTCTACTGGTCGCAGCATCATTCTTGCTTCTATGGGGCAAAGGCAAGATTGAGCCAGAGCTTGATCTCATCCCCTGGCATGACAATGGAGCTGAAGCTCATACCGTTTACCCAAAGCAGGGTCTCAATATCTGAACCGTATCTTCGGGCG
>Ga0255055_10002716_pt1 | contig 12251 bp, 11 predicted proteins | sample JV7_2_27_MG_FD_188633 | JGI IMG/M metagenome (GOLD analysis project Ga0255055, IMG submission 188633) | Seawater microbial communities from Jervis Inlet, British Columbia, Canada - JV7_2_27 | ecosystem: Environmental > Aquatic > Marine > Inlet | place: Canada: British Columbia | collected...
ACGGCGTCTCTTTCGGAGACCGGGGTGGAAAAGATCCACCAGGGGGTCTGCCTCCGCCTTCTCTTCCCTGTGCGCCTCGGCCCGGGGGAATCGGTAGAGTATTCCCTAAGATGGTCCGTAATTTCCATTGCGTCTCAGTGAGCAAAACGGTATGTTGAAGCGGATTTGATCCAGCAGGGCGGAATTTGCCCACAAGGAGGGGAATCGATGAGAAATCGGAGGGTCCTGGCACTTCTTGTCGTACTGTTGTTCTCCGCGACGTCGGCGATGGCCGCGGGATTTCGTCTCCCTGAGGCCGGGGCGAAAGCGATGGGAATGGGATTCGCCTTTACCGCGCAGGCGGACGACCCATCAGCGATCTACTTCAACCCGGCGGGGATCGTACAGCTGGAAGGGGAGAACGTCATGGTCGGCATGACGTACATCCGTGAAAACGGTGCGGATTTTACCGGAACGACGCCGCTTACCTTCAATACGGGGACGGGATTGTTTGATATCGAGTCGGAAACGCAGGAGGACCTCAACTTCTTCGTCCCAAACGCCTACTGGACGAAGAAAGCCTCACCCAATTTCGCATATGGGGTCGGAATATTCGTTCCCTTCGGCCTGGGGCAGGAGTACAAGGACCGGGAAACCAGCATCTTCCGGAACCAGGTCACCAAAGTTGAGATCATGACGTTCGTCGTCAACCCCACCGTGGCCTATAAAGTCAACGATCTCCTTTCGATAGGCGCGGGGATCGATTTTATGTACGGGCAGGCAAAACTGTCCCAGGCGGGAGTGGTACGGCTCGGCGCGGCACCACTGGATCAGGTGAACATCTTCCAGCTGGACCTCGATGGGGATGGAACGGCCTGGGGATACAACTTCGGGGTCCTGCTGACGCCGACGGAAAACCTCAAGGTTGGGGCCAGCTACCGGAGCAGTTTCGAACTCGAAATTGATGATGCGGATGTACATCTCGGAAATATCAACAATACGATCCCCTTTGTGCCAAACCCCGCGCCGCCGCCTGCGGCATTCACCGCTGCCCAGGTGTTCGGCGGAAGCACGTACAACACGGAGGCATCCACGACGATCGATCTGCCTGCGACATTGGCGCTGGGCGTCGCCTACATCCGTGACCGACTGACAGTCGAGGTGGACCTCGACTGGACCTTCTGGTCCAACTTCGAGACCCTGGTAATCGATATCCGCGACAACAATCCCCTCCTCCCGGACGCCGAGAGGCGGCAGGACTGGGATGATGTTGTGGGGGTCAATGTCGGCGCGGAATACCGCGTGTCCGATCCTCTCGCCCTCCGCCTCGGGTTCCGGTGGGACCCCTCCCCGGTTCCGGCCGAGACCATGTCCCCGCTACTTCCCGACTCCGACCGGCTGTTCTACTGCGCCGGGGCCGGCTACAAGCTCCGCAACTGGACGTTTGACTTCTCCTACATGTACCTGGACAAGAAGGACCGGACGGTGAATAACCAGGTCAACGAGGCGCCACCGTCCACCGGATCGGGATTCGACGGGGAGTGGACGGGCGACGCGCACCTCGTGGCGTTCGACGTCGGGTACAAGTTCTAGTCATAATTTCGCCGCTTCTCCGGCGGCGACGTCATCCCGGGGGCCGCGCAAGCGTCGGCCCCCTTTTCCTTTTATGGTACAATCCGAAAGTTCGAGAGATTACCACACCATGCAGAGGAGGCGGCCTCGATGAAGACCCCGAAGGCGTCGAAACAGTTGCTGGATCTTTTGAACCAGGCGGTGGCGAGGGAACTGCAGGTTTCCGTGCAGTACATGTGGCAGCACGTGCAGTGCACCGGCGTGAAGGGATTTGCCGTGAGGGACGAACTGAAGATGATCGGCATTGCGGAGATGAAGCACGCGGAGGAGATCGCCGAACGGCTCGTCTACCTCGGGGGAAAGCCGACCACCAAGCCTACTCCCATCGTCGTCGGGGACACGCTCAAGAAGATGCTTCAGACGAACAAGAAGGACGAGGAGGGCGCGATCGCGCTCTACCGGAAGATCATCCTGGTTGCCAGGAAGGAAGGCGACGAGGTGACGGAGAAGATGTTCAAGGAGATCCTGGCCGATGAAGAGGAGCACCACGACACCTTCACGGGACTCCTCGAAGACCTGTAGTACCGGGTTCGCCTGAAAAGGCCGTTTCATGACGCACGGGGAGGACTCCGTGGCCGGAACCTCCCGGAATCTCCCGGACCGAAGGCGTTTGCGCGCGATCTCCCGCCGGCTGCTTGTGTGGTTCGAACGTTCGGCGAGGAAGATGGACTGGCGGGAAACGGACGACCCGTACCGCATCTGGGTGTCGGAAATCATGCTCCAGCAGACCCGGGTGAACGCGGTCACGCCCTATTACCGTCGCTTCGTCTCCGCTTTTCCCACGGTGCGCGCCCTGGCGGATGCGCCCCTGGACCAGGTGATGAAGCTCTGGGAGGGGCTGGGATACTACTCCCGGGCCCGGAATCTCCACCTTGCCGCAAAGGTTGTCGCCCGGGAACACGCATGCCGTCTGCCGCAGGAGCCGCACAGGCTGGCGACCCTCCCCGGCATCGGCCGTTCGACCGCGGGCGCGGTCGCGGCCATCGCCTTCCGCAAGGACTCCCCCATTCTGGAAGTCAACGCGAAGCGGGTTCTTGCCCGTCTTTTCGCCGTACAGGAGAGCCTTACCCGGCCCTCCGTCGAACAAACCCTGTGGGAGATCTCGCGCGGGCTGATCCTGCCGGGGAAGGGGAGGGAGACCGCCCTGGCCCTGATGGACCTCGGCGCGACGGTATGCACGCCCCGCCGGCCGGCCTGCCCCGCCTGTCCGCTGCACGGGCACTGCGAGGGATACCGCGAGGGACGCCAGGAAACGATCCCCGCCAGGGGGCCGAAAAAAGTCCTTCCCCATCACGATGTGGTCGCAGCGTGGATCGCCGACGGGAAGGGGAGGGTTCTCGTCGGTCGTCGGCCCGACCGGGGTCTTCTGGGCGGCCTCTGGGAACTCCCCGGCGGGCGCAGGAGGCCGAAAGAAGCGCGGGGGGAAGCCCTCCGGAGAGAGGTGCGCGAGGGGTGGGGATTAGGCATCGAGGTCGGTGACCGGATCGCGTCGATCCCGCACGGTTTCAGCCATTTCCGGATCACGCTGCACGCCTACCGGTGCAGGCGGACGGGAGGGCGGCCGCAGACGGATAGGGAATGGCGGTGGGTGCATTCGGAGGGCCTTGCCGACCTTGCGTTTCCCCGGGCATACCGAAGACTGGTCGAGACGGTTTTCCCGAAAGAAGGAAAGGAAAAACCACCCCTACGAACACGTTGACGGTGCCCAAGAGTCAAGCGATCAAACGCGATCGTCCTCGTGCGATCCGGTGGCGGGGAGCCTTGGGGGAAAAGACCTTCCCGCTCCCTGTCACAGGGAGGCCAATGCCCTTTCGATCTTATGCACGTGCACCTTCTCGAAGGCCACGAGGTGATCGAAGATCTTCTTGATATCGGGTTCTTTCGCCTTTGACGAGGCGGTCCGGTACAGCTCGGCCGCCTCTTTTTCCAGACTCAACGCAATCTCAAGAGCGTCCTTCCTGCTTTTCAGATTTGGGATCTTTCCGAGAAGCTCCTTGTGCGTCCCCTGCATCAGTTCGTCGATATCGGGCAGGCCGTCCCTGGTCATGATGTCCTTGTAGGGGGCCCACATCTCGGAACGGACGTTCTTGTCGTAGGCGTCTTCCAGCTGGAGGAAGTGCTGCTTTTCGTCCATGGCGAGTTCGTCGAGCACCTTGCGTACGCTCTCGTCGTCGATCATTTTCGACGCCCGGCGGTAGAACACATACGCGGCGAGCTCGGACTCGATCCCCATGTTCAGGAACTTGAGCGCTTCTTCTCCAACTTTCATGGATGTTTCCTCCGTTCGAAGATGGTGTTACGGGCAACCATATATTTATACCACAAAACCTCCGGCACCGGCAGGCACCTTGCCGCCTTGGGGCGGTTTTCCCCTTCCGGCCATGCGATGCCGGTTTGCGTATCCGCGGCCCACGGCCGCGTTTGTCACACCGCTCAGGTGCCCCCGTAGCCGATCGTCACCTTGTCGGCGTCGACGATGACGGGGACGTCGCGCCGCCCTTTGCAGACGGTCAACATCTCGGTCATCGCGGCCTTGTCCTGCTGGACGTTCTTGTACACCACCTGTGCGCCTTTTTTCTCGTAATCCTTACGAGCGTCGTTTGTGTACGGTCAGGTGTCCTTTCCGAAAATCGTCACGATGCGTGGCATGGGTACCTCCTCTGTAAGGGTGGAATCATACGACGGCCGCCCCGACCCCGGCCATTGCCTGCAACCGTTGGATGCGAAGAGCGGTAGAAGGATGCGTGGAAAGAAGGGCGGAGGAGTCGTCGGCGAAATGACGCAAGGGGTTTATGAGAAACAGGTGCTGGGTTCCCCGGTTCTCCCCCGGGACCTGGGCGCCGGTCTGCGCGATCTTCTCGAGCGCGGAGGCTAATCCCAGGGGGTTTCGCGTGAACTGCGCGCCCACGGCGTCTGCGTGGTACTCCCGCTGGCGGGAGATGCTCATCTGGAGAACCTTCGCGGCGAAGGGGGCGAGGAGGGCAAGGAGGATCCCGAGTACGAAGAAAGCGGCATTCCCCCGTCCTCTTCCCGCGCCTCCGGACCGCCCTCTCCCGCGGAAGGGCGTCCCCCGCAGGAACATGTCGGCCAGGAGGGCGATGGCTCCCACCAGGACCGCGGCGCAGATGTTGTAGAGGGTGTCCCGGCTCTTGATGTGGGCCATCTCGTGGCCGATCACCCCCTGCAGTTCCTCCCGGTTCAGGCGTTCGAGGAGGCCGGTCGTCACTGCGACGATCGCCTCCGACGGCCTTCTTCCCGCGGCAAAGGCATTCATTCCCGGGCTCTCCATCACGAAGACGCGCGGCATCGGGAGGCCCGAAGCGATGCTCATCTCCTCCACGACGTTTCGCAGTTTCTGGTGGGTGGACGGGTCGGCTTCCCTGGCGCCGTGAATCGAAAGGACGATGGAGGAGCCGCGGAAATACGCGGTGGAGGCGAGGATCGCATAGAGGATGAGCGCAAGCGCAATGCCGTAGGCTGCGCTCCCGTACGCAGCGCCGATCGCCCCCCCGACGGTGAGGAAGGATGCGAAGAGCGCAAGGAAGAGCAGCCGGGACATGCGGACGTTCCGGGAGGAGGCATCGTAGAAAGAGAGCATGGGAACCGTGCGCAGGCCGGGGCCGGTCGGCCCCGGGGAGTTTCCTGTCCCCCCCCATGATCTTACCGGAGGTCCGCCCTTGGCACGGCCCGGCTCTCCTCCCCCACCTCGAAATATTCCGTCTGGGAGAAGTCGAACACCGAGGCGATGATGTTGGACGGTATGGACTGGATCTTGTTGTAGGTCATCACCGAGTCGTTGTAGAACTGGCGCGCGAAGGCGATCTTGTTCTCCGTCCCGGTCAGCTCCTCCTGGAGCGAGGCCACGTTCTGGTTCGCCTTGAGCTCGGGGTACTTTTCGACGACGGCGAAGAGGCTTTTCAGGGATTCCGTCAGGAGGTTCTCTGCTTTCCCCTGCGCAGCCGCGCCTTTCGCGGAGATGGCCGCGCCGCGTGCCTCGATGACCCGTGTGAGCGTTTCCTGCTCGTAGGCCATGTAGTCCTTGACGACCTCCACGAGGTTGGGGATAAGATCGTGCCGGCGCTTCAGCTGCACGTCGATCTGGTACCATGCGTTCCGGAACTGGTTGCGGAGCCGGACGAGGACGTTGTACGTCAGGACGAACCAGCCGACGAGCACGATTACGAGGATCGCCGGTATCCAGCCCATCTTCTCCCTCCGAAGCAGGGATTTTTCCTATATTTGCCCCGAACGCTATTTCCCGGTAAGGATATCGGATGTAAGATGAAAGTCAAACGGAAAGGGGGCGAACTCTCCTGCCGTTCAAGGGTTTGCGGCCGGAATGCCCCGAAGGAACGCAGTTCCCCGGAAAGGCGTTTCACAAGTACGGAGGAGAGGAGGAGTGTGACCTCCCGCACGCGAGGAAAAGCCTTGAAAAGCGTTTCCGAAAACAGAAGGAGGGGAGCGCGGAGCGGCCCCCCTCCACCGCGCCTGCCCCCTGCGCCTGCCCGTACGGCGTTCCCGGAGCTTCTGGCCCCGGCGGGGTCGTTGGAGTCGTATTTCGCCGCCGTTTCCGCCGGGGCGGATGCGGTCTACCTCGGGCTTCAGAGGTTCAACGCACGGGAGCGGGCGGAGAACTTCACATTGGAGGATCTGTGCCGAATCCTTCCTCATGCACGGAAACACGGAGTCTGCGTCTACCTCGCCATGAACACGGTCCTGACCGAGGCGGACCTCCCCGAGGCGATTGCGATGCTCCACCGTGTGGCCCCTCTCGCCCCCGACGCCCTCATCGTCCAGGATCTCGGGCTCATGAGGATCCTCCGCGACTTCTTTCCCGGGACGGCGTTCCACGTCAGTACGCAGGCGGGCTGCGCCTCCTCCGCAGCGACCGAAGTGTTCGCCGGGCTTGGCGCGGAGCGGGTGATCCTCGAACGGCACCTCAACTTCTCCGAGGTCCAAAGGATCGTGACGAACGCCCGCGTCGGCGTCGAGATCTTCGTCCACGGCGCGATGTGCTACTCCTACTCGGGGAAGTGTTTCTTCTCCTCCTTCCTCGGCGGGAAAAGCGCCAACCGCGGGGCTTGCGTCCAGCCGTGCCGGCGCCTCTACGGGCAAGCCGGCGGGGAGGAGGCGGTCTTTTCCACACGCGACCTTTCCCTGATCGATTTCCTCCCCGAGCTCGTTCCGCTGGGGTTTGCCGCGTTCAAGATCGAGGGGCGGATGCGGAGCGCGGAATACGTGAGCGGCGTCGTGTCCGCCTACCGGCGGGCCCTCGACCTGATCCGCGAAGGCAGGAATCAGGAGGCCGTCGAGGAGGGGAAGGGGCTTCTGGAGAAAGTGATCGGCCGGGAGGAGACACCCGGCATAACGGGCGGCGCGGCTCCCCGCGAGGTCGTCGCAGGGGGAGTTACGGGCAACGTGGGGGAGCTGGTAGGCCCGATCCGGGAGGTCCGGGAGGGATGGGCCCACGTCACTGCCGCCGCGGTCATGCGAGGGGACCGGCTTCGCGTGCAGTTTCAAAGCGACGGCTCCGGAAGGGGGTTCTCCGCGCAATCGATGCGCGCGGACGGGGAGGGGCTCTACGTGCGGATTCCGTTCGACGTCTCGCCGGGCGACCTTCTCTTTCGTGTCGGAGGGGGAGGGCGGGCGGAGATCACCCGTTTCGCCCGGCGGGAACGGGAAGCCCTGCCGCCCGGCGGGGTTCGGTTCCGCGTCGCCGTCGGTGACGGCGTCGTGGCCATCGAGGCATCTTACGGCAGGACGCGCAGGGAGTTCTCCTTCCGCGTTTCCGTCACGGGCGAGCGCGGGGGGGGAGGGATTCCCCCGGACGCCTTGGCCCGCCTGCGCGCCGTCTACCGGTCCGACCTCCCGCTGGGGGAAATCCGGATCGAGGGAAAAGGCGCAAACGTCCCGTGGCAGGACGTGACAGCCCTGTTCCTTACGGCCGCGAGGAAGTTCGACAAGGACTTCTATCTTTCGGGGAAGGACCTCCGCCTCTCCATTCTGCCCTCCCTTCGGGTCGCGGGGAGCCGCCGGGAAGCGCTGCCGACCGTCTTTTACGTAGGCTGCCGGGCCGAACAGCTTGGGGCTCTGCCGCGACTTCCGGAAATCATTCCGGTGGTGGAGTTCAGCCGGTCCCTCGCACGGGACCCGTCTCCCGGGAACCGCGGATTCCGGGAGCGTGCGTACTACTGGCTTCCGCCGCCGATGCGGGAATCGGACGCGCCTTTTCTCCGAAGAACGGTGAAGGAGGCGGTCTTAAAGGGACACCGCCGCTGGGTGATCTCGGACGCGGGGCATTTCCGGCTTTTTGGCGGGTTCGCCCCGGGGAAGCAGGTGACGCTCGTAAGCGACCACTACCTGTATTCCTTCAACACAGGGGCCCTCTCCGTCCTCTCGGGACTGGGAGCCTCGCGGATGATCCTTCCGGTGGAGGCGAACCTTGCAACGCTTCGGGCGGTGGGGAAGTACCTGCACGACCTGGGTGTTGCCGTAGCGTATGGCGCCGTTCCCCTGATGATCTCGCGCCTGTTCCCGTCCTCCGGCGTCCGGGGCGAGGTGGTAAGCCCGAGGGAGGAACGCTTCCACGTGGATTTCGACGAGAAGGGATCCTCCGTCCGTCCCGTCCAGCCGTTTTCCGCATCGGGATTCCTCCACGAAATCCGGGCAGCGGGCATACGGGACTTCTTCGCGGACATTCGGGATGTGCCCGAAGGAGAGATCGAGGAGGTCCTGTCCGCGCTGTTTGCCGACCGTGCGATTTCCGGCACCTCAACGTTCAATCTGTTCCGGGGGAACTTCTAAATTGGCCCACGCGGACAAGGTCCGGAACATCGGGATCATCGCGCACATCGACGCGGGGAAGACGACCCTGACGGAGAGGATCCTCTTCTACGCGGGGGTGAGTCACCGGATGGGCGAGGTCCACGACGGCGACTCCCAGATGGACTATCTCCCCCAGGAGCGCGAGCGCGGGATCACGATCACCGCGGCCGTCACACAGTTCCCGTGGCTGGATGCGGAGGTTCACCTGGTCGACACTCCCGGGCACGTCGATTTCACTATCGAAGTGGAAAGGTCGCTCCGGGTGCTCGACGGGGCGGTCGTCGTCTTCTGCGGAGTCGGCGGGGTGGAGCCGCAGTCCGAGGTCGTGTGGAGGCAGGCAGACAGGCACCGGATTCCCCGCCTGGCGTTCATCAACAAGCTCGACCGGCCGGGAGCCGATTATGGCCGGGTCATCGGGGAGATGGAAAAAAAGCTTTCGGCCCGGGGGGTTCCCGTCACCGCTCCGCTGGGTGCAGACGGGACGTTTCCGGCCGTGGCCGACCTGGTGGCGATGGAGAAGGTGGAGTTCTCGGCGGCGGACCGGGGGGCGAGCGTTACAAGGTCTGCACTCTCGCCGGAGGAGGCCGCGAAGGTTTCGGCGTACCGCGAGACGCTTCTGGAGGCTGCTGCCGACGCCGACGACGGCGTCGCGGAGAAATACCTCTCCGGGGAGGATATTCCCCCCGATGCGATCAGGCGGGCGCTCCGCAAGGGGACGGTGGGCGCCCGGTTCTTCCCCGTCTTCGCCGGTTCGGCGCTTCGTAACAAAGGGGTCCAGCCGGTGATGGACGGGATCGTGCAATTCCTTCCTTCCCCTGCCGAGGCTCCCCCCGCAACGGGGGACGATCCGAGGACGGGGGTTCCTGTCGCCCGCGAGCCGGTAGTTGCCGCGCCTTTCGCGGCGCTGGTGTTCAAGGTGATGATCGAGGAGGGCAGGAGGACGGTCTACGTGCGGGTGTATTCGGGGAAGGTCTTCGAGGGGGATGTCCTGGGCAACGCCTCCACCGGAGAGGAGGAGAAGGTGGCGCGGCTCTTCCGGATCCACGCGGGGAAGAAGGGAAGGATCCGGGAGGCCGTGGCGGGGGACATCGTGGCGATCCGGGGGATCAGGAACGCACGTACCGGTGACACGCTCTGCGACCCGGCGGCTCCCATTCTCCTCGAGTCGATCGAGATCCGAAAACCGGTGGTGTCGATCGTGGTGGAGCCGAAGACCCTCCGCGACCTGGACCGCCTCCGCGAGATGCTTGCGAAGATGGTGGAGGAGGACCCGACGCTTTCGATGAAGGAGGACGCGGACACCGGCCAGATCATCCTGTCCGGAATGGGGGAGCTGCACCTGGAGATCCTGGTGGACCGCCTGGGGCGGGACTTCGGGCTTGCCTTGCGCACCGGGATGCCGCAGGTGGTCTACCGGGAGACCGCAAGCGAGGAGGGGAAAGCGGAGACGGTGTTCGAGCGCGAGATCGCGGAGCGCCTTGTGACCGTGAAGATCGTCATGGAGGTTCGCCCCGGCCGGCGGGGCTCGGGGGTTAAGATCTCCGACAGGCTGCGGATGCTCGAGCTTCCGGAGGAGGTTGCCGACGGGGTGGAGGCCGGCATCCGGGAGGGGGCGTTCACCGGCGTCTTCGGATACCCCGTGGACGACGTGGAGGCGGAGGTGACGCACGTGGAGTTTCTCTCCGGGACGGCCACCCCCCTTGCTGCGAAGGTCGCTGCGGTGATGGCGTTCCTCTCGGCCTACGAGAACGGGAAACCGTACCTTCTGGAGCCGGTGATGGCAGTGGAGATCGCCGTGCCCGAGGAGTTCCTGGGGGGCGTGATCGGGGACGTCAACACCCGCAGGGGGCGGGTCGCTTCGGTCGACCGCCGCGGGGAGGTGAGCTACCTCTCCGCCCTCGTCCCGCTGAAGGAGATGTTCGGATACGTCACGTCCCTTCGGTCCCTGTCCCAGGGGCGGGGGACCTACATGATGAAGTTCTCCCACTACGACCGGACGTAGCGGGTGACGTCGTGAGGCGTTCGCTGCGCCGCGGAATCGTCGGGAAGGACCTAAGGCTCGCGGGGGCTTCCTCTCCGCTACGCTCGCGACCTTGCGCCCGCTCACTGCCGGTTCCGCTCGCCGCAGACCGCACCCCTTTGGACGGGACACTCCTTTTTCTCTCGACGATAAAATCAGGAGTGTCCCCCCGCTTCGTGGAACCCCCCGCTGCGCCTTGGGTACACGGTACAGGGCGCAGCAGGTGCAGAAGGGGGTCGGAGTGATGCCGGCGCCTCGGGTCCTCGGTTGTCGGCGTAGCAGCCGCAGGAGGGGGGCGCAGTGAGGTTAAGCGCAGACGTGCAGGGGTATCCGCACGGCGAGCCACGAACGGAGCCCCCCTCCGAGGCTGCGGAGCCGATCATCGTCCCAAATCGGGTGATGGGAGCGTACCAACGAGACGCCTGCCGGAGGGGATCCCCGAGCGGGGGCGGGTGAATCGTGGCATCCGCAACCCCCCACGACCACCCGCCCGCGCGTGAAGGAGGAGGGATGAAGAAGTTCGACGAGCGGTTCTACAAGGACCGGGTGAACGCGCTTCCCTTCGTGAAGCTGATGGGGATGAAGCTATTGTCGTCCGGCGGCGGGAAAAGCGTGATGCGATGCAGGATACGCCCGGTCCTGAGGAACACCGCGGGGACCCTGCACGGCGGGGTGATGGGGGCCCTCGTGGACATGTCGGTGGCGACCGCGCTCCGAAGCGTCATGCCCCTCTCCTCCCGGATGACCACCGTGGAGTACAAGGTGAACTTCCTGAAGGGCGTCCCGGACGGGGTAGTCACCGCGCACGGCGCTATCCTTCGGATGGGGAAGACGATCGCTGCCGGATCCACCGAGATCCGAAACGACGCGGGGGAGGTCGTGGCGTTCGGTTCCGCGACGTACTACATCCTGAAAAGGCCGAAGGAGCGAACCGTTCCTGCTATAATGGGAAAATCGACAGGCAGGGGGAGGAAGGGGAAATGAGCAGGGAAGGGCCGATCCGGCCGGATATGTTCCTGGGGGATATCCTGCGCCGGTACCCTTCCGTCCACGGAAGGGTAAAGGAGCTCTTCGGGGCGGAGTGCCTGCGGTGCAAGTCGAACAAGAAGGAGACGATTCACTACACCTCCTGGCACAATGGACTCGACCCCTTGCTGGTATGCCGGGATCTGAACGCATTGCTTAAGGGGAAATAAGGGCGTACCGGTCCTTCTCGACGACCACTTCCCCCCCGGCGACCATCCTCTCCAGGTGCTTTTCCATGAGTGCCCACTCGCCGTAATCGAACCAGGCGCCCGGACGCCCCTCGCCGTAGACGATTCGCCTCTCCACGATTTCCTTCCCGGTACGCGGCCGGCGGAGAAATTCCCGTAACGACTCCTCCCTCCGATCGATGACGGAGAGGTACGCGTCCACCTTCGCCGCGATGCTCCCCTCGTGGACGGGGGCCTCGTGGGAGACGATGTTCACCGACGCGCCGATTTCCGCCAGCATCTTGGCCGACCGGCGAAACTCCTCGATCCCCCCCGGCTTGTCGCCGTACCAGGGCCCGAAGGCGGTGAGGTCGTAATCTGCGAGGAAGAGGATCCCCTCGGAAGGGAAGTAAAGGCACAGGTGTCCCGGCGTGTGGCCCGGGGCGACGATCGGGACCGCTTCCGTATTGCCGATGCGTACCCGCTCGCGGTCCGCGAGCCGGCGGGCGACGGTACGCGGCCGGTAGGGGAACTTGCCGGCGAACAGGTCCCGGAAAAAGGGCTCCTTGTCGGTTCCGGTGACGCCATACCAGAAGAAGGAC
>Ga0255055_10002718_pt1 | contig 12251 bp, 2 predicted proteins | sample JV7_2_27_MG_FD_188633 | JGI IMG/M metagenome (GOLD analysis project Ga0255055, IMG submission 188633) | Seawater microbial communities from Jervis Inlet, British Columbia, Canada - JV7_2_27 | ecosystem: Environmental > Aquatic > Marine > Inlet | place: Canada: British Columbia | collected...
TGGATACCGGCGGCACGGAAAGCGTGCAGAGTCTGGCGGTTAAACCCGCCTCATTGGTCTCAGCGGGCAGTAGCCTGGTGGGGTGTTTTATCGGCGCGGCGGGTCAGCTGACAGCTCTACCGTCTCTGCTAATATGGGTGCTGCTGATCCTCATCGCGGCGATGAGTATCTGGCGCTCCCGCATTCTGCGGGATTTCATGTCTTGATTTAATTCAGTTTTGTTTCTTTATGTCTTTAAGTTCGTCAGGATCAAAAACAAAGTTTTTGCCGATGCGTTTATAATCCAATTTGCCGGCTTTTGCCCATCTTCTTACAGTAATTTCGGCAACCTCTAAATATTCAGCAGCTTCCTTAAGTGAGAATGGTGACTTTCTGATGTCATCAAATACTTCATCATGGGTATAGAGATCTTTTTCAAATCCTTTGCGTGCGATGGTGGCAAATAATTTTTCTCTTTCAGGTACGGGCATTTCTAAAATATCTTTATAAACTTTCTCGGCTGTAATCATAGCTAAACACCTTCCTTTAAGTATTTTTTCAGGTTTCGGTAAAAATTTTCATGGGGCCCAACCAAGTAAAACAGAATCTCATTTGTGAAAACCTGATAGGCAATTAATAGCTTTTGCTTTTTAAATGCAAATTTGTGAACCTGAAATTCTCGTAAATCTCCCTTTTTTGTTTCTCCCATCTTCGGATTTTCGATGATCTTTTCAATTTCGTCTTCGATAGAAAGTTGCAATGGTCTTGCTTGTTTTTTTACGAATTTTATAAACGGTGATTTGTAAAATGGTTTCATGATAAAGCCAATGATAACTTATTTTATCATTTTGTCAATCAATTTTCAGCGACATGGGTGGCAATGACCAGTTCTAAAAAACGCCGATTTTAGGACTGAGTGCTAAGGATCCGTCTTCGCTCTGGCGAGTTACGCCGCGGCAAACTAAGGACTTGGCAATTAAGATCTGCGTAATGATGATTTTGAGTAAACCAATCAAACCAATAAAACGGTTTTATGAACCTTTGAACCCTGCTTGTGGGGTCGTAGCGCGGAGCGCGAAGTCCCAAACGCTGAACCTATCAAATTATTTAACGAACCATTAAAGATTTTAATAGCTGAAGCTCGAAGAATTTGACTAGAAAACCTGCCAATCCTACCTTTGATAAACCCCTCAATTTTCTCTTCAAAATGCCGATAATTGTATTAGGCGACCTGACTTTTTCCAACGCTAAGAATTGCTAATTCAAATCCACTGAATTCATTACAAAAATTGCAAAGTATATTTGTCAATTTTTGTTATTTGAGGTGGACAAATTTTGTCATTTTGGAATCGCGGTCCTACTCGAAATTTTTATAAAATTAAATAGTTACGGGATAATTCAGCAAGTATCCGCGGCATCAATTTTGCATTAAATAGTTGAGATTTTTAATAATATTTTAAAAACCGCCACCTCAAGGAATCAATCGTTTAAACGATCTTAATCGGGCGAGTTAATGATATATCAGGATATTAAAAAACTCATATCGATATGGCTGTTTCCAACCGTCATCATCGCGCTGTTATGTCTTGTATCGCCGGGCAAGGCGGATGCCGCCCTTGCAAATTATATCACCTCCATCGAGTATGTCGAAATCACGATCAACGATACAAGCACCGCACCCTCTAGCTCGACAAGCCTGTCAAAAGGCCAAACAACGGCAAATTGTGTTCCCTTCGCCACATCCAAACACACCGGTACGGACGGTAACGATTTGGGTGATACCAGTGTCGATATTTATTTTGACACCGGATCCACGATTACGGCCTCGAGGGAAGATACCCATGGCACAATTGTTGTCGGGGTATACGTGGTGGAATTCAATCCTACTTACGTTGATGTACAGCAAGGCACTTTCTCTTTGACAACAACAACATCCACCACCGAGGCAATTACAACGGTTGATCAGACCAAAGCTGCGCTGGTGCTTTATTACAAAAGCGACAGTACCAGTGATCAGCTTGAATATAACGCCCCATGCGGCTATTTTTCGAGCAACATCCTATTAACCTTTGAGAAAGATACTGCTAGTTCCACCAGTTCCGGTCACTGGTATGTGTTTGAAGCGCAGAATAACGAATTTAGCGTTCAGGCCAAAACCATAAGTCTCCCCGCAGATCAGACATCGGCAACTGCTACCCTTACCAGTGTTGCGATGGATAAAACTTTTTTAATCTCTTCCTACAAAACAGGATATGGGAATTTTGATGCCAATAAGGGATGGGTGTCTGTTTATCTGAGTAGTTCAACTCTAATTACTGCTGAAAAAGATGCCACTTCAAGTAGCGGCAACCAGGAAATCCGGGTGTTTGCGGTTACGTTAAACGGTAATGAAACCGTCAAACGGGGGGTATTAGCCTGGGCAGCCGAGAGTTCTAAGACGGCGACATTAAATCCGTATGTCGATACAGCCGTGTCCATTGCCTGGAACCCGGTTACGGTCCCCGCCCCCGGTGCCATGAAATCAACAAGCTCCACCGGCAACAATTCCGCTTTTCAAAAATTGGAGATCACCGCTTCAAATACGCTTACGGGAGAGCGTTTCGATACAACTGCGTCATCTTCAGGCCACTGGGAAGTGATTGAGTTTAGGGGTGGGACATCTATTTATTATTCCGTCGGTACAGAAACCGCTGCGCTTTATACGGGCGATGCATCGGCCACCAGCGGCATCCTTACACTGGAGGGAGGCCCGGCAGACGATAATATCGGGGTGGGTGACGAAATCCAGGAAGGGTTAAATCGCTACTACATCACCGGACGAAATTCCTCCACCGAGTTTACCATCCAGGATTCTGCGGCCGAAAGCGGCACACCGGGCGATACGGACATTACGTTTTCCACCACGAGCATTGAGATTCACCGGGCTTTCAACACCATATCGGCGGCTATATCCGGCTCCCACGACGACAGTCACTTGGATTTAGAGGCAACGCCTCCTTATGATCTTGTCGCCGGCGAATATCAGCTCAACTGGCCCTGTTATAAAGATGCACCGCTGAAGGAAACAGATGACATTGAAATTGATGATTACACCACAGGTCCCGCCAATTACATCCGCATTTATACGCCGGTAGACAGCAGTGAAGTGGGGGTTTCGCAGCGCCACACCGGCATTGCCGGCACAGGGTTTGTGTTGCAGTCGGACTATTCGGGCACCTATGCCTGGCTTTTGCATATTTTTGATGATTACGTTCGCGTCGAAGGGCTTGAAATCGACGGTTCCTTAGTAGATGTATCGGGCATTAATGGTATTAAGACAAAAAGTGTATCCAATACGGACAGCGACATCCGGATCGATAAGGTGCTCATCCATGATCTTACAAAGAATGATTCGGAAGCTAATGAGTTTGAAGGCCATGGAATCTACGTCTCCGATGGGAAGGTTCGGATAACAAACTCAATCATCTATAATGTTATCAACAACAACTCCCATGCCGACGCGACTGCGATTGGAATCCATTTCAATGGCGGCCCCAGTTCTTCTTACAACAACACCATCTATAATGTGGTCAACAATGGGAGTTCCGCTGCCGTATACGGGATTTGGGATCAGAATGGCTCAGCCACGGTAACAAACACTTACGCCGGCGCTACAAGCTGCAGTTCCTGCGGCACCAGCAACTATGACTTTTCAGGGTCCATGACGGCGAATTATAATATTTCAGAGGATGCAACGGCGGACGATAACGCGGGAACGGGCAACCTTATCAACCGTGACGCAAGTGATCTTGCCACCGATCCTGGAGCTCCGCCTCAAGGGCAAGGTTGGGTATTCTTCGAGGAAATCGACTCGCCAAACGAGAATTTTCACCTGAGAAGTAATGATTTTCGGACTAACGATGCCGTCAATGCCGGTGATGATCTCTCCGGAACCTTCACAGGTGACATCGACGGCGAAACCCGGGGCACAGGCACCGGTACGTGGGATATTGGCGCCGATGAGGCCGCCGACGTCACTCTCGCAGACCACGATCCTCCCGGGCAGGAGACAGACAAGTTCGACACGGGCAGTTCGGTCACCGCGGCGGAACTGTTTGCCTTTAAACTGACCAACAGTACCGGCAGTACGGTGACGGTGGATTCGGTTGTCTTTCAGCTGGGCGCTGTTTCAGGGATCGCTCAGGGAGATTTTGCAAACCTGGAAATTCATGTGGACGAAAACAATGACGGCACCATCGACGGAAGCGACACCATCGGATCCGTCGGCGGCACCGGCGTTGTGGACGCAGGGGTAACAACGATTACTTTCAACAGCGACTTTACGATCGCTGCCGGCACTACGGTCAACTATATCCTATTAGGTGATGTGAGTAGCCTGGTTGCCGACGATACGGTTAGCATCGGGCTGGGAGACGATTCGGTCTACTCCTATCGCAAACAAATTACCATTGATAAGGATAAGGTCAGCGGCAGCGCTGATCTTACCAGTTTTCCGGTGCTCATCAACATCACCGGTGACCCTGATTTGAGAACTACTGTAAACGGCGGACACGTTCAGGATGCCGATGGCGATGACATCATATTCAGAGCTTCAGACGGCACCACCCAGCTGGATCACGAACTCGAACAGTATGACGGATCTGCGAATGCCGGTGTTATTGCCCGCATTGACAGCAACTGGAGCACCGGCACTGGAAGCGGGTCGCAGGGCCCATACACCGTCCCGGCGGCTTCCGATTCCGCTCCTGACCGGCTATTGGTCTTTGTCACCGGCTTTGAGGACAATAGTGGCTCCACACCCACAATCGATGGCGTAACATACGGTGGTGTGGGCATGACCCGGGCTGCAACAGAAACATATTCAGGTGTCGCCGACGTCATCGTTGAGACCTGGTACCTGAAAGATAACGACATTCCGGCCGGCAGCAACAGCTTCAGCATCACCTACAACCCGGCTGCCCCTAATGAAGGGGTGTATCATGCGTGGGCGACTTTTGAAAATGTAGATCAGGGTGACACAATCGTAGACACCGCCGTAAACAACGGAGCCAATCCCATCGAAGCGACCGTCAATGTGGTCAACGGCGGAATGGGGGTGGCAGTTGCCATGAATGGTTCCGACAATGGATCGTATACCTGGGGAAACAGCTGGGATGAAAAGGACGACAGGAACGGTCAAGGCAACAATTCGACATTTTCGGTCGCAGAGCACGCGCAAAGCAGTGACGGCACGGATACTGCCAGTGGCACCCATACCGACAGCACCTCCCAGGCCCTTGCCGCTGTAAGTATCAGGCCGTCGCCACAACTGGTCGCCTGGGTACGGATCCCGACCCTTAAATACAATGAAGATACGATTATCTACCTGTATTACGGAAACAGCCTTATCAGTACCTCCCAGGAAAATGTTACCGGGGTTTGGACCAATGGCTACCTGGGTGTCTGGCATCTGAAAGAAGATCCCTCAGGGACCGCACCGCAGATGCAAGACAGCACCTCTACTCCGAATCATGGAACATCAGGGGGGACGATGACCTCCGAAGACCAACTCCCGGGCAAGTTTGGCGGGAGCCTGGACTTTGATGGTTCTGATGACGAGGTACGTTTTTCCAATACAATCATTGGAGACATTGCGAAGTGGACGATAACCGCCTGGATCAAAATGGGCGCTGATACGGCCGACAAACGGACTATTTACAGTGAGGGTGATACCGCGGCAGAAGAGATGTTTTACCTCCGGGTAAGAGAAACTGAAAATAACGTCGGATTCAACTGTGAGAATCCCGAGTACACCTGGACGGGTAATATCGAAGACACCACAAATGTCGAAGATAGTGAATTTCATTATGTCGCTATGGTGCAACGGTCGAAAATTGACAGAGAGCTGTTTGTCGATACCGTGTCCGGGGGAACCAATATTGAAGATCCAGGAACTCTAACCAATAATACGGCCGCGATTGGAATGTTGAGATACATTTGGACGGAGGATGGACCTGTAGACCCGTTCAAGGGAATAATCGACGAGGTCCGTATTTCCAATATTGACCGCTCCGACGACTGGATCACGACCGAACACAACAACCAGAGCAGCTCCGGCACCTTTTACAGTATTGCGACGGAAGAAAATACAGGCTCCACCGGAATTACATTAACCGGGGGTACGGCAACCGGATCCGCTACTGGCGCCACCCACACGGCAGATGCTGTCGGCGGCAACTCAGCTCCCACCGAACCAACAACGCCTTACCTTAATAACACCACTGCGCAGGGCGGCCAGGCGACTCCCGCCACCGGCATCACCGATCCCACGCCGGCATTTAGCGCAATATACAACGACCCTGACAGCGGCGATATCGCCAACAAATACCGCATCGAGGTCGACACCCAAAGTGATTTTGCCGGCACGGAATTGTGGGATTCGGGGGCATCTGGAACGGCTATGGCCGATACGACAGCGGGAAACCGCTCCCCCGATATTATGTATTCCGGCTCGACGCTGGCAGACAGCACCATCTACTACTGGCGAATCACCTTTTGGGACGATGATGGTGCCGAAGGTGCCGTCAGTGAAACTCAGCAATTTACCACCGGCACGCTGAGCCCTATCGCCATATATTATTCTGTGGGCAGATCCACAGATGATCTAAAAAGCGGCACGCCGACGATGACCATTGCCAGCGGCACGGCCACCTTTAGCGCGGCTCAACCTGATGACATCGGCGTGGGGGATGTGATTACTTACAACACCTCGCTGAAAGCCTACATTTCCGGCCGTACGAACTCTACGGTTTATCTGGTCCAGACCGTAACCGGCGGCACCCCGGCAGATGTGACGGATGCGACGGTTAACTCGATCAAGCGAACCTTCAACTATTTAAACGATGCTGCTCTGAATTCAGATGAGGTGAGCTATTTGAATACTGCCGATCTGGTCACCGGCAACTACCAGCTCAACTGGCCCTGTTACAATGATGCAACCGGTCCGGATACATCAAAGCTAAGAATTGAGGAACCCTGGGTCACCGGAGCAAGTAATTATATTCGAGCATATACTCCTACGGAAACAAGTGAGGTTGGCATCTCACAGCGCCACAACGGCACCGCCGGCACGGGGTATCGAATTGCCCCATCAACAAGTTCTCCTGGCGATTGGTATAATTTTATCCTGATCAGCACCGACAAGGGGTATGTTCGTATTGAGGGCATCGAAATCGATGGCACTAATGTCACGGGCGGAGAGAATATGCGGGGAATTATTGTAAACGACTCCAGCGGGACATCAGAAGATATTCGAATCTCTCATAATCTCATCCACGATATTACAAATTCCAATCTATATAATACCGATGCAAGTGATACTACCGGGTTACGGTTAGAAGATACAAACAATACGAAAGTCTCGAACAATATTATCTATGATATTATCAATGTTTGTACCCACAACGACAGTGATGCAGATGGTATTAGAGCCATGACTGCCGCAAAGACACACTACGTATACAACAACACTTTCTACAATATCAAAAATACCGCCGGTTCCGGCTGGGCAAGAGGAATTAATGACAGCGCCGGAAGCACCCTGGTTGGCAAGAATAATTACGTAAGCCTTGTGGATAGCACCAGCGGCAGTGAAGAATGTTTTTCCGGCACCTTTAATACCGAAACCTACAATGTCTCTTCCGACGGGACCGCCACCGGAACGGGAAGTCAGACCGGAAAAACCAGCTATTCGACTTATTTTGAAGATACTACAGGAGGAAACGAAGACCTTCATTTAACAGATGATTCCAATGCACTCTGGGGAACCTATGGTCTTGACCTGGACGGCGATGCCGACCTGCCGGTCACCGACGACATTGACGGCGGTGCCAGGGATGCTTCCACCCCCGACATCGGTGCTGATGAGTATACTGGCGGTTCTGCAACTGCTCTTTACCGCTCGGTGGGCATCACCGCCACCGATCTTAATACCGGCTCGCTTACGGTAGAGGTCTCCGGCTCCACGGCGACTTTCTCCGGTGACATGCCGACCCATGTCGGGGTGGGCGATGTGCTGGCTTACAATAACGGCAGCAACCGGATCGCCTTTATCCATGGTCGCAGTTCTGCCACTGTTTTTACCGTAAAAGACAAAGACGGCGGTACACCGGCGACAGCGTCTGCGGGAACAGCGGTGGGTGTTTATCGCGCTTACACCTCGCTAAACAGCTGGCAATCGCAGACCGAAAATGCGAATATCACCGAACCTGCCGAAGATGATGTCAATCCCTTAACGAATCTGGTTAGCGCCAATACTATTATAATGGTGGCCTGTTACGGTGATGGGGAAGACACGACGTCTGTGACGATTACCGGCTGGACCACCGGTCCAAACAATTACATAAAGATTTTCACGCCAGTCTCCTCCAGTGAAGTGGGAACCAGCCAGCGGCATAATGGAAGATGGGATACGTCGGCCTACCGTATATCTAATGACGCCGGTAACAATGATACGATACTCATGCAAGAACAGTATGTCCGCATTGACGGGTTGCAGGTCGATAGCGCCAATTACACAGGAAGCGGCTGGTTGGAAGGGATTGATGTAAACGATGATGGTTCGGACGCTTCTGCGGAAGTACACATATCCAATTGTGTGATCCGCATGAGTTATAGCGGCACACCGGAAGACGCTTACGGTATTACAGCACTAAATAATTTTGTCGGCAATAACAGTGATTTCATTTCCAAAATCTGGAATAACATTATTTACGGATATACGGGTTCCGGCAGTTGGAGCGGATCTATTCATGCTGAAGATAATGGCACCGTATACGCTTACAATAATACGTGCGTTGGCGGGAATAGGGGAATCGTCACGCTCGCAAGTGTGGATTTCATTGCAAAAAACAATATCTCTATCGATGCGACGGATCCGTTCTATACGGATGGTTCTTTTCACACAGACAGCACCGACAATGTTTCCGATACCGGGGATGCACCGGGAAACAACCCTGAAAATGGAGAGCCCGATTTTATCAATAAGACCGGAAATAATTACCACTTAGCCAGCGGTGATAGCGTGGCCCAGGGGGAGGGCGCTGATCTTGATGGAGACTCCAACCTTGCCATCACCGACGACATCGACGGGGATGCCCGCAACGCCACCCTGCCCGATATTGGTTCCGATGAATATTCAGCTACAGTGGATCTTGCTCAGATCCACTACCGCTGGCGCAATGATACTGGCGCAGAAACCGGCGGAACCGACACCACCCAGGAAAGCGCTACCGCACCTGATACATTGTCAGTCGCCGATACTTACACCCAGGTTGACAGCATGAGCATCATCCCGGGTGCCGGCCATTATCTGGTGTGGTTTTCTGGAACGCTAAAATGCAGCAGTGCCGGTAGCACCCAGCATGTATCGTTGTTTGTCGACACCAGCCAGGTAGGGTTAGAGCACACCGAGCGTGAGATAACCACCGAGACTTCCATCGCAAATACTCCCTTTGTGGTTGCAACGCATGCCTATATTGAAAGCCTGTCGGCTGGGCAGGCCATCAACGTGCGCTGGAAGACCAGCGCTGGTACTGCAACGATGCTCGAGCGCACCCTGGTGGTGACCAGGGTCGACAGTGCAGATGTTAACCAGGAGATAGCCACCACCACTGCCACCACCAACAACCTAAACTATGAACAAATCGATTCCATGACCATCACGCCGGGCGCCGGCGACTATCTGATCTGGTTTAGTGGATCGATAATGAATCCTACCGATACCACCGTGCAACATGTGTCGCTGTTTGTAAACACCAGCCAGGTAGGGTTAGAGCACACCGAACGTGAAATTGATCAGGAAGATTCATTGGGAGATACATACTTTCCGGTGGCCACGCATGCCAGAGTAATCGGTCTCGGGGCCAGCGATGCGATTAATGTGCGCTGGAAAAGAGACACAGGTACGGCCACCATGAAGGCGCGCACCTTGACGGTGTACAAAATCAATGCGGCGGATACCTTCCAGGACAGCGCAACCGCTGATACCACTACTACCAGCCCCAGTTACACCCAGATTGACAGCATGACCCGGACACCAGGGGCTGGCAATTATCATGTGTGGTTCAGTGCATCGCTGGAGGACCCTCAATCATCTGATACGGTCAACGCATCATTGTTTGTCAACGATAGCCAGGTAGGGTTAGAACACACCGAACGTGAAATTTGGGTCGAAGGCTCTTTGGACAATCCCCACCAGACTTTTCCGATCGCCTTGCACGCCTATATAGAAAATGTGGGAGCCAGCGATAGCATAAACGTGCGCTGGAAAAGGACGGGGACGGGCACGGTCACCATGCACGAGCGCACCCTGGTGGTGGAGAGTGTCCCCGCTGATCCAGGTGCCGCTTTTGCCAAAGACGAAAACGTCAAGTACACTAATCTGTTGACGGGCGGGACCAACCGCCTGCGGCTGCGATTTCTGGTCTCCAATGAAAGCACCAGCACTCAAGATATCCCATATGAGCTTCAGGTGGCAGAGGTGAGCAACCCGTGGGGCACCGAGTGTGCCACAGCCACCTACTATGCGGTGAACAACGAAGTCATCGATCAGTGGATTCTGTATGGCACCGATAACATCAGCGCCAGCGGCGCCGATACCACCTCCAATATCGAAGATGGTACCAACGATGCCCTGCCGGATTCGGGCGATAGCTTTATTAACGGCCGCCTGGTGGATGATGACGATCAGACCCCTGTCAGCAGCATCAGTCTAGGAGTCGGTGAATTTACCGAGATCGAGTTTTCCGTGCAGGCCACCACCAATGCCACAGACGGGGATGAATTTTGCTTTCGGCTGGGCAGATCCGGCGGGACAGCCCTCGACAGCTACGTTCAGTATGCGCTGGTCAATGTCGGTGCCGGAGCGACTGCTGTCACACTGACTTCTTTTAGCGCCAAAGGTGCCGGCAATGCCGTAAAGGTCGAATGGGAGACAGCCGCTGAGTTTGCCAATGTGGGTTTTCACCTGTACCGGGCCACTTCACCGGGCGGACCCTATGAGCGTTTGACCGATAAACTGATATCCGCGCGCCCGCGGCAGGGTCAGGGCGGCAGTTACAGCTTTTTGGATACGCAGGTCAGTGTCGGTCAGCTTTATTACTATAAGCTTGAAGACATCGATCTGTATGGCAAACACACCCTGCACGGGCCCATTAGTGTGGACTGGGATGCGGATGACATGCCCGATGACTGGGAGATTACCCACGGCCTTAACCCCTGGGTCAATGATGCGGATTTAGATTCCGACGGCGACGGGCTGACCAATTTTGAAGAATACGAACGCGGCACCGATCCGTTTAACCCCGACACAGATGGCGACGGCATCTTAGACGGGGCTGAAGACGGCCGCCTGGAGCCGGAAGCAGACAGCGGCTCGCGGGAACTGACCCGCGGCATCGAGGTGCTGGCCGAAGATGACAATGGTGTGACCCTGGAGCTTGTCACCGCCGGCTTTGAAGCCGAGGTGGTTACGGTTGACGGCCAGGAGTTTGAGCAGCTTCACATTGGCGATTACGTGCACGGCTACACCGACCAGCTGGGCGCACCCCAGCTGCCGCTTAAAGGCATTTTAATCAACATCCCGCCGGGCAAAGTCGCTGAGCTTTCAGTGCTAAAAACAGAGGTTGAGCCCTATGAGGGCTATCGCATCTACCCGGTGCCTGAAAATGTGCCCGATGCGCAAGCGGGCATGGCCGCAGTTGGGCAGCAATTTGTCCAGGATCAAGCCGCCTACAATGCCGATGGGTTTTATCCGCAGACAGTGGCCGAGTTGGGCCAAAGCTATGTGTTCCGCGATCAGACCAAACAGCAGGTCATCTTTTATCCGCTGGATTTTAATCCGGTCAGCGGTCAACTCAACCTGTATGAGCGCATCCGGGTGCGCATCGACTATGTGGATGATTCCCTGGCCAAAGCCGTGGTTGCACCGGCTGGACCCTGGCAGCCGCCGCTTATCGCTTCGGCCTCAGATGCGCTGAGCCTCGAACAGATCAGTGCCCTGGCGCTGTGGATGCCGCCCATTGTGGTCAACCCGCTACCACCGATGCTCTCATCGATCTCAACCGCGATTGCAGCCCTCTGGAGCCCGCCGCAGGGTTTTGGTTCTGCGGTTTACAAACTAACAACCGGTGCTGAGGGAATCTATCGCATGGACCGTGATTTTCTTTTAGCCCAGGGACTCAGTGCTGCTGAGATCGACGCCATCGATCTTGAGCAGATCCGGCTGTTTAACC
>Ga0255055_10002719_pt1 | contig 12248 bp, 9 predicted proteins | sample JV7_2_27_MG_FD_188633 | JGI IMG/M metagenome (GOLD analysis project Ga0255055, IMG submission 188633) | Seawater microbial communities from Jervis Inlet, British Columbia, Canada - JV7_2_27 | ecosystem: Environmental > Aquatic > Marine > Inlet | place: Canada: British Columbia | collected...
GACCGGGGTCGACGTGGAGGCCAAAGATGGCATCCACCGCGGGATTCTCCAGAACGCCCTCCTCGATGAGCAGTCGCGCACCGCCGACCGTCTCCTCCGCTGGCTGGAAGATCAGCTTGACGGTCCCGGGAAGGTTGCCCTCCATTCCTTTGAGCATCCGAGCCGCCCCCAGGAGGATCGCCGTGTGGACATCGTGACCACAGGCGTGCATCTTGCCCGGCTCCTGTGAGCGGTAAGCAACGTCCTTGGCGTCCTGCAACGGCAGCGCATCGAGGTCGGCTCGCAGGGCCACGACCGGTCCGTCTTCGCGGCCGCGAATCAAGCCCAGAACACCGGTGTCGGCAAGGCCGTCGACGTGCTCGATCCCGAGCTCGTCGAGCTGGGCCTGAACCCGGCCGGCGGTGCGATGCTCCTCGAGGCCCAGCTCGGGATGCTGGTGCAGATCGCGACGGATGTCGGTCATCCAGGGGAGGATTTCGCGGGCAGCGGCCAAGATGTCCTGCGGAGAATCGGACCGTGGAGACATCGCCGGCAGCGTACCATGACGAATGACCGAGACAACGGGGAGGAAAGACGGAGATATCAGAACGAGATACAAGGGACATCCGACTTGGTGGCCTCACCCCGGTGACAGGACCCGTTGCATGTCGCCGCGGCTGAAATCTGTTGCCCGCGCTGGCTTGTGCTGAGACAATCTCCTCTGCCTTGTCGTGTCCGCTGATCACGAGCTCGTCATGAGATTCACTGTCGTACACATGGCCGCTTGGTTCGCGAAGCCAGCGAGGCACCCCGTGGCGTTGCTGGCGGTTGGGTTTGTGGCGCTGGTGGCAGCGGGTTGCGGTAGCACGCGGGGTCGGGAGGCTCAGCCTCATGTCATCCCCGAGCCGGCGCTTGCCATGGTTCAGCCGCCGCGGTTGGAGACGGGTGACACGGTGATGCTCGTGGCGCCGGCGGGTGACGTGGACAAGGAGAGGATGATGGAGGCCAAGGAGCAGCTGGAGCGCCGCGGCTACCGGGTCAAGATGCGCCGGGATCTGTTCGACCAGGAGGGCTATCTGGGCGGCAGCGACAAACGGCGGGCCAAGGAGCTCATGCAGGCGTTCACCGACCCGCAGGTCAAGGCGATTTTTCCGGGTAGAGGGGGCTACGGCACGATGCGCATCCTCGACCGCCTGGATTACGCGAAGATCCGGGCCAATCCCAAGATCGTCACCGGCTTCTCCGACATCACCGGGCTGCATCTGGCGCTCAACCGCCAGGCGGGACTGATCACCTTTCACACCCCGACATCACTGTGGCGTCTGGCCGGCGAGGAAGATGAGATTTCGTTCACCGAGAAGTACTTCTTCATGACGATAGCCGACAACGAAGAAGTGCAGCGCAAGGGCTACACCATCGAGATTCCAGATGATGGTCCGCAGCCGGAGACCCTCGGCAAGGGACGCGCCCGAGGCCGCCTGGTAGGAGGGAACCTATCGATGATCTCGACTCTCGAGGGGACACCGTACTCCGTCGATACGCGCGACGCGATCCTGCTCATCGAGGACACCCGTGAGGCGCCCTATCGGATCGATCGCATGCTGCGTCAGCTACAGCTGGCCGGGAAGCTTGCGACCTTGCGGGGTGCCGTGTTGGGGCAGTTCACCCGTAACTACGACCGTGAAGAGGATCAGATGACCGAGGATCCCCGCTTCACCGTCGACGGGGTGCTGCACCAGTACTTCAAGCCGCTTGGAATCCCGGTGCTGATGAACTACCCCGTGGGGCACCACCAGATGAACGCCTCTCTGCCACTCGGCGGCCAGGTCGAAGTCGACGCCGACCGCGGTGTTCTAAGAATCCTGCCCTATTAGACCCCGCGCGGCCTCCAATCCCTTGACCGGTTGAACTCGTATCAGGTAGAAGTACGCTCAACAGAACCCGAACTGCGAACCGAACTCACCAAGGAGGTCACAGAGATGAAGTACCTGGTAACAGGGTCCGGGGGGCCTGGATTCCAATCCCCCGAAGAAGCCGTCGAGTTGTTGGAGAACGTGGTTCACCCCTCGTTCGATCAGATCCAGAAGCTCGAGGCCGAGGGGAAGATCCTCGCTTCTGGACTACCCGTTGGCGAGCGAGCGCTCGTGCTCGTTCTGGATGTCTCCTCGCATGACGAAGCGGACAAGATCATCCAGAGTCTGCCGATTTGGAGCATGTTGGAGTGGCAGGCGATCGCTCTGCAGGACACCGGCGAGCGGGCTGCTCAGGAAAAGCAACTCCTCGAGCAGCTCAAATAGACCCGATACCGACGCGCCGCGCCAGGTCCGAGGTGAACAGGCCCTCCGGGTCGAGTCGTTTCTTGATCTCCAAGAGATCCCGGTAGCGAGGATAGACGCTAGCGAACTGCTCGGGCGTCATGACCTGGTCCTTGGCGAGGTGAATTTTGCCGCCCCTCTTGGCCGTCGCCTCGATGATGCGATCGACGGCTCTGCGGCTCTCGGCCTCGTTGTGTTTTTTCGGGTGAAACTCGAAATTGAGGCTGTAGCCGTCCTCGGAGAAAGAGAGCAGACCGTCGTCCGCCTTGTGGGCGCGCAGGATGGTGGTGACCGGTGGGGAGGGTGACGACTGGCAGATCCCCATCAGCTCGACGATCGCTTCGCGGGCGCTGGACCGCGGGAAGGTGAGCTGGACGGTGTATCCACGTGAGCCGCAGACCAGATGGGCTGGCGGCACGGTGAAGCTGGCTTCGAAGCTGAACCTCAAGAAGAGCTCGGTGTTCGAAGAGCGTCCCATGCGCGACGCGAAAGAGCTCATGGCGTAGTAGAGGCGGTTGAACACATTCACCATGGGCCGCTGGGCGTAGAGCATGAGCGACAGGAAGGGACCGAAGGCCTCGTGTAGCGCCAGGCCGAGCCGCCGGTGCTTGTCGAGGCGCTTGTAGCCTGCGGCGAGAAGCTCTTGGCGTTCTGAATCGGTGGCATCATGCTCGATCCACTTGGCGGCGTGGATGACCGAGCGTCCTGTCCGCTTGCCTTTCGCGTAGGCATCGACCCAGACCACAGCTAGATCGTGCGACTCCTCGACCTTGGCCAGGGTCCCGAGCAGCGCATCGACATCGGCTGCCGGGAACCGGTTGACCTCGAGGTAGGGCGAGGGAATGGGTTTGAGCTGGAGAGTGGCGTTCAGGATGATCCCGAGCAGCCCAATACCGCTGACCACGGCGGTAAAAAGCTCATGCGACCGATCGATTTCGATCGTCTCGCCGTTGGCGGTCAGGAGGTCGAGTCGTACCACCTGGTGGGCAAAGCTGCCTTGCTTCCAGCCGTCCTTGCCGTTGACGTTGGCAGCGATGGCGCCGGAGACGCTGGAGTGAGATTCAGTGGGGCTGGAGGGGAGCGTCAGCAGACGGTAGTGGACCAACTCGTAGATGTCGATGAGCCGCGTGCCGGCCTCGACGGTGATCTGCTTCTTCGCCTCGTCGAATTCGAGGATCTGGTTCATGGCACTCACGTCCAGCAGCACCTGGCCGTCGTGAAGCGCCTGGTCGCCGTAGCTGCGCCCCGCACCGCGCGGGCATAGGGTCATGCCGTGCTCACGGCAGTAGGCGAGCGTTTCCCGGCACTGGTCAACCGTTGTTGGGCGCGCCACCAGGGAACGCGTGCGAATCGAGCCAACGAGAGAGTTCACATCTCTCCACTCGATGAAATCCGGGAGATTCTGGTTAGCAGACGGCATTGAAGGTCCCCCCACGGCGCACAGCCACGGCGCATGATATCCCCATCGCAGGTGAGTTCGTATCCCCGGAGGAGCTTCTCGGGTGGGTGCTACTCTGATACGAACAAGTCAGCGTGGGCTGCGCTGATCGATCGGAGCGGAGGCCGATATGAAAGATCGTGATCGCTCATCGACCGATAGTCAGAGCGGGCAATCGAGGAGGTCATTCCTGCGAGCGTGTGGCGGAGTGCCCCTCGCTTTGGCAACTGCAGCGGGACCTGCATCGAAGGCAGCTGCTGACACCGGGCGGGAGGAGATCCGGAGACCGGAAGGCTCCATCCGAAAGATCTCCGAGAGCGCCGAGGAGATCTACGAGTGCAAGGACAGCCTGGGACGCTTCAGTGGAGCCGACATGGCCTTCAAGAAGATTCCGGAAGAGCTTGGCGCGGCCTTCAGCCGGGCGTTCAAGGAAAACGCCATCTCCAACGTTGCCAATAGCCGCATCGGTCACGGTGTCGACGTGGCCAGCCCCGCCGAGGCCAGGGCGCATCTGGCACTGGACGTGGCTGCAGACACCTGGAACAAGATCATTGGCCCCTACGGCGAGAACCGGGACAACGAGGGACTCAGGAGTTGGCTTCCTTTGAAGGTTCCGGAGGGGATGTACACCTCCCCGGATCCCGACCCCGACCCGGTGGACCTGGCGCACAAGATGAAAGTGATCGCCACCTATGTCGGCGCGGATCGCGTGGGCATCACCCACCTCAACCGCAAGTGGGTCTACTCGGAGAAATGCCTGAATAGCGACTCGCCGGAGCCGCCCGTCACCAAGAAGATCGTCTTTCGGGATGTGGACCAGCCCGCCGAGACGGAGAGTGAGCTGATCATTCCGGAGTCGGTCACCAACGCCATCGTGTTCGTCACCGTTCAGCCGCGGATGTCCACGGAGATCGGCCCAGCGACCTTTCAGACCATGGCTTCCACCAGTGCAGGGTATTCCTGGTCCGGACTCACTGCGGTGGCCCTGGCAGAGGCCGTCCGGTTCATGGGATATGTCGCTATCCCCTGCATGAATGAGACTGCGATGAGCGTGCCGCTGGCCATCGACGCTGGTCTCGGGCAGCTGGGTCGACTCGGCTACCTGATCACCCCGTGGTTTGGCCCGCATGTACGCATCGCCAAGGTTCTGACCAACATGCCTCTGGTCCATGACTCCCCGATCGACTTCGGCGTGACCGAGTACTGCATGGAATGCGGGATCTGTGCGGTGGAGTGTCCTTCCGGGGCGATCTCTCCGGACAAGGAAAGGTCCTATGCACCGTTGAAAGCCGCCGAGCCGTGTGGAAACCCCGGTGCCCGCAAGTGGTACATCAATGGGAAACGTTGCCTCAAGTGGTGGGTGGAATCGGGTGCAGGCTGCTCTAGGTGTACCTCGGTATGTCCCTACACCAACCTCACACTCGGCAGCTATCTGGGTGATGACCCCTCGCCGGATGGCTTCTGGGATGCTGAGTTTGGCCAGTACGGACATCGGGAAGTGATCTACTGAGGGGGAGCGTGCCATGTTGATGAGAATAATTGTCACGGCTGTATTCTCCGGGCTTCTGTTGGTCACCTTTTCTGACCGGGGAGCTGCAAGGGAATCGCCCCCTGAGGTGATCCACTTCAAGGGAACCACAGGCAGGCCGATGGAGGCTCCAGGGGTGTATCCACGGCTGTATTCAGGAGCCGTGGATTTCAGTCACGAGGAGCACTTCTCGACCTATGGCCTCACCTGCAGTGACTGCCATCACGTGGACGGGGAGGATCTCAGTGCCGATTCCTCCTCCGGCACGGGCGCCCTGAGTTGCGTTGAGTGCCATGACCAAGAGGGCCTTGTCTACGGCAGGGCCGCAGAGGAGATGTCAGACGACGAGCTGCTGTTTTACAGGGCGAACGCGGTTCACAGGCTCTGTATCGGATGTCACGAGAGATCTTCCGCAGAGGCACGGACACTTGTCGCTCCGCTGGCCTGCAGGGGTTGCCACGCTCAGAGGTCGAGGGACTACACGCTCCGCTAGCAGAGATTCAGTCTTCTTCGCCGCCCCAGAGGAAGCGGGCGACCGCTTCGCCGAGGTCGGCCATGAAGGGGTGGGCGACTTCGTCGTATTCGTACTGGTCGTCGTTGAGGATGCCGTCCTGGTTGGTATAGAGGGTCGCAGCGAGAAAGAAGCCCTTACCAGTGGCCTCATCTAACACCCAGGCGTTCTCGGTGGTGAAGCCGTAGGCTTGACCGACCTTGTTGTAGATCCGTAGCCGCTCCTTGGAAATCACTCGCTCGAGCCCGGGCAGCAGTACCTTGACGTAGTCGTCCGGGTACTCTTCCGGGTCATAGACCGGATTGGTCGACTCGCGAGGGTAGAGGACCATAGCCCCCAGTATCATTTCTCGGTCGGCATCGTCGACCTCGAAGCCGGCGCCGCCGCAATTCACATCGGGCCGCACCACCATGCACAGGCCCCGCTGCAAATCTGCGAGGGGAAAGTGGTTCTTGGGGGTGAAGTCCATGGGCTGCTGGACCAACTCGTCCGAGGAGTAGTAGGCGCGCCCGACCGTGATTCCAGGCACGGGCTCAGGCAGTGGCAGGGGCTGGGAAATTCGCTCGAGGAGCGAGAAGGTGAAGTCCTGGCCGACAAAATCGACCTTCGGATAGCGTCGGTTCTCTTCCGCTGAACGAACCTTGGAGAGGCGGTGGGCGATGCGCGGCGCATCGAGACCGGCCTGGTGGAGCGAGTCGGCCAGGCCGTCCTGGCCCACTAGCTCGTAGAGGTAGTTGAAGGCCTGGTTATCCGAGACCAAGAAGATCTCGCAGATCTGCTGGCGCACGGTGATGGTGCCATCCTCGACGTTGTCCTCGTCCTTGTCCTCCAGTTCCTCGTCTGCTAACAGAGGGTGAAAGACGAGAGATGTGTCGAGATCGATGGCGAGTCCGGTGGTCTCGCGCAGCTCGGCAAGCTTCTGCAGGGCTGCCACTTCGGCGAAAAGCTTCACGGTGCTGGCCGGATAGAAGTATTCCGCGCCGGCCCGGAGCTGGTGCTGAACGAGGGTTGGCCAGCCATCAGGGCCCTCTTCAACGAGTCCAAGCACGACCTGCAGGCGGTAGTCGGCTGCCTGATCGACGACCCGGGTGAGTCCGGTGTGAGACTGGAGTATGGACGGGAGCGGATTGTCCTGGGCCATGGTCCCCCCACCTGTGACATTGCCGATACCCACCGCCAGGAGGGTCGGGATCCAGAGTCGCTGGCGCATTACGCCTCCACGGCCTTGCGTGGCAGATCCAGCTCGCGCGCGGTGTGCTCGGTCGCCAGGACCGTTGCCAGCGATTGGCGCTCGTTGATCATTTTCGCGCGGTCACCGTCCACGAGCACTTCGGCCGGCCGACCGTGGTCGTTGTAGTTGGAGACCATCGACATGCCGTAGGCCCCGGCGGAATACACTGCCAACAGGTCGCCCCGCTCCATGGGAGGGAGTGGACGGTTCCTGGCCAGAAAGTCACCGGTCTCGCAGATGGGGCCGACGACATCGCAACTCTCGAGTCCGGCCAAACCCGGATCCTCCAGGAATTGAGGAGCTTCGCCGGTCCAGGTGACCGGCCAGACGAAATGAAAAGCCCGGTACAGCGCCGGTCGAATCAGAGTGTGCATTCCGGCATCACAGATGACAAAGGTCTTGGCCCGACCCTTCTTGACGTGTTGGACGCGGGTCAGCAGGATGCCGGAGTTGGCCATGATCGAGCGCCCGGGCTCCATCAGGATCTGCAAGCCGTCTTGGACACGACGGGCGAGCAATGGGATGAGTCGCGCTGCATAGTCCTCGAGCGGCGGCACCTCATCCTCTATGTAGTTGATGGGCCAGCCACCCCCCAGGTCGAGGACCTCGACCTTGTGGCCGCGGCGCTCGATCTCATCGACCAGGCGCAGCAGAACCTCGACGGCCTCGGCGTAGGGCTCCACCTGGGGTACCGGCGAGCCGATGTGAACATGCAGGCCCACGAGATCGACGCTCGTCCCTGCCCAAGCGTCGAAGATGTCGGGGATAAACGGCGCGTCGATCCCGAACTTGTTCTCCTCTTTGCCGGTGGTGGTGTATTCATGGGTGTGCGGATCGACGTCGGGGTTGACCCGCAGGCAGACCCTCGGGCGTATGCCGAGCTCGGATCCCCAGTGGGCGATCCGTTCGAGCTCCGAGGTGGACTCGGCGTTGAGGATCCCCACCGGGCCCCGCTCTGCGGGCTTGCGACTCTCCAGATCGGGGACACCCTCCAGCATGTGGAATCGACCGTCGAGGGCGGCACGAATCTCCTCGTCGGACTTGCCGACACCGGCGAAGACCATGTCCTTGGTGGGTGCCCCAGCAAGCCAAGCTCGGTCGAGCTCGCCTCCCGAGACCACATCCATCCCGGCTCCCAGCTCGTGCAACAGACGGCAGAGGTGGGTGTTTGGGCTGGACTTGACCGCGTACTGGAAGCGCACACCAAGAGGCGAGAAGGCCGCTTCGAGCCGCTGGTAAGCGGCGCGAATCGCTGGTGCCGAGTAGATATAGGTGGGGGTACCGGCCGCTGCAGCGATCTCGGTAACCGGGATCTCGTCGGCATGTAGGACCCCGTCGTGGTACGTAAAACCCGTGTGCTGTTCCATAGCCAAACCCTATCAGCGTAGCGGTGCCAGGCCTGCAAGATGCAAGATGAAGTGTCCTCCATCTTGCATCTTGCAGGCCTGGCACCGCATCACTTCACCGGGTAGAGGAACTCGTAGCGTCTTTTGATGCGCTTCACTTTGCCGTCGTCGTCGAGCTCGAAGACCACGGTTTCGCCGTCGGACATCTTGAACGTGTCCCCCTCGAGGTGTTCGAGCCGGGTCAAACTGCTTTCTGCATCCTCCTCTGGCGGGTAGTTGTACTCGTAGACGACCACCTCGCCGTCGAGGATCATCACCCTGTACTCCCAGCCCCAGGGATCGGTATAGAGGCCGGTGTATCTCTCCCAAGTCTCATCAGTCCGCTTGTCGGGTGATGGGGGGGCAGTGCTGGCGACAATCGTTGGACCCACCAGGTCATAGGCCTCGTAGCTGAATTGATACGGAACGCCGTCGCCGGCGTTGGTCATGGCGATCACGGCAAGCTTCTCAGCGGGCACCATCAGCAGGTGGGCCCGATGGTCTCCAATCCAGCCACCGTGCGAGACGGTGGTCTCGCCATTGCGGTGGGCGATTCGGAATCCCAGACCCATTCCACCGGTCCAACTGGAGTAGACCCAGTGGGGACGATGCATCTCGCGCATGGTACTGGTACTGAGAACCTCTCCGTCCAGAGTCGAATTGCCTTGCCTGAGATTCAAGGCGGCGAATCGTGCCATGTCCTCCACCGAAGAGACGATGCTGCCGACGGCGGCCATGCCCCGGGTCTTGTAGTAGTCCATCACCGGGCGTCTGCCATCGGGCTGCCGGCGCATGTAGGCGGTGGCTAGTAGATCGGTCTGCTCGGCCGGGGGATCCACCGACGAATGACTCATTCCCAGGGGTGAAAAGATGTGCCTAGTGATGTAGTCGTGATAACTCTCGCCCGAGACCACTTCGATGATGGTGCCAAGCAGAAATACCCCCAGGTTCGAATACTTGTAATGCGTGCCCGGTGAATAGATCAGCGTCTGGGTCGCGAGTGCTGCCACGATCTCGTCGCGGTTCGGAAATTCATGGTCCGTAAAGTAGGGGAATGCCGCTTCGCGTGGTAACCCGGCGGTGTGGGTCAAGAGGTGCCAAACAGTGATCGCCGGGGCGTCGGGGAAGGGGTTCTGAATCCTAAGCCCGGGCAGATGCCGGGAGACCGGATCGTCGAGGCGCAGCTTGCCCTGATCCCGTAACTGCATGACTGCCGTGGCGGTGAACACCTTGGTCACCGAGCCGATACGGAAGAGGGTCTTCGGTGTCACCGGAGTCTGGCTCTCGAGATCGCTGACTCCATACCCTTTGGACCAGATCAACTCCTGGTCGTAGACGATGCCGATGGCGATACCGGGGATCTGTTGATACAGGCGCTGTTCTTCGATCCAGAGATCGAGCACCGTGATGGTATCGGCCACCTGGGGATGCTGGAGGACGAAGTCGCTGGCGCTGGCGCCGAGCGGTGCAACAAGCGACCACACGACCGCGAATGCAAAGATCGTTCGGTACACGACGAGACTCTCCTTTCCCGCTCGGATTAGCTGCGCTCGCTCGCTCCAGGCCCTTTGACGAACCTGCCGGGCATGGCACCGGTGTGCTCGCCATCCCGCAGCACCGGCTCGCCATTGACAAAGACATGGACGACGCCGGTGGCCAACTGGTGCGGGTCTTCGAAGGTCGCCCGATCGATCACGGTCTCGGGGTCGAAGACCACGACATCGGCGAAGTAGTCCGGCATCAGCAGCCCGCGCCGGTCGAGCCGCAGGTTGGTGGCCGGCAGACCGGTGAGACGACGGATGGCCTCTGCGAGGGGGAGGATCCCTTCTTCGCGCACATACTTGCCCAGCAGTCGGGCGAAAGAACCGTAGGCCCGGGGATGAGGCTGGTCGTTGGTGAAGGGTGGCTCGGGAGCCATGGATTCGGAGTCCGAGCAGAAGCTCACCCAAGGCTGAGCGATTTTCTTGCGGATGTTGTCCTCGCTCATGGTGAAGCGCACGGTACCGATGCGGCTGTCGTCCTCGACCATCAGATCCATGGCCGTCACCACCGGCGAGGTCCCACGCGTCTCTGCCACCTCGGCGAGGGTCTCGCCGGTCAGGTGGCGGAGCTCTTCGTTGCGAAAGCTCACCAAAAGAATGTCCTCTGGCGGGATCATCTCGGTTTCGGTAATCACTCGCTCGCGCAATTGCGGATCCTGCAGGCGCTCCATGAATTTCTCATGACCCCCCTCCTTCACCCAGGACGGCAGGTCGTAGTTCAGTCCGGTGGAGCTCGCATGGTAGGTGTAGATGTCGGCAGTGACCGGCAGGCCCTCGGTCCGAGCCTCCTCGATGCGCGCGATGACATCATCCATCCGGTCCCAGTTCCGTTTCTGAGACACCTTCAGATGGTAGATCTCGCCACGAATGGGGGCTTCACGCACGATGGTGAGGAACTCGTCGATGGCTGCGAATATCTCGTCACCCTCGTTGCGAATGTGGGAGATGTACATGCCATGGTACTCGGCGGCGGCCTGCGACAGGGCGATCAGTTCATCGGTGGTGGAGAAAGGAGCGGGCACATAGGGGAGCGATGAGCCGAGGCCGACCGCCCCCTCTTCCATGGCGTGGCGCACCAGGGCTTGCATCGCCGCGAGCTCCTCCGGGCTGGCTTCGCGATCCTCGTAGCCCATCTCGTGGATGCGCACGGAGGAGGCGCCCACAAACGAGGCTACGTTGGTGGAGATCCCGCGGTCCTCGAGCATTTGCAGGTACTCGCCCAGGGTCGTCCAGGTGATGTCGTACTTGATATCGCTCTGCCGTTCGCGCCGCTCCTCTTTCATGGCCTCGTTCATGGGTCCCATGGAGGTCCCCTCGCCCATCACCTCGAGTGTTACCCCTTGGCGGATGTCGCTCAGGGATCTTCCATCCTGGATCAAAGACTCGTTGGCCCAACTGAGCATGTTGATGAAGCCTGGGGAGACCGCCATACCGGTAGCGTCGATCTCCGTCAGGCCCCGACTGTCGCTCAGGTCGCCGATCGCCGCTATACGATCACCGGCAATGGCGAGATCGACCACCGCGGGGGGTCCACCACTCCCGTCGTAGACGGTGCCGCCCCGAATGATGACGTCATAATCGGCGTGATTGGTGACCTCGGGCCTCTGGCAGGCAACGAGCAAGAGCGCTGACGGGACGATCAGCGCGAGCAGGACAGCTTTCATGGCTTCGCCCTCCCTCCTAGAGGAGAGAATAGACTACCAGCGCAGGGCCGCCGGGAAACAGACTCGGCGAGGTGGATTCTGCTCGAGTACCAGATGATCATTCGATTTCTCGCACTGCTGCTCCTGGTTTCCTCGAGCATCGCCCACTCCTTTACACCGGAGGAGCTCTGGCAGGCATGGCCCGACGAGCGCTTTGTCACGACCGCGGCCCCCTGTCTGCGCCACGCCGAGCTGAGTGAGCGGCTCAGGGATCTCGCAGATCGCTACCCGGAGCAGGTGCGGTTCGCAGAGATCGGTCGCTCCGTCCAGGGGCGTGCGATTCATCTGCTCACCCTGGGTCAAGGAGACAATAAGATCCTGCTGTGGTCCCAGATGCACGGCGATGAGCCGTCGGCCACACCGGCGTTACTGGACATCGCCAGCTATCTCTTGGGACATGCGGACGAGCCTGAGCCCCAGGCCATACTCGAGGGTGTCACTCTGTTGATGATTCCCATGCTCAATCCGGATGGGGCCCAGATCTATGAGCGCCGCAACGCTCAGGCTATCGACATCAATCGCGACGCGCTGAATCTGGCGACACCGGAGGGGCAGATCCTCAAACAGGTCCGCGACCAGCACCAGCCTCTCCTCGGTTTGAACCTCCACGACCAGAA
>Ga0255055_10002720_pt1 | contig 12248 bp, 12 predicted proteins | sample JV7_2_27_MG_FD_188633 | JGI IMG/M metagenome (GOLD analysis project Ga0255055, IMG submission 188633) | Seawater microbial communities from Jervis Inlet, British Columbia, Canada - JV7_2_27 | ecosystem: Environmental > Aquatic > Marine > Inlet | place: Canada: British Columbia | collected...
AGATTGAGCCCTTTGGGGATCGGCTTGTCCAGAATATCTTTCTTGATGTAATCGTGCATTTCCAGGCGCTCATCGACCCAGAAATATATGTGTTTAAGCACGTTCATGCGCATCCCCTCCATACGGCACCGTTTCGGTGGCCAATAATATTCTGCCGTCTTCAATTCTGGTTTTATGTCGTCGCAACGGCTCAGGCGGCGGACCGCTGATGACCTGTCCCTCCGGGTCGTACAGGCCGTCGTGGCAGGGACATTTGAAAATCTGTTTGTCCGCATCCCAGGTCACAATACAGCCCAGATGCGTGCAGGCAGCCGAAATTGCAATCACTTCATCTGCTTTCACGCGCTTAATATAGGCAAGCGATCTGGCGCTGGCGGTCAGCCAGCCGTCTTTTTTTTCATATTCAAGAACCACCCGGGTAAAGCCTGGGTTGCTCTCAGCGGACTCATCGAGCTCAACTTCAATCCACTTTGCTTTCTCTTTGCGAAAGGAGTGACCCACGGCAAAGCGGGTCAGCGCCACACCACTGACGACGGTAATCGCACCGGTGATGGCATAAATCCCAACCTCCATAAATTTTCTCCGATTTATATCGGATTCGTTGCTCATTATCGCCTCCTCCTTGCTGTCATGTTTTTGCTTGGGTCACTCCGCCTGCCTATCGCGCAATATAATCCGTATGGTAAATAGAAAGAGAACGACGAGAACCACACATCCCGCTATGAGAATGTTTCTGACGGTCTGCACTTTTTTAGTGGCTTCTTGATCCATCAGGAAAACGGCGTTATTCATTTCCTGAAGCAACGGAACATTGATCTCCTTAATTTGTTCGAGTGGAAGTTGATTTTTTTCTGCAAGAATTTTTGACGCATTTTCTCGAAATATTTTCCACGTTGATTCAACCTTCTGAAGCTGGTGGACCACCTCTTTCATTTCCTGAAGGAAAGCGGCCTCGATTTCCTTGATATGTTCCATTGAAGGCTGATCCTTGTCTGCTAGAATTTCCAATGCATTTTTTTGATATTTCTCCCATGTTGATTCAACCTTCTGAAGCTGGTCGACCACCTTTTTGCTGCCGGGTCTTGGCAGCTCCGCAAACTGCGTCTGGGCTAAATCCAGAGGCGCTTTTCCCCCATGATTCAGACTATTCAAAGTCGCGTGGAACACATTGATCGTGTTAGTAACTTTTTCAGAAGACAAATGCCCTTCCGAGAATAGCAGTATTTCTTTTGTCATTTTCTGACTCAACATCCGCTGCCTTCCCGCCAGGTTGATAACAAGACTATCGTGCTTCTGTTTCGCTTGCATGTAAATTAAAATGCTAACGAGAGAGATGGTAATTATAAATTGCATGAAGAGCGCTACATAGAGTTTTGTTGACACTTTCATGGTGGCTTCTCCTTCAGGTGCACATTAGACTTGGTTAAAAAGCTCCGCAGGAGTTGGATCACTGTTCCCTGTTGTTCTCACTGTTTCTCTTTTTGTCACTTTCGGGTTTATTCTTCTTCTGCCGCGTCATCCTTTTGTAGATCGGACAGTGAGCATAATGATTCTGGCAAAAATAAACGGCCATCGAAATTTTGCTGCTGTTCATGTCACGGCAGTAGCAATCAGAGCCGGGAGACTGTACAAAAGGACATAGGTTCTTTTTTTGTTCCTTTGACTTCGGCTCCTTAGACTCGGGCGGCACTATTTTTATCCTTAGACGGTTGCCTATATTTAATCTTCTTTTTTGTTCCCTTTGATATTTCGCCGCACTAGCATGGCAAAAGACATGCCAGGTCGATTGAATCTTGATAAATAGCATTTAATTGTAATAATTTTAATTGGTTATTATATAGGGGAAGAAAAGGAGAGTGGATTTACAGAATAATGAAAAGTGTGACATGTCACACAAGTGTGACGTCACATATGCGGGTTTGTCACAGCCCAGCACGTGTTTAGCTGGAATTTTTTGGCTGGGACAGTTTCCGATAAATCGTCTTGCGGCTTATTCCCAATAACCGGGCGGCCTTGGCCTTGTTCCCGGCGGTCTCTTCTAAAGCTTGAAGAATGGTTTGACGGTTAATCCTGGACTTGGTTTCGGAAGTTGATCTTTGATATCCATTAATCTCTCGAATCTCAGGCGGAAGATGCCCAACACTTATGTAGCGATCATGGCAGAGCACAAAGGCATGTTCGATGGCATGTTCCAGCTCCCGCACATTACCGGGCCAGGAAAAGGCCGATAATGTCCTGCTGACTTCATCCGAAACACCTTCTATATCCTTGTTAAAATGCCGGTTAAAAACCTTGCAGAAATGATCAATCAGCAAAGGAATATCATCGATCCGTTCGCGCAGGGATGGCAGATTAACCTCTACAACCTTAAGACGGTAATACAAATCCTCCCTGAAGTGGTTTAACTTTACTTTTTCTTTCAGATTCCGGTTGGTGGTTGCAATAATCCGCACATCAACTTTGACCGGTTTGGATTCGCCGACACGCTCAAATTCTTTTTCCTGAATTACTCTGAGCAGCTTTAGCTGGATGTTGGGCGAAATGTCACCGATTTCATCAAGCAGGATGCTGCCGCCATCGGCCAATTCAAAGCGACCTATTTTATCCTGCACAGCCCCGGTAAATGCGCCTTTGACATGACCAAACAGTTCACTTTCAAGCAACGCATCCGCAAGCGCGGAGCAGTTTACTTTCACAAAAGGTTTGCGGGCTCGATTTCCGCTATAATGTAATGCATTAGCAACCAGTTCTTTGCCGGTGCCACTCTCTCCTGTAATTAGAGCGGTCGTGTCTGAGTCGGCTAAATCTTCCAGCAGCTCGTAAATTTTCTGCATCTTGCTGCTTTCGCCGACAATATTTTGGAATTGACGGCGCTTGTTTAATTCACGTTCAAGATCGCTCTCCCGGGTTACGTCCCGAATCACCAGGGCAGCGCCGGTAAAATTATCGAATCTGTCCTTAAGCGGAGAGCTGGTCAAAACAACCATCTGTCGCTTTTTTTCATCATGGCGGCATTCCACCCGGACGGCTCTGACCTCTTTTTGGGTTTGCAAGGCCTCCTCCAATACGCTGCTGCATGATGGATTGCATTGGCTTGGAATTTCATTAAATTTCCGGCCGACAATTTCCTGCAATATCGGACCACATATACGTTCAAAGGCTTTATTGGCCTTCATCACCTGCATCCGGGAATCCACCGTAACGATCCCTTCCTGAACACTGCTGAAAATTGCTTCTAAGTCAGAACGTAATTTTTCTTTCTCGTCCTCAATTTGGTCCCGCTCATCCAGAATGGCTTTGTATCGCAGGGCCTGGCCCGCAATCCTGAGCAGGGCCTCTTTTTGCACCGGCTTGGTCAAGTAATCATAGGCGCCCAGCCGCACAGCTTCTGCAGCGGATTCAATACTGGGTTTCCCGGTAATCATAATGACCGGACATTGCATATCTCTTGCTCTGACCTCTTTGAGAATGTCCAATCCCGTATGCCCTTTTAGGATAATGTCGGCAATGATCAGGTCGAGGTCGGCCCCGGATATGATTTCCAGCGCGGAGTCATAATCTTCAGCGCTTACGACTTCATAACCTTCTTTGGATAAAAAAGATTTGAAGGTAAACCTTAGAATCTCTTCATCCTCGATTATCAAAATCATATAATCTATTCTCCATGTTTTCCCAGCGCAACCGGCAAATCGATTATCACGCTGGTGTATTCGCCTTCGACACTGTCAAAATAAAGGTGGCCCCCATGATCTTTTATTATCGCCTGGCTGATGCTTAAACCCAGGCCTGTGCCCTCGCCAAGGGGCTTATTTGAAAAAAAAGGATCACAGATTCGACCTAAAATGTCGCCCGATATGCCGGTGCCTTGATCAAAAAAAATCACCCTCACATATTGTTTGCCATTGGCATCTACTGTATCTCCTTTAATTTCAATGACTTTACTTTCGTGTGTCTGGGAAAATTTTTGATTGAGCGCATATCTGGCATTGCTGATGATGTTTAAAAAAACCTGTTGTATCTGATGGCCACGCACTTTGATCCGGGGTATGCCCTCCGGAATATCAACTTTCAAATCGATTCCGTCTTTTCGAATTTGCACCTCGGTCAGACCCAAAGAATCGGATAGGATCCTCTGGATATGGACTAAATTGGGTTCCTCTTCATTGTTCCGGGCAAATGACAAAAGGTTGCGCACGATCATGGCAATCCGGTCGCCGGCTTTCATAATTCTCCTGGAAATTTCAGTCCGTTCACTGGTTGCATCGTCTTCGTCGATCAGCATCTGCGCACAGTTGATAATGCCGTTAATCGGATTATTGATCTCGTGCGCGACACCGGCAGCCAGTTCTCCGATTGAAGCAAGTTGGCCGGCCCTGGCCGTCTCGGCCTGCAGCAGCTTTTTTTCTGTTATATCACGATATACAACGACGACCGATTGGGGGACGCCATCTTCAGACCGAGTGGCCACACTGGCAGTACACCAAAGATTCATGCGGGATCCATCCGGTTTAATGAATTCAAGTTCGTGTTCGTCATTCAAGCCTTCTTCAAAGCACTTTTGAACGTCGCAGGCTTCACACTGATCCTTACTTCGAGCAAAGACTTCAAAACATTTTTTCCGGACCGGGTCCGAGCCGAGCAATTCAACGGCAATATTGTTTGACCACGAAATATTCATATCTTTGTCCAACACAATGATCATGTCCGGGATTGAATTAAGAATTCTGGCCTGTTTTTCCTCACTTTCCCTTAATGCATCTTCAGCACGCTTTTGTTCGGTGGTGGTTCTACTCTCTTTAAAAAAAATTACGATAAAGGCAACTAAAAGACAAACCGCTAAGGCAAGTAAAATGGTGGTGGAATGTGCTAATAGACTGTCAAGCTGATTTTTCCTGGTGGTGATGTCATAGTAAATCTCAAACGCCCCTATAAAATTGTCATCTCTCACCAGCGGCACATAGGTCTCCAACACATCTGCCGTTACTTTCCAGCCTTCAAGAGACTCGGTATCTTTGGCCACCACTTCGGTATGGACTTTACCCTTAGCCACAATTTCTTGAAAATATCTTTCCTTATTGATGTTACCGATGTCTTTTGAATCAGTAGAAAAAAGGGTTAGGCCTGATCTTGAAAAAATCTTTAATTTCATTAATTCGAAATCATTTTTTATATTCTCTATCTCGATCATCGAATCCAGATTAAACGAATTTTTTGTCAATTCAGTTTGACCGGCAATAAGGGTCGATGCTAAATGCCGGGTGGCACGTACGGCATCATCTTTGGTAGAATCGATCAGAAGATCGGTAAACGACGGGTAAATATAAAACACATTATACAGCGACAACAACGTAACGATCGTTAGAGAAACAATTAAAATGTTTCTTAGGAGTTTAATTTTGAAGATATTGTTTTCGTTCATCGATTTTTCCATCGCTGGCCTCTTTCTGCATCTCACGTGATAACAGACTTTGGATGCAGTCAATTATAATTAAATATGATTTCGTCATTATATAAGAAAAACAATGTGGACTTTAACAAAAGTGATTGCTCCAAAAAGAGGGCTTTGAGCGGCTATATGAACTCAGAAATGAGGATTAGAGCTAAAACATTTCAATATCCTAAAAGCGCTGTTTTGTAAATGAATTCGTTTCAGGGGATAAGGGAAAAGGTATGCGAAATAAAAATGAAGGATTTTGATGATATGATTACATCAGGAGCGAAAGTCCTGACATCAACTTAAGCCGATTTAGCGGCTTTGGTTTTGACCTCCCAATCCTCAACGGCCTCGATGTCTTTTACTTCCTCCCAGCCGGAAATCATGGCGCGGGTGTGTGCCAGGATGGTATGTCCGGTGGTGATCATATAGATATGAATGATCATGAAGGATAAGATGCCAAAGGCGCCGGCCGTATGGATCAGAGCCACCACTTTGAGAGACAGGCCCCCCAGCCCCCATTGCGGCCAGGAATTGTAGCCCCAATACAGTAATCCGGTGAGCATTTGAACCGGAAGCAGGATGGCCGCCAGAATCAGGTAGGTGATTCGCTGCAGCGGGTTGTGTTTGGCATCTTTGCGCTTGGGCACCGGGTGCCGTTCACCCCGAAAAATACCATAGAGATAATAGCGTACAACCTTTACCATTTTTTTGGTCGTCGGAATATACTGGCGCCACTCTCCGGTAGTCGCAATCCAGAAAGCAAAAAATAAAAATGCAATCAACCAGGTGTTTCCCACAAAGTTGTGTACTTCTGCCGCGGTTTTAAATCCCATCAGGGTATAAAGGTCCTTGGTCTCAAAACCGGTAATCAGCAATAAAACAATCAGCACGGTTTGCAACCAGTGCCAGAAACGTTCATAACGGGTATATAGATATAAATTGGTTAAATTATTCGTCGCGACTGCCATGGGTGCATACTCCTTTGCCAATAATTTCGTAACTGTAATACAACAGACTCAAACCCTTTATTAAGGTCAATTGTGCTGCCTTAAATGAAAATTTACTGGAAAGTGAACTTTTCGGACATGAAAAGGGTGCCTATACAGGGGCTGATCGGACCCGCATTGGTCGCTTCGAGGCGGCCCACGGCGGCACCATCTTTCTGGATGAAATCGGCGATATTCCGCTTTCAACCCAGGTGAAACTTTTACGCGTGCTGGAGGAAAAAGAAATCGAACGGGTGGGTGATCAGCGACCGATTTCCGTTGATGTGCGCATCATTTCCGCCACCAATAAAGATCTTGACAACCTGGTCGCCCAGGAAATGTTCCGGGAAGATCTGCTTTTCCGAGTCAACGTATTTCCGCTGAATTGTCCGCCGCTGGCGCAGCGCACCGAAGACATCCCCATGATTGTCCAGAATTTTACAAATCAGAACGCCGGCAAGGGCGGCAAATCGATAACCGGTCTTACGCCTGAGGCGATGGAAACAATATTATCCTATGACTGGCCGGGCAACGTGCGCGAACTTCGCAATGCGATCGAATACGCTTTTGTTTTATGCCCCGGAGGCTGGATCGGCAAGGAACATTTGCCGCCTAAAATTGAAGGATTTGATCAGAAAATCTCCTCAGGCCCTAAAACCGGACGACGTTCGTGGAAAAATGAAAGAGATAACCTATTAAAGGTCTTGCGCCAGGTGAATGGCAATCAATCCGAAGCAGCCCGATCTCTGGGAGTGAGCCGGGTGACCATCTGGAAACGAATTAAGAAATATGGCGTCAATTTGGATTCGGATCTGGCAGAATAACACGGGGAAAGAAACACGCCAACACTTCCAAGTAGCGGCACTATTTTTAAGCTGTCATCCGCTTTTAAATTCTATAAACAGATTTGCATCCTCACCGTCGATTTCCGGTCTGTTCTTCATCCAGTTTAAAATCCGGCATCCGTCCGTTTCGCCGTTAGGTGTCGAGCAACTGATATACGGCATAACCGGATCACCGGCAATAGATTTGTAGTATAGTACCCGCGCGCGATCGCTGGGGAATTCTTCCAGTTCCAAAAGATGAACAATGTAGATAGAACTGTCGCCTTCAAATAAATCGCTGCTTTCTCTGGAAGCGATGATACGTTCTTTAAAGCGCTCCACTGCCGCCTGGCCGTTTTCAGCCTGAACAATCAGGTTGAACTCCCCATGCCTTCGCTCTGATTCTTCTGCCTTTTGCTGATTGGTCATATGTAAGAACTTACCGATATAGAGCATCATCTACCCTTTCTTGAAGCTATCTCAAAAATGTGGATCAGAGTTCAGGGCAAGGCGCGGAGCGGCTCAAAAGCGGAGCATACACGGTAGTATGTGAGCATTTTGAGCCGATTCGCAACGCCGCCATGGGCTCTTAGACGCATTTTTGAGATAGGTTCTTGGCTGAACCGGTTACATCAATACGCCTTTCATTCAACCGCCGACCCTTCCCCTAACAAGCCTGCATCTTAAACCTTCTAAAAATTTTTGTCTATATAATTAAAGTCAAATGACTTTAATTATATTTAGTCCAGAATGATCGTCTCACCGTGTTTGAGAACCAAAAAGTCTTGTTCGGAAATTTCATTTTCCTGCAAGGCGGTGGCCAATCGCCCGGGCGGCTCGTCCAACGGTTCATCTGTTAATATGAACGTGCCCCAGTGAATGGCCACTGATTTTCGGGATTGCACATCCTTATGAATCTGCACCGCCTCTTCAGGATTCACATGATGCTTCCGCATAAACCAGCGCGGCTCGTATGCACCGATCGGTATGGCCGCCAGATCAAAAGGGCCCAGTTTATCTCCGATTTCTTTGAAATGAGGCGCATAACCGGTATCGCCGATAAAAATGAATCGAAACCTATCCGACTTGATCACCCAGCCGGCCCAAAGCGTTTTGTTGCGGGAAAAGATACTGCGTTTGCTCCAGTGTTGGACCGGTACCGCTATGATTTCAAGATCTCCGTCCTGTTGCCGGTCCCACCAATCCAGCTCGACAACCTGATCAATCTCACGGATCGCGAACCAACTTTTTAGGCCCAAGGGCACATAGAAGCGTGTCTTTTCTCCGCCGGGGCGCCGGCGTAATTTCATAATTGTTTGCTCATCAAGCGCATCATAGTGATCATGGGAAATGACAACAATATCGATCGGCGGCAGATCTTCAAATGCCAGACCCAAAGGCGCAACTCTTTGCGGTCCGACCCACTGGATCGGTGATGTGCGTTTGGAAAAATGAGGATCCGTAAGAATATTGTAACCCTCCATCTGCAGCAATACGGTCGCATGCCCGATCCAGGTTACGGCATTTTTATCTCTATTTTGCTTTAAGAAGTCCGGATTATTCTTCGCCAAGGGGAAATGATAGCTTTCAGGACCCGGAATTTCTTTGTTTCCTCGCTGGCGACGCCATTTTAACAAATCCCAAAAACTATTTTCTGCATACCCGTGGACATTTTTAAATCCGCTTTGGGTGTGATGGGGTTTATCCACTGAGGGGGTGTGAGCCGCGCAGTTTAAGGCCGACAGGCAGATCCAACATATCGTCATAAATCTAAACCCGTAAAATATATTGAACATAAGGATACCATTGTCCTTACCTATAAGCTAATCCAAAATTAGCAGTTTATCTTCGCCGTCAGAGAAATAAAGTTCCGAAGATGCTTTAAAGTTGGAAGTGCCTAAAATGCCTAAAATGAGCTAAAGTGCCTAAAGTTAAGGTCTCGCTGCGCTCCATCTTTTTTATTAAAATGATCGTTCGACCCAGAGGCTCTCGACGGGTAGAATTCCTTAACTTTAGGCACTTTAGTTCACTTCTCACTTTTTGTTGAAAGCACTTTTTATAGATTTAAAAAATTACCAGCGGGCGTTAGATGTATTTTTGAAATAGCTTATAATATCATAATTCCTTATAATCTCGCGCCGCAATATTTGCAAAATTTAGCGTCATTGTCGTGGCCTTCGGCGCTGCATTCCAGACAGGCCTGAGTTGAAACCTTTCTGCCATAGGCCTGGGCCAATTCGACCGTTACAATTCCGGTTGGAACTGCAATGATTCCATAACCGATAATCATAATCAGGGCTGAAAGCAGCTGGCCAAGACTGGTCTTGGGCGATATGTCTCCGTAACCGACGGTTGTCAGGGTAACAATCGACCAGTAGATGCTTTTCGGTATACTGGTGTAACCGTCCTTGGGGTCTTCGATAAGATAAATTAAGGAACCGAAAATGGTGACCAGTATCAAAACGACCAATAAAAATACGATAATTTTGCGTCGACTGGCTCGCAATGCCTGCATCAGCAAACGGGCCTCGCCCAGATACTGCACCAGTTTTAAAATTCGAAAAATTCGCAGGACCCGCAATAACCGGATAATCAGAAAATACTGGGCGCCCGGAATAATGATAGCCAGATAGGTCGGCAAAATCGCTAAAAAGTCGACAACACCGAAGAAGCTGGTCGCATAGGCAAGCGGCCGTCCCACGCTGAGCAATCGCAACAGGTATTCGATGGTGAATAAAATCGTAAAAAGCCATTCTCCGGCCAATAAAATTTGGCCGTATGTTTTTTGGATGGCGCTGACACTATCGAGCATCACCAGCACAACGCTCACCAATATGGACACTATCAATAAAACATCAAACCATTTGCCGGCCGGCGTGTCGGCCTCAAAGATAACCTCGTGAAGCTTAAACCGCCATCGGCTTCGAGAATCATTTGCGTTCATTGCTGTTTTACCTTATACCCTCTCTGCTTTAACAGATCGACGACGCTTTGCGGTCCCACCAAATGTCCGGCGCCCACAACAAACAGAATATTTTGGTTTTCCTGCATCAGGGCTTCAATTTTTTCAACCCATTTCTTATTTCTCTGAATCAAAAGGCGATCATGGATGGCCGGATAATTCTTAAAGCTTCGAAATAAGAGTTTGTGAAGTTCATTGGCATCACCGGTTTTCCAAAATTTGACCAGATCAGCGGCCAGCTCGTTGACGACCTCCAGGTCTTTTAAGGTCTGGTTTAAAAAATCGATTTGGTCTTTCTTGACCATGTTACCCAATAAGTTTAACTGAAACTCCGCCGGTTCCAGAAAACCGATTTCTTTTGCATCTGTTCTTGCTTTATTAAAAAAGTGGATATCAAGACCATACATGGGGCTGAAGCCCATCCGCTGGAGTTCCAGGGTTGTCAGGGTCAGCGCTATAAACCAGGGTTTGAACCGGGCAAATTGCGCCAGCGGCAACCCCAGTGCGTTCATCTTCTTTTCAAGCAATTGCCGCGTGGGTCCATCAAGATCCTGGAGCAGGTTTTGTCCTTCCGGGTACAAGCCCAGCTGCAGCATTTTAGCCTGCATGGCCGGTTCTTGCAGGGCGGCGATATCGGTTTCAAACACAATCTTGCGGCTATCGGAATAGGCGCTTCCGATCACAGGGTCTAAGGGATAGGCATCTTGCTTGAGAAGATGCAGCGAGCCCAGTAAGTAAAATCTATTAGACTGGGTTTGAATGGACCACAGACTGCTCTTGTGGTCCTGCTGAACGGTAGTTGACTTGGCATGTAAGCCGGGTTTTGTTGTGAAGAAAAATGTCAGCAGAAAAAAAACGAGCAAAACCAAACTTAATGCAGACTTAACAAGATTTCTTTGGGCCATGAGGGCTCCTTTCGAAAAAGGATTAATTAATCACGAAAGCACGAAAGGATGAAAACACGAAAAAGAACAGATCAATTTCAGTTTTCAGAATTTCGTGCTTTCGTGATTGGCTTTTTATTTTTCAGAATATATCAGAAATGAATGCTTTTGGTTCCAGATGATCACCGCCTGCTGCAACCGATCATCGATCCGGTGTTCTCGGATCGTGTTGAACACAAAATCATAACGCTGAATACGAATGTCAATATAATGGGTGTACCGCGCCGGCAGTTTTTGCGATCGCCACTTGCGGGCTTCAATTAAATATTCGGCCGGGTCCGTTGCGGCCAATGCCACCGCAAACGCCTCCGAAAGTGTATTGCGAATATCCCGCGCCGTCCGATCCGTAAAGGGATTAAATCTTTTGGATTTTTTTATTCCCATTTCTGCAGTATTTCATTCACCACCTTCCCATCAGCCTGCTTGCCGAAGTGCTTCATGATGGTACCCATCGCCTGCATTTTGTTCTTATACTCGGAGAAATCTATGTTTGCCTTAATCCAGCTAATGATCTCCTCGCGGGGAGCCATCTTGGGTAGATAGGATTTGAGGATGTTGAGATATTCTGAAGATTCTTCTTTTTTAGCCTCCAGGACAATACGTTCGGATTTTGCCAGCCCCTGGATGATTCCGATGATATCATCATTGGTAATCTCTTCGCTCTTTTTGGGTCGCGTCGTGCTTTTGCCGCTTTCCAGGGTGATGGGTACCGTCAGCCTGGGAAACTCGGCCATTATTTGTCTAACCGCGCTTCTGGCCTGTACATCTTTATTCAGCATGGCGTGTTTCAGATCCGCTTTCAGTTTATCTAACAAGGCCGTCGATATCTCCTGACTCCAGCCGTATTTTTCAGTTTTCGTTTCCGTCATCAGTCTCTCCTCTAGAACCTTATAATTAAAAAACGCGGCACGCGTTTTTTAGTCGATAAATTTCGGGGGTAACGGCGGGTCGCCTTCAATCGCCTTGCCCGGCAAGATGATCACCGTGGAGCTACCATGGGCCAAAATCTTTCCGGTTTCATCCGTAACCTCCGCGTCAGCGTATCCAAGTGTTTTACCAAGCTTAATCTGGCGACCCCTGGCAATTAATTTGCCG
>Ga0255055_10002721_pt1 | contig 12247 bp, 10 predicted proteins | sample JV7_2_27_MG_FD_188633 | JGI IMG/M metagenome (GOLD analysis project Ga0255055, IMG submission 188633) | Seawater microbial communities from Jervis Inlet, British Columbia, Canada - JV7_2_27 | ecosystem: Environmental > Aquatic > Marine > Inlet | place: Canada: British Columbia | collected...
GTATTCAAAGGGGCATTACGGTCCATCCCCAACCCATTGCTAATTTCATTCCACATCCCGGGAAACAATATTGGCCCAACACAACCATAAGCCTAGAAAATATGTCCAGTCCGGGTTCCTGGTCCTACCACTGGGATTTTGGCGATGAAACCACCTCCACTGTTAAAGATCCCGGCGACCATACCTATGCTGAATTCGGAGAGTATGGCATAGAACTGATTACCTATAGTGAGTTCTGCACGGATACTGCCATAAAATCCATTGTCATCCTCCCACCAGAGCCCATTGCTGATTTCGCACCCGATACATCTGCTTGTCCCCCGTTCACGGTTACTTTCAGGAACAACAGTATATACGCGGAAACTTATATCTGGGATTTTGATGATGGATCATTTTCCACCAAGGAAAATCCGACCCATACTTTCTATGTGAGTGGGACCTATATAGTTAAATTAACTGCATATGGACTATCCGGAGAAGCAGAGTTTTCTCAACCGGTTACTGTGTATGAAACACCCCAGGCCCTTTTTAATGTATTTCCATCAGTATCTGAGGATGTGAACCAGGTTTTCAAGTTTTCCAATTCTTCACTTAATGCAACAAAGTATATCTGGGATTTTGGTGATGGCACTACCTCTATGGAAGAAGAACCCTATCATATCTATGGTAAAGCGGGAGAATTTAACATCACACTATATGTCTGGAGTAAGGATAACTGTCCGGATACCACATCCCTGGATAATCTGCTGAAAATATCAGCAGGTAATGGATATATCATGTTCCCCAATGTTTTCCGCTGGAACCGTACCGGTCCCACAGGAGGCTGGTGGAATGAGGGTGAGATCGACAATACGGTTTTCCACCCACATTTCATCAATGTAGATGAATATCGCCTGATTATTTACAGCCGCTGGGGTGAGCTTGTTTACGAGTCCGAAGAACTATACAAAGGATGGGATGGATATATTGATGGGAAAAAGCCGGCCATACAGGATGCCTATGTGTGGAAAGTCTGGGTAACTTACGTTAACGGAAGGTCAGAAGTCATAATCGGGGATGTCACCTTCCTTCATTAATCCCTGATCTACAGCCCTTTATAATTTTTGTTTTGATTTAACTAAAGTTTTAGTTGATTAAACGAAATATTTAGTTTATGTTTGCGTTATAGTAATATGAAAATGAAAGAACTCACCAAAGCCGAAGAACAGATCATGCAGATCCTGTGGGACCTGGAAAGGGGATTTGTGAAAGATGTGCTCGAACAGTTCCCTGAACCAAAACCTGCTTACAATACCGTCTCAACCATCTGCCGGATCCTGGAGAAAAAGGGATTCCTCGATTATAAAGCCTATGGGAATTCGCACCAGTACTTCCCCCTGATAGGAAGGGATGTTTACACAAAAGAGTACCTGAATAATTTTGTCGATAGTTATTTCGGTAATTCCATCGAGCAGCTGGTTTCCTTCTTTTCCAGACAGAACAAGGTAGACATCAGGGAAGCCGAAGGGATTATTGAGCTAATGAATAATGTTAAGGAGAAAAAGAAAGATGCATAGTTTATTATTATACATACTTAAATCAGGCATCTGCCTGATGGTTTTCTTCCTCTTATACCAGGTATTTTTGAAGAAGGAAACATATTACAGGCTTAACAGGGCCTACCTTTTATTTGCCCTGTCATTTTCCATGCTTGCCCCTTTGCTGAACATCACTATTGCTGCAGGAACATCCTCACCAATCATGGCATACCGGATTGAACCGGTGATTGTTAATTCCATGTCCACCGTGAATCCGGTTTTTTCAGGATGGGACAGCTGGCAGTATATCACCCTGGTTTACTGGATGGTCGTGGCCATACTCTTCATCAGGCTTACTTTCAACCTTTCAAGGATACTGAAAATATACAGAATGGGAAATGTGCTGGATGAAAAACCTTTCCGGCTGGTCCTGCATCCCCTGAATTATCCCCCCTTCTCCTTTTTCTGGAATATATTTATCAGCCACAGGCATTATACCGGGTCGCCGATGGAAGAGATCATTGAGCACGAAAAGGCACATGTCCGCCAGCTTCACTCTTTTGATATCCTGCTGGCCGAATTGCTGATCATTTTCCAGTGGTTCAATCCCCTGGCCTGGATTTACAAGAAAACAGTTACAGAAAATCATGAATTTCTTGCCGATGAGGCAGTTTTACACCGCGGTTACAGTCCTGATGCTTATCAGCACAGGATAGTTGCTCAGTTGTTTGGCATCCGATCAATGCCGGCAACACATAATTTTAACCAATCAATTATTCAAAAACGATTAAAAATGATGGAAAAACCGAAATCATCCTCAATAAATAAATTAAAATTGCTGCTGGTCATTCCTGCAGCACTGGCCCTCTTCTATGTATTTGCATGTACATCAACTGAATCCGATCTGTCTGCCCAGGACGTCCCGGAGATAGCTGAAGAATCCCTGGTATACCTGAAACCTGATGTCGCAGCAGAACCTGCCGGCGGTGTGATGGAATTCAGAAGATTCATTGCAAAAAACGTGATCTACCCCGATGAAGCCAAGAAAAATGGTGTGCAGGGAAAGATATTTATTCAATTTGTCATTGATGAAAATGGGAAAATGATCCCTAATGTTGAGAATAACGGAAAAATTCCTCCACCCCCACCTCCACCTCCTCCTCCTGCAAAGGGTGAAAAAACAGCCCCGCCACCTGAAGTTACCAAGGCAGAGGGGATAGTTGTCGTCGGATACCGGCCTGTAGATGGAGATGAGTCAGCTGAGTACACAGAGGAACAAAAACAGTTACTCATTGATGAAGCCATCCGCGTGATACAGCTGCCCTATGAGTGGACACCGGCTCAAAAAGATGGGAAGCCAGTAAAAACGCAATGGACCATGCCTATACAATTTGTATTAGAGTAGTAAGATGAACCTTTCATCCCGGACAAGGTGATATGAGGTCCGGGATGATTGATATTTTTATATTTTTGTAGCTTACATAAATGAGTAAGCTATGAAACGGAGAACAATCACCATACTTCTTTTTTTCCTTTTAGTCTCAGTATTCACATCGAAGGCACAGGATTATCACTCGGGACTCGGACTACGGGCCAGTGTTTCACCAGGCATTTCTTTCAAACATTTCTTTACCACCAACATGGCAGGGGAAGGGATACTGACAGTCAGATGGGGCGGCTTTAATGCAACTGGTCTGGCTGAATGGCACTTACCTGTATTTGATACGGAGGGTTTCTACTTCTTTTATGGCGGCGGTGCACACCTGGGAGTATGGGACAGCGGAAAAGATTATTACGGATCCTCAGATGGCAGCACCAGTCTTTTTCTTGGAGTTGACGGGATAATAGGACTGGAATATGCTTTCCAGGATATCCCTCTTTCCATTGGCCTTGATTGGAAACCAGGAATGAATATTATTTCCGATTTTGGGTTTTTCTTTGATGACCTGGCCCTCTCCTTTCGTTATCTATTCCGCTAAGGCATGCGGCCGGATCAATCCAAAATGGCAGCACGTGCTGGCTGGATCTCCATCCTGGTCAATGTTCTGCTGTTTGGACTGAAATACTGGGCCGGTATTGCATCCGGGTCTGTTGCCATCATAGTAGATGCCTGGCATACCCTGTCCGATTCCATTACTTCCATCATCGTGGTTATCAGTGTCAGGATTGCCAGCCGTCCCGCAGATGAAGAACATCCCTTCGGTCATGGCAGGGCTGAGATCCTGGCCACCACTATCATCGGGGTATTGCTGGCCGTGATTGCAGTAGAGTTCTTCATTGAATCTGTTCAGCGACTGGTCCGGCGCGAAGCAGCAAGCTATGGCACCCTCGCCATTGTAATCACAGCTATATCAGTACTTGCTAAAGAGGGACTCGCCAGGTATTCCATAATCATTGGCAAAAAAAGCGGTTCCAGGTCCATAAAAGCTGATGCCTGGCATCACCGCAGCGATGCTATATCCTCGCTTGTGATCCTTGCAGGGATTTTTCTGAACAAATATATCTGGTGGATAGACGGAGCCATGGGAATCCTGGTGACCCTTCTTATCCTGCACGTAGCCTATGGAATCCTGAAGGATGTTTTCAACGCTTTCCTGGGTGAAAAACCCGATAAGCAACTCTTGAATAAAATCAACGATATCTGTACCAAACATTATAAATCGGCCGTGTATCCTCATCATATACATGTCCATCATTATGGTGCACATACAGAGATGACATTTCATATTAAGCTTGACAAAAGCCTTTCACTGGAAGGAGCCCATAACATTACCTCCATGATCGAAGATGATATCCGGACCGAGCTGGGGATTGAAGCGACCATCCATACCGAACCCAGCATTGGCAGGATCCCTATTTGAGCTTATCCAGGATTTTATCCATGATCCAGTTCACATGGGTTCCTGAATCACCTTTTGAGGGACTTGTACCCAGCCCCTGTAATTCTTCTACAACGGACCTTATCATGGGCATCTGGACGTGTTCCGGGGGACCTAAGGGAAATTCCTGTTTACCCTTCTCAGAAATCAATTCGATGGGCGTGAACTGAAAACAGGAAAAACTGATCCTCCCTCTTTCTCCAATTATTTCAATGATATCCGCAGCAACCTCCTCGCTGGCTACAAAACACCAGGTCCCGGTATAGAGCAGACCGCTCTCAAAGACCAGGCTTGCAGTTACAGTATCCTCAGCCGGGTACAGCCCACCTGTATTGGCAAACCAGCCCTCAACCGATCTTACGGAACCGAAATAATAAGTCAGAATGTCCAGCTCATGGCATCCCATATCATAAAAATAACCTCCTCCGCTTATTTCCGGCAACACTCTCCAGGGCAGATTCTGTCTTTCCCTGTCCTCCGCCCTTGGAGGTACAATCAGGCTTGATTGTACCATGAGAACTTTTCCGATGGCCTGGTTTTGCAGCAATTCCTTTACCTTCAGAAAGTATTCCATACTGCGCCGGTAATAGGCTACAAATATTGGCATGCCCGTTTCAGCAGATACCTGGTTCATTTCCAGGCATCCCTGATAATCAGACGCCATCGGTTTTTCAACATAGACTGGTTTTCCTGCCCTCATGGCCATGATGGCATATCCTGCATGAGAAGAGGGAGGGGTCGCTATATATACAGCAGATATCTCAGGGGCCTTCACCAGTTCAACTGCCGAATCATATACCTTTGGTACATGGTGCCGTTCTGCATAGGCTGATGCCCTTGATCTGCTCCTGCAGGTCACCCCATGAAGGGATGAGCCATTGATCTTATTAAAAGAAGGGGCGCTTTTCTTTTCGGTCACATCCCCGCAACCGATCATGCCCCACATGACTGATTCCATCTACAATAGTATTTTCCTAACAATATATTAATTATTTCTTTTCCTTACATTTGCAATATAGCCAAAACATCAGAATTATGAAGACATTACATACTTGCCAGTGTTTTTGCCTTTTTTTCATGTTCGCTGGCTTAAGTTTATCGGATCTGCATGCAGGCAGCAGTCATTCCGCCCAGGCTTATCAGGATTCTACAGCGTACCAGTCCTTCCAGGGAAAGGTTGTTGAACTCAAGACCGGTAAGCCAATCGTTTTCGCCAGTATTTTCCTCTCAGGAACAAACATTGGAACTGTTTCTAATTCCGATGGGGAATTCCTCATTAAGATCCCTATGTTCCTCGAAAACAAAACCATTGGTTTCTCAAGTATTGGATATAAGAACCTGGAAATTCCGTTAGACCAGTTAAATCCTGAAGGCAATCTGATCGAACTTGCGCTCAATCCCATTTTGATTGAAGAGGTAACCATCATCAACCAGGAAGCAAGGGATCTTCTTGCCATGGCTTTGCAAAGCATCCCGGAAAATTTTAGCAATGACCCGGTGATGATGACTTCTTTCTACCGGGAAACAATCAAACAAAACAGGAATTTTGTTTCTGTATCCGAGGCTGTTCTGGATGGTTATAAGTCCTCATATACAAATATGAGCGATTTGGACCGGGTGAAGATATTCAAGGGCCGGAAAAGCCAGGATGTAAAGAGGATGGATACCGTACTGTTCAAGCTGCAGGGAGGCCCCCAGACCATGTTCATGCTTGATATCGTAAAGAATCCCGGGGAATTGTTCGAGAGTGATATTATGGAATATTATGTATACCAGATGGGCGGGATCATCAATATCGATGACAGGCAGGCCTATGTCATTACTTTTAAGCAATTTGAACATGTTGATTTCCCCCTTTATGCGGGAAAGATATACATAGGTGTTAATGACTATGCCATTGTCGGAGCCGAATTCCAGATCATGGAGGAGAACCTGGAAAAAGCGAACCAGTTTCTCATCCGGAAGAAACCAATGAGCATGAAGATTGATGTAGACAATGCCAATTATCTTGTCAGCTACAGGCTGATCGAAGGAACCTGGCATCTGAATTATGTCAGAACGGAATTGATGTTTACTGTCCATTGGAAAAAGAAGCTGTTCAGGTCACGATTCACTACCATGACAGAAATGGCCATGACAGATATTGATACCAGGAATATTACCAAATACAAATTTCGTGAAACCACAAAGAGGGGTGATATTTTCGCAGAGCATGTAAGTAATTTTGAAGATCCTGATTTTTGGGGTGAATACAATATTATCCAACCAGAGGAATCTATCCAATCTGCTATCCAGAGGATAGAACGTAAACTTCAAAAAAGGAACAGATAGGATACCATAATAGGGTATATAGGTTTTCATGCATCATAGATACAGAAAACAATAAATCTTATTATGCAAATGAAAACTGAATCCTCTCACAAACGTTTAGGAAATCCGCTGATAATAGCGTTTTTATTCATCCTCTTGCTCTCCCTGGCATTTGCCTCCGTAACTTTTGCAGTCCCCATGCCGGGTGAGCAGTCAATGGAAGACACCCTGGCCTATGAATCTTACACAGGTAAGGTTCTGGACAAGGAGACCAAAAAACCAGTGGTCTTCGCCAACGTTATCCTGAAAGGGACCAGCATAGGAACGGTTACCAATGCCGATGGTGAATTTCTGATCAAGGCACCTGGAAAATCGGATGTCCAGGTACTCGAGGTTACCCATATCGGATATGCGACCAAGCTTATTAAACTGCTTGACCTGGAAGGTGACGATGCCAGCATAATGCTTTCCTCAGTGACCGTACCCATTGAAGCTGTAACGGTTTCTTATGGAGATCCTGTTGAATTATTGCTGACCGCCATTAATAATATACCAAAAAATTATTCCGTAGAACCCGTTATGCTGAAAGCTTTTTACCGGGAAACCATCACACAAAACCGGAATTATGTTGGTGTGGCAGAGGCTGTTCTGGATATTTACAAAGCGGATTACATGACAACCGCCGGTTCAGACCGTCCATTGATTTACAAAGGCCGTAAAAGCCAGGACTATAAAAAGATGGATACCGTCATCGTCAAACTTCAGGGAGGACCCTATGTCAGCCTGATGCTCGACATAGCCAAACATCCCGGCGAAATCCTGTCATCAGATATGATGGATCAATATGTTTATACCTATGGCGGAATTACATCAGTACAGGACAGGCAGGCCATAATCATAAAGTTTGAACCCAGGGAATTTGTCGATATACCCCTCTACAGGGGAAGCATCTTCCTTGATGTTGAGAACCTGGCATTCATTGGTATGGACTTCCTGCTGGATGAGAAGAAGATCGCAGACGCAGCGGCCATGTTCATTCGCAAAAAACCAGCCTCCATGAAGGTGGATATCGAATCAGCAAATTACCTGGTTAAATACAGGGTATATGAAGATACCTGGTACCTGTCCTATGTAAGATCAGAATTGAATTTCAGATGCAAATGGCAGAAGAAGCTGTTCAATTCAAAATTTGGCCTTATGACAGAAATGGCTGTCACAGACCTTGACAGGGAAAATATCACAAAATACAAGTATAGGCAGTCCACCAGAATGTCGGATATCCTTTCAGAACAGGTCTCACAATTTGAAGATCCTGATTTCTGGGGAATTGACAATATCATTAAACCGGATGAGTCTATAGAAGCTGCCATCGCAAAATTGAGCAGAAAGATGAGAAGAAGATTGTAATTGGAATTCTCGGGGTTAGTAGTAATTTTGCGAATGGTTTACCAGTCCTGGTACATTACTGCCTTCTGCCGGTAACCGGGACTGGTTCTTTTAGTGTTACATACAGATCATAATATTGAAAGAAAAACAGGTCATAAGCAGGATACGGAATGGAGATGAGCAGGCATTCGAATGGCTGTTCAGGCAATATTATGAAAAGCTTTGCCAGTGGGCATATCATTACCTTCGCGACCTTGATTCATCAGAAGAAGTTGTTCAGGATCTGTATTACAATCTATGGCGAAACAGGGCCTCCATGGAATTCCACGTTTCGGTAAAGTCATATTTGTATAAGGCAGTATCTAACAATTGCAAGATGCTCATCAGGAAAAAGGGCAGACGGTCCGCCATAGAAGCAGACCTGGCATCACAACATCCGGGTTCCAATGCGGAACCGGCGGAATTACTTGAAGTAAAAGAAATAAGGGAAGTCGTTAACAGAACCCTGGAAGAATTACCCGATAAACCTGCTCAGATCTTCCGGATGAGCCGTTACGAGGGATTGAAATACAGGGAAATTGCAGAGAAGCTATCCATATCGATCAAAACAGTCGAAGCAAATATGGGCAAGGCACTTAAAATTTTCAGGAAAAACCTGCAAGAATATATATAACACAAGATATGAGGACAGATTGGACATTGATGGCAAAGGTATTTACAGGAGAAGCAGACCAGGCAGAAATACATGCACTGAATGACTGGTCACATCAAAACAAGAAAAATAAAAAATTGATTGATATGTTAAAAAAGAACTGGGAATCGATAGAGCCTGAAGAGGGGAAGATCCGGGTAGATACAGACCAGGCCTGGATGAATCTCCGTAACAAATTGGAAAATGACGGCTTATTGTCAGATCCGGTTGATCGAACAAGCAGGAAAATAATACTGCCACGCATGATAAGGGTTGCTGCAGCAGTGATCCTTCTTGTGGGACTCACCATCCTGTCCTACCTGATCCTGACTCCAGACTCCGGCAGTGTCAGGCTTGCCGCCAGCACTGCTGACAATCAGAAATTTGGTATCGTACTGCCCGATGGTTCGGAGGTAGATTTGAATGCACATTCAAAATTCGAGTACAGGCTTGAAGATTCAGGTATTCGATCTGTCAAACTGACCGGTGAGGCATGGTTCAATGTAAGCAGTGATCCTGTTCATCCCTTTATAGTGGAGGCCGGTAACGGCGTGGTCAAAGTGACCGGCACTTCATTCAGTGTTCGGACTGATCCGGATAAGGACCGTATAGAGGTCTACGTGGCATCCGGTAGTGTCCGGTTTCATCAGGCCCGCAAGGACGATGAGGTCCTGAGCCTGGAACCCGGTACAATGGGCGTGCTCGAACAAAATCACCTGGAGGAGGAAAAATCCATTGATATGAACTATCTTTCCTGGAAGACCAGGAAGTTAACCTTCAGGCAGACAAGTTTGGGAGAAGTGGCTGACGTCCTGAACAGAACATATGGTAAAAACATCCGTTTTGATAATAAGATCCTGGAAGATTGTCTCTTTACCGGCACCTTCGACCAGCAACCCGTTGACTCTGTTATGAAAGTTATTCAGATTGCATTCAACCTGGATATGGTTCAGGATAAAAACACCTACATCTTTTCAGGAAGGAAGCGGATGCAATTGATACAGGTCCCGGGTCAATAAACATAACAGGCCTTGGCAACAGCGGACCAAGAAAATATTCATCTGAGCTTATACCTCCCCTATCTTTCAAGGCGGTTTTTCTTGATATTTCTTCTCTTTTCCGGAATTTACTGCCATTCCCAGGAAACTCAAGGAAACCTGCGGGTCTCCCTTCCCGATACAAACCTGAGCCTGGAACGGTCATTACTACTGCTCGAGGGAAAAACAGACCTTTATTTCTCATACAATCCGGAGATACTCGATCTTGAGGATGAATTCAATTGGCAGCAGGGCGTACATGCACTTGATGATATTCTACAGGTAATCAAGGAAAGACAGGATGTAAATTATACTATTATCGGAAACCAGGTTGTATTCTATTTGCCGGGTGAGGAACCGGGATTGGTAATACCTGTTGAGGAAAGAGATCCCGGGCAAATCAGAAAAATAGCCGGCCAGATACTATCCGGCATGGACCAGACCCCCCTGGAATTTGCGACAATCTGGATCCCGGCCACCTGGGAAGGGACCATCTCCAATTCGAATGGCACATTCGGGATCAACCTTCCCGGACCAGACCCGCCTGATACGATTGCCGTAAGCTGCATGGGCTATAGCAGCAGGAAATTAGCCGTATCCGACCTGCATGATTCCCTGAACCATATTTTCCTGAGCCCGGCCATTATCCCGATACAGGAAGTGGTCATCCGAAGATCAGACCCATTACATTTGATCAGGCAGGCCTTGGATAAAATCGATGATAATCATGCCAGCGGTCCTCACATCGAAACAGCATTCTACCGGGAATCAATCCAGAAAAATACCACGTATATCATGGTATCTGAAGCTGTACTTGAGACCTATATACCTGGCAGTGCTTCCATAGCCAGCGAACAGGTCAGGTTGATTAAGGGACGTAAAAACCTGGATCTCAATGAAACCGATACTGTAATGGTCAAATTGAAAGGGGGACTTCAGACAAGTTTCATGCTGGATTTTATCCGGCATCGTCCTGAATTTCTTGATCCTGAGCTATTTCATCTGTATAACTATAAAATGGCAGACATCGTTCTTGTCCAGGACAGGAGTACCTATGCCATGGAGTTCAATCAGAAACCTCACACTGATCCACCACATTACCGGGGCCGTATCTATATTGACATGGAGACCTTGGCTTTTCAGGGGATAGAAATGGAGGCGGACCCACAGACTATCTCCAGGGCCACAAATGCCATGGTAGTAAGAAAGCCCAGAAACCTGAAAGTCAGACCACTTTCGGCGGAATATCAGGTGAGCTATAAATCCGAAGGTGAAAAGTTTTACCTTTCTATGATCAGGGCGGATGTAAGATTCCGGGTAAGAAAACGAAAAAAAATATTCAGTAATGAGTTCAGGACCATCTCTGAAATGGCTGTAACCAATTTGCAGACTGATCCGGCAGGTCGTTTCAGGTCAAGGGAAACCACCGATTCAGGGGATATATTTGCAGACCTCCTCGGTGGGTACGACGCTGAATTCTGGGGACCTTTTAACATCATCACCCCTGATGAATCGATGGATGAAGCCCTGAAAAGGATCAGCCGGCTGATGGAAATGAACACTGAAGATTAATTCAACCTGCTGCAAAACTTATCTCCGAAACAGGTACCCATATTCCTGGACTGGAGGATGAGCGGATGCTTATCCGGCACTGTTCTCACCCTGTCACTCACCATGTTTAATGGGACCGCAGTAATATCCCCATGTTGAATGGCGACCATATTGCCGAATTTACCCCTTGCGATAAGCTCTGTAGCATGCGCCCCATAACGAGTGGCCAGAATCCTGTCCATGGGGGTCGGACTACCTCCGCGTTGAATATATCCGAGGACCGTTTCACGGGTCTCCAGGCCGGTAAGCTTGTTGATCTTTTTAGCCACAGATGTCCCGGCACCCTTCTTTGACCCGTTGACAATGCCTTCCGCCACTACGACGATGGAATAATCCTTCTTTGCCTTGGACCTCTGATTCAGGTATTTGGCAATGATCTCATCATCATGTTTGATCTCGGGTATCAGGATAATATCCCCACCAGCAGCCACACCAGCATAGAGTGCTATCCAACCGGCATGATGGCCCATTACCTCTATGACCATGATCCGTTTATGGGAATTGGCTGTGCTATGAAGCCGGTCAATGGCTTCGGCGGCAATGGTCACGGCACTGTCAAATCCGAATGTGAACTCTGTTCCCCAGACATCATTATCAATGGTTTTAGGAAGGCCAATGATATTCAGTCCCAGTTCAGATAAACGCCATGCGGTCTTCATCGTTCCATTGCCACCGATGCATACAAGGCAATCGAGTCCCAGTTTATTATAATTCCTTCGAATGATCTCCGGTTTATCAATCTCCATCATAAAGTTAGCTGATTTCCTGAATGGTTTTTCCCGGGATGTGCCAAGGATGGTCCCTCCCATGGTGAGA
>Ga0255055_10002722_pt1 | contig 12247 bp, 16 predicted proteins | sample JV7_2_27_MG_FD_188633 | JGI IMG/M metagenome (GOLD analysis project Ga0255055, IMG submission 188633) | Seawater microbial communities from Jervis Inlet, British Columbia, Canada - JV7_2_27 | ecosystem: Environmental > Aquatic > Marine > Inlet | place: Canada: British Columbia | collected...
GAACTTTTAAAATTAGCTAAAGAGGCGGGTTGTACTGCATGGTATGTTGGCTTTGAATCAGTAAGTCAAGAAACTATTGATAGTATTGGAAAATCGACTAACAAAGTTGAAAATTATAAATCAGTAATAAAAAAGATACACGATCATGGTATGCGTGTTGAAGGTGCATTAATATTTGGTTTTGATACAGATACTACAAAAGTCTTTGATGATACCATAGATACTATAAAAAATTGGGATCTAGACTTGGTAGATATTAGTATTTTAACTCCTTATCCAGGTACTCCATTATTTGACTATTTGGATAATGACAATAGGATTTTAACAAGAGACTGGGAATTATATGACTCTATTCACGTTGTTCATAAACCAAAACAAATGACTCCTGAGGAATTAGCTGATGGAGTTCAAAAAGTTTGGGAAGAATTATATTCACCTTTGAAAACCATTAAAAGAGCAGCATATAGTATAAAATTAGGTAAATATCCTCTAATATCTTCAGTTTTAAGAAATTCATTATATTATCGAGTATCAAAAAAAGCTTTAGTAATACCAACATCTAAACAATCAGAAACTAATTAATAAGAAAAATCCACCTATTTTTGTAAAAATGAATATGTATGGTAATAATAAAACGGGAAATAGCAAAGATTTTAAGTAAAAATGATAGTTAAAGGACGAATTATGAAAATAAACGAGATATTTTACTCCCTACAAGGTGAAGGAAAATGGGCAGGATTACCAAATATTTTCATAAGAACAACAGGATGCAATCTAAGATGCTCATATTGTGATACAAAATATGCATATCACTCAGGAGAGGAGATGAATATTGACACTATATTGAATTTAATTAGTAAATATCCCTGCAATTATATATGCATAACAGGGGGAGAACCTCTTTTACAAAATGAAATTCTGAATCTAATCAACACGCTTATAAAAAGAAAGTATCAAATCTGTTTAGAAACAAATGGAAGTCTAGATATTGAAGAAAGTTCTAATAAAAAACTATTAATGATTTCTTTAGATGTAAAATGTCCTTCTTCAAATATGGATGATAAAAATTTATTTAATAACATTAAAATTCTAAAAGAAAAAGACCAATTGAAATTTATAATTTTTGATAGAAATGATTATGATTATGCAAAAAAAATCCTTGAAAAATATAAACCAACCTGTTGTGTATATTTTCAACCGGTTTGGGGGACTAATCCAATTAATCTTGCAGATTGGATAATCAATGATAAATTGGACGTAAATTTGGGTTTGCAACTGCATAAGATTATATGGGGTGAAAGTAGAAAAATTTGATAATTCAAGCTAACACAAAGTATATACACAATAAGTGTATTATTGGTTGAAAAATTAAGTTATTCAAAGTTTTAATTATTAGGTAAAATATGAGGTGAAATAAAAAAATGCAACCAGCAAATATGGCATATGATAGAGCGATTACTGTATTTTCGCCAGATGGCAGACTATTTCAAGTTGAATATGCTCGAGAAGCTGTAAAAAGAGGTACTACTACAGTAGGTCTAAAATATAAAACAGGTGTTGTTTTAATTGTAGATAAGCGTGTTTCGTCACGACTGGTAGAACCAGGTTCAATTGAAAAAATCTTTGAAATTGATGGTCACATTGGATGTGCTACATCAGGTCTTGTCGCAGATGCTAGAGCATTAATTGATCGAGCTCGTTTAGATGCTCAAATAAATGAAATTACTTATAATGAAAAAATTCAGGTTAAAACACTTGTAAAACGAATATGTGATTTCAAACAAACATATACTCAATATGGTGGTGTAAGACCCTTTGGTACTGCTTTATTAATTGCAGGTGTCGATGAATCTGGACCACGCTTATTTTCGACAGATCCATCTGGTGCGCTAATGGAATATAAGGCTAGTAGTGAGGGTTCTGGTAGAAATGGTGCTATGAGTTACTTTGAGAGTAACTATAAAGAAGACCTCACAAATGATGAAGCAATAGATATGGCAATTAAGGCCCTTCATAAAGGAACCGAGGGTAAACTCAACCCAGATGCAACAGAAATTGGTGTTGTTGATAAAGGTTTCAAGTTCCACATAATTCCACCAGACAAAACAAAGGAGTATGTAACTAGGGCAGTCGGAGGAAGTTAGAGTTGGTAAGTTTAGATGAAGCGGTTATTGCTCGTTTAAAAAAGGGGGAAGAGCACTTCGAAGTGTTAGTAGATCCTTATGTAGCAGCAGACCTAATTGATGGAAAAGAAGTTGATGTAGTTCAGAGTCTAGCAATAGATGCAGTCTTTAAGGATTCGAAAAAGGGAACACATGCTTCTGAGGAATCCCTTCAAAAAAGTTTTGGGACTAGTAATATTGAAGAAATTTCAAAACAAATTATAATAAAAGGTGATATACAGCTAACTACAGAACAAAGACATAAAATGCAAAAAAGCAAGAGAAATAGAATCGTCGAAACAATTGCAAAAAATGCAATGGATCCAAAAACAAAGGCGCCGCATCCAAGACAGAGAATTGAACTTGCTATGGAACAAGCAGGTGTTCATGTCGATCCTTTTAAGCCGGTTAATGAACAGGTAAAGACAATCATTGAGGTTTTAAGACCGATAATACCTATTTCTATAGAAAATGTTCGAATATCAATAAAAATTCCAGCCGAGCAAATCGGAAAGGCTTATGGGCTTGTTAGAAATTTTGGTTCTCTTGAACGAGAAGACTGGCAATCAGATGGTTCTTGGATTGGTATTATTAGACTTCCTGCAGGTATGCAAACCGATTTTTATGATAAATTAAACGATGTTACCAAAGGTAATGTATCCACAAAGATTTTAAAGTAATTTAGATAGAGGTAATTTCTTTATGACTCAAGAAAGACGCGAGATAGTTATTCCAAGCCAGCTTTTGGGAGATATAAAGGAAAATAAGGCTGGCAGAGGGACTTTCGTTGAAAATGGTATAATATACTCTGAAATTTTAGGGATATTACAAAAAGGTTCTGAATATATCAACGTAATACCAATAAAAGGTCGTTATGACCCTCTTGTAAAAGATCTAGTTATAGGTATTGTTGAGGAACCAATGTCATCAAGTTGGCTTGTTGATATAAATGCAGCATATCCTGCACTATTGCATGTAAATGAGGTTCCTTGGGATGTGGACTTCGGTGAGACAGAAAAATATTTAAATTATGGCGATTCCATAATGGCAAGAGTCCTTCAGGTTGATCAAGAAAAAAAATTACAAGTAACACTTAAAGATCGGAATTTGTATAAATTGAAGGGTGGGTATATACTAAATGTAGAACCTCAAAAAGTTCCTAGAATTATTGGAAGGAAAGGTTCAATGATTTCCTTACTAAAAAAATACACTAAATGCCGTATATTCGTTGGCCAGAATGGACGTATATGGATTGATGGTGACGAAGACGGTGTTAATAAGGTAATTAACACTATAAAAAGAATAGAGAATGAGTCTCTATCATTTGGACTAACTAATAAAATTGAAGAATTATTGAAAAAAGACGCAAAGGACGTGCATTAAATGAATTCAGAAATAAAATTATTTGAAGACGGAAAACGTTTAGATGGCAGAAAACCAGATGAACTGCGTAATATAAAAATTGAAGCAGGTGTGCTTCATAGAGCAGAAGGTTCATGTTATCTTGAATGGGGCGGTAATAAGATAATTGCTGCTGTATATGGTCCAAGAGAAGCAATTCCAAGACATACTCAAAACCCACTAAGAGCCATTGTTAATGCAAAATATAACATGGCCGCTTTTAGTGTAGAGGATAGAAAACGGCCTGGACCAGATAGAAGAAGTAGAGAAATATCAAAAGTAATTTCAGAAGCACTTGAGAATGTTATTTTATTAGAAAGATATCCAAGGGCAAGTATTGATGTTAATATTGAAGTGCTAGATGCTGAAGCTGGAACTAGATGTGCAGGACTTACTGCTGCAGCTGTTGCTTTAGTTGATGCAGGAATTCCAATGAAAGACATTCCTGTTTCTTGTGCGGCAGGAAAAATTGAAGGTCAAGTTGTTTTGGATTTAGGTAAAAATGAAGATAATTTTGGTTCTGCAGATCTACCTATTGCAATTTCTCCGCGTACTGGTGAAATTTTACTTCTCCAGATGGACGGGCATTTAACTTTTGAAGAATTTGAAAAAGCAATGGAACTTGCATTAAAAGGATGCCAAATAATTTCGGACCTACAAAAGAAAGCAATAATGGAAAAATATCAATCAAAAACGGAGGGGAACTAATATGACGATTACTCCATCAATAAAAAAAGGGTATCTTGAAAAACTTGCAGGTGAAGGAAAACGAGCTGATGGCAGATCGTTTGATGATTATAGGAAAATAGAAATTGAAACAGGTATTGTTTCAAAAGCAGAAGGATCTGCAAGAGTTAAAATTGGTAACACACAAGTTGTTGCTGGTATCAAAATAGACGTTGGTGAACCTTATCCAGATTCACCTGATTCCGGTGTGATGACCACGGCTGCAGAGCTTATCCCACTTGCATCTCCTGATTTTGAATCAGGGCCTCCACGAACGAATGCAATTGAGCTTGCTAGAGTTGTTGATCGTGGTATACGCGAATCAGGAGTAATTGAAGTGGATAAACTATGTATTGAACCTGGTGAAAAAATTTGGATTGTTTTTATTGATATTCATATCATCGATTTTGATGGCAACTTGTTTGATGCAGCGTCTCTTGCATCTCTTGCTGCATTAATGACTAGTATTATACCAATTGAAAGGTTAAAACCAACACTTGAAAAACTACAAGAAAAATTCCCATCAGTTAAAAATATTCTTAATGAGCATCCAACTGATTATCCATTACCTCTAAAAACTCCTCCAATCTCTTGTACATCAGTCAAATACAATAAATCAATTGTTATAGATCCAGCACTTGATGAAGAGGAAATTGCAGAGGCTCGACTCACAGTTGCAACTGATGAAAATGGTGACATTCGTGCAATGCAAAAAGGTTTAAAAGGTAGTTTTTCTGTTGATGAGATAAAAAAAGTTATTAAAGCCTCTATAGATAACGGCAAGAAAATCCGGGAGCAATTATATAAGAGCATAGGGAAGTAAACATGGCAAAAAGAACAAAGAAAGTTGGACCTGCGGGACGTTTTCAGGCCAGATACGGAGTTAGAGCAAGAACAAAGTTACGAAATGTTGAACTTGTCCAAAAAGCCAAGCATAACTGTCCAAGTTGTGGACATCAAAGGGTTAAAAGAGTTAGTACAAGTATCTGGCAGTGCGGAAAATGCGGTATAAAATTTGCAGGTGGCGCATACATTCCAAAAACTGAATCTGGTCAGAATGTTGAAAAAATGTTAAGAGGTGAAACCACCTCTCCAAAAGAAATACCCACACCTGAACCTAAAGAAACAAAAGAAAAAGATGAAGGTGAGAAGAAAGAATGACTGGGTACAAATGTGGATTATGTAAAAAAAGCGTTAAGTTTGATGTGAAAAACATTGGAATGCAATGTCCATATTGCGGCAGTAAAATTTTCTATAAAGAAAGACCAACTGTCGCCAAGCGCATTAAATCAAAATAGGTTTTTATGAAAACTGCAAGTTTTGTATTTAATTTTGATTCTTCAGAGGAAGCAAGAATAATAGCTGATTCTCTAAATCCTGAAATAAAAAACAAAATTCCAAAAACAAAAGTAAAAGTTAGTCTTTCGGGTAAAACCTTTTCAATAAATTTAGAAGCAAAAGACATAAGCTCTTTAAGAGCAGCATGTAATTCTTATTTACGCTGGATTAATACTGCATTAAATGTTAAAAAAACAGTTTAAACCTCTATTGTTTCCTTTCTACCAGGTCCTATAGATACAATTGAAATTGGCGTTTTAATTTCTTTTTCAACAAATTTTAGATAAGCTTGAGCATCATGAGGTAAATCAGAAAGGTTCTTTACAGATTTATCAATCTCAGCCCATCCTTTGAATTCTTTGTATATAGGTTTACATTTTTTTACATCTTCAATATCTGCAGGGAAAAAATCAATTTCTTTACCGTTTAGTTTATATTTTATACAGATCTTTATGGTCTTCAAACCATCAAGAACATCAAGTTTTGTAATTGCAATTTGTGTGATTCCTGATAATTGACAAGAGTGTTTTACTACAACTAAATCAAGCCATCCACATCTTCGAGGTCTACTAGTTGTTGTTCCAAATTCATGACCTTTATCTTGCAAATGTTTGCCATTTTCATCAAAAAGCTCTGTTGGCATAGGGCCACCACCAACACGTGTTGTATAGGCTTTTACTATTCCAATGATGTCATCTAAATTTCTTGGCCCAATACCCGCGCCTATTACAGAGCCTCCTGCAATTGTATGGGACGAAGTCGTAAACGGATATGATCCATAGTCGACATCAAGCATTGTTCCTTGTGCACCTTCAAGTAATATGTTTTTTCCAGCCAATATTGCATTATTTAGTTCAATATGAGTTGCAACAATGTAATCTTTTAAACAATCACCAAAACCTGCATATTTTTCTAAAATCTCAGTTTTATCAATATTTTCTTTTATTTCATAAACATCAAAAAGTTTCTTCTTAATAGGAATAATTGCATCAAGTTTTTTACTTAATGAATTTTTATTTTTTAGATCAATAGCCCGAATACCTTTTCTAGCTATTTTATCACTATAACAGGGACCAATTCCTCGTTTTGTAGTCCCAATCTTTTCATTACCAAGATACTTTTCTTCAGCACCATCAAGTAACTTATGATAAGGCATTATGATATTTGCCCTATCACTTATCAAAAGTTTTGTGGTTATTCCACGGTTTTTTAATTGATCAATTTCATTAATTAAAACTTCAGGATCGATTACCACACCGTTTCCGATTACTCCAATTTTACCTTGTATAACACCTGATGGAACAATATGCAATTTGTAGACTTCTTTTCCAACTTTTATTGTATGACCTGCGTTGTTTCCACCTTGAAATCTTACAACGTAACCTGCATCTTTTGAGAAATAGTCAACAACTTTTCCCTTTCCTTCATCTCCCCATTGGGTACCTATCACCAGGTTAACTGTCATCTTTTTTCACAGAACTGGCATAATAGAAGTTATAAATAAAGATGATGCATATTTAGCGAAGGTTTTATAAAACAAACCTAATATTGGCCAAAGAAATGTCTGACTCATATACATGGAATCCCTTTAACGACACAAACAACCAAATAAATATAGATATTGAACTGTTGAAAACAGAAGTCGGTAAACATTTCCCATTTTATGATATGAAATACAGTCCTAACAATGCTGCATTTTATTGTAGAATCGATAAAGAATCCCTTGATGAAAAATTTGAATTTCTAAGAATATCACTTTCAGATAAAGGTTACATTCCAATGATTAGGATTGAACAAGGAGAACATGTCATTTATATTATAAAAAAACCTAAGATTAAGAAAAAACCAGTTTGGATTAACTACTTATTATTAATTGCTACAGTTTTTACAACTACACTTGCAGGATCTATACTTTGGGTAGAGATGGACCAAGCAAATCTAATGGATATTGTTTCACCTAATTATTTGTTGAGTGGTTTTATCTTTTTTTCAATACCCTTACTTTTAATTCTTGGGATACATGAGATGGGGCATTATTATATCTCAAAAAAACATAATCTTGATACATCTCTTCCATATTTTATTCCACTTCCACCACCTTTTATTCTAGGAACATTCGGTGCAATAATATCAACAAGAGAACCAATTCCTGATAGAAAGACATTGCTGGATGTCGGAGTAGCAGGACCATTATGTGGATTTCTGGTTGCAATTCCTATTTGCATTATTGGACTGTTTCTAATGCAACAAAATCCAGTTATACTACCGTCAACTGGAGGCGAAATTACTATTATCAATCCCATATTACTTCAAGGATTAGGAAGTTTTTTTACAATTCCATCAAATGCAATAATGCATCCTACTTTGTTTGCAGGATGGGTAGGTCTTTTTCTAACCGCAATCAACCTATTACCCGTAGGACAACTTGATGGTGGTCACATAGCAAGAGCATTACTAAAAGACAAACATAAATACGCAAGCTGGGCAGTTATAATTGCAATAATGGGTGCAGGTATGTTTATTACAGGATTTTTTTTCCTAGCAATCATAATTCTTCTATTAATTGGTACAAAACATCAACCACCATTAAACGAGTTAACACCTCTTGATACAAAAAGAAAAATGATTGGAATTCTTGCCTTGGTGATTTTTGCAATCTGTTTTGCACCTTTCCCGTTCTCAGCAACATAAAATATTTTATAACACAAAAAAACCATTAGTTATTAACAAACAAAACAATTTAATACTTTTATTTCAATTTACCTTTGAAAGGATACCATGAAAACATATCTAACAATTATATTCAACAGCGAAGGAGGTTCTCCTTCAGAAGTTCAAAACCAACTATTAAATTTGGGTTTCAAGGTAACAAAAGGGAATTATGATTTTGTTTACGACTGGGATAAAAATAGTGCTTCAAAAGAAGAACTGATATGGTTTGCAGATAAAATACATGCTGCATTAAAAAAGGCAAATGTCTCTTTTACCATAGAAACAGTCTAATTTTTCTTATTTTTTACTTTCTTAAGAGTTTTGCTAAAAACACCCATTAATGTATGATATTCCCATTTCGAGGGAATTGCTCGTCCCATTATTCGCTTGAACATTATTTCTGTGTTTTCTTTCTTGTGATCGGGATAATTAATTTCCTCAAGTAATTCAGTAAAAAAATTGTACAGTTTTTCCTTTTCAATTTTTCCTATTATTATGGTTTGCTTTAGTTCAGATTTCTTACTAATATAAAATGAATACAAAACAAGAGCAACAGCATGAGATAAATTCAATGAGAGATACGATTCACTCGTAGGAATTCTAAGCATCACATCACATGCTGCGATTTCTTCATTAAATAAACCGTAGTCCTCCCTTCCAAAAACAAGACCAACTTTCCCCTCTATTTCAAGTAGTTTTTCTGATAAATTTTCTAATATAATAGCGTTTCTTAAATGCTTTTTATCATTTTTACTTTCAATTGAAGAAGTTGCTACAAGAAAGTCGAGATCCTTAATAGCATCTTCAAACGAAGTGAAAATCTTTGCATTATCAATTATGCTATATGCATGCATAGCTCTTGCATGACATTCGTCATCCAATTCACAAGGATTGACAAGATAAAGATTTTTAAAATCAAAATTAGCCATTAGTCTTGCAACTGCACCTATGTTTCCACCAAATTTTGGCTCAACTAAAATAACATAAAACTCAGTAATATCCTTTCACCATCCAATATGATGATTATCTTATTTTTAATTCTTCTTCTTTTGCTTTAAGCATTTTTTGATATTTGGATGGCATATGTTTAACAGTGTTTTTTAGTTCAGCATGTTTTTTAAGAAGTTCAGATCGCTTGTTAGTTTCTATTTCATCAAGGATAAATTTTCTATTTTTAAGATAACTATATAGATACCAAACACCTGCTGCAAAAATTATAAAACCAAGTATTAGAAAATACAGCCACCAATTTAATATATCATCAGAAAAATTAAACATGTTTTTTGCTATATCTTGAGCCCAATTTGCAGTAATACCAATAAAAAGGACAATTACTCCTAAAATAGTCAATATAATACTACACGGAAGTACTAATTCTCTAATAAAATTCGTTATCTTTCCAGCCATATTCTTTCACCATCCATTAATATGTTTTTGCATATCTCATCCAAGTTGTTGCAGGGTTATTGCAAACTGGACAAATTTCTTCACATTTAATATCTTCAATTGGTTCCCCTAATGTATTTCCCTCTAAAATATTTTCTATTTCTAAGGCACAATCTTCATTTCCACACCATGGAAGCTCAACAATTCCTTTAAGATCCTTTGCTTCCTCTATTGTTAAAACCCTATGAATATTATCATCAAGAAGTTTCTTTGCTTTTTCATATAAATCTTGAGTTATTTTATCAAGTTCTTTTTTAACTAAATCTTGAGATTCTTCCTGTGGAATTGATTTCTTTTCAGCATTGTCTCTCCTAACCAATACAATTTCCTTTTTCTCGATATCTCTAGGTCCAATTTCGACACGCAATGGAACGCCCTTTAACTCCCAATCATAGTATTTATTTCCAGGAGTAATATCACGGTTATCGATATGGGTTCTAATCCCCATATCTTGTAGTTTTTTATTAAGCGTTTTACACTCATCTAAAACATTTTTTTCTTTTCCTTTGAAAATTATGGGAATTATTACCACCTGAACTGGAGCGACCTCTGGAGGCATAACAAGTCCTTTATTATCCCCATGAACACCAACAAGCGATCCTAGAATACGCTCACTCATACCATAAGTTGTTTGATGGCAATTTTTATGTGATCCATCTTCTGATTCATATGAAATTTCATAGGGTTTTGCAAAATTATCCTTATATTGATGAATTGACCCTAACTGCAATGTTCGTCCAGATGGCATTAGAACATCTATACTAATGGTATAAAATGCACCCGCAAATTTATCCCATTCCGGTCGTTTACTAAGAATAAATGGAAGGCTAAGTTTATCAAAAAGTCTACCTGCAATTTCCTTGTCTTCCTTTATTTGATTTTCAGCATCATTAAAATCCACATGACATGTATGAGCTTCAAAGAAATGGATCTCTCTTACTCTGATAAATGCTCTAGTTTGTTTTGTTTCATATCTAAAGGTATTAACAATCTGAAAAGTTTTCAACGGTAAATCAGCATGTGACCTAATCCATAATGAAAAAATCGGGTACATCGCTGTTTCTGAAGTTGGCCTCAAAAGCCATCTTTCTTCAAGTTTATTTAAACCAGCATGAGTAATCCAATATACTTCACTACCAAATCCTTCAATGTGTTCCTCTTCTTTTTTAAAGGAAGATTCAGGAATTAAGAGTGGAAAATATACCTCCTGATGATTTGTGTTAAACATCTCATCTCGGATTAATCTATCAACATGATTCATCAGGGTCCAGCCATAGGGTCGCCAGACATTCATACCCTTGATAGGATATCTTTTATCACATAAATCAGCTAGCTCGACAATTTCATTGTACCATTCATTAAAATCTTCAGTTTTTTTGACTTTTGTTTCTGGCATTAGGCTCCAACCTGCAAACCAAAAAAGAAATAATACTCTTAAAGATGACGGTTAATAAAGATTAAACTCCTCTGCCCTCTTTTGCTTTAACTCGCAGTTCTTTTGATCTACATCTTCTGCATCTTACTGCTTTTGGAGCATTTGTTGCTCCACATTTCATGCATATTTTCTTGTTTAATATTCGTGCTTCTGCTTCTGGGAATCTTGCCATTTCCAAAACCGCCTGTTTAGTGTATCCGAATAAAGATATATTATTTAAACATAATGTAGTCCAAAATAATCAATTAACTTCCTAGAATTTAGAATTAATAGAAATATACTTAACTTAGTTTGTGTATTTCTCAGCGGTGAAACCAGTAATGAAGGGGAGGACAATTTGTCCCAAATGTAAAAACGATTTTGTTTTAGATTTACCTCAGGATGAAAAAGAACATGAGGTTGTCTGTCCTAAATGTAATAATAAGTATAAAATACAAGCAAAATGTTCTAGTCCCCTTTCCGATAAAGAATGCTCATGGGAGGAGCATGGTGAGCCCAGAAAGACAATTTTATCATCAATTAAACCTAAAACAAATAGACCTATGATTGCAGCAATAATTTTAATTGTTGTTTTTGGATTGGGTATAACCACAGCAATTTTATCGGAAACTTTTATTGAAATATCTCTTGATCTTGCATCAGATATGGGAATGACTGTTGAAAACGAGTTTGAGGAATTTGACAGTACAGTTTGTACAATAATCTTAATAATTTTTTCTGTTTTTGCATTACTAGGAACAATTGCTTGTTTGAAACGACAACGGCTTGATGTTGCATACACTGGTTCTTTGTTAGGAATCTTCTCCTTTGGATTTTTCTTTATAGGATCCATTCTTTGTATTATTGCATTTGTTTTAATAAGGAAATCAAAGGATGAATTTGAAAATGGAAAAAAGGGAAGGATCTTCTAGAATCATAATTCTATTATTCTTCATCCCCTTTTTTATATGGATACTACTACAATTTATTGCTCCTTTCGCTTTACAACCGGGGAGTACCCATGATTTATCCGGCTTTGTTGGAGTAG
>Ga0255055_10002724_pt1 | contig 12240 bp, 8 predicted proteins | sample JV7_2_27_MG_FD_188633 | JGI IMG/M metagenome (GOLD analysis project Ga0255055, IMG submission 188633) | Seawater microbial communities from Jervis Inlet, British Columbia, Canada - JV7_2_27 | ecosystem: Environmental > Aquatic > Marine > Inlet | place: Canada: British Columbia | collected...
CCACGGCGCCAAGCGACGCCTGGATCAGGTGTACGACAACTTCACCTTCAACGGTCGCTACACCGAGGACAACCCCGAGGATCTCCTCGAGGAGATATTCTCGATTGCCAGCAATGTCGGCGGCACGACCTGGAAGGAGATCAAGCAGAAGGGATTCGAGCGCTACACGGGCATCGGCATGTCCTTCTCGACCCGGGGCAACGCCACCGACATCGAGCCCGGAGAGACGATCACCGCCAACACCTGGCACACGCGTGACAAGATGCCCTGGCCGACGCTCACGCGGCGCCTGCAGTTCTACATCGACGACGATGTCTTCATGGAGCTGGGCGAGGAGCTGCCCATTCACAAGGACAACCCGCCAATCGGTGGCAACTATCCACTCTCGCTGACGGGCGGTCACACGAGATGGTCGATTCACGGCATGTGGCAGGACCAAGCCCAGCTGCTGCACCTGCAACGCGGAGAGCCACTGGTTTTCATGGCGAAGGAGGATGCGGCGGCCCGCGGTATTCGCGACGGGGATCCGGCTCGGATGTGGAACGACGTCGGTTCGTGCCAATTGCAGGTCCGGATCTCGCCGGCCGTGCGCCCGGGGCAGGTGATCGTGTACCACGGCTGGGAACCGTTCCACTTCAAGAATCAGCGATCGCACCGTGTCCTCTTCCCGAGCCCGATGAACCCGATTCAAGCCGCGGGGGGCTACTACCATCTGCGGCCGGCGGCCATCATGGGTGACCCTGGGGTGAGCGACCGCGGCACACGGGTCGAGGTGGAACGAATCAGCTCTTAGACCGCGCTTGTCGTTGCCATCCTCGGTCTCTTCCATCTAGCGTGGGGACGGAGACAGCACATGGAACTCGACGATCAGGACCAGCCGCTTCGAGCCGAACATGTCCTCCAGTTTCCGTACCGACGAGCGACGGGACCGATGCTGGGTCGCTTCTTCACCGAGATTCGCGATCACCGGCGGTTTCTGGGCGTGGAGACCGCTTCGGACGAAGTCCTGTGCCCGCCGGTGGACGTGGACCCGGACTCGCTGGAGGATCTCTCGGTGGACGACCTCGTGGAGGTGGGGCCGGCGGGCCGCGTCACGAGTTGGACCTGGCTCCGGGAGCCCCGTCCGGGCAACCCGCTGGAGCGACCCTTCGCCTGGGCGCTCATCCGGCTCGATGGTGCGGACTCGGCTCTTCTTCACGCCGTGGACGCGGGGAGTGAGTCTGCCATGCGAACCGGGATGCGGGTCGTTCCCCGCTTTCGCGATGAGCGCAACGGGGACATCCGCGACATCGCCTGCTTCGTGCCGGAAAGTTGAACATGTCCGAGTCGCGAAAGCCCGTCACCTACATCAAGACGCCCATCGCGGTGCACTACGATTACACCGTAGGTGTGGGGACGAGCACCTTCCTGCGCGCCCTTCGGGAAGGGCGGATCGTGGGGTCCCGCTGCCCGGACACCGGAAAGGTCTACGTCCCTCCGCGGCTCTTCTCCGTCGAGACCGGATCGCCCATGAGCGAGCTCGTAGAGCTTCCCGACCGGGGGGTCGTCTACACCTACTGCATCGTCAACATCAAGTTCTACGAACAGGTCCTCGAGGTTCCCTACGCCTACGCCCACGTGCTCCTGGATGGCGCCGACCTTCCCATCATGCACCTGATCCAGGAATGCCCGGTCGCAGAGATCCGGTCCGGGATGAGGGTGCAGGCCGTCTGGAAGGACCCTTCGGAGTGGGCCGAGTCACTGGAGAACATCCGGTACTTCAAGCCCACCGGAGAAGCCGACGCACCGATCGGGAGGATCATGGAAGAGATCCGGAAGAAGTCGCATGCGTGAGGTCGCGCTCGTCGCATTCGGACAGACGCCCAACCGGCGAAGAGAGCTGCATCGGAACGAGGCGGAGATGCTGGCCCCTGTCGTGGCGGAGGTGTTGGGCCAGGTTGGCCTGTCCCGGACGGACGTGGACTTCACGTGCTCCGGCTCCTCGGACTTCCTGGCGGGACAGCCCTTCTCCTTCGTGATGGCTCTCGACGCACTGGGCGCCTGGCCGCCGATCCACGAATCCCACGTCGAGGGCGAGGCGGCCTGGGCCCTCTACGAGGCGTGGGTGAAGATGCTCTGCAACGAGGAGGTCGAGGTTGCCCTCGTCTACGGATTCGGTCGCCAGAGCATGGGCTCGCCCCGCGACCTGGTGACCCTGATGAACGACCCGTACCTGGAGGCTCCCCTGCGACCGGATGCGATCTCCCTGGCCGCGCTGCAGGCACGGGCGCTTCTCGACGCCGGGCTCTGTACGAAGCGGGACTTCGCCGAGATCGCGGCTCGGAACCTGCGGCACTGCGAAAGCAACGCCCTTGCGCAGCTCTCGGGCCGATGGGATCCCGATGAGCTGCTGGAGGCACCGACCATCGCGTCGCCCCTGCGACGGCACGACTGCCCGCCGATCACCGACGGAGCGTGCGCCGTCCTCCTCGCCGCCGGCGACCGCGCGCGGGCGCTCTGCGAACGTCCGGCATGGATCCGGGGCCTTGCCCACCGGATCGACGTCCAGGCGATGGGTCGCCGCGATCTGACTCGCTCGCCTTCGGCCCGGCTCGCCGCGAAGGCGGCGGGAGCGATCGGAGGCCGGATCGACGTGGCGGAGCTCCACGCTCCTTTCACATCTCAGGACTGGATCCTCCAACGGGAGCTGGAGATCCCGGACGGCACCGTCATCAATCCCTCGGGCGGCATTCACCAGGGGAATCCCATGATGGGCACCGGCCTGGTCCGCTTCGGAGAGGTGGCCGCGCGGATCATCCAGGGCGAAATGGACCGGGGTGTGGCTCACGGTACACAGGGCCCCTGTCTCCAGCAAAACATCGTTGGCGTCCTGGAGGGGGAGTAATGGCGAATCGCTGCGCCGTGATCGGCATCGGGCAGACGAAGCACACGGACAAGCGCCTCGACGTCAACCACGTCGGGTTGATCCGTGAGGCCTGCCGCCGCGCGCTCGAAGATGCCCGCCTCTCCTGGAAGGAGATCGACACCCTCGTGATCGGAAAGGCCCCCGACACCATCGAGGGCGTCATGCTTCCGGAGCTCTACATGGCGGAGGCTCTGGGCATGGCGGGCAAGCCTCTGTTTCGGGTGCACACGGCCGGATCAGTGGGGGGGGTGGCTGCGATTGTGGGCAGCGAGTTGGTGGGCGCGGGTCTGCACGACAAGGTGCTGGTGGTGGGCTGGCAGAAACAGAGCGAGTCGGAGGCCACCTGGGCGCTTTCGCCAAGCATGCCCTTCCATCCGCCGCTCATGGCGGGAGCCGGCGGCTTCTTCGCACCCCACCTGAGGGAGTACATCCGTCGCTCGAACGCGCCGGACCACATCGGCATCCGGGTGGCGGTGAAGGACCGCCGACACGCCCTCAGGAACCCCTACGCACATCTTCACCAACCGACGGTCTGCTTCGAGGAGATTCGCGATACACCCATGCTGTGGGACCCGATTCGTTTCGGCGAAACCTGTCCCTCGAGCGACGGGGCGTGCGCCATGGTACTGACGAGCGAGAGATTCGCAGACCACGGGAGCGCTCGGCCGGCGTGGATCCACGCCACCGAGATGCGCTCCGAGCCCACCCTGATGCCGGGACGGGACGAGGTCAACCCGCGCGCGGGCCGGGAGTGTGCTGCCTCTCTGTACAAGAAGGCCGGAATCACGAATCCGCGCAGGGAGTTCGACTGCGCGGAGATCTACGTGGCTTTCTCGTGGTTCGAGCCCATGCTGATCGAGAACCTCGGCTTCGCCGATCCTGGCGAGGGATGGAAGCTCAGCGACTCGGGCGCCACCTCCCTCGACGAGGGTGGAGACATCCCGTGGAACTGTTCCGGCGGCGTGCTCTCCTCCAACCCGATCGGTGCCTCGGGAACCCTACGCTTCGCGGAGGCCGCGCTCCAGGTTCGAGGCCAGGCCGAGGACCGACAGGTGGACGGGACACGGCTTGCCCTCGCCCATGCGCTTGGCGGGGCCTCCCAGTTCTACGCAATGTGGGTCGTGGGCAGTGAGAAGCCGTAGCGCGATGCGCGCAGCTCAGCGACCCTTGAAGACGGGCTTGCGCTTTTCGAGGAAGGCACGCGGCCCCTCTCTCCCGTCCTCGGACATCAACACCGGCATGCCGTAGCTCTGCTCGATCTCGAAGGCTTTGTCCTCGGGGAGCATCTCGGTCTCGCGCAGGGTCGCCAGGATCGAGCGCACGGCGAGGGGGCCGTTGTCGGCGATGCGTTGGGCGATCTCCCTGGCCTTGGCCAGGGCCTGACCATCGGGCACGACGTGATTGATCAGTCCCAGCTCGAAGGCCCGTGCAGCCGGAAGGTCCTCCCCCGTGAGGAGCACCTCGGCTGCGATCGCATAGGGGATCTGGCGCCGCAGCCGCACCGTCGAGCCCGCCAGCGGGAAGAGCCCCCGTTGTACCTCGGTGACGCCGAACCGGGTGCTCTCACCGGCCACGCGGATGTCCGTCCCCTGCAGAATCTCGGTGCCGCCCGCGAGCGCGTGGCCCTCGATAGCCAGGATCACCGGCTTCTTCGGCCGGTTGACCTTGAGCCAGGCAGTCCACGCAAGATCCGGCACGTTCAGGACGCGCTCGGTCCACTCGTCCTCGGCCTTACCCGAGCGAAGCTTCGGAAGCTCACTCAGGTCCATTCCCGCGCAGAAAGTGTCTCCCCTGCCTGTGAAAATCGCGACGCGTAGATCGTCATCACCGTTCAACTGGCTCCAGGCGTCATAGAGACGGCACATGACCTCGCAGTTGATGGCGTTTCTCTTCTCGGGGCGGTTCAGGGTAACGGTCAGGATCCCCCCATCCTTCTCGACAATCACGGCGGGGTCGGCCATGGGATCTCCTCGAATTTGCGGTGTGTAGGGCTTTCATTGGAGCATATCTCGCCCGGGTTGGGTACCCGACTCCGCGCCGAAATCGGCTGGAGCGAGAGAGTCACCCGAGGGTTGTCATTCGCGTTATCAGTCCTCACAATGCAAGTAAGTCAATGACCGAGACTCGCAAGAAGCCCCTGGTCGGCCTTCGGGTCGTCGACATGGCAGATGATCTCGGGGAGCTGTGCGGAAGGCTGCTCGCCGACCTCGGAGCAGACGTCATCCGTGTGGAGCCTCCCTCGGGCGCAGTCTCGCGCCATGCACCTCCCTTCGCACCGGACGGGCGATCGAGCCTCCACTTTGCGTTTCGCAATGCGGGAAAGCGGAGCATCACACTGGATCCCTGGAACGAACGGGGGCGGAAGGTCTTCGACGGACTTCTCGAGCGGGCGGATGTATGGATCGAATCACACCGGCCCGGTTTCCTGGCACAGCGCGGCCTGAGCCCCGAGACCGTCCTGGAGCGGTACCCCTCCCTGATCATCACGTCCATCACCGACTTCGGGCAGAGCGGCCCCCATCGCCACTTCGGCGGGACCGACATGATCGGCTACGCGATGGGCGGGATGCTGTACCGCGCGGGTGCCTCTCACCGTCCGCCCGTCGTTCCGCCCGGATCACACGCCTACGACGCGGCCAGCATCAGCGCGGCCTTTGCGACGCTGATGGCCGTGTACAAGCGCCTGTGGAGCGGCCGGGGCCAGTGGCTCGACATCTCGGTTCAGGAGGCCACCGCCAACCTCGCCGACTGGAGCGTTCCGTTCTACACCACGTTGAAGAACTACGTGCACCGCGATGGAGCGGGGGCTTACCCCGTGTTCCGCTGTGCCGATGGCTGGATTCGCCTGATCGTCCTCGCGCCGCATCAGTGGCGTGCGCTCCGCGCCTGGATGGGAGAACCGGAAGAGCTTCAGGATCCCAACCTGGACGCGTTCATCCATCGGATGGCGAACCGCGACAGGATCGACTCGCTCATCCAGCGCTTCTTCGAGAAGTGGAACAAGGAGGACGCGGCGCGCGAGGCGCAGGCGCGCGGGATCGCCGTGGTCCCGGTGCTCGAGCCGTCCGAAGTTCTCGCCAACGAGCATACGCGGGAACGCGACACCTTCGTGGAACTCGAGCTGCTGCCCGGTCAGCGAGCTTCGGTGGCCTCCGGCTTTTTCGAGCTCGACGGAGTGAGAATGGGACCCACCAGGGGCGCGCCCGGGATCGGCGAGCACCAAGATGAGGTTCTCGGCCGTGAGATCCGCGCAAATCCTGACCCGAAGTGGAGAGCGATGGAGGGCGGTGCGGAGAAATCGAGGTTTCCCTTCACGGGACTGCGTGTTCTGGACTTTGGAATCGGCGCTGCGGGCACGGAGGTCGGCCGCCTGCTGGCGGAATACGGAGCCGAGGTGATCAAGATCGAGAGCAGCAAAGCGCTGGACTTCGCCCGAGTCGTCGTGCCCGGAACCATGAACGCAGGCTTTACCACCTCGAATCGCAGCAAGAAGAGCTTTGGGATCGATCTGAAGAGTCGCGCGGCGGCCCGGATCACCCACCACCTCGTGCGCCAGACCGACGTAGTGATCGAGAACAGCGCCGCCGGGGTGATGGATCGGCTGGGGCTCGGATACGAGACGCTGAAGAAGATCAACTCTCGAATCATCCTGTTCTCGACCCAACTCCTGGGATCTTCGGGCCCTTGGGGCCGCTGGATCGGATACGGGCCGCATAACCACGCGGTCAGCGGTCTGCAGTACCTGTGGAACTATCCGGAAGATGCCGATACGCCCGCGGGATCCACCAACACCCATCCCGACCATCTCGTGGGTCGTCTGGGAGCGCTGGGAGTGGTGACGGCACTGATCCAGCGAGACCGCGAGGGCGGCGGCGCTCACGTCGAAGTGGCCCAGTTCGAGGTGATGATCCAGCTTCTCGGGGACCTTCTGGTGAAGGAGAGCCTGGCTCCCGGCTCCGTCCATCCGCAGGGCAACTCGAGCGACCGAGGCTCTCCGTGGGGCGTGTACCCGTGTCTGGGTGAGGATGAGTGGTGCGTCATCAATGTTCGAAGTGACGCCGAGTGGGCGGCTCTACGGGAGGCCCTGGGGGATCCCGCCTGGGCAGCGCGCATCGTATATGACGGTGTGAGGGGGCGTCGCGAGGCACAGTGCGAAATCGACCACGCGCTTGGCGCATGGACTCGCGAGCGCTCTCCTACCGACGTGATGGAGCTTCTTCAGGCCCACGGTGTGCCCGCGGGCGTCGTGCAGCATGCCGAGCACCAGGTCTGCGATCCCCACCTTCAGGAACGCAAGTTCTTTCAAGAGCTGGATCAGCCCGGCCTAGGGCACGTTCTTCTGGAGGGCCCGGTGTTCCGTGGCACCGACATGCCCGGTCCCAGAGTCGAGCCCGCGCCACTTCTCGCACAGCACACGCGTGAGATCTGTCACTCCCTGCTCGGCCTGCCGGATTCGGAGATCGACCGGCTGATCGAAGAAGGCGCGCTCGAGGAGTTCCGGGAACCTCCCCAACAAGGGTAGTCGAGAACCGGAAGACGGGAAGCTCTACCGCTCCTCAGCGCTTTCCCATGCGCCGGAGGTCGTCCGGCCTGAAGAGCCCCTTGTCGTCTGCGATGGTGCGGGCTTCGGTTCCAAGGTGTTCGTAGACGGCTTCCTTCTCCTCGTTGAAGACCGGCGTGATCACGTAGCGGCCTGCCACCAGGTCGTAGTATACGCTGCCGTTGTTCACACAGCTGGGGAACTCGTAGAGGAGCTGCGGGAGGTGCTCGGACACCCGCCAGAGCTCCCCCCTGGTGTCGTAGCCGTCGACCACGACGAAGAGCCAGCTGTCCTCGTCCAGGTAGAAGACGCGCTTGGCGATGGTGTGACGCTTGTCGGGCCTGACGGTGGCCTCCACCACCCAGACCCGGTGCAGCTCGTAGCGGATCAGGTCCCGCCGCGGGTAGCGGGGCTGGATCATCTCCTTGTACTTGAGGTCGGAGTCGAAGAACTTCATGTTGTTGTAGGGGACGTAGATCTCCCGCTTCCCCAGCAGCTTCCAGTTGTAGCGATCCGCGGCGCCCACGTAGCCGTTGGTCTGATCGATGGTCATCAGACCCTGAAAGCCCGGAATCGGGTTGTCGTACTCGAAGTTGGGGTTGCGCCGCACCCGCCGCTGGCCGGGATTGTAGGTCCAGGCCTTCAGGTGACCGTCGTTGAGCGAGTGAACCAAGGTGATCTCGCCCGCCTGCTTGGGCGGCGCCACGGTGTGGGAGAGCGACTTGGTCCAGACGCCCTCGAGATCCTCGAAGGTCTCGAACTTCGGGTCGTGGGTCCGAAAGTACAGGACCTGTCTCCTTCGAACCGGCACGAAGGAGCCGCTCTTGGTCGGAATCAGTGTCGCCTCCCTCCTGTCGTAGCCGGTCAGGCCGCCGAATGCCGAGACCCTGCCGTTCTGGATGGCCTGGCAGCCGTTCTCGGGAAAGGGGAAGAGGACGGTCCACGTGCCGCCGGTGAGGAAGCACTGGTCGTCGACCGAGGCCGTGCCCGCGTTGCGCTTCATGTTCTCGTAGTCCGCCTCCGGGTAGGCGCAGCTCCGGCGCGTCGGGTAGACGTCCATCCGGTAGCCCTCGTAGCTCTTGACGAGCGCGATCTGCCCCGGAGTGAGCTTGTCGGCGTGCTGGTCGACGTTGCTGGCGTCGATGGTGAAGAGAATCGGATCGTCCCCGAACATGTCGGGCCGCTTCATCCCTGGCTGCCACTCCGGGGGCGGCTCGGTGACGCCCCCCGTCCACTCGGGGATGGTGCCCTCGGCGTTGCCGGCCCGCTCCGCGCCGACGGGCGTGAGCTCCGGTCCGCCGAGGCGGGCGATCTCCTCCTCGGTGGGAACAGCCAGTGCGACCGTCGCGGCAAGCGCTAGCGCGGCCCCGAGCGCGGTGACAACCCATTTCGCCATGTGCTCTTCCTCTCCCGCTTGATCAATGCAATGCTGAGGTCAATGATTCCCGTGTCTTCTGAGAGCCCGGTCCGACGCGCAATCATTGAGGATTTCCGGGATCCAAGTCAAGCGGATTCGAGGATGATCGCTACCGTTCTGGCTAGGGCCGCCGGGCCGAGATCTTGCCTTCCTGCGCGATGTAGTACGGCGATGGGTACCACCAATCGCCCGGCTCTGCGATCCCGTCCTCGATCAGGATATGCATCAGGTTGTAAGGGATGGCCATCAGACACAAGCCGCCGGGGTGTCCCGAGGTCTGATGCGCGTGGTACAGAGCGTCGATCGGCGAGCGATAGCGGGCCAGCTCCGGGATCGGCCGGTTGGTCCACAGCTGGTCCTCGTCGTGTCGGCTGCCGCACCAGGTGCCGCCGATCAGCCCCGTGTTGCGGAACTCGATGTCGCGACCGCTGGCGCTCCAGTGGTGGAGGACGTTGTCGTCGTCGAGACCGTCCAGCATCTGGCTGATGGACTCGCGCATGTAGCGATCCATGTCCTGCTTGTACTCGTCGAGGGAGTCTTCTCCCTCCACGTGATAGTCCGGGGAGGTCACGGGCATCTCGTAGGCCTGTGAGATGTAGCCCCGGGGATGGTAGCCCTGGCAGTCGGTCGGATCGAAGGACTGCGGCGGACACTGGATCCACATCGCGCGCTCGGGCGGCACCGTGGGCTGGCCCTTGCGGCCGTCGACGTCCATGACGTGTTCGTAGTAGATCTCGCGCGAGTCACAGGGGTAGACACCGACGCCTGGCTGGCGGACTTCGCCGACGTAACGCCCCTCCCCGAACTCCGCGAACTTCTCCTTGTAGGTGAGCTGCTTCTTGGTGTGGAAGACCGAGACGTAGAGGGTCTGGTTCTTCAGGCTGATGTCCTCGAGCTTCCGGATCACGCTGGGATCCAGATGCCTCGGCCCCACCATGTCGAGGAAGGCCTGGTGCACGTCGCAGGCGGCGATCACGGCCTTGTCGGCGCGGATCGTCTTGCCTCCGCTTGCGGCGGTCTCGCGCAGCCGCACGCCGACGGCGCGGCCGTCGTCGATCAGGATCTCGTCTACGGGACAGCAAGTTCGGACGACGGCGCCCCGGTGCACCGCAGCCCGGTGGATGGCGTGGAAGTAGCCGTGCAGGCCGCCGCGCGGGATGCTGTTCTTGCCGGTGTTGGGCATCATGAGAAGCTGCACGCAGAGGGTCGCCGGAATCGCCACGCCCTCCCAGTGGCCCGCCGCGCCCGAAGCCCAGGCCGCGGTGGCCATGGCCGTCTTGAAGTGCTCGGTCTCGAGGTGCTCGTCCATGAGATCGAACATCGTCATCTCGCGCAGCTCGGGGGTCCAGATGTCGGGCTGGTACTTCTTGTACACCTGCATGTAGGGGGTGTTCTCGTCCGTCACCTCGATCTCGGGCGGATGGGGCGGACACCAGAAGGTGGCGCGCATCAGCTCCCGGGTGAAGGACGGCTGCCCGAGCAGGCCGCCGAGCTTGGCCCAGCCCATCTTGTCGATGTCCGAGACCATGCGCCAGCCGTCGGTGCACGGCATGCCAGCATTGGAGGCCTCCAGCGAGCTGGTGGGGTCCCACTCCATACGGAAGCCGTACTTGTGCAGCTCGAGCTGCTCGAAGCCCGGCGCGGGCGAGGCGTACATGAGCATGGCGTGCGGGTAGATGCGCACCCCGGGAATCGGCTCCTGGGTCTCGCAGGCGCCGCCGCACTCGGTCCGCTCTTCCAGCACGCAGACGCTGAGCCCACACTTGGCCAGATAGGCCGCCGTCGTCATGCCGTTGGGGCCGGCCCCGATGATGACGATGTCGAATCTCTCGTCCTTGCCCATGGCATCTTCCTCATTTGGCGTGACCGACATCCCGGACAGCCGCGAACGGCTTCGCTGCCATCTCCTCACTGTAGCTGCTCGTTACCCCGCTTCCAGCGAGATTCCGCGCCCGAAATGGCCACCCGCCAGGGCGACGAGCGTGATGGGCCTCCCCTCGGCGATCGTCGCCGTCGGGCTGGCAGGAGGGCCCGCCGTTGGCCGAAATTGACCAAGAAATGGGACCGGATCGGACAAGATCCTCCCCCCGATGGACTTCCATCGTCCATTCTGCGGCGAAATGCTGGGGCTCTCCTTAATCGAGCAAATCTCGATCCTCGCGAGTTATACTGCAGTGTCGGTGAAGTAGTCCGGCGTGCTGCCGGCAATGCGACCAGGAGGTAGCGACTCATGGCCACGGCACACCCTCTTTCTTCCGAGAAGAGCTTCAAGAAGGCCACACCTTTCGAGTGGGGTTACGGCTCCACGCTCCGGACCCACACGCTGAGGAACGCGCTGCACTGGAAGGCGGCGGTGTCCGAGAACGAGCTGGAGAACGCGGCGATCGGCCTCCCCAGGGTCCGGTTCCGCGAGGGTGTCAAGATCGACATGGCCAGGGCGCGGATCGTCACCGCGACCTTCCGGGAGACCGAGGGCCAGCCGGCGCCCCTGCAGTATGCCCGCATGGTGGAGAAGCTGTGCGAGGAGATGCCCGTCTTCATCAAGGACGGGGAGCTGATCGTGGGCGACCCCAACGGTGGCGCCAACAAGGTGAGATGGCACCCGGAAGCGAACGTCGACTGGATGCCCGAGGCGGTCACCACGGGAGGCTTCTCCGAGCTCGTCACGGAGGAGGAAAGACGGGAGATCGTCGACGAAATCTGTTCCTTCTGGGAGAAGAGGAGCATGGCGGCACTGATCAAGTCCTCGCTGCCGGAGGAGATGGCGCCCGAGATCAACACCTATGGGGCCAATCTCGCCAACATCTGGGAGCAGGGGCTGGTCATCCCGGCCTACGACTGGGAGGTTCTCTTCCGCGAGGGCCTGGAGGCGAGGATCGCGGCGGCCGAGGCCAAGCTCGCAGAGCTGGATGCCCGGGTCGAGGAGCTGGATCCGGCCGAATACCTGGCCAAGCGCTACCAGTGGCAGGCGATGGCGCGCTGCGGCAAGGCGATCATTCGCTACGGCCAGAGGCTGTCCGAGACGGCCCGGCAGGAGGCAGCGCAAGAGCGCGACGAGAAGCGGAGGAGAGAGCTCGAGGAGATGGCGGACATCCTCGAGCACGTCCCCGCCCGTCCACCCCGAACGTTCCACGAGTGCCTGCAGTTCTACTGGACCGTCGAGGTCGTTGCCCACTACTTCACCAGATGGGGCAACGGCTGCGGCACGAGGCTGGATCAGGTCTGGTGGCCGTACTACCAGGCGGACATCGAATCCCGGCGGATCACGCGGGAGGACGCCGTCGAGCTCGTCGAGTGCCTGTTCCTGAAGATCCAGGAGATCGGCGCGGCACTCGACTGGCCGCCGAAGTTCGCCGGCATTTCCGGTGCCAGCACCCT
>Ga0255055_10002725_pt1 | contig 12233 bp, 10 predicted proteins | sample JV7_2_27_MG_FD_188633 | JGI IMG/M metagenome (GOLD analysis project Ga0255055, IMG submission 188633) | Seawater microbial communities from Jervis Inlet, British Columbia, Canada - JV7_2_27 | ecosystem: Environmental > Aquatic > Marine > Inlet | place: Canada: British Columbia | collected...
TTTGATTCGGATGTTAGTAAAAACTCAGACACTAATGTTAGCAAAATGTTAGCAAATGGTAGTGGGGTTGAGTGTAGGCCGTACAGGTCTCGAACCTGTGACACCCTGATTAAAAGTCTGTAAGACGGTGTCCTCAATAGTCTTCTTAGGTTCAGTTTGGTATTATTCTATTTACCCTGAAAAACCTGATTTGTGCGTAGAGTACCGTTTTGTATCATCCCATTTCATTCCGTCCGTTAGCTATTTGTTAGCTAAATCTGTTCAAATCCTGTATGGTGGGCACTGCTATACGATAGGTGGAACTTTTTACCCATTAAAACCTAATCCTCAGACGGTACGTTGTTTTCTTTAGTCACTTGGACTTCCCCAATCTTAAATCCTCGCATCTTGGTCACTACAGCTTCAAACTCTTATATTTTATTTGTTCATTTACTACAGGTATATGTCCCAGGAGACTAAGGATGAAGCCAGCTATAGTCTCATAATCGTCACTACCAGGTAGCTGTAGTCCCATCTCTTCATTGGCTTCCTCAATACGCATGCTACCATCAATTTGAAAGGTATACTCATTGATTATCTTATATGCATTCTCTGTATCCGCTAATTCATCTCCCATCTCGCCAACGATTTCCTCGACAAGCCCAGTGAGACTGACAATACCAGCTGTTCCACCATACTCATCTACCACTATTGCCATCTGGTTGTTTGTATCTCTCATATCGCTAAAGAGCCGGTTAATACGCTTGGTCTCTGGAGCAAAGTAGGCTGGTCGAACCAGATTATCAATAATACTCTGCTCGCTAAGATTGTCCTGGGCCTGGGCTATAAACACATCCTTTGCGACCAGGATACCTACCACATTATCCATACTCTCATGAAATACCGGCAAACGTGACCGTGGGGATTCAACGAAAAGAATAAGGAAATCAGCCAATGTGGAGCCTTGTTCAATAGCTACTACGTCGGGGCGCGGCACCATAACTTCACGCACTGATCGGTCACTAAAATCGAAGACTTTGTGGAGCATTTTTGCCTCAGGTTCCCCTACTTCTCCTTCCTGTTGTCCCGCTGATATCATGGTCCGAATTTCATCTACGCTGAACAGCGTTTTCGGTATAGAACTCCCTCCCAGTAACTTGCTGAGTATTGATACAAGCCAACTTAGCATAATAACAAATGGTGTAAATAGCCATGAGATCAGCTCGAGGGGGCGAGCATATGTTAATGAGAGTTTTTCCGCGCGTTGCGTGGCAATCGTCTTAGGAAGAGTTTCGGAAAAAATAAGGAGAATAACCGTAGTACTTATAGTGGCAATGAAAATCCCCTGATCTTCCGGAAAATATTTAATGGCCAAAGTCGTTGCGATAGCGGCAGCGGCAACATTTACCAAGTTATTGCCCAGTAAGATAATTGAGAGGAGCTTAGCTGGTTGAGCAATCATCCTGGTCACCAATTTCGCTCCCTTAACCTGGTTATCAACCAGGTATTTCAACCTTACCTTTTGCATGGAAAAGAAGGCTGTTTCCGAACTGCTAAAGAAAGCTGATAAGAAGAGACAAACACCGAATAATACTAAATACAATATGTCATGACCAGACATTTGATTTTACTCCTTTTTATTTAGATATGATTTATAGAGCAGTCTTCTCTAACCGCCTTCCCAACAGCTTCTCCAACTCAATGATGAAGAAGCCGAGGAACGAAACTAAAATTAGAGGTATCCACCAGACAGCGGGAAACGGCATTGTTCTTAATGGGCTGATTCCGAATAAATGGGCCGAGTAGATTACCATAAGCTGTAGCCCTATAGTGACTGCAGCACCTACAAGCACCCATTTATTCGAGAATGGACTGAAGGTAAATGCCGATTTTGTTATTGACCTGGCTGTAAAGAGGTAGGTGACTTGCACCATGATTAGGGTAGTAAAAGCCACTGTTTGTGCTTGGATGAGGTAGTCCTTTGAGCCAGCCATTATATTAGTATAAGCAAGAAACATCCCAAACGCCGCCAACGCCGATACGACAGATACTAACCCAACCTTCCGGATAAGCAAGGGGTTAACTAACTTTTCATTAGGTTCACGAGGCGGTCTTTTCAGTATCCCTTTCTCTTTAGGCTCCCAAATGAGAGGTATGCCGCAAGCAATAGCCACGACCAAATTAACCCACAAGATTTGCACCGGCTCTATGGGCAGACTTAAGGCGAAAACAGGTATAAATGGCGACAATAATATCGCTAGAGTAATTACCAGACCCTGCCCTACATTGGTGGGGAGTAAATACAGGATAACCTTCCAGATGTTGGTGAAAACATGTCTGCCCTCTTCCACCGCTGATACTATACTGGCAAAGTTGTCATCGGTCAAGACCATATCGGCAGCTTCTTTACTGACTTCAGTGCCGGTTATACCCATGGCAACGCCTATGTCTGCCCTCTTTAGCGCTGGAGCATCATTTACACCATCCCCGGTAACAGCCACAATATGTCCATTTTTCTGCAACTGATTTACTATTCTGTATTTGTGCTCGGGAGCGACTCTAGCATATACTGACACGTTATTCACCAATGCATGTAGCTCCTCATCGCTCATTGCTTGTAGCTCTTCTCCGGTTAGTGCCCTGTTCTCCGCCTCTCCGATTCCAAGCTGTCCGGCGACAGCTTTGGCTGTCTCCACATGGTCTCCGGTTATCATCACCACCCTTATCCCGGCTGTTCTGCATTTTTTAACCGCCTCAATAGCTTCCTGGCGGGGTGGATCTATCATACCCTGGAATCCGAGGAAGATTAATCCATCCAAATCCTTTTCCGTCAGCGATGTTTTCTCCACATCTACATTTTTATAGGCGATGGCGAGCACTCGCAAAGCCTCTCTGGCCATATCACTAGCTTCTCCGAGTATCTCCTCGTTTCTTAACGGCTCAATAGCTCCATCAACTTGCTGACTCCGGCACATACCTAATACCTTCTCCGGTGAGCCCTTGACATAGATAGTGTTTTTCCCTTCGTCTTTGTGCAAAGTAGCCATATATTGTTGCTCTGCCTCAAAAGGTATCTCATCCAGCCTGGGAAGGGTTTCTTTAATACCAGCTTTGGTTGCCGAGACTATCAAAGCCCCTTCCGTTGGATCACCCTTAATATGGAATGCATGTTCACTCTCGACCAGCTTGCTATTATTGCACAGATAGCCCGCCTTTAAGGTGTCTGCCAGATCCCTACAATCTTCGGAGACATATTCAATCTTGCTATCCCCCTGAACAAATGCTCCTACAGGCTCATAGCCGACACCACTCACCCGGCAGTCTTTCCCCCCAGAATATATCCTTACCACGGTCATCTCATTTTTAGTAAGAGTACCGGTTTTATCCGAGCATATAACCGTAGTGCAGCCCAGGGTTTCGGCGGCTGGCAGTCTCCTTATAAGGGCATTTCGGCGTGCCATGGCCATCGTACCAATAGCAAAAGCAGCAATCAATGCTGCCGGCAGTCCTTCCGGTATCATTGCCACAATCATTCCCACTGTGGCGAGGAACATATAGGCAGGTTCGTAGCCAAGCCACCATCCTAAACCAAAAGTAATGGCACCTAACGAGAGGATAGAGATGACTATAAACTTGGTGAAAGCAGCTATCTTCTTTATTATCGGTGGTGTGACCCTCTCGGTTCTTTCCATCATGCCGGCGATTTTACCCAGTTCTGTCTGCTTGCCTGTCGCCACTACCACTCCCTGCCCACGTCCACGAGTAATAAAAGTGCCGTTAAAGCACATGCCGCTTTGCTGCCCAGGGCTCAGGTTTGGTCTGACTACGGGCTCAATATCTTTGAGTACCGGTATAGATTCCCCGGTAAGCGCGGCCTCATCAATGCTCAGGTTCTTGACCGAGAAGAGGCGCAAATCCGCTGGCACTCTGTCACCACCTTCAAGCAGCACCGCATCGCCCGGGACCAACTCGCGCGCGGCTATTGTTTTCGTCTCGCCATCTCGGAGCACAGTGCATTCCACCACCAGCATCTTTTTCAGGGCTTCTAAAGAGGCTTCGGCCTTTCCCTCCTGGATGAAGCCAATTGCTACTGTGGCCAAGACTACACCGATGATAACCCACATATCTATGAATTCGCCCAATAGGCCAGCAACGATGGCAGCGGCCAGCAGGACGTATAACAAAGCATTATGAAACTGAAGTAAGAATCGGACGATAGGTCCACGCTTTTTTACCTCCAGCTCATTGTACCCAAATTGCCCCAGTCTTGCCTTTGCCTCGCTGGAGGTAATCCCGTCATTCCCTGACTGTAAGGCTATAAAAACATCTTCAACTGGAAGCTGGTACCAACTTTTTTCATTCAACAAATCAACTGCTTCCTCATTAAATCTATGTCAATTCTATACCTAATATTGGTTGAAAAACCCTTAACTTTCCCCTCCGAACCTGTCAGCTACCAGCTTTATATTTTCCTTAAAGTCGGCTCTAAGGACTTGAGTTTGCACCCGACAGCTTCATGTATACCTCCAAGTATTTCTTACTGGTTTCTTCGATTACTTCAGGAGGCAGTGCCGGGGCGGGGGGATTCTTATCCCACTTAATCCCTTCCAGATAATCCCTGACAAATTGTTTATCGAAACTGGGTTGAGGCTTTCCCGGCTCATATTCTTCTTTTGGCCAGAACCGTGACGAATCCGGGGTAAGGATCTCATCTATTAGGATAACCTCTCCCTTATATAACCCGAACTCGAATTTCGTATCGGCAATGATTATCCCTCTTTCTTCAGCATACTTAGATGCCTTCACGTATATGCTGAGGGATACCTCCCGAAGCCTCGCGGCAATCTCTGTTCCAACAAGATTTTCGCATTCTTTAAAACTTATATTCTCATCATAGCCGGTTTCAGCCTTGGTCGATGGCGTAAAAATAGGCTCTTCCAGTTTCGCTGATCCCCTGAGGTCTGAAGGAAGCTTGATTCCGGACACCGTCCCTTTCTTCTGGTACTCGTTCCAGGCTGAACCCGAAAGATATCCTCGAACGATACACTCCACAGGGAGTGGCTTGGTCTTTTTCACCAGCATTGCTCGCCCCTCCAGAAGTTCCCTTTCTTTCTCGGATAGACGTGGAATTCCCCTAAGTACGACGGGTATGACATGGTTGGCGATGATATCCCTGGTATAGCCAAACCAGAAAGTGGAAAGGGCAGTAAGGACTTCGCCCTTCTGGGGAATAGCATCGGGGAGAACCACGTCAAAGGCGGAAATCCGGTCAGTGGCGACGATGAGAAGCATATTATCCAGCTCGTAGATATCCCTCACCTTCCCCTTTTTGAAAAGTTTGAAACTTTTAAAATCGGTACCCAGTAAAACCTCTTTCATGGTGCCCCTTTTATCTTAATTTTTCGTTTCCGCGGTGGCAGATATCTTGTTGATTATCTACGGCTGATTTCCTGATCGTCATTTACCAGCGTCTCTCTTGCTTTATTTTGATATTCTTTAACCTTTTCTTGAATGGGCGTACTGGATAGACCCAGGATTTTGGCAGCGGCTAAGGCCGCACCGTCCGGTTCCAGGATAACCATCGGGGCTACACCAGAAGGCATCCTGAGGCTTGAGTAAATATCAGCCCCACCAAATTTTTCATTATAAGGTGGACAAGCGATAACCGGGCAATAAGTTTGAGCATCGGTGAATCCGCTCAAGGCATTGCTCCTGCCGGCAATCGTGATAAACACTACGCCCTCTTTTTCGTATTCCTTGATGATTTTGTAGCACTTCAGGGGGACCTTGTGCGCTGAAGCAACCCTTAAAACGCTTTCAACTTTAAATTTATCTAAAGCCTCAACAATCTTTTCCGCCCACGGCAGGTCACTTTTTGAACCCATGATTATTACTGCTTTCTTTTCCACCTTTACCTCCAGACCTATTTTTTAGGTTGCGCTGCTCATCCAGGTTGAATATCAACCGAGGAACCTTCTCAGACTGGCTGCCCTGACAATACACTCTCTCAAATCCCCGGTGTCATTATCGCTCAGCAAACGCGCAATGTGGTCGGTTATTTCCTTGTGCTCCTCGTCTAACTGATACTCCAGGCCGAGGTTCGCAACCATATCCTTAACGCCTTCGGGCATCAATGCAGTATCCGGGTTCAAGTATTTGAGATAATCCTTTAGGTCGTCTTCGAAATTTACGTAGACCTGTTTAATGAATCTAATGTCGTCTTCATCCAGGGCATTGAGGCCGAGAATTTCCGGTGGCAGACCCAGAGAGTAAAGCGCGGCGACAAACGTAATTACCCTGGGCAACCTGACCCCTTCCATGCTGCGCGGATAGCCAAAGAGTCCCACGTGCAATTTCCTTTTCCTTCGGCTGGGAATGTATTTAGACAGCCCGTTGATTACTTCCGCCAATAGCGTGACCTGTCTCTGGTATTCCAGGTAATACCTGGTAATTATCTCCAGGCAACGCTGCTCGTCCACTTCCTGAGGCGACCCAATCTCTCTTTCATGCAGCTTCCGTATGCCTTTTCTCACTTCCTCCGGCGGGTGGTCGTATTTGAATGCAGACTGCACGGTAAACGTATATGCGCTGGGATATTCTCTGGCCACTCTTTCTACGGTTTGCGGCCTGAAATTACCTCTAAAAGGAGCCGAGCCTACCCCAAGGATAGGGTAAATAGCTATACCCGTTTCTTCCGATAATCTTTGTAACCTTTGCAGGGCAATCTTGTTTAAAAGGACGGCGCTGATAAGCCCGTAATTCATGGCCGGGTCTGACCTGGCCAGAAAGACCCTCTGATACTCCACATCCTTATCTTTCAGGTATTCCCTGGTGACATTATGGGCATCAAGCATGTGCGGCATATCCTCAAAAAGAGGAATAACATTAATCCTTTCCGGTTTGAACTCACCGATCCATTCGGCAATGGTTATGTCTCCCTCTTTGAATGGCTTGTTCTTCTTGCCGACGACGAAATCACTGTAATACCGGTAGACCCGGTCTAAACACTTTGACGAAGTGGTCATTGGCAGGATGACTTCGAATATGGGCGGGCTATCGTCTCCATAGAATAATTTGGCCGCATCGAATGACCTGGGTATGCTCTCCAGGGTTTCCAGCAGGATTTTTGCCTCGGCTTTTTCTACGGTCGGATTGGGAACCCTCAGAGTTATAAATAGGTCCCTCCCCAGTATTTTTTCTTTAAAAAGGGGCTCATGCTTGGTAAGCAGCTTCTTGACCACATAGGCATCCACTTCTTTGCCCTCGCAGTCCCACATCTGCTCATCACATCCCAGGTGAGAGAAAGCATAATAGGCTTCCTGCACCTCGTCCTCGCCGCCGAGTTCGGTGTTTTCAGCAAAGAACGGCGAATTCACGTTGTCAGGGTGCTGGGTGCTCATACATCTCGGTATATTAACCATATCAATTTCGCTTATTTACCAGTATTCATACACGTCGTCACGGCTTCAATTGGCTGCTCACAAATTATCGTGGGTATCGTGGGGACTTACCTCTCTCATTGCTTCCTGAACTTCCCACTTCTCGTCAACCCGTAATCCAATGACCTGAATCCCAGAGTTCCACGACTCTATAGTCTTGATTGCAGTAAGAATCTGTTCCAGTTGAGTTTCTTCATCTGCCGGATTTCCGGCACAGTCACGATGCCCCACAATGGCCACCAGGCTTGAGTCATGGCGATTTATGGAGATTCCAAGACGCTTCTTTATTGACTCAATAGCTGTTTGGTCTTTACCTTCTGCCAGCAAGCGTTCCGGACCGGGCTCGGTAATCATATCTACATAGTCCACACCGTATTGCCTTTTCAGCCATTCGATTACCGGTATCTGGACCCTTCCGTCCATGCAGTTAATGGCGGCGGCAAATGTTTTATCACTCATATTTGCCTGCCCCAGGTTAATTCTTTTTAACATCATCCACTGTGCTTAAATGTTGCTTGACCTTCCGTTGAATACTTATCAGGTCGGAGTAAATATCATCGCTATTGGCTTCCTCATCAGCTTCAAAGCGCTCCCGTTTCTTTCTCGTTGCGGCGAGTCTCACTCTGACACTTGGCACGCCTAACCTTTCCAGGGAATCTACAATCCTTCCTGATAGGAGTAAGTCGGCCTTTTTCTCTATCTCTACGATAATCTTTATCATATTCAGGCCACTTGTTGGTTATATCTTTTTCCCAGATACTGCCGCCACTTCATTTTGGGCGTAATCCGCGGCTACGCGGCTAATAAAGCCCGTATCAAACTGCCCAGAACGAAATAATTCGGTATCCATCACATACCTTTTAAAAGGGATGGTGGTGTGAATCCCGGTGATTTCAAATTCATCAAGTGCTTGTTTCATCCTGTTGATTGCCTCGTTGCGTGTCTTGCCCCAGGTAACCAGCTTGGCCAGCAACCCGTCATATTCCATGGGGACAACACTGTCTGCGGTGACACCGCTATCCACACGAATATCAGGCCCTCTGGGCTCCCTGAAGGTCTGGACGGTGCCCGGCGAGGGCATGAAGTTATTAGCCGGGTTCTCTGCATAAATGCGGCATTGAATAGCCGCACCACTCATGGCGATATCGTCCTGCCGTAGACGCAGGGGTAAGCCTGCAGCGATAAGTATCTGCTCTTTAACGATGTCAATTCCCGTCACCATTTCTGTTACTGAATGCTCGACCTGCAAACGGGCATTCATTTCGATGAAATAAAAGATTCCGCCATCGACAAGGAACTCCACCGTACCCGCATTACGGTAGCCAACAGCCTGCGCTACCTTAATCGCAGCACTGGTCATGCAGTCTCTGAGGTTTTCATCCACTGCCGGCGATGGCGATTCCTCGATGACCTTCTGGAAGCGACGTTGAATGCTGCAGTCCCTTTCCCCCAGGTGAATTATGTTTCCGAAGTTGTCGGCAAGCAACTGGACTTCGACATGACGTGCCGGTTCCACCAGCTTCTCGATATAGAGGCTGGAATTACCAAAGGTGCGCTCTGCCTCCCTGGCGGCCACACCTATAGCCTGCCTCAGTTCGTCCTCGCCATAGACAATTCGCATACCTTTGCCCCCTCCACCCGCAATCGCTTTTAACACGATAGGATATCCTATCGTGCTGGCAATAGCTGCCGCATCGCCGTGTCCGTTCAGTCGAGCTATTGAACCAGGGACAACCGGTACTCCGCAAGCCTGCGCCGCCTGGCGTGCTGAAATCTTGTTGCCCACGGCATGAAGCGCTTCAGCCGAGGGTCCAATGAGAATAAGCCCCTGATTGTAACAGGCTTCGGCAAAAGTAGTATTCTCGGAGAGGAATCCATAGCCGGGATGTATGGCCTCCGCCATTGTGAGTTTGGCGACGGCGAGAATTCTCTCAATGTTGAGGTAGCTTTCCCTCGCAGGCGAACCGCCGATGAGATACGCTTCATCAGCACAACGAACGTGCAGGGCATCGCGGTCCGCCTCACTATATACAGCGACAGTGGCTATTCCCATCTGCCGGCAGGTTCGGATGATGCGTACCGCAATCTCACCCCGGTTGGCGATCAGGATTTTCTTGATGGGCGCCTCATCTTTCACATTACTCCTTCTTGCCCCGCGAAGGTCTTTCTTAAAAGCCTGGTAAGGGCATTCGCCGCCCAAGGAATAAAAACAAACTTTGGAAAAGCTGGTATAGTCACATAGCCGGCAGCTTGGATGAAGACGTGTGAGGGTCGGGTTACTGATGTTGTTATTTCTTCTCTCAATCATAGCAAATATCTCCTCAAAAATAATTGATTGTTTTACTGGAGAATGATATAATGTAAGTTGGATATACGAATTATAACATACGAATAGTTATTCGTATTATAGTCCGAATTATTGTCTGTTGTCAAGTACTCGAGGGGTAGAAGGCTAATGGAAAAAAAATCCTGGACATTTCTGACCTATCATGGGAGGGTAATAGTTTACCTGATGAAGCACTCCCAAGCCACATGCCGTGAGATTGCTCAAGAAGCCGAGGTTACCGAACGGGCTATTCAGAAGGTTATTTATGACCTTGTTGCCGATGGTTACATCGTCCGACAGAAAGTGGGTCGGGGTAATAAATATAAGATACATCCCGAACTACCGATGCGGCACCGCATGGAGCGTGAACATGCCGTAGGTGACCTGCTTCAAGCCTTGAAATGAGACATGCAGAAACTGGCTCAGCGGTTGCAGAACAATGGTGAACCAGCGCCTGAATCTTCACCGATCGAGTAACGATGTTCCCAATAATTAAGAGTTCCAGGGAATTGTTTGAATTGCGAATAACAATAGATTATGATTTTCTCAATTAGTGGAATATTGTTAATAATGTTACGAATATTCATACTGAATTATATCAACTAAATTTAGTAGACACAAGAAATTTGCCCCGGACATTGACCGGACGATATAGCAGAGTGCACCAGGGCTAGGTGAGACGAGATTAAAGAATATACACAACTGGTGAATTGGTGATATGCATATTCAAGGAATGGTGGTTGTTAGCATGTGGATAGCTCTAGGAGGTTCTCATTCAGTAAAGGTCTATTCAACTTCTTCCATAGTGATATCCACGTCATAATTGCCCACAATATATTCATTACCTTCGATGGTTACACTAAGAGTAACAGAAGAGCTTGGAATGTAATTCTCTCCTTCGATCATAACTACCGGGTAGTCTTTCTCAAATGTAATATCCAAAGAATCGCCCTCAACGTGAACATCTCCGCTCTCCCACCCGGAAGTCCCGACCAGTAAGCTTTCTTCTAAAACATCGAGGTCCAATATTTCGTCAGTCCTCGCTTCTATGGTTCCAGACAGTGTATCTCCCTCAACATCAAAGTTCCTCGAAAGGACCTCATGATCGCCATCAGGGTCTATGGATAGCTCAACTATAATAGCATCCATAGTTTTCACAAGTTCCGCTTCCATCGGATTCAAATCCCCACATCCAGTGAATACTAGAAGTGGCAAAAGCAACACACTAGCAATCAATATTTTTACCATGATGAAACCTCCTCTTACATTTTATCTTTGTTCTTTCAACTTGCATCGAAATACCCTATTGGACAGCTAACCCCCTGTAACTGTTAGTTAATACGATTTGCATTATAGTACTACCCCTTAAGGTTCTTCAAGCGTTATATCCACATCGTAATTTATCGCCGTGATTCCGTCATCTTGGTGGACAGTCACACTTATCGTTACCGAAGCGCTGGGGATATATGTTCTACTATCAATGGTGACCGGTAGATACTCCTTCTTAAAGGTTATATCCAAGGAATCTTCCGATAGTTCTATGTCTGAGCTTTTCCAACCATCCGCATCTTGCAACAATCTGTCTTTGAGGGGAGGCAATTCTAACACTTCATCTTTAACGGCTCTAGCGGTATAAGTTAGCGTATCTCCTTTGACATCTTGGTTTTCTGACCTCATAATAAAGCCTTCAAGGGGAATGGAAAGCTCCGTATCAATCTGATTGAAAATTGCCAGGAGTTGCTGTTCAAGCGCCTTTTCATCAACCTCGCCTTCAATCTGATTGGTAAACTCACCCCCGAGGTTGATTTCAAGCTCTCCCTCCAGTTCGCCCAGTACCACTTCGATTCTAAGCTCATCATCATCGGGCACAGTAAAGGATATACGCCCGTTCTCATTCGTAGTGCCGGCTTCCTCGTCATTGACGGTGACTCTGGCACCCTGTATGCGGAGACCCTGAAAGGTTACCAGCAGGGTAGAGCTCTCGCCCGGCGTCACTTCGCCTTCAATCTGAAGGGTAAGCTCATCCCCGAGGTTGATTTCCAATTCACCTTCTAATTCACCCTTTACCGCCTCTATCTCCAGCTCATCTTCATGGGGCACGGTGAAGGAGATGCGCCCATCTTCACCCGTAGTGCCAGCTTCCCCGTCATTGACGGTGACTCTGGCACCCTGTATGCGGAGACCCTGAAAGGTTACCAGCAGGGTAGAGCTCTCGCCCGGCGTCACTTCGTCTTCAATCTGAAGAGTAAGTTCATCCCCGAGGTTGATTTCCAATTCACCTTCTAACTCATCCTTTACTGCCTCTATCTCCAGCTCATCTTCATAGGGCACGGTGAAGGAGATGCGCCCATCTTCACCCGTGGTGCCGGCTTCCCCGTCATTGACCATCACCAGGGCATCAGGTACAGGGGTCCCCTGAAAGGTCACCAGCACGGTAACGCTCCCACCTGGGGTCACTTTACCTTCAATCTTAAGGGCAAGCTCTCCTT
>Ga0255055_10002726_pt1 | contig 12233 bp, 11 predicted proteins | sample JV7_2_27_MG_FD_188633 | JGI IMG/M metagenome (GOLD analysis project Ga0255055, IMG submission 188633) | Seawater microbial communities from Jervis Inlet, British Columbia, Canada - JV7_2_27 | ecosystem: Environmental > Aquatic > Marine > Inlet | place: Canada: British Columbia | collected...
CGGCGGCCGTGGCGATAGCAACGGTCACCATGTTCCGGCCACCGGCCGACATGGACTCGACGATGGTTTTCAGGCTCTGAGTGAAACCGGGGGCTATCGGTTCCTTGTTAAAGTACCTTTTGATCGGTTCCTGGAAGAGCATGACGAAGAACATGGCGATGATGGCCCTGAAGGCTGCCAGTTCAGGCGAGTGCCTGGGGACAACCAGCTCGTATACAAGGACACCGATGGGGAGCAGGTAGTGGAGCCCACCTCGAAGTGTCCTTAAAAAATTAGGTATCTCATTCTTTGCCAGCCCCCTCAAACCTGCCTTGGACGCCTCCACGTGGACAATAAAAAACAGGGTCGCATAGGATACAAAGGCCGGGATGGCCGCAGCCTTGATGACATCCAGGTAAGATACGCTCAGGTACTCGGCGATAATAAAGGCTGCGGCTCCCATGATGGGGGGTGCGATCTGACCGTCCGTGCTGGCCGCCACCTCGATGGCGGCGGCCTTTATCGGCGTATACCCGACCTTTTTCATGAGGGGAATGGTGAAGGTCCCCGTGGTGACGATGTTGGCGATGGATGACCCTGAAACCATCCCGGTAAGTCCGGAACCTACAACTGCCGCCTTGGCAGGCCCTCCCTTGAACCTTCCCAGCAGGCTGAGTGCAAGGTTAATGAAAAATCGTCCTCCTCCTGCCCTTTCCAGCATGGTTCCGAACAGGACAAAGAGAAAGACGATCGTCGCAGACACGTCCAGGGGTATTCCGTATATCCCCTCCGTCTGCATGGCCATTTTTCCAATATATTTCTGCAAGGACGCGCTCTTGAAAGCCATGAAATCAGGCATGTGCTCAGCAAAGAAGACGTAGCCGGTAAAAGCAGAAGCTATCACCGTCAACCCTGGTCCGACCACCCTCCGGGCCGCCTCGAGAAGGAAGATGACCAGGACTGCCCCCACGATTATGTCCCGGGGGATAGGCGCCCCCTGCCGGCTGGCAATGCCCTCGTAATCGAGGAAAATGTAAAGAGACGCGAAACAGGCTATCAGGGCAAGAGCATAATCAAAAACCGGTATTCGCGTCCGGGTGGACAGGAAAGACCAGAAACCGCTGTGAGGCTTTTTGAGGGTCGGGTAGCTCAAGAAAGCAATGAGCATAGCGAAACCGAGATGGACCGACCTGATTATCACTGTATCGAGGAGCCATACGCTTGCAATAGAAAGTTGGAATATACACCATGCGACGGAGATGGTCGGTATGACCCACTTGTCCCATCCAACGAGGTGCCGATAGCCCGCCTCCTCCTCCTCTGCGATCCTCTTGGCTTCCTCCACACCAGCTTCAAATTCATCGTCCTCGAAGCTGGTGAGCCTTGTCTTATCTGTCTCTTTCCCCTCCGGCCCCTCATCATCCCGGTGATCATCCATGGACATACAGCCTCTCCCTGGTTCCTAATCCTCTTCCCGGCCTTTGAGCTCGGTACAGCCCGGCCACTCGCAGTCTCATCCCAGGTAATACGTACCGGCCCCGGCCACCTGCATGAGGTGACCGGGACCAGCTTATGGATCTACATCAAACCAGCTTCTTTGTAGTACTTTTCAGCGCCCGGATGCATGGGAGCGGAAAGACCCTCCAACATGTTCTCCTTGGTCAGAACAGCATAGGCCGGGTGGAGCTTCTTGAAGCTATCGAAGTCTTCGAAGATCTCCTTGACCAGACCGTAGACATGCGCCTCCGGAAGAGCAGCCGCGGTAACAAAGGTGGCCTTGACGCCGAAGCTGGGCACGTCCGCTCTATTGGCGGCGCCAGGATAGTTGCCCATGACCGGGACAACGCTGGGCGCATAGTAGGGGAACTTCTCATAGAAGGAGGCGGGCAGCACGATCTCGATGAACTGGACCTTCCTGGTCCCGCTGGTGGCTTCCTTGAAAGCTCCGGAGGGGTGGCCAACGGTGTAGAAGAAGGCATCGATGCGACCATCCTGCAGCATGCCAGGGGCCTCAGCGGCCTTCAGGCTCTCAGCCTGGATGTCCTTCTCGTAATCGATACCGAGGGCGGTCAGGGCATCGATAGAGTTCTGCCTCTGTCCGGATCCAGGGTTGCCAATGTTGACCCTCTTGCCCCTCAGGTCTGCGACGCTTTTGATGCCGGCGTCAACCGCAGCGCAAAGGGTGATGCTCTCCGGGTGGATGGCGAAAAGAGCCCTGAGGTCCTTCTGGGCTTTCCCGTCCCACTCTGAGTTGGGGCTTCCGTTAAAAGCCTGGAACTGGCGGTCCGACTGGACAACACCGAACTCCAGGTCACCAGCCATGATGGCGTTGATGTTAAACACTGACCCACCTGTGGATTCCACCGTCAGGCGCATGCCATACTCGTCCCTTTTCTTGTTGACGATCCTGGCGATAGCGCCGCCTGTGGGATAGTAAACACCCGTCACGCCGCCCGTTCCGATGGTATAGAACGCCTGTGACGGCGCTTCGGCCTTCTGGGTCGGTGCCTGATCGCACGCCATGGCTCCGAATACCACTACCATGACGCAAACCGAAAAAATTAAGATCCTTTTCATACTTCCCTCCTTATGCAATTGATCATTGGATTGAATCGATCCAGGTTAAATAATCAAGCTAAAACAGTTCACCCCCTTTCCCTAAAATTGCTTGTTTATAAATACGATAGTACAACTTCGGTAATCACTGCCTATATTATACCTTTTCCTTCGCCCGGTTGTCTCACTTCCAGCAAAGGATCTTCCTGTTTCAAAGCTTAGTTCATTCTTTCCAGTACACTCCTTCCCTTTCCCACACATTTTCCATCTCCCGCAGAGTCTGCATGTTGTCTGCTCTACTCGTAAATGCCAGGGCGGTAACGAGGGCATTTACGAGACTCAGGGCAGCGGTGAAGGACTCTATATAGGATTCGATCCCGTAGGGAACGGTGAGGCTGTAATGGGCGGACCTGTTAAGGGGAGAAAGCTCACCATCGGTTACAGCCAGCACCCTGACATCCTGATCCCTGGCATAATCCATGACCTCGACAGTCACTTTCGTATAGCGTGGAAATGCAAACCCGATAAGGACATCATCTTGACCCAGATCCCTCAACTGATCCCACATCTCCCCGGTTCCCGGTGTGAGCGGGATAACTTCCCTGCCCAGGAACCTCAAGGCGCTTGTCATGAACATGCCCAGACAGTGGGTGGAGCGAAGGGCGATGATGAAGATCCTTCGCGCCGCGTCCATCTCCTCCACAAAGCGTGTAAAGATCTCTGGATCGGTCTCCTCCATGGTGATCTTGAGGTTGTTCAGATCCTTTGACAGGACGTCGGAGAGAACGTCACCCACCGATTCCACACGTCGCACCGTCTCCCCCAGGCGGTCCACCGTTGTTATCTTAGGCTGGACGTACTCCCGCAATCTTCTTTTCAGATCGGGATAGCCCGCATAACCCAGGGTCTGGGCAAGACGGACGATGGATGTATCGCTGACATTGAGATTCTGGGCGAGGTCTGTAGCAGTGAGGAAAACGGCGTGCTCGGGCTGTTTGAGGATAAAGTCCAATACCTTCCGTTGTGTCGGCGTCAGTTCGGGAGTTCTTCCACTGACGATCTGATCGATCTTCAACATCATCCACCCCGCGCTTTGCAGAATAATCTGCACAATAGCAAACTATGGCAACATTCTCAACAGGGGTGTAAAAAAATCAGGGGCTCATGTGAGCCCCTGACGGGTATGATATGATCTCTCTATTGAGATCCTTCTTCCAACATTTTCCCTAATTTCTCGGCCAGACTTCGGACATCGGCCTCGATTCTGTTGGTCATTTCTTCCAGGGCTTTGTCGATCTCCCCTCCCTTTTTTCTGAACTGGGTCATGAACTGCTCAACCTCTTCGATATAGGCGCCAAATGATTCCACCTTCTCTGTCAGGTCGTCCACAGTCCACCTGGAATCGGCAAAATCCTTACGAATCGCCTCGATCTCCTCCTGCAAGGCCTGAAGCTTCTCGCCTTTGGAGGCAGCGGCTTCCCGATCCTGCGTCCTCTGTGCCTCTTCCAAAGCGACTATCCGGGCATTGTTTTCACCGATCCGGCGGTTCACCGAATCCATGTCAACGGAGGTGGCACATCCCGCAGTGAAAGCCAGCAGTAATACAAGGCTCAGGTGAGGAAAGGAGTTCCTCATGTCCGGCAGCCGTTACTGGAGGCTGAAATGAGCGCGCCTGTTCTGATTCCAGGCAGCCTCGCCGTGCCCCATGGCGAAGGGTTTCTCCTCGCCATAACTGATCGTCTTGATCCTGGAGGTCGAAATACCCAGCGAAACGAGGTAGTTCTTGACCGCGTTGGCACGGCGCTCACCCAGGCCGAGGTTGTACTCGTTGGTGCCCCTCTCGTCACAATGTCCCTCAACGACGATCTTGACTCCTGAAGCAGCTTTGAGGAGCTTCGCGTCATTGGCCAGCGTATCCCTGGATTCAGCAGTCAGGTCAGCCTTGTCGAAGGCGAAGAACACATCCACAAGATCCGAGACGTTAAAGGTCGCGGGTGCTGGTGCCGGCGCGGGAGTAGGCGCTGGAGCGGGGGCAGGCTCAGGGGTATAGTCCTGAACCGGTGCCGGCTCAGGTGCGGGCTCAGCCATAGGTTCCGCCACCTCAGTGGGCTTCGGTTTCGTGGCACAGCCACTAAAGATAGCCAGGGCGAAAAGAAGCGCGATCGCCAGCGTAATTATCGTATTTCTCCTTCTTAGGATCACTGTCCACCTCCTGAATATTGTTTTCAATTAAGGAACTTGAACACCCGCTCTGAATCAGGGCGGCATCTGTATGCTTTGATGGTCCGGATAATACCCCACCTTAAGGATATTTAGGGATGTATACAGCATTATTACGTTCCTTGTAAAGGAAGCAGTTGTCAGTTTCGGGTTATGGTTTTCCCAATCCGCAATCATCAATCCGTAATCCGTAATCCGTAATTTTATTTACTCGACCACGCCGGTTGGTTCTTGTTCCCTTTCCCTGACGTTATACGCCATTCCTTGCGCCCGTCCCTGTCAACTAAATAGATCTGATAGGTTCCGGTTCTGTCGGAAGAAAAACAGATATAACGCCCGTCCGGACTCCATGAAGAATCCTCGTTATTGCCCGCCTCACCAACCAGCTGCCTTGTTTGAAGGGTTTCAGGGTCGACCAGGGCAATCCCGAACTTCCCCCCTATCCTGTTTGTATAAGCAATGAGATCGCCGGTCGGCGACCATGCTGGTGATGTGTTGTAACTACCCTCGAGAGTGACCCGCTGCACACCGGATCCATCCACGTTCATGACAAAAACCTGAGGATGGCCATACCGATCGGACACAAAGGCCATCTTTTTTCCATCCGGTGACCAGGTCGGTGAAGCTTCAACGCTCTTGAGCCATGTGATCCGGGAGAGACCCTTACCCCGATCATCTGTAATGTAGATGTCCGGATTCCCATCCACATTCTTCATAAACGCCAACTGTCTGCCGTCCGGAGAAAATTCGGCACCCACATCCACACCGATGCCGCCAGTCAGTCTATCTTCAGCACCCTGGAGCCTTAGGGAGTACAGGTTTGGTTCCCCATGCTTGTAGGAAGTGTAGATCACCCCGTTGTCGTCGGGCCACCACTCTGGTGAGAGGTTGATAGAACCGTTCCTCGTAATCCTCTTGACCTGGCCTCCATCATAGTCCATGGAGTATATCTCCTTGCCCTCGCTCCTCGCCTGGACAAAGAGAACCCGTGTCAGGAACACACCTTCCTCGCCGGTCACCTGCTTCATGATCTCGTTCGAGAACATATGGGCCATGTTGCGGAGCTGGGCAGGACTTCCCTTCCATCTCTTGACCGTGACTTCCTTTCTCTGGAAGACGTCGAAAAGGTGAAATTCAAGCTCAACGTCACCATCCGGCCTGAGAAGATAACCGACCTTGACGAGGGCTTCGGCATTGATGAGTTCCCAATCGTCGAAAATAAAGGTGTCGCTGGTAATACCGGTCGTTCCCAGATCCTCCATGTAAAGCACCGGGTCGAGGACCCTGAACACCCCAGAGAAATCAAGATCCCCTGCAAGAACCTCCCTCACCTCCCTTGCAATGAGGGGGATGGGTTCTGACCCCTTCATGGGGATGGGAGACTGAACGGCAATGGGAAGACGCCGGGCCGCCGGGGCGTTGATGTCGAGATAGACTATGGCCAAAACACCGTGAGGCAATGCAATGGTTCCTGCCAGCACGATTATGGCCATTAAGACTGCTTTTTTCCTGAAGAATATATCTGCAACTAGCCTCATAAATGTTTTCCTTGCCTCACGGTGTTTTGGAGTTCCGAGTTTCGAGTTTCGAGTTTAATTCTGCGTTCTGTGTTCCCTACCCTGAGCTCAGTCGAAGGGTGCGTTCACATTTCTGGACTTTCCCAATCACCAATCATCCACCTTCGCGTAAAAATTCGGTGGACAAGCGAGTTACGGTTCATGGCTATTTATCCCGAGGTCTGAAATTGAGTCCCACTTCCAGCGACGTATCGCTCAGCTCATCCGGCAGGGGAGACAGGGGACTGGCTTTTCTAATCGCCCGGAGAACGGACTGGTCGTAGTAGTCGTTGCCCGACCTTTCATCAATCCAGAACTGCTCTATCTTCCCATCCGGTGCTATCCTGATCCTGACGACCGTAATGAGGCTGACCCTTGAAGTTACCCCCTCGGGAAGGACCCAGGAGGACCTGATCTGTTCATAGATGCGATTATAGTAGGCCTTGAACCTTATGTTTGCAGTGATATCGTTCCCACCAGCGGTGGCATTTGTCATACGCGGACCGACGGCAGTTGTGTCCGTTGGCCGGGCTTGATCTTCAGTGGGTATATCCTCATTTGTGTACGATTCATAGAGGCGCCTGGCCTCCATTTCCAGTTCCTCGATCTTTTTACGCCTCTCCAGACGGGCCGCCTCATCACCGCCGGATGTTTGCATTTCTTTTTGGACCTCCTCGGGGGCGACGGATTCCGCTGGTTCTGGAATCTTTTTTTCAGGAACCGGCTTCGGTTTGATTCTGGGCTTTGAAGGGGCCGGTTTGGCCGATGCAGCCGGTGTCGTCGAAGGCAGGGAAACCAGATCCACCGTGTAGGAAGGTGCATAGGTCGTACCTGACATACGGAACAAGGTCATGCTTCCGGCGGCCACCAGGATAACGACGTGGATCCCGAAAGAGACGAAGAAGGAGCTTTTAAAAGCCCTTTCGCTGAAGTGGTGCCCTTGACCAGATGGAAGTGTGAATACCGGCAACTTTAAGGCCGCCTTGTCTGACCAAGGTCAGGTTCCGTGACAAGACCGATCTTTTCCACACCCGCACCCTTGAGGACCGCCATGACCGCTATAATGGTTCCGTAGGAGATCCGGGAATCCCCCCGCAGATAGACAGGGCGGCCTCCTAACTCGGACAGGATCACGGGCGCTCTTCTGCGGAACTCGGGAAGTGTGAAGCTGTGACGATCGAGGTGGATCTTTGCGCCCCTGTCAATGCTGATGGTGACAGCTCGTTCACCCTTGTCCAATGGAGCCATGCCCGCAGTAGGGAGCTGAACGTCGACACCTGATTTAAGCATGGGCGCGGTCACCATGAAGACGATAAGCAGGACCAGCATCACATCCACAAGGGGTGTGACGTTGATCTCGGACATGATCCTCCTGTTAAAACCGCCCCGCTCTGTCATCAGTCCTTTCTCCTGAAGTGCCGCTCGATAATGTTCAGGAATTCTGCCGTAAAGGTCCTCATGTCGTTATCAAGGATCCGTATTTTCTGAATAAAATAATTGTAGCCTACGACGGCCGGGATGGCTGCGGCCAGACCGGCAGCCGTTGCGACCAGAGCTTCGGAAATACCCGGAGCTACAGAGATCAGGCTGGCACTACCGGCAAGGCCAATACTCCTGAAAGCGTTCATGATGCCCCACACCGTACCGAACAGCCCGATAAAAGGAGCTGTACTGCCCGTTGTGGCAAGAAAGGGCAGGGCTTTTTCCAGGCGTGTGAGTTCCGTCTCGGCAGCTTTGGACAGGGCCCGGCTTATGTTTTCGGTGCCGGCTACTTCCTTGATGAGCCCCGTAGGCTCCTCAGGGAAGTTCCGGGGCTGCTGCTGTCTGGAGCGGGATACTCTTACCAGTTCTATATAGCCTGCCCTGAAGATGGACGCCACCGGCGAGAAGGTCATATTCTCGGCCCCCTCATGGATAACGCTGAGGCGCTGCTGATGCAGGAAGAGGTTGTGGAACCGGTGGTTCTCACGCTCCGCCTGCCTGAACATCCTCCACTTGTAAAAGATAATGGCCCAGGTCATTACCGACATTAAGAGAAGAGTGATCAGGACCAGCTGCACGACCAGTCCCGCCCTGGCAATCATGGAAAACACGCCCAACTCCACCTCGCTGCCGATTTGTCCGGTCGACAATTGAAGAACAAATAATAAATCGGTCAAAATAGCTGTCTCCCTGGCCTGGTATCGGAGTGACGGAGTATCGGGGTATGGGGGAAAGATCTCAAATCCGGATGTCCCTTCCCGATGCCTTCCTTACAGAACAAGACGGATACCTGCGCCTTGTCCACGTTCATTCCTTCCTGACTTTTCTATATTTACCTCTTCGAAACCTATTCTATTCCATTTCGATGATTATTTCGCCGGAATATATAAAACAGAATGTAGAATGTGGAATGTAGAACATAGAATGTAAAGCGTAAAGAGAACCTCTATTTCTCATTCCCTGGCCTGCTTGTCCGTCGTAGCTCGAAGAGCGAAGTCGGAAGCTTGTCGAAGGCTCCATTTTCCATTCACTATTCTTCATCGATTGTTTCAAGAACTACTCTCGCCGGCGCCCCGTCACACGCCCTTATCTTCAAAGGCAGAGCCGTCATCCGGTATGGCCCTGGAGGCACTTCTCCAAGATCCAGCCCCTCAACAATAACGATTCCCACCGAGAGTAGGGCCCTGTGAACTGCCTCGCCACTGCCATACTCAGCGACCGACAGATAATCGATGCCCACAAGACGAATGCCGTGATCGATAAGATACCCGGCTCCGTCAGGTGTAATATAGGAAAATCCCTGGTTGAACTCCGATTGCTCCAGGAACTTTCCGTTATCCGTTTTCAGCAACAGACGATCTGTACCGGGCGGGATATTTGCTTTTTTCAACTGGGAAGCCCCTATTGCCCGAACACCCGGGATGTGTACGACAACGGCAGGACCGATGAGGACCTCAAGGGGGAGGGAATCGACACCGCTCCCCTCTTTTAGGAAATGAACCGGGGCGTCGATGTGGGTCCCGGTATGTGCGCTCAGGTCCAGACGTGACTGATTGAGACGCTCACCGTCGTCCATGGACCGCACCCGGTCCACCATGACCGGACCATCGCCGGGCCATGAGATCATCCCGTTATCGATGGTCATGGTGATATCGTAGAAGCGCTTATACTCCACGTTAAACCTCCTTCGCACTCCGCGTAGAATACAGAATAAGAGATCAACTGTCAGCAGTGAGCTGTCAGCTGACGGCAGGCGGGGCGCACAGCAGAGGTATTGGCAGATTGTGCTCATGATAGGGATGATATAGGGAAGGGCTGTGTCTAAGTATCTATGTACCTAAATAGCAATGTATCCAGAAATATTTTAACCGTAGACACCTAGACACATAGATACGTAGACACGCAGATACCCGGATACGTGAGAGCGGGCGAGTCGCGGGTCGTCCGGCTAAACCTGTTTTTCGGTAGCCCTGCCATGCCTGCTCTTGGGGATGTGGTAATGTTTGTCAGAGGCTTCCCAGGCCGAAGCAAAACAGTTTCGGAACCTTCTGAAATAGTAGTTCTTCATGGTGTTGCCTCTCTCATCGGGAGAGGTTCCATCCCCCAACTCCTGGCTCCTGTCCCTTTGAAAGCGGCTCTTTGGTATGTGATACTCACTGTCGGCCTCTTGCCAGGCCTCCGACATACAGTTCCTCAGAGTTCTGAAGAAGACCCCCACCTTCGTAACCGGTACTTTCATTTCGCACCCCCTATTACATTTCTGATCGAATGATATCCAACTTTTTCCACATTAGCGGGCACATAATGCCCGGTTGCATACTGGTAGAATCCCGGAAAGCAGAAAACCGCGTTCTCCTGGACTGTGAGACTCGCGGTTTATTTCATTGTTGATGGATGGTTCCCCCACAAACTGGATACCCTGCCTATACAGGTAATTAATAGCCGGTAAAAAACAAACCGCAACATATTTCATGGGTGCACTAAAGATTTTTTTCCAGTTTTACCGACATAGCTTGAAAAAGTTCATTATCGGGAATTATGAAAAAAAAAGCGCGGGACGACCCGTCCTCCGTCTTGTCCACCATAGCTCGAAGAGCGACGGTGGGAGCCTCGACTAAGGGGGAAGCCCGCGCTGAGGTCTGTGTTTATAACCAGAAACTAGAAACCAGAAACTAGAAACTGAACAATTTTTATCGTTTCACAGCTATGAAAATTGTTCTCCCCCCTCTGTTCACCAGGAACAGCACTGATTTCTTGTCATTCGCCTTCTCCAGGACTTGGGAAAGGACATTGACATCCTCTATTTTCTTGCGATCCACTTCCAGGATGACGTCGCCTCTTCGCAGACCAGCCTCTGCGGCCGGGCTTCCGGGCTCCACCGAGGCAATGAGAGCGCCATCGGCAGAGTCAAGGTTCAGCTGCTTTGCGAGCTCAGGATTAAGGTTCTGAACCGTGAATCCAAGCTCCTCCTTCATCTCCTCGTCCTCCTCAGCAGGACCCGAGGCAACTGCCTCATCGGTCATCTCCTCGAGGGTGACCTTGAAGGTTTTTTCCTTGCCGTCTCTCAGAACAACAACATTCACTTCAGTGCCCACCGGGAGGTAGGCTACCATGGTGGGCAGTTCGTGCTGGCTTTCAACCCCTTGATCGTTGAACCGTACGATCACATCCCCCCGCTGTATACCAGCCTTGTCGGCTGGTCCACCCGTGACCACATCAGCCACGAGGGCCCCTTCACGCGCTTTAAGCTCAAGGGATTCCTGGATCTCGGGTGTTATCTGCTGTATGAGAACACCCAGCCACGCTCTCGTAACCGATCCCTTCTCTTCCAGTTGGGACACGATTGCTTTGGCCAGGTTAATGGGGATGGCGAATCCGATCCCCACGTTTCCACCGCTGCGTGAAAAGATAGCGCTGTTGATACCAACGACATTCCCTCCTGTATCGAAAAGAGGACCGCCGCTATTACCCATGTTGATCGCCGCATCGGTCTGGATGAAATCGTCATAAGCACCGGCACCCAGTTCGCGGCCCTTGGCGCTTATGATGCCGGCCGTCACGGTGTGGCCCAGGCCGAAGGGGTTGCCGATGGCGAGGACCCAGTCACCCACGCGGGCTTTATCAGAATCACCTAACCTGCAGACAGGCAGACCATTTTTCGGTTCGATCTTGATGAGGGCGATATCGGTCTTCTCGTCAGCGCCCAGGACCTCAGCGGGATATTCATCCCCCTCCTCCAGGATGACAACAACTTCGTCAGCCTCGGCTACTACGTGGTTATTGGTGATGATGTAACCTTCGCTGTTGATAATAAAGCCAGAGCCGAGGCTGCGTTTTTTAAAGGGCCGATGCGGCCTGTCACCGAAAAAACGCTTGAAAAATTCATCGCCGAAAAATTCCCGGAAGGGGCTGTCCTCCCCACTGAATGGTTGCTGGGCTTCACCCTCCTTGACGACAGTGGCAGTACTAATGTTGACAACTGCCGGTGAAAGCTCCTCAGCCAGGTCCGCGAAGGAACCTGGCTGGCCGGCTGGTGCTTTGATGGTGCCGTCGGTCCAGAGCGCCTCTGTCCGGGCCTCGGTGTCAGGTGTGAGGGAAAAATTTGATGCCACGATGAGCCCGATCACGAGGAAACTGACCGCGACAAGCCCGACCGTTATTCCGCGAAACACGTTCTTCATTTTTACAACCTCCGCTCTCCCCATAAATTCCTGCGGCCACCAGGGTCAGCAGGAATTTATCTAAACAAGCTTCGCTTGTCCCTTAACTGTTGCACTCGTTAAATATGTAAAATACTGAAGGCCTACCTTGATAAAAGCTAACATCGGGGAAAATCCCCCAAACATGTCAGGGTTACGATATTGCCGTCTCTCAGCTTAGGTTTAGGGTTTGGCATTTTCGCCCACTCGCCCGCTCGCCCCCTCTCCCACTCCCGTCTTT
>Ga0255055_10002727_pt1 | contig 12232 bp, 9 predicted proteins | sample JV7_2_27_MG_FD_188633 | JGI IMG/M metagenome (GOLD analysis project Ga0255055, IMG submission 188633) | Seawater microbial communities from Jervis Inlet, British Columbia, Canada - JV7_2_27 | ecosystem: Environmental > Aquatic > Marine > Inlet | place: Canada: British Columbia | collected...
TCGCGCTTTCGGCAGGGCGGCGAGGAGGCGGCGGTATCGACTACCTCCTCGCCGGTCGGCGTCTGACTCTACCGGCCTTTGTCGCCACACTCGTCACAACCTGGTACGGCGGCATACTCGGCATCGGCGAGTATGCCTGGCGCTTCGGCATTTCGACCTGGCTTGTCTTCGGAGTCCCCTACTATCTGGCCGCGCTGCTCTTCGCTTTCTGGCTCGCACCGCGTCTACGCCGATCCGGTGCCATCACCATCCCCGACCTGCTGGTCAAAGCCTACGGGCGCAAGGCGTCGTCGGTCGGGGCGGCGGCGGTCTACGCCTCGACGGTGCCGGTGGCCTATCTCTTGATGGTCGCCACCCTGCTCGCCCAGATCACGGGTTGGTCGGTCCTGACGACGGTATTGATCGGCGCCGGCTTCTCCGCGTTGTACGTTGCGCTTTCCGGTTTCCGGGCAGTGGTTCGGACCGATATGCTGCAGCTGGTCCTGATGTACAGCGGCTTCCTCATCCTGCTTCCCGCGGCCCTGGCCCACACCGGCGGTTTCGAAGGGCTCTGGGGCGCGCTACCCACCAGCCACCGCACCTGGGACGGTGGGCTCGGCTGGCAGACAGTGCTCGTCTGGTACCTGATTGCGCTGCAAACGGTGGTCGAGCCCTCCTTCTACCAGAGGGTCTTCGCCGCCCGCAGCCCACGCATCGCCAAGGTCGGGGTCCTGGTATCGGTCGCGATGTGGGTCGTATTCGATTTCTTTACCGTCTATTCGGGTCTCGCCGCACGGGTGCTCCTGCCCGACCTCGCCGACCCCATGGCCGCCTACCCCGCCCTCGCCGGGCTCGTGTTGTCGCCGTGGCTCGCAGCATTTTTCACCGTTGCCCTCTTCGCGACCGTGATGTCGACCCTCGACTCCTACCTCTTTATCGCCGCCACCACCATCGGCCACGATTTCTCGAGAACGCCGGCAAGTCCCGAGGTGGTCAGACGACGCACCCGCATCGGCCTCGTCATCTCGGCCGGGCTCGCCGCCCTCGGCGCGGGGTTGTTTTCATCGGCCGTGCAGGTCTGGCATGACATTGGATCGGTGGTCACTTCCACCCTCCTGCTACCGGTTTTGGCGATCCACCTTCGGCCGCCGTGGAAGCCCAGCGAACGGGGCGCGGTTACAGCGATGGTTTGTGCGGCGACCACTTCGATATTGTGGATTCTGCTCCGAGAAGGAAGCCAGTACCCCTTGGGTTTGGAACCCATGTTTCCGGCCCTGTTCGCCGCGGCGGTATGTCTGCTCGTGGACTTGATGCTGCAACGCGCCGCGTCTCCTTGACCATTCGATCTTGCACTCTGTAGGCTGACCGGTGTGATCAGCATGCGTGGAACCAGCGTCGTCGTAGCGATCTTCCTGCTTTGGCCGGCTGCGGTTCTCATGGCCGCAGACGACCCGTCGACCGAAGGAGATCCAGCAGACGCAGATTCGAAAGCTCCAGAGCCGAGATTCGGGGGCTATCTCTTCCAGGACACCGAGGGACGGCCGTTGCCGTTCCAAACCGACGCGGAGATCGAGGCGTTTCTTGCCAACGCCGAGATTTTGCAGTCGACATCGGTTCCGTCAGGCGTCACGATCCCCAGGAAGCTGCTCCTCAAGGGCGACGGCTTCGAGGCGTTCGCCATTTTCAAGGACGTCGACATCCATCGGCGTAAAGTGACCGAGATCATCAATGGAAAGAATCGATTTTCCTTCGACTGGTACGACAATTATCGCTACGACATCGCGGCCTACAAGCTGGATCGTCTCCTCGGCCTCGACAGGGTACCGCCCGTCGTGGCACGAAGAATCAAGACGGATTCGGGCTCCATCAGCATTTGGCTGGGCAAAACCGTCAATGAGTTCGAGCGCTCCCGCGGCTTGAAGATCGATCCACTGGATCAACACCGCTGGAACCAGCAGCGTCTCATCATGCAGGTTTTCGACAACCTTGTGGCGAACAGGGATAGCAACCTGGGCAATCTCCTCATCGACCCCAACTGGCGTCTGTGGTTCATCGACTGCAGCCGGTGTTTTGGGACCTCAAAGGCAATGTACTACCCACTGAAAACGATCAGCCAATGCGAGCGCGGCCTCTGGCAGGGCCTGAAAAACCTGAGTGACGACAGAATCAGGCAAGTCCTGGCGCCACCGCTCGACCGAGCCGAGATTGACGCCCTCCTGGCCCGTCGCGACAAAATGCTTCAGCATTTCCAGGATCTGATCGACGCAAAGGGCGAGGCTCGGGTTCTCTACGACGTCGACCCGCCGACCGAAACCGCTCCCTGGGCCGCCGACTGAAGTAGAATCGCACGCAGCCGAGATTCCGGGGGAAAAATATGGGGTTCTCGCACCTGACGCGGATCGATCGAATACTTGTGGCATCGGTATTCGCAACCATGCTGGGGATCTCCCCGGCGATGGCCAGCGAAAAGGAACGGCCGCACTCAACCGCTGCCAGCAACCGTTTCGAGGGCTACCTCTTCAAGGATGTCGACGGTCGGCCGCTCCCGTTCCAATCGGACCAGGAGATCGAGGACTTCCTCCAGAGCGCGAAAATCGAGTCCGTCACCAAGATCCCGGTCGGCGTCACCCACCCCAAAAAGGTCTTGCTATCGTTTGAGCACATCCGTCTCAACGCGGTTTTCAAACACATCGAAGAAGAAAAAGACATGGTGCGCGATCCGACGACGACCGGTCGCGGCAAGCTGTATCTGAAATGGCGCGACTCCTATGTCTACGACATCGCTGCCTACCACGTCGACCGGCTGATGGGTTTCGACCGCATGCCACCGGTCGTTCCCCGGAAGATCAAGGGGCGCGAAGGCTCGATCCAGATCTGGGTCGAGGGCGCCATCACCGAGAACGAACGACGCGAACAATCCATCAAACCCCCGGAAATCGCTCGCTTCAACCAGCAACGATCGACTCTGACCGTTTTTGACAACCTCGTCGCAAACCGGGACAGCAATCTCGGTAACACCCTCATCGACGGCAACTGGCGACTGTGGTTTATAGACTGTTCTCGATGTTTCGGGAGCTCCCCGGACCTGCTCTACCCAGACGCCGTGACTCACTGCGACCGGCAGATCTGGGAAGCTCTGAGGACGCTTGACCGGAGCACCGCCGATGAGGCCCTTTCCCCCTACCTGAGTCGGCTCGAGATCGACGTCCTCTTCGAGCGCCGCGACAAGCTCATCGAACTCCTGCAAGGACGCGTCGATGAGTGGGGCGAAGAATTGGTGTTCTTCGACCAGCGTCCACCGACTGAATTGGCTCCGTGGATCGAGGAGTAGTCGTCGTCGAGGAAAGGGATCTCCCGTGACCTCAGAGAAGACCCCGGAACGACAAAAAATGACCCTCTCGCGCAAGATCGTCATTGCTCTCTCGGCCGGAATCGCCTGCGGACTTTTCTTCGGCGAGATCTGCGGCGGTCTGTCGATCATCGGCAACGCCTACATCGCCCTCATGCAGATGACCGTCCTCCCCTACATCGTCCTCGCGTTGATCGTGAATATCGGCAGTCTGACCCTCGACACCGCCCGTCATCTCGCGGTCAGGGCTGCGGTAGTGATGCTGGCGCTGTGGGGCATCGCCATCGCGGTGATCCTCGTCATGCCGCAAGCCCTTCCCGAGTGGAAAACGGGCGGGTTCTTCAGCACCTCGTTACTGAATCCCCCTGAAAGCGTCGATTTCCTTTCTCTCTACATACCGGCCAACCCATTTCGCTCACTGTCAGAGAACCTGGTTCCTGCAGTGGTCGTCTTCTGCATCTGCCTCGGTATTGCATTCATCGGCATCACCCGCAAGGAGAGCGTGATCGGGCCGATGCGGGTGATGCTCGATGCAATGTCCAGAGTCACTCTTTGGGTCGCCGGCCTCACCCCCTACGGAGTCTTCGCCATCGCTGCCAGTGCAGCGGGAACGATCACCGTCGACGAGATCGGCCGTCTCCAGGGCTACATGATCATTTACGTCTCAACAGCGTTCATCCTCTCCTTCGTCGTCCTCCCGCTGGCCATCACCGCCGTCACTCCGTTCACATACCGCGAGATCTTGAGCTCGTCGCGCAGCGCGTTACTGACCGCTTTTGCCGCAAACAACTACTTCATCGTCCTTCCGCTCCTGATCGAGAGCCTCAAGGAGCTTTATCGGAACCACGAGATGGGTGGTGATGAGGTCGATGGGGCCATCGACATTACGTTGCCGATCGGTTTCCCGTTCCCCAATCTCGGCAGATTGCTGTCCTTGATCTTCATTCCATTCGGCGCCTGGTTTGTCGGGCGACCGCTGGAGCTTTTCCAGTATCCAATGCTGGCAGTCACCGGGCTGCCCAGCTTTTTCGCCAAGGTCACGATCGCCGTACCCTACCTCCTGAACCAGTTCCACCTGCCCGCCGATCTGTTCCATCTCTTCCTCCTGTCCGGGATCATCAACGGGCACGTGTCGTCGATGGTCGGCGCCATGCACCTCTTCACCTTCACCGCCATCACTGCCGCCGTGGTCACCGGGCGGGCCCGGTTTCACGGTGGGCGAACCGTCGCGGCCGTCGCTGCGACCGCGCTTCTGATCGCCGCGAGTACAGTTGTGACTCGCAACTATCTCGGCTGGTTCTTTTCCCGGGCGGACGACCAGGTCAACGTGATCGAAAGCATGCAGAAGATCGCCGATCCGGCGCCAACGAAGATCCTCGACAAGGCGATCCCCAACCCGCAACCGCTCCGGGACGGCCAGTCCCGCCTCGATCGGATTCGCGAACGCGGCGCCATTCGCGTTGGCTATCTCACCGAAAACCTCCCATTTTCGTTTGTCAACGTTGAAGAAGAAGTGGTCGGATTCGACATCGAGATGGCCCACCAGCTTGCGATCGACCTCAACGTCACCCTCGAGCTCGTGCCCTTTGACCATCCCGAGAACATTGCCCTCCACCTCGCCCAGGATCACTGCGATGTGATCATGTCCGGGATCGCAGCGAGCCCCTCTCAGTTCCTCGAGGTCGCATTCACCCGCAGCTACATCGAGCTGACCCCGGCGCTCGTCGTGCCCGATCACATCCGCGGCGAGGTCGATACGCTCGATGAGCTTCTGCTGGCGAAAAATCTCCGCCTGGGAGTTGTTAACGATCCAACCATCGTGCGCCTGGTGCATCGCCGGCTCCCCAAAGCGGAGGCCGTCGAAATCCCCCGGGTCGCCGCCTTCTTCGAGGCCGAGACACCACCCACCGACGGCCTCATCATCAGTGCCGAGGCTGGGTCCGCATGGACCCTGATCTACCCCGAATTCCAGGTTGTCCTACCGTTCAGGAAGGTCACTGCGTGGCCACTCGGTTACGCGACCACACCGGGCGACGACGAGTTCCTCCGTTTCCTGGACCTTTGGGTCGAACTCAAGCGAGATGAGGGTTTCGTCTCGAACCTTCGCGACCACTGGATTCTCGGCCGGACAGCCGTCCCAAAAAACCCGAGGTGGTCCGTTGTCCGCAACGTTCTGCACTGGGTGGAGTAACCTCGGAGTACAATCACCGAGGAGGATCGCATGCTTCCGGTGCTCGACAACGAGGCGATGCGCGAGGCGGATCGACACACAATCGAAGACCTGGGCGTCCCCAGTCTGGAGTTGATGGAGAACGCCGCTGCGGGGGTCGTCGACGCCCTCCGCGACAGCTTTCCCGAAGTTCGGCGGATCCTCATTCTCTGTGGACGCGGAAACAACGGCGGCGACGGGCTTGCCGCGGCTCGACTGTTGGCCGGCGGCGATCTCGAGATCAAGGTACTGCTCTTCGCCGACCCCGAAAACCTGAGCCCGGACGCGGCCGAGAACTTCCGTCAGGCGGAAACAGCCGGCGTGCCGATCGTTGTGGTCGAAGGCGAAGATCTCTCAGCCCTGGATACCGAGCTCGCGCCCAACCCCCCGGACCTCATTGTTGACGCCCTTCTCGGCACCGGCATCGACCGTCCCCTCGGCGGTCGGCTGGCCGAGGTCGTGCACCGCATCGAAGAGGCCGAGCCGCCGGTGATTGCGGTTGACGTGCCCACCGGGCTCAGCGGTTCTTCAACCGGAGTGCCGGGACCAGTGATGCCGGCAGAGCTCACGGTGACCTTTGCCGCCCTCAAACACTGCCACGTGCTGCCTCCGGGCTGTCTCCACTGCGGAGAGGTGGCAGTGGTCGACATCGGCATCCCACCCACCGTCCTGGAGAGCGGTTCCGATCTGCGTTGGGTCGAGGCTGAGGATGCCGCCCTGTTGCTGCCACACCGGCAAACAGCCTCTCATAAGGGAAGCTTCGGTCACCTCCTGTTGATCGCGGGCGCCGAGGGACGTGGCGGGGCCGTGGCGATGGCCGCACAGGCGGCGGTCGTCGCCGGTTCGGGTCTGGTGACTATGGCGGTACCGAAACCGGCGGTGTCGGTGGTCGATGGCGCGTGCCTCGAGGCCATGACCCACGCAATGCCCTCCAACGACCGAGGAGAGATGACGGGCCCAGAAGGCCTCGAGGACCTGATGGGCCGCATGACTGCGGTCGCCACCGGCCCGGGCATGGGCACCGGTGACGGCGCCGCCGCAACCCTCGAGTGGATCCTCGACACCTGGAAGGGCAGCCTGCTTCTCGACGCCGACGCCATCAATCTCCTCGCAGGCCGGCCGGAGCGCCTCCCAGGACGAGAACAACCTCCGGTTTTGACGCCCCACCCGGGCGAACTGGCTCGGTTGCTCGGTCGGACTACCGAAGACGTCGTTTCGGAACGGGTCGCCGCCGCACGAGACGCCGCCGAGCGCGCACAGGCGGTAGTGGTGGCCAAAGGCTTCCGAACGGTGATCGCCGACCCCGATGGCGAAGTGTTCATCAACCCGACCGGTGATGCCGGGCTCGCTTCGGGCGGCTCCGGTGATGTCCTCACCGGGACGATCGGCGCTTTTCTTGCCCAGGGCCTGGATCCGGTGCGCGCGGCCATCGTCGGCTGCTGGCTCCACGGACGGGCCGGCGAGCTTGGCGGCGAGGACTGGCCGGCAGCGGTTCCCGCGTCAACTTTGCCGATGCTCATCGCCGAGGCCTGGCGAGAGCTCGAGGGCTGGTGACTGCGATCGAAATCATCACCAGCGATTCTGCCAGGGCCACCGAGACCGCGGGCCTCGATTTCTCCGCCCGGCTTCGGCCGGGAGACGTGGTGTTACTGGAGGGTGAGCTCGCTGCCGGCAAGACGACCTTCGTGCGCGGGCTCGTGGACGGCCTCGGCGGCAACACCGAGCTCGTGTCCTCCCCGACGTTCGTCCTCCTCCAGAGCTACGATTGTTGTGGTGACGGCGTCACCGTCCTTCACCACGTCGATCTCTACCGTCTGGCTGAGAATGTCGCCGATCTGCGCGAGATCGGCCTCGAAGAGACACTCTCCGATCCCGCCGCAATCGTCGCCGTGGAGTGGCCAAAGGACACCCTCGCAACCTGGATCCCGGCCGACGCACGAACCTGGCGGGTGGCGATCACCACCGAGGACGACGATTCCCGCCGGATCGAGATCACCGCTCCGGAAACCTGATACTCGATGCTCGATGCTCGATGCTCGATGCTCGATGCTCGATGCTCGATACGACTAAATAATGGATTCCCGATCCGGATTGTCAAGGGGTGGGTGGGTGGAAATCCGAAATCCGAAAACCGAAATCTCGGCACGGGTGGGTGGCCGGATCGAGTATCGAGAGACGAGTATCGAGTATCGGGTGAGCGGTTGGGGGCGTCAGCCGGCGAGCATCCCACCGTCCACGGGAATGACCGTGCCTGTCATCCACGACGAGGCGTCGGAAAGCAGGAAGACGATCATCGCCGCCACATCCTCCGGTCGGCCGACCCTTTTCAACGGATGCATCTCGCCCATCGCCTGGACCTGCTCAGAGCTCATTCCCCGCGACGCGTGAATCGGCGTGTCGACCACCGCCGGCATCACGGCGTTGACCCGCACCTGTGGCGCCCACTCGAGGGCCAGAGAACGGGTGAGCTGGTTGAGGGCCGCCTTGGACGCGTTGTACGCCGCCATACCCGGGATCGCCCGTTCCGCGAGGGTCGAGGACACGTTGACCACCGACGGAGAGGACCCCTGGTGAAGCAAGGCTCCAAGCTCGCGGCAGAGAATGAATGGGCCTCTCACGTTGATCGCGAAAGCGTCGTCCCAAACTTCGTTGGTGGTTTCATCCAGCCGGGCCATGGGGGCGACACCGGCGTTGTTGACCAGGCCGTCGACCGCTCCCCACCGGTTTTTGGTTTCAGCAGCGAGCGCCGCCACCGACTCCGGGTCGGCAACATCGCACGGCCACGCCCAGGCGTCTTCTCCGACATCTTTGGCCGCGGCGATCAGCTGGTCCGCGCGCCGTGCGGTCAGGCAGACCTCAGCGCCTCTCGAGGCCAGTAGACGCGCCGTCTCGAGCCCGATGCCACTCGACGCTCCGGAAATAACCACCCGTCTACCGCGTAGATCCAACATGAGCGCTCTCTCCTTTCGCCTCGCTCGCGGTGGGGTGCGTGTTCCGGTCCGGCTATCATGGAAGAGGCCATGACCGAAGATCTCCGGAACGCCATCGACGAGCATCGACGCCTCGTACAACGAATCCTCGCAGGAGGCATTCCAGAGGGCAAGGATTTTGACGCTTGCCGCGCGGTGTTGCAGACCGATTGCGGAGACGAAGAAACCTTCGCGGCCCTCTTTACATTGCTCCTGGGCGCCCTGGCCGATCCTTTCTTCGGAATCGACGAGACGCAGCAGGTCGTACCGATTCTGAAAGCCCTGGCACGTGACGACATCGGGGTCAGGGAGCTTTTATGACCGCTGCCTGGACCATTGTCGCCGTGCTGATGCCGCCTCTGGCGGCTGTCGTCGCCGGCACATTGCTTCGCCCACGGCAACCCGCTCCACAACTGGCCATTGCGCTCAACGCGCTCCTGCCCGGGGCCGGCCTCGCCGCTCTCGGGCGTCCGACTCTGGAGTCGGTGTTTGGTGTTCTCCTCGCTCAATTCAGCCTGATCCTCACCGGTGGGATTCATAACCTCTGGATGTACGTGCCAAGCATGATCGTGGGTGGAATCTGGGCCCTCGTCCACACGCCGTTGAGCCCATTCATCAAAGCGTCCGCCGACGGAGGGCATCGCCTCATCGACCGGGTCGAGGAAACCCTGGCGAGCACAAGGCGCCGGCACAACACCGAGGGCCGGCAATCGCGATCAGATTCGTCGAGGCCGAGCGCCAGGGAAGACAGCGAAGAAACGGTCATCGAAAGTAACTACTGCGTCGAAGTGAAGTGCACCGAGTGTGGCGCTGCGGTGCCGGTGCCGGTCCTCCACCATATGGCCCATTGTTCCTTCTGCGGCAGCGACCACCTGGTTGTCGGGCACGAGGAAACCCTGCTGGTCACCCTGCCCGAACGGGTCTACGACAAGAATGTTTTGCGTGAGGCCCTGCTCGATCACTACCGATACCAGTATTACCTCAAGCTTTATCGCCGCATGGTGGCCCCGCTCGCCAGCAACGCAACCGAGGCTGCTCCGAGTGGAGCCCTGATCAATCGCACGGAGTTTGACGCCGCCATCGAAGTTGCCGAGGTCGCGGTTTCGAGGAAAGCAGACAGCTACCGCGCCAGGCTCGCTGACAACCTTCACGTCGGCCAGACCATGCACTTCCTGACTCCTTACCGACATGGTATGGGCACGCTGTATCAGGCTACGTTCGGTCGCTCGCCGCGCGACCACGAAAAGCTCCTGCGGTTCGACGTCGGAACAATCGAAGCATCGCTGAGCGCGAATACCGCGGTCGATCTCCCTCCCATGGGCAAACTCAGTTATCTCCGGGCGTTGCGTCCCGCTGTCGACCTCGCGTCCGATCTGAAGACCCTGCCGATGGACGGGAGCGATGAGGACCTTGAGCGGGGATTTGGCGATCTCGACCGCAAACGCTTGACCCGCGGCATCCAGGTCATCAAGCTCGGTTCGAGATTCACGCGCGAAGTCACGGCGGTTGTGTGGCGTCCCTGGTGGATCGCGGAGGTCCGTGGTCCAGAACTTGACGAAACCGTTCTTCTCGACGGCGCGGCCGGATCGGTGGTTGGCCCCGCACCCCGGATCGACAAGTCCGCACTGGTCGAGCTCCCGCAAGAGGCGCGCGAACCCGGCCGCGGTCTTCGATTCGTGCCCATGGAGTGCCCAACCTGCGGCCACGAATTCTCCTTCGACCCCGACGCGGTCCTCCATTTCTGCCACAACTGCCATCGCCTGTGCGATGTGGTCGAGGGCCATAAGATCAACGTTCCGTACGGCCACATTCCCCTCCCTGACGAGGCCGGCTGGGACCTGGTGCCCTTCTGGCGTTTTCCGCTCCACCTGCGTACCGGCGACGGAGAGTTGCTCACCGACCTCATGCGTCTCAAGGACGGCATCGACGGCACCTTCGACCAGATCGGAGAGGACGCGCCAAACCGCCAGCACGTGTTCTATGTTCCGGCCATCCGCTGTATCAACCCACGCCTCATGGCGAACGCCTTCAACCGTCTCTTCCTCTACGCCATCCGCAACCGTCCGCCGAAGGAGCTCAAGCGATTCCCGACCGATCTCCGGCCACAGCCATGGACCGCGAGCCTCGCCGAGCCGGAGGCCAGAGATCTCGCGCCGTTGTATCTGGCCAACGTCTTCAGCCGCCGCGACATTGCGCGCGTCAATATCCATCAAGTGGCCTCGTGGCTCTTCGAGGCCTCTCAGGACACCCCTGGTCACCTCATGTATCTGTCAGTCCCACAAGTCGTCACCGAGCCATTCCGGCGCTATGTCGGGCGTTTCCGTGACGACGCCGTCCACTACGTCACGGGCCGTGCATAACCGCCTCCAAGACGGCTTGCGACTGCCGAGCGATACCGGGACGGTGTGAGAGTAAAGGGTTAAGGGTCAAGGGTGAGGCCCACCCACCCCCCCAGAGGTTCTTAACTCTAAACTCTAAACTCTAAACTCTTAACTCTTAACTGACTTAACTCGCCTCGCTTGAGGAGAGGCCGAGTGTCCGCTATCCTAATCACCGACATTCTGGCTCACACGGAGGACGTATGGCTGCAGAGATCTTCACCGACGCCTGGGCACAGCTCTGGAACGACAGCATCAACGCCAATGGGGACTACAAAAAGGCCGCCACGAAGTGGGAGGGGGCCATCGGCATGTACATGACTCCGGATGCCGAGATGGGCATTCCAGAGGAGCGCATCGTCATTGCCGATCTGTGGCACGGCGACTGCCGCGGCGCCAAAGTCGCAGGCACCGCCGAACTCGAGGACACGCCCTATCTCATCAAGGCCGAGCCGGCGGCCTGGAAGAGCGTCCTCGCGGGCAAGACCGATCCCATCGTCGGTCTCATGGGGGGCAAGCTCAAGCTCGCCAAAGGCAGCCTCTTCGCCCTCCTGCCCTATGCGAAGGCCGCCAAGGAGCTGGTGAAGTCTGCAATCAACGTCGACACCTCTTTTCCGGACGGCTGGTAGGAAGGCTTGGGGCCTGAGGCCTGGGGCTTCGGGACAGGGACTTGGGGTCTGAGGCTTGTTCATCTTGCCGCTCCGCGGCATATCGATCTACTCGAATGCAGGTGTGAGTCTTCAGCGATGCACCTTCCTTACAGCTTCGTAAGTTAGACAAAATAAGCTAATTAGAGATTTTTGCCGCAAAGCGGCAAAAATCTCTTGACAATCATGCCGCAGCGCGTTATATTTTCAATTGACAGACATGCCGCAACGCGGCACCGATTGAACCAACGACAGAATTCAGACGCCGGAACACCCGGCAAGGAGGACAGGACAATGGCCAAGAAGAAGAAGAACAAAGAGCTGCAAAACGACATCATGGAATCTGCCCACAAGGTGTGGTTGGCCGGTCTCGGCGCCGTCGCCATGGCCGAGCAAGAGGGCGGCAAATTCTTCTCCAGTCTTCTGGAGAAGGGCGAGAAGCTCGAGGGCAAGAGCAGGAAACAGGTCGAAAAGGCCAAGGGCACAGTTTCCGGCATGAAGACAGTTGCGGAGAGCTACTGGGAAACATTCGGCCGCACGGTCGACGACCAGATGACCGCGGTGATCCATCGCATCGGTGTGCCCACCAAGGACGAGATCGAGACCCTGACCAAGAAGGTCGAGGATCTTACAGTCGCCGTCGACAACCTGCGCACCAAGAGCGCTGCCAAGCCGAAGACGACCGCAGCCAAGAAGCCCGC
>Ga0255055_10002728_pt1 | contig 12228 bp, 8 predicted proteins | sample JV7_2_27_MG_FD_188633 | JGI IMG/M metagenome (GOLD analysis project Ga0255055, IMG submission 188633) | Seawater microbial communities from Jervis Inlet, British Columbia, Canada - JV7_2_27 | ecosystem: Environmental > Aquatic > Marine > Inlet | place: Canada: British Columbia | collected...
TACGCAATAAATAGCATTTTTGGGTAAAAGTACGCATTGTTTTAAAAGATTTAATAGACGTCGTGTTGGAGTTAGATCTTCATTAACAAAAGTTGTTTGAAGCTCTTCCCAAATAGTAGTCCAGAATAATAGGCTCTCTTCAGAATCAAATAGATCCTCGCTCCCAAGTTCAGGGAGTTGATTTAGGACGTCAATAAGTTGAAGAAAAACTAGTTTTCCCAAGTTAGGATTAATATTATCTGGATTCTTTAAACACATGAGAAATTCTTCAAGCTCTTGAAGTTTATCTAAAGACGCATAAGAATTATCCCATTTTGGTCTTTTATAAGCATGGGCTAATTGATCTTTGTACCCCCCATCTATTTCTTTAGTGTCCAGAGTAGCTTGTAAATTATTCAAATAATGTTTTAAATCACTTTTTGAAATCTTGAGAAGTTCTTTAAAACTGAAAGTCTTTTTCTTAAATAATTCATTTAATCCCTTACTAGCGCTTACGGATAAACAATAATAAAAATCTGTTTCCACTATTTCCTTCCTGTATTTCGAAAATTTAGCAAGCTCTTTAAGCGAATTAACATCTAAAACTCCGTAATAGAAATATTTGTACCCCTTACCGATTGCGTTCTGAGCAATTCCCATATCCTTTAACTCGGTTTCAGATTGAAATGTTTTTTCATAATTAAAAAGAACACCAATTAACGCTTTTAGTTCGGAATACCCTAAATTTGAGCCTGCTTTTAGATTGCTTTTCAGTTTATTGCGAAGAATTAATTTGGATAAAGGCTCAATTGTTGCAATTATAAAGCTATTTTTAGTTATTCTTATCACCTAATTTACTTTTGTGAAATCGTAAGATTTAATTATCTTTTTCATTTTATACCCGTCGTTTTTATCTTCGTACATTTTCTCTAGCAAAAATGTCTCGTTTTTAAACTCGTATGGTTGATGCCCGTCTCCGGAAATTTCGTCTCCGATCGCCCAATCAAAAGTGAACTGACGCGCGAACCAATATTCTAAAGTACCGTCGCTCGATTCAAACATATAGTCGTCTGTGTGTTCGTGTAAGTCTTGGTAAAAGTCTATAGAAAGGTGGTAGAGTATTTCAAAAAAGTCTGTTATTTTTTCCACTTTTGAACTCTTATCCTTTGAGCACCTACTGGAAATCACATCGTAATAAAGATGATGTTGATATTCAATTCTTTCCCAATATCTACGTAAACAATAGTTAGCATCGCTGTGAAATACAATGAACTCTTTTAAAAGGTCTAATAGTCGTTGTGTCGGTGTTAAATTATCTTTAATAAAGGTCGATTTAAGGGCGTTCCAATTCGATCTCCACGAAGTTACCTCTTTTTCGAAAGTAAAATTATCAAACTTTCCAATGTCAGGAATTTGATTCAAAACATCAATCAGTTGGATAAAAACTAATTTTCCAAAGTTAGGGTTGATATTGTCGGGATTCTTTAAACATACAAGAAATTCTTCCAAATCGTTAAGCCTATCCAGTTTTGCGCCGTAGAAATCCCACTTCGTATACTCATAATCAGGATTTATCTCGAGGGCTTTAGAATACCCTTTTTTGTAAAAGGAAGTGTCATTTTTATCAAGAGCCATTAATGTCTTGCTAACATAGTACCAAGATTTAAAATCCTCATTCGGGTTGCTTTCTATTCCCAAATTAAAATAGGAGAGCGCGTCGTTTAATCTTTTATTAGCAATTGCTAATTGACCTTTAAATCCCCAATCAATTTCTTTGTTATCCAATGAAGTTTTTAAATCGTTTAAGTAAGTATTTAAGTCATCTTTTGAAATTTTTAGAAGTTCTCTGTAAGTAAATTTCTTTTTGCTTAGTAGTTCATTTAATCCTTTTTTTCCGCTTACTGATAGGTAATAGTAAAAATCTACTTCCACTATTTCCTTTCGATATTTTGAAAATTTTGCGAGCTTTTCGAGTGAATTAACATCCAATACTCCGTAATAGAAATACTTATACCCTTTACTTATTGCGTTCTTAGCAATCTCCATTTCTTTTAGCTCGGTCTCTGATTCAAAAACATTGTCGTACGAAAAAAGAACATCAATTAACTCTTTCAATTCGGAATATCCTAAATTTGTGCCTGCTTTTAGATTACTCTTTAATTTATTGCGAAGAATCAGCTTGGTTAGAGGTTCAACTGTTGCAATTATAAAACTGTTTTTGGATATTTCCAATCACCTAGTTTAATAACCATCTTTGCAAGATCGAATATGTTTACATTCTGCTTTTCTATACGTATATTGTGGACATGTACAAGTCCATTTACCGTTTTGAAACTTAACTTCATATACTTTATTTGGGTTTGAAGAACTTGGCATGTCAAAGGTCAAGCTATCTTTTGGTTCTTCTTTAATTTTTGACACTTTGATTTTTTTCGGATCTTCAAATTTAATGCGCTTTACTCTGAAGTCAACATAATCTGGTAACTTGGTTAAAGTCCAGTCTGAAGAGTTAAAATATCCTTGTTTGAGCGCGTAAATAAAGCCAACCCAGAAGTGGCCACAGTATCCCATATTGGCTCCAATAGTACAATCGCAATCTCGATCGGGGCTATTTATATTATCGGGGGTGATCGATAGATAGGAGGTAGTTGTCCAATTGATTCCTTGAAAGGAAATTTCAAAACCGTTATTATCTGGATCAACTATCTCTAAAGAACTTATAGTTTCTCGACCATTCCCTTTAATTTTATTTATAGCGACATTAAAAGACTTGTTAACAACATCGTCCTCTATTACGTTTAAAACTTTTGCGAATTCCTCTTTCTTTAAACCACTTGCTACTAACTCGATTAACTGCTGTTTTTTTTTTGAGGAATACCCTGTTATTTGATGTTGACGGCAAATATTCCTCAGATCATCGTTAGAAAGAGAAAGAACCAGATTATGGTATTTTTTAGCAGCTTCAGGTCCTAATTTCTCTTCAACGGAGGAACCGATCTTTTCCTTTCTCTCCTTATTATATATAAATAAGCAATCCTCAGGGCTTTTATCTTCGTATTTTTGTTCGAGATACCCTAAAAGAAATGCGGTTAATCTTCTTAAGTTCTCTTCCTTTAGCGATAAGTATCCGATTAAAATATTCTCAAGTTTGGATCTCTTTTTTGGGTCTGATTTAGCTCTGTATCCAAAATAATTACTATAAATGTTGAAAAAACGATGTACTAAATCGTTATAATCTCGTGCCTTTTTATCGGCATAATATTTACTCCAATCTGTAATAGGTATCTGAAGACCATGAATAAGCATCGAATAAAAATAGCGTTCCTCCATCAAGTAATTAAAATCTTTACTATTCAAATGTTCAAATAATATGCCTTTAGAAACAATGTATTCAATAAATGGTTCTTCAAGTTTAATCCTCCTACCATCGCGCTCAAGGGAATCTAATCTTTCTTTTATCTCATCTTTAAAAAAACCCTTTTTCACTAAATATTCCACATAATTCGTAATTTCGATTGGAGGTATTTTTTTAAAATCTTCCTCGCTTATCTTTTCCCGACTCTTTAAAAGAGTAGCATAATCTGTTGGCAACTTAGAATCCCATAGTTTATTTTTGTCTTATTATCCCATAGGAAATCAGTTAATTTAAGCCTTATTATATTCACAACTCATCCCGATTTTGAGTTAGACTTAAATAGAGTATTGGTAGAATATAATCTATCCGACAAAAATTTCTCCACCAAAGAAAAGGAAATGAAGAGACAACATAAAGATGGTACTCCGATACCAAGCGATTCTATATGGCAAACGATGCAAGAAACAGGTCAGAAATTAGAATATTTAGGTTATATCGAAAGCGTTAACAAGCCAAATCTATTTTATAAAACGTATGAATCGCCTATGGACGATGAAGAGAATGGCTTAATATTTGTTGATATTAGAGGAACCAGCGATACTCCCATTTCAGAAGATTGTCGTCCAATATCCTACTATAGAAATCTATCATTTAAAGATTACATTACCGATCTTATAATTCTTAAAAGAGCAGGCTGTATACCTAGATTAACCTTTTTTGCAAATTACGAACCAAATGGATGGGCGTTTTTGATTGAAGATATCCCTGACGGCCATTGTAAAGAATGCAGAAAAGACATTCTTTCTATTGTGAATTGGAGCGTATTAGAAGATGGGCTTTATAACGAATTGATCGAGCATGAATCGATCGAACCGATAATTGAAATTAATTATTGTGAAATGTGTAAGATCTCTCAGTACGAAAAAAAAACCAACGAGCAGTTTGATCTAATCCTAAATAAATTAAAAATAAATAAAGAAGAATCTGTAAAGCGAAAGTTAGAAGAAAAGTGGTATCGTAAGTTAATAGATTATTCACAACAATTCACTATCCCAAATACCATATTTAATGATATCCTCCGCATTTTTAGGCTTTTAAAACTTAACAATATCCCACTTCCAAGTAACAAAGACTCTAAAGAATTTTTAGCTGCCGCTATTTATTGTGCTTTTCACAATAAGAGTGTAGAAGAAGTTGAAAGAATTACTACCATTTCAAGAGATGTCATTATAGAAAAATTTAGAATTATAGAAGGAATAAGGTAACTTTAGAGAGAATTTGATTATTATGAAACCGGAGTACATTCAAAAAATACTTGCTAACACCAAGTTAGATAAGACTAAAATTAGTAAATTAGTTGAAAAAAAGAGAGCCGAATTAAAGGGACTAATTTCTGAGGACGGAGCGTTATATATCGTAGCAAAAGAACTCGGCGTGAATTTAAACGGAGAAAAAAGACAAAGTTCGAAGGAACAAATTACTAAGGACATTCCTGATTCAATTTCACAAGTTTCTGAAGGGGTGAAGAATATTGTGTTATTTGGAAGAATCAGAGAAATTTATGACATTCATAAATTTAAAAGAAAACAAGGAGAGGATGGAATTGTTGGATCATTTATACTCTACGATTCGTCCGGAGAGATTAAAATTGTCTTATGGGGCGAACAGACTCGAATTTATGCAGATGAACGATTTATAGAGAATGAAATTCTTAAAATTCTAAATGGAACTGCAAAAGTAAGTGGCCGTGGAGACATTGAGCTACATACAGGAAATTATAGCAAAGTCGAACTCTGTCCTAATGATGTAGATTACTCAAAATACCCTGTTATTAAACAACTAGTTGGTATTGGCACGATCAATTTAACAAAAAAATCTGTTAATATTGAGGGAAGAATCTCGCAAAAGTTTCCTATAAAAGAATTTACAAGAAAAGATGGAACTATTGGAAAAGTTGGAACCCTAATCTTAAGGGATACTACTGGAACAACGAAAGTGACCTTATGGGACGACAACACGCAGAAAATCAAAGATGTTGTTGTTGAAGATGTTGTCTCGATCACCCATTTAACTCCAAAATTAAGTACTTTTGACGACGAAACAATTGAACTGCAGGCAAGTGTAAAGACTACAGTAAAAAAGATCAATAAAATAATAGAAATAGATTCTGAAGTAGTGGATAATATTGAAGCCCTTAGAAGCAAGAAGGACTTGGTCACTTTTAAAGGAGTAGTGGCATCAGTTGACCCTCTAAAAGAGGTAACGCTAAAAAACGGAGAATCAGTTTCAGTCTTGAACTTTACTCTGAGCGACGAGACGGCTTTCATACAAGCGAGTGCTTGGCGTGAAAAAGCTAAAAAATTGGCTGAAACTCTTTCTGTTGGTCAAATTCTTCTTTTTAAAAATGTGTTAATAAAGCAATATCGTGGAATAGCCCAAGCATCGGTAATAAGCGAATCTAAAATTGAAAAAATTGGCTAACCAAGAGAAATGGTGGTTGTTTATAAGTATTGATTATAAACAATGCTTGATTAAATTTCAGGGATGTTAAGTTATGGGAGATAAACACTTGCAGAATTTTTTTGGCAAAAACACCTCAATGTTCGTTCGAAGTACTTCTAAAGCTGATCCTTACATACTTCTTCAATTTATTACAAAAAGAAGGAACGGATTTTGGGAAAAACCATCAATTGGGCAAGGAATGCTACTCAAATGTAATCTAGACGAAATTATAATGATTAAAGAAGTTTTGAAGGGAAAATTTAAGTCTTGGTCCGCAAATCTCACATATAAAGGAAAAAAGGTAGGGATTGCTTTAAAATGGGAAGATAATAGCGATTTAAAGTTATGGATTAATGCAGGAAAATATTCGAAGTTGCTAGATTATTCTCAAGTTCAACTTTTTATATCGCTACTCAATCACCTTCTAAAAGAAAAAGTAAAATACTCAGTGATCACATCTAGTTTAGAAAGAACCGATAGTCAGATAGGCCAGATAAGAAAAGTAGAAAAACCACAGGAAAATCCTTACAAGAAGAAACCCCCTAGTAATAAAAACCAAACTACAGAAACCAAATACATCAAGAATACTAAGGTAACCGTAAAGAAGTCGTTCAAAAAGGATGTCAAACAAATAACGGGAACGATAAAATTCCAAACAAAAAGGGCGATACTCCTTGAACTCTCGACAGGGGAAGAAAAATGGGTTCCTAAATCTGTAATACAGTCTCTCTTTAAATCGTGGGGCAAAAACGAACAAACTTTTTACCTTGATTCTTGGTTCATTGAGCAAATACCAATTCATGCTTAGATTTACTTTTTAGCCTTCCATTGATAAATTTCAATTAGAAATAAATCATAAAGCACAACGATTTCGAATCTCGTTTTCTGAATACCATCTCTTACATGTTGGGCAATAACCTCTATCAGGTTCTAACTTAAAGATATCGCCACAATCAGGACAATATATAATAATAGGACGATGCGGCAATAATATTCTTTCGTCACTCATTTTAATCTCCTTTTAAATTTTCATCTCCTATTATATTAGTTTAATAATGTCTATAAAAAGCCTTACTTATCATATCTAAAGGTTTTTGGATTTTTTATTGAACGTTTTATGAATCCTATTCACTGCTTTTATGGATTGTTTAAGGTTTAAGTTATGATTTGAATACACATGATGTAATTTTCTATCGGTTCTTTGTGCAATCCTAATTTTATTGTAACTTGTTGGAATAATCCTCACCTATCCACCGAAATCAAAAAGATGATTCCTGAACAGAACACACACATACAAACTTAATGGTACTATTTGTGACAACTTAATGGCACTTTTTGACCACCAAGGTAAAACTAGTAAGTAAGTATGATACGCGGTTAAACACAACCATCTGCCAGGAATCTCGATTTAATTGAGAAAATTACCTAAACTAGCATAATTTTTGTCGGTTATATAACACAAGGAAAATGTTATTTATATAAATTTAGGTTTATAAATCTTGACAAATTAATAATCTCGCAATCTCGATCTTAATTTTAGGGCGATTTTACATGTAAACAATAAGTAAAGTAGGTACGTAGTGCCAAATTCCCATTTAGCGCAATAAAATTAGGTTGAAGTCAGTTAAAAAAACCTTATTATCTTCGTTTTAGTCGTAGCTAAATGGGCTTTTGTGGCGAAAGAATCATTAGGCATACTGCCTATATTTACTTTTTCCACTTTTGTGTTAAAGCATAAGAGCTCGATAATTATAATACTTTAAATACTTCAGTAAAAACAATCTAGTAGAATGCGAGGAAGACGTTATATCGTAGATTTCGCCGACAAAACATGTTTACGCTTCTAATTACGCTATTGTACGCCATCATCACTACAAAACTGAAACACTCTATATTTTTTTATTCGCATTTTATCTAGTACCATTACTAGTAATTTAAATCGCCATAAAAGATCATTAACGCATAATTATGCGGTAGGTAGTTATAGAATTAGTTACATTCATAGTTATCAAGACAAAAATCCGGAGCGGGGCAGGTTCCATGGAAGATAAGCACCTATTATATATCGATAAACCTGGAATAGGTTTGAAAAGAGCGTTTATTTTTTTTGACCACGCCAACGTGTTCCACAACCTTCAAGAGCTAAACGTGAGGATCGATTACGACTTAGTGAAATTGAAATTAGCAAAAGGATATTACTTGGTGGCACCGATCATGTATTTGGGAAAACCAAAGGTAGTGTATCCTAAAAAACAGAAGTTTTTCAATGCGCTAATTGCTAAGGGCTGGTCTATTACCGAGACACCGTTAAAAATTCATTCTTCTGGAAAAAAATCACAAAATGGAGTGGATGATGTTATGTTCTTGAACATCTACGATTTCGCCAAAGAGGGCGCTTACGAGAAAGCTATTATCGTAAGTGGAGATAGCGTATTTGTAGGGGTTGTGAAAGAATTAAAAAAGCTGAATATCGATATTGAAGTGTGGAGCTTTCGAATATCGATTTCTCAGGCTTTAATAAAAGAGGTTGGTTCCGAACACGTTTATTACATCGACGACATCATTGAAGAGATCGCGCTCAAAGACAAATCCAGTGAAACGGGATAAATTTTAGTTTATCTCGTCTCGGGGGAGAGGGGAATAACCTTTCCCTCTTATTTTTTTTTTTTTCTTTTTTGAAACCAAATTAATCATAGTTTATATAGTTGGATTTAGAAGACTAGTCGCTTTTTTTAATAACTACTCGAGAAATCGGAGAAGAATTGTAGTCCATCAAAATGTTCGCAAAAACCCAACTTCTTTCTATAAAGCGAGTCTTCTCTTTATTTCTCTTTAATCATGAGAAATTTGACCATAAGAAGGTTTAAAGAAATAGAATTAAAATTTTATTTTAAACCAAAGGTATTTATAAAATTAATATACAGATTTACTCTTAAAATTTTTACTTAATCCTTAAATACTTATCCATCTATAAGAGTATTACACAAAAGACGATTTATATTTTTAAATTTAAGGTAGGGTGAATTAATCTTTGAAGGCTAAAAAGTATAAGAAATTGCTTAAAATAGCAGAAGACTTACATGAAAAGGGTAAGAAGGATGAAGCTCTCGAAAAAGTTGAGAATTTGTTAAAAGAAAAAGTAGGTGATACTAGCGCTTTGATGCTAAAAGCTGAAATTTTGATGAATGATGAAGCACTTGAATTAGTCAACGATTTACTGATGAAAAAAGGAGATGATCCTGTTGTTATGACGGTAAAGGGTAAAATTTTGATAAAATTGGGAAAACGAAGAGATGGATTAAAACTTCTGCTCAAGGCAAACGAGTTAGATAAAGCTAAACTCTTGGAAGAACTAGAAAACATGGAAAAGGATGATTTCATTTATCCCCTTTATAAGAAAGCCTTATCAGAATTTGATTCATTTGGCACATCTATAAAAAAGGAATTGGAAGAAATGAAAAAAACCACATTCACCATCCCCATCAAAATCGCATTGAACGTGAAAGTCAATAGAGAAAAAATTGATGAGGATGGTAATTATGTAAAAAGAAGCTTTAATGACCCCCCATTGCCTACTTCAAGAGCCCCTGAATTATTAGAGCGAGGAATCATTTCACATCCTTATGTCGAAACTATATATGAAGAGAAAATGATAAATAATGCAATTACTTTGAGTTGTGAATTAATATCTTGGGTTTATGATCCTTATGATGTTAGTAGTGTTAAAATGGTTTCTCGAGATGGATTTCCATGGTTATATGAGTTCGTGGTTAGACTGTATTTTAATGGTGAAAAACCGGGTAGCCATGAGATACAATTTGATGATGGGACAATTTTGCATCTCGAACAATCTTTGTATAACCCACGCAGATTTTATAAACAATATCGCTTAAGATTTGAAAATATATATTCCTTTCTTAAAACTTGGATAGATCAAAACAATAATCCTAAACAAATATCTCACCACCAGATTGATTTCCTAACTATGGAAATTAAAAAGATTGATGAACAAAAAAGGAGGGAAATAATAAATCAAGGAGATCTAACACCTCTAGATCTTAGTAAAGAAGCTACTAAAGAAGAATATGTCGAGAATGTAAATAAGCAACTCAAAAAATTTGGAATAAAAAGTGTTGAACTATTCTGGATGCATCGTTATAATACTGTATATGGCTTAAAGATGACGGATTTCTTTCTAAATCCTCATGAACTCTGCAAAAAACTCACTATATTTGAATCGAGAACGCTTCCTACCATTCCTGAAGTTATTAAAGCTCTATTTAACTTAGATTTGCCTTTACTTTCAAAGGAACAAGAAAACGCTGATAATTGCAATCAATTATGGAAAGAGGTAGTTCGCAAAGAAGTCGAAACCGCAAACATAAAATTTTACGATATCAATACTGAATTTATTATTTGAATGTATTCGCTTGAACTATCCTACATTCAAGACAAATTTCTCGTTCAATGATTTTGTATGGGAATAATTGATTATCACTTGATCCTAAATTATCCGAATGTATCCCATATTGATGGCGGCGCAGGATTAAGCGCTCCTGCTATTAAGAAGAATATAACAATTAACCCAATGCATATGGGTTTTCTACTCGTTTAGCTGTATTTGCTCCAATCTATTTTCCTCCGATTATAATCCCCTTTCCTTCGTATATCAAATTCCTCATAAAAATCTTCAATACAGGTAAAATACAAGCTAATATATCGTTCCCCGGCTCTAACAACGACTTCAATTTGACCGTTCTTCTTTTGTAATTCTGGATAATATTGTCTAAAATATTTATCATCAACAGAGGTAAAAAAATTAACTAAAATTCCCATAATAAGCTTTTTTTCGAACGATATGCTATTATTATTGAATCGTATTAATTTTTTCATTGTAATTGAATTTTTCTCGTGTAAAAACTGTTCCAATTTGCCTTTATCAGCATATTTAATCAAAAAAGCGTATAGCGTAGATAATCTTCGTCGTCTCTTTTCTACTTCGTCCATAATAAACGCATCCCTCTCGTTAAAAGGTAGAAAGAACCCGTAGAAATTATAATCAAATTCAAATATTTCTTTTGTTGCTTGGGTTACTAACAAATTTAGTAATTTTTTTTTACCAAGGCTCTCAAATAGAGATATTAAATACTTCCCTCGATCAGTTTCTTTATACTCATGGCTTTCGATCTTTGCAATTGATTCAGAACGAGACTTTGAAATTTTTAATTCGATTAGAAACCTTATTTCTCGTTTTCTTTCTTCCTGAGTTAAAGGTTCCCTACGATCTCTCTCCATGAACTTTTGCGTTCTCTTCTCTCTTTTTTTACTTGCTTTATTTATTGTATCTTCAATTCTATCTTGATTTAACCAATAATTCAAAGCATTGATTAAACTAAAAGAATTTATATGACCAGGAACTTCCCAATACTCCAGATTTTTAAAAAGACTGATCAAAACATCTTTTTTTGGAATTAAATTGAGAACCCTTTTCAGATGTTTAGGCATGAAACGATCGAATGGCTTCGATGGATATCTCGTCCTCAGATCAAGAACGCTACGAAAAATAAAATTAAAAGAATTTTTTTCAAAAATAGTTAAAAGAACTCTTTTCCTTTCTTCATCGTCTAAATAATTAAAATACTCTTTTTCTAGTAAGAAAGTAATTAATTTTTCGTTTGTTGAAGTTAAACCTTTCACAATCTCTTTTTTATACACCTTCTGCGCTTTTACATCGCCTAATTTAACTAATTTTCGCAGCATTGGAAACGCACAACAATGATCTAACAAGCTTGTGTCGTAATTGTTTTCTACCCACGCTTGTATATTGGAGCAATATACCCAAAATTCTTGCCTTTGAGATACTCTTTTAAGAAAATCTCTATATTTGTCAGTGTATTCCCCAGCATAATCCCCATACGTGATAAACCTATCCTTTTCAGAATCCGTCATCTTCAAATATAAGTGAATGGAAAAATCGAGTTCTCCATTTATCAGTAGTGTTATATTTTCCGTAGTGTTTTCAAGTTCTAGAGTAATTAAATCGCTAACTTTGAATTCATTCTCGGGCAAACCTTCTATTAATTTTCGTCTTGTAATTTTATCAGGAAATAGTTCATCAATTTTTAAAATCGTCTCGGAACTCATGTTCGTATATAATTGGCTGAAAAAGCGGTTGATTCTCTTCTGGTTCCAACTTTTTGAATCGTATTCTGTATTCAATCTCTCAATAACTTTATATTTTTGTAGAACCTCTACAATTTGATTCTCTTCTATTATTAGAGCAAAAGTTTCAAAATCTTCAAAGTAATCACAACCCTCAATAATGAATTCTTCTATGAATGATTCAACAAATTTACTGGTTGACGGGTCTTCGATCTTTTTATTACTCTTTT